>ERZ780207.2785-NODE-2785-length-12018-cov-2.943242_pt1 | contig 12018 bp, 8 predicted proteins | sample MGYA00510977_ERZ780207 | MGnify/ENA primary metagenome ERZ780207 (study PRJEB29588, sample SAMEA2151383) | human gut metagenome | biome: human gut; feature: human-associated habitat; material: faeces | place: Denmark | collected 2008/2010 ... | reverse complement strand
CGCTTTTTGTGGAGATTGGATTTGCATATGGCGCTATTTGTGTATGTGAGTTTGTCTTTTATCATTTATGTGCCGTACATAATAAGAGACAGCAGATACATATACAGTTGGTTGATTATCTGGAAAATTATTTGACCAATCGTCTCATGAGATCGTTGGTGGAAAATAAGCAGTTGAAAATGCTGGATGCAGATATGGAAGCAGCATTTATGGATGGCTCGGTGAAGAATAAAGAGATCAAAAATGTGATCTTGGAAGAGGAGAAGAAGAAAGGGCGAAAAGAAAAGAGAGAAGCAGAACAGGAGAAACTGCAGGAAACGTATAAAGGCGAGGAAGATGCGGAAGAAGATATGGAAATGCTGAAACGGCTGCTCCGGGAAATGGGGAAACGTCAGACTGCAGATGATGAGAAGACGGGGCAGGACATAGAGGGTGCCATTGTTTCCCAACGCGTTTCGCAGACAGATAGTACACGGGATAGTAGGAAGAATGAAGAGATACAGGATGAGGTTGCGGTTGCAGATGAGAATATGGAACCGTCGGATATTGAATTGTTAGAGGAATTTGTGCAGAGTTTTCTGGCGTAAGTGGTATGCAGGGTGTAATAATTATGGGAGGTTCTAAAATTTGCAAATAGCAATATAATGATAGAAAAACGGATGTCATAAATGGCAGGAAACAGGATGAAGAAAACACGCAAGAAGATAGCATGTATTGCCGGAATTGTTGCGATTGCATTGATCGTGTCCGGTGGATATACCTGGAAGAAGAATGGTGGATGGAATCAGAATGGGAAGGCTGGGACGGAATCGACAAAAGAAAAGAATGCAGGGACGGAAAGCGGTACACAAGAGCAACAGCAAACGGAACGGGTAATTGTAAAAGATACCGATTATAACAGTATTGACAATACATTATATGCGTGGTGGTTTAAGAGGAATGATAACCATGAGACATCCGGATGTCAGGAAGACTATGATATTACGGAGTACAATGCATATTATACGGTTCCGGTGCAGGAAAAGAGAATATATATTACATTTGATTGTGGCTATGAAAATGGATACACAGCGGATATTCTGGATACTTTGAAAGAGGAAGGGGTACCCGCTGCTTTTTTTGTTACGCAGACATTTATCCGGGATAATATTGAATTGACAAAACGAATGAAAGAGGAAGGACATCTGGTGTGTAATCATACCGTCACGCACCCATCTATGCCTTCGAAGTCCATAGAGGAACAACAAAAGGAACTGCTGACGTGTGAGACTTATATGAAAGAAGCGACCGGATATGAGATGGATCTGTTCTTCCGTCCGCCGCGGGGAGAATATAGTAAACGGACGTTGCAAATGGCGAAGGATCTTGGATATACGACCATTTTCTGGTCAATGGCTTATTTGGATTATGATGTAAATAATCAGCCAACGCCAGAGCATGTGATCGAACACTTTAACAAGTATTATCATCCGGGAGCGATTCCGCTGCTTCATAATGTATCAAAGGCAAATCATGATGCATTGAAGGCTGTGATCACGAATCTGAAAAAAGAGGGATATTCGTTTGGAACGTTATATGACCTGGTTACAGAATAAATGCTTATCGGCATAAGTGCATAAAGGAGACGAATAAAAATCACAAAAATGATGAAAATAACAATGTGCCTAATAAATTGTTGCTATTTTATGATGAGTTTGCTAAAATATAGGGTGGTTTTGAGGGAAAAAGAGGCATGGGTATTATGGTACCCCGTGTAAATACAAACAAAGGAGAGCAAGAAGATGGCAGAGAGCATTAGTTTCGACTATAGCAATGCGATGTTCATGGTAGATGAGAGTGATATCGTAGCTATGAAAGACAGAGTTTTAGAAGCAAAGAAGACGCTTTTAGAAAGAACCGGTGAAGGAAATGATTTCCTTGGCTGGATCGATCTTCCAGTGAATTATGATAAGGAAGAGTTTAATCGCATTAAGGCAGCAGCAAAGAAGATCCAGAGCGATTCCGATATTTTGTTAGTAATTGGTATCGGTGGTTCTTATTTAGGAGCAAGAGCTGCAATTGAAGCATTGCGTCATACATTTTACAATGTGATCGACAAAGATATGAGACAGGGTTGTCCTGAGATCTATTTCTGTGGTAATAATATCAGCTCAACATACTTAGAGCATTTGTTAGAGGTAGTTGGAGACAGAGATTTCTCTATCAATATTATTTCTAAGTCCGGAACAACAACGGAGCCTGCAATTGCTTTCCGTTTATTCCGTAAATTATTGGTTGAGAAGTATGGAGAGAAGGAAGCTGCTAAGAGAATTTATGCAACAACTGACAAAGAGAAGGGTGCATTGAAGAAATTAGCAGATGAAGAAGGATTTGAGACATTTGTTGTACCGGATGATGTCGGAGGAAGATTCTCTGTACTTACAGCAGTAGGCTTACTTCCAATCGCTGTCAGTGGTGCAGATATTAAGCAGTTAATGGTAGGTGCAGCAACTGCAAGACAGACCTGCTTAGAGGCTGATTTTGAACATAATGATGCGTTACAATATGCAGCACTTCGTAATATTCTTCGTGAGAAGGGTAAGACAATGGAGATTCTTGCAAATTATACACCATCTGTTCACTATATCGGTGAGTGGTGGAAGCAGTTGTTTGGAGAGTCAGAAGGTAAAGATGGTAAGGTTATTTACCCAACAGCCTGCGACTTTACAACAGACTTACACTCACTTGGACAGTTTATTCAGGATGGTACGAAGAATCATATCGAGACTGTTGTCAACATCGGTTCTCCAAGACGTAAGATCATTATGGAGCAGGAAGATGATGATTTAGATGGATTAAACTATCTTGCAGGAAGAACAGTGGATTATATCAACAAGCAGGCTATGAACGGTACCGTTCTTGCCCATGTAGATGGCGAGATTCCGAATCTTATGATCACAGTTCCTTACATGTCAGAGTTTAACTTAGGTGAGTTATTCTACTTCTTCGAGTTTGCCTGCGGTGTATCCGGATATGTATTAGGAGTTAATCCATTCAACCAGCCGGGTGTAGAGAGCTACAAGAAGAACATGTTCGCATTGCTTGGTAAGCCGGGCTTCGAGGAGCAGAGAAAAGTCCTTCTGGAGAGAATGAAAAAAGAGAAATAAGATCTTTTATGCATGGCGGGCTGGAGTCAGTCATAGCTATATAGTAAAATAAGATGAGTCGTCGAAGTGGAATGCCACGGTTCGGCGACTCTTTTTTATTTTATAGGAAAGTATCAGTATTTTCTCTTGTACTTTCGAACAATTCCAAGTATAATATTATTTTGTGGTGCTGATGCTGAATGATCAGCGGAATTGATAGAAGTGATCAAATGATACATATAGAACATCTTCTGTAAGAGAGATACAATGAGTGTGGAGGAATCATATCATGGTAGATAGTTCAGGTTTGGGTTTGGATTACGACAAGTATGCAGGAATACTTGCACATCCGACATCGTTTCCGGGATCCTATGGAATTGGAGATTTGGGACCGGGAGCATATGCATTTATAGATTTTTTGGAGAAATCAGGATTGAATCTCTGGCAGGTGTTGCCGCTTGGCCATACCGGTTTTGGTGATTCACCATATCAACCATTTTCATCCTTTGCCGGACAGCCGTTGATTATCAGTGTCGATGATCTTCGTCAGGCAGGTCTTTTATGGGATGAGGATTTTTATGAGATGCCACAGTGGGATCCATGCAAGGTTGAGTATGGTAAGGCGATTGAATTTAAGACCGGATTGCTGAAGAAGGCATATGAGCGTTATCAGGATCCGGATATCCATGATGCTTATTCTACAAGTGAGGAATTTGCGGCAGAGTATGATGCATTCTGCAAGACTTCAGACTGGCTGGATGATTATGCACTGTTTATGGCAGGCAAAGATTATTTCCAGGGTGCGCCATGGTATATGTGGGAGGATTCGTTGAAGAAACCGACTGCAAAGCAGAAGGCAGACTGGATGAGCAAACTTGCAACGGAAGTAGAATATTACCGGTTTATCCAATTCCTGTTCTATAGACAGTGGACAGCTTTGAAGCAATATGCAAATGACAAGGGCATCAAGGTTGTTGGTGATATTCCGATTTTTGTAGCCTGGGATAGCGTGGATGTATGGTGCAACAAAAAGTTATTTGATCTTGATTCGAAGGGGTATCCGAAGACTGTGGCAGGTGTACCGCCGGATTATTTCTCAGCAACCGGACAGCTTTGGGGCAATCCGCTTTACAAATGGAGCGAGCATACCAAGACCGGTTATGAGTGGTGGTTTAAGAGAATCCGTCATCAGCTGAAGCTGGCTGATTTCCTTCGGATTGACCATTTCAGAGGGTTTGATAAATATTGGGCAATTCCTTATGGAGAAGAGACCGCTGTGAACGGTAAATGGATGAAGGCTCCGGGTGTGAATTTCTTCACACAGTTAGAGGCGACACTTGGTTATCATATGCCGATTATTGCGGAAGATCTGGGTGAGATCGATCAGTCAGTTGTTGATCTGCGTGATAAGTTTGGACTTCCGGGTATGAAGATTTTGCAGTTTGGATTTGAGAATCCGGATGAGAATAGCTTTCTTCCGCATAATTTTATCCGTAACTGTGTGTGTTATACAGGAACACATGATAATGATACAACACTTGGCTGGTATCAGAAATGTTATGAACAGTCGCGTGATAAATTGAGAAGATATTATAACACAGACGGCGGAGACGTGTGCTGGACATTGATCCGTGCCTGCTTCTCTTCTGTTGCCAATATGGCAATTGTACCAATGCAGGATGTGTTATGTTTAGACTCCTGGGCAAGAATGAATACACCGGGTGTCGGGGAAGGAAACTGGGCATGGAGATTCCGCATGGAGGATATGAATGAACAGTTAGAACAAAGATTGTATGAAACTGCCAAGTTATATGGCAGATAGGTGAGAATATCCGGATAAGGAGTTAGGAATGAGAAGTGTACTTGTATTGGCATTTTTGTTTTTGTTTCTGGTATTAATGATACCGGTGCATTTCATACTTTTGCTGATTGGACAATTTAATAAAGAATTGCGGTTCCGGATAGGGAATGCTATTGTATATTGGGCATTTCGCTGGGAGTTGTTCCAGGCAGGGGTGCATATCACGGTAAAAGGATTGGAGAATATTCCGGATGATCCGGTGCTGTTTGTTTCCAATCATCGAAGTTATTTTGATATTCTGGTATTGCATACGACAAGTACAAAGCGACCGGGTTTTGTGGCAAAAGCAGAGATGGACAAGTTCCCACTGCTGAATTGGTGGATGCGTAACATTTGCTGTGTTTTCCTGGATCGAAATGATTTAAGATCAGGAGTGGAGATGATCAGGAAAGGTGCGGAACAGATTAAGAGTGGACATTCTATGGTAATCTGTCCCGAAGGAACCAGAAACCAACAGGCGGAAATGTTGCCGTTCAAAGAGGGAAGTCTGAAGATGGCAGAGAAAGCGGCTTGTCCGGTGGTTCCGGTAACGTTGATCGGTACAGATGGTTTGTTAGAGGCAAGACCGGGTTTTGATATTCGGAGTGGTAATGTTACGGTTGTCTACGGAGAACCTTTTTATATGAAAGATCTGCCCAAAGAGCAGCGGAAACATGCAGGTGCGTATGTACAGCAGATCATAGCAGATACTATGAAACGAGAGACAGGCAATTGATGCCGGACTATGACAAGGAGGATAATATATGAGTCCATTAGTTATTACATTGATTGTGATTGCCGTATTGATCGGTATTTTAGTAGCGTTGTATTTTGTAGGTAACAAGATGCAGAAGAAACAGATGGCACAGAAGGAAGAAATGCAGGCGGCTGCGCAGCAGACTTCTATGCTGATCATTGATAAGAAGATGATGAAGTTAAAAGATGCAGGACTTCCAAAGGTTGTTATGGAACAGACACCAAAGCGTTTCCGTAATGCAAAGATGCCAATTGTAAAGGCGAAGGTTGGTCCGCAGACATTGAATTTGATCTGTGATGACGGTATTTTTGATGATCTTCCAACCAAATGCGAAGTAAAAGCAATGGTAAGTGGTATCTATATTACAGAGATCAAGAGCGTGCGCGGTAAGAAGAAAGCAGCCGAGGAGCCAAAGAAGAAGAGTTTTGGAGCAAAGATGCGGAAGAAACAGAGAGAGCTTCAGAACGAATATGCAAAGGAAGAAAAGGAAAAGGAAGCAAGAAAGGCTGCGAAAGCGCAGGAGAAGAAAAAGCAGGAGCAGGCAAAGAAGATCACAAAATAACCCCCTGCACAGTATAGGAATTTTGGAAGACGTGTGGGGAACACATGCAAAGAGATATAGAGAAAGTCATATATGTTGAGCCTTTATGGTACGCCGGCATGTTTTTATTTATGCAGCCTGCTCAAACGATACAAGGCAGACACATATGACTTCTTTTTTTATTTCGGAGCATGTGCCATTCGTGAGCACAGTATTCAGAATTTGAAGAAAATATCCGAAATATGTATTATGAGACGGTGTATATTTGTTCGTAAGGAAAGATGAGATTATAGTACAGTGACAGAACGAGGTGATGGCATGAATTATCAGATTAGCGGAAACAATCAGAACCGGACTGCATTTGGCAATGCGCAGGCTGGTAATATAGCAGCAGGGAATACAGAAACCGGAAATAAAGGGCAAAGTATATTGGGGAATAATCAGATTGGAGATCTGTTGGCGTGCAGGCTGGTCAAAGGCGGAGAGAATCCGGTTTTGGATCTGAATGGGATTCAGTTGCAGACCAAGGCGACCGAGGAGTTAAAGAATGCACAGCCGGGAGATACCATTTATTTGAAAATACAACAGGCAGATGTTTCCAAAGTATCGTTGAAAGTAGTTGGTATACAGCAGCAGGGTCAGGCGGCGAATTTGGGAGCAGCAACCAGTGCGCAGGTGATGCAGAACACGGAACAGATTTCCGATATGATCAAGGATAACTTAGACGGTGCATTAGATGAGGAAAAAGCAAAAGAGAACCAGAAAGAGATCCTGCGGAATTTAACTGCGGATGAAATTGCAAAGCTTCGCATGATGCAGATTGATGTCAGTAATGCAGCGTTGTCTGATCTGATGGGAATGGTCATCACAATTCGTTCCGGAGAACATCGGGAAGAAGTTAATGAGGAGCTTGGAGATATTGTAAAGGAAACCATTGGAAAATTACGCAATCATTTGATTAGCAACCGGTGGATGATAGTGTTATGCCGGTGACAGAGGAGATTCCGGCCGCAACGGATCCGGCAGCAAATGCAAATGGAGGTGGAGAGCCGGCTTACCGGCCGGGAACCAGTCGTCTTAACAGCGAGGGATATGTTGTCAATGTTCCGTATACGGAACAGGAAAGGGTTTCGCCGGGCAGAGCCGATGCAGCATCCGAGGGAAAACAACAGGAAAAAGTGCATATCAGTGATGAACAGATGATTTATATGATTCAGAACGATATGGATTTTACGATAGCCAATGTAGAAACTGCCCGGAATAGTGTAAATGCAGATAGTCCGGCGCAAGAAAAACCGCTTGACCAGCAGGTGTGGAATGACATTTATCCACAGGTAACGGCTGTTGTGGAGGCTGCGGGGATGTCGGTGACAGAACAAAGTCTGGCAGGTGCAAAGTTTATGTTGCAGCATGAACTTCCGGTTACGGTAGATTCGCTTCGGATGTTTATGTCTGTACAGGCATTGAATCAGCGTGGCTTGCAGGAGCCGCAGTTGCAGGCAAATATCGAGGAACAGGTTGCGATTGGGAATTCCCCGGAGCATGCCAGAGTCAGTGGAAGTACGTTAGCAGAGAGAGCAAGCCAGTTGGTAGAAAAGGTACAGTCCATTACAACAAGTGTGGTAGATACAGCAGCAACACAGGGAAAGCCGCTTACGATATCGTATTTATATAATAGTACAATGCGCAACATGAATGTGCGGACAAGCCGGCGACCATTTAATACGGGCGCAGAGGGCGCAAGTCTTTCGTTGAGCGGAGAAGGATCGGGTGCGGTAAATGCCATGTTTTCCAATCATCCGGCAGCAGTGACTGCCAGACGGCAATTGGAAGAGATCCGGCTGGCGATGACAATGGAGGCAGCAACCCGTCTGGTGAAGCAGGATATCAATATTGACGCAAAGCCGTTATCGAAAGTGGTTGATGCGCTTAAGAGTCAGGAAGCAGATTATTATGAGCAGGTGGTTTCTTCACAGGATCTGCATGATATTCCGGATGGCGTTGATCTGTTGAAGGAGACGTTATCAAAAACGGACGGATTGAAGAATCTCCCTGCATATGCATTGGGAGAAATGGTTCGTACACCGGCTGTTACCGTGGGTGGATTATATGACACCGCAAGCCATATGAAGGCAACACTGATGGGTAAGGCGTATGAAACGATGATGACAAAACCGAGAGCAGATATGGGAGATTCGATCACAGATGCCTTTCAAAATGTGGATGCTATTTTGGAAGATCTGGATTTTGACCGGAATGAGGCAAACCAGCGCGCGGTACGGATATTAGCATATAATCAGATGGAAATGACCAAAGAAAATATTGTCAGTGTGAAATCCGCGGATGCAAAAGTGCAACAGATGTTTGAGACGCTGACACCACAGATCGTATTGAATCTGATCCGTGAGAATAAGAATCCGCTGAATATGACAATAGATGGATTGAATGAAGAGATCATGCAGCAGAAAGAGATCCGGGGAATTACGGATGAGCAGCGTTTTTCTGAATTCTTATACCAGTTGGATAAGACCAATGGCATTACACAGGAAGAACGGAAAAGTTTTATCGGCATCTATCGGCTGCTTGATAAGATTGAAAAATCGCATGGAAAGGACATCGGTGCAGTTGTGCGGAACGGACAGGATGTAACGCTGCATAATTTATTTGCGGCTGACAAGAGTCGGAAAGTACAAGGATTGAATGTCGCAGTAGACGATTCCTTTGGTGAACGCGAAAATGTGAATATGGATACAAAGGGCATCTTAGAGCAGGTGGAAACCGCGTATAATCAATCGCTGTCGGGTAGCATTTTGCGGCATATAAAACCGCAGGTTCTGAAGAATTTGGAGCAGGTGGATTACCGGAATATGAGTTTTGAGGAACTGAATGCATTGGTTAGAACCGGGGATACAGCGGAGGCTGACGCACAGGTTTCGGAAGAACTTGCAAGAACCTTGCAGCAGGCATTGGATTGTGAAGAAGAAGTTTCTATGATGCTACAGGCAAATGAAATGCCATCTACCGTTACGAATATATTGGCGGCGCATCAGGTGATGTATGGAAAAGACGGTATTTATGGAATGATCCGGGATATGAAGCAGGGCTTGTCAAAGGAATCGGAAGACAAGGTGACAAAGACAGAGGCTGCCATTCTTGAACATATGGAAGGAAAACAGGATGTTCTTTATGGATTGGAGAATATCCGTGCAGGTTTATCGGAGGAGATCCATGCGAAGGAACAAAACGGTACGATCACGGCAATGGATATCCAGTCGCTGAAATTATTAAATGCCGGAATGCCGATTGCGATGAGAGCGGTGGAGCAGGATGTATTCCAGGTGCCATTAGTAGTAGATGGCAAAGTGAGCATTATGAAAATATCACTTTTGCAGGACGGTGAACACGCAGGTGAGATCACGGCAACAATGGATACGCCCCGATATGGGAAGCTGGAATCATTTATTCATGTTGAAAATGATCAGATAGAAGGGTATGTTACATTAGAAAAAGAGGAAGGTCAACACATATTAGAGTCGAATGAACTTACATTTCGTTCCGTGTTTGCCAAGATTGGAATGGAGGTTCGCGATCTTCGGTTTGACGGAAGCAAACCGGCACAATATGGTCTGGCGGAGAATGGAGAGGTTACAACCGGCCGCCTGTATAAAGTTGCAAAGCAGTTGATGACGGCTGTTAAGTTCACGGGGGTTGCAGCCGATAAGTAATGTAGAGGATAAGGATATCATCATAAATTGTACAGTCGGTGCGAAAATGGATGTTTGAACCGCTGAATGACAGAGAATGAGGTGATTTATATGCGATTGAATCATAACGCACTGGCGTATACAGCGAATAATAACCTGAATGCGATCAATAATAATCTGACAAAATCAATGCAGAGACTTTCGTCCGGATATAAGGTGAATAAGTCATCGGATGATCCGGCGGCAAAAGCAATTTCACAGAGAATGGAAGCGCAGATCCGTGGATTGTCCAAAGCGGTAGATAACTCAAATGACGGAATTTCTTTGATACAGACTGCAGAGGGCGCATTGGATGAAGTACATTCCATTTTGGCACGTATCCGTGAACTTGCGGTTCGCGGAGCGAATGAAGTCTACGAGGAAGTGGATAGGGATGCCATGCAGGACGAGATCCGGCAGTTGCAGGAGGAATTAGACCGTATTTCGGAATCAACGGAATTTAACGGAAGAAAATTGTTAAATGGAGAACTGAACAAGAAGGGTTATGTAGATACAGACGGACTTAGTATTGTAGAGATTGGTGGAGATATTGAACCGGGTGAGTATGGTATAACTGTGAAAGCGACAGGAACACAGGCGAAGACCAATCTGACAGTGCTTGCCGGCGGAACTGTGATTACGAAAGAACAGGCAGGAACGGTAACGATCAATGGATTAGAAGTCCGCGTTGAAGAAGGGGATACCAGCGATGATGTAAACGAGAAGATCCGTAACGCAGCAGCGAAGATTGGAATAGACTATAATATTACCACAGGGGAACTTGTGAGCCAGCAGAGTGGTAAAAGTCAGTCGATCACTGTAAAGGCTACATCGGATGATTTAAGAGCGTTATTAGGAACCGATCAGCCAACTGTATATGGAACAGATGCCAAGGCTGAGTTTATGACGGATAATGGAAAACGTATTGGATTTGCGGATACCGCAACCATTGACACAGATGGGAATCGTATTACGGTAACAGATAAAAACGGATTTAAGATGGTATATGATGCACAGCTTGACAGTCCGACAGGCGGAATCGGAGATGCTACTGTTACGGTATTGTCTGCAGGACCGATGGTAATTCAGATTGGAAACAATGAAGGGCAGACGCTGAATGTTAACATTAGTAAGACGACTGCTGAATCGTTGGAGATCAATCATATTAATGTATATACCAATGCATATGCGTCTGAGGCAATCGAACGGGTAGATGATGCGGTTGCAAAGATTTCCGGTATCCGGTCTGCATTAGGTGCATATCAGAATCGTTTGGATCATACAGTGAATAACCTGGAAACGGCAGATGAGAACCTGACAAGTGCTGTATCCAGAATAAGAGATACGGATATGGCAGAAGAAATAACGGAATATACACAGCAGAATGTATTGAGCCAGAGTGCGTTACAGATGCTGATCAAGTCGAATGCACGACCGGAGGGACTTTTACAGCTCTTCCAGAGATAATATTCCCTTTTCAGCGGCTCGTCCGAGGATACTGGTTGTAAACCCATCACGGATCATATCCGGAAATAATGTCAGTACATGAAAAAACATAGCTGCCTCACTTTTCTGAAAGAAGTCCATCTAACAGATGTACCTTCATAAAGCCCTGTTCCACATCTACCTGTAAAATACAGTCTTTGATCGCCGGGATCAGCACTTCTTTTCCTGTATTCTGATCTGTTACAATATAGACATCATTGGCACCGGTTTCCAGTACATCCTTCAATGTTCCCTGAAAGGATCCGTCCTCATTCTCTACAAAAAGGCCGATGAGATCAGCAATAAAATACTCATCCTTTTTCAGCTTGACCGCATTTTCTCTCGTCACATAGAGACTTTTTCCCCGGTATCTTTCGATATCGTTGATATTGTCAATCCCCTTAAATTTCAGGATTGCAAACTGCTTAAAAAACTTCACATTCTGGATTTCTAATGGAAGCATCTCTCTCCCGGTATCCAGATACACTTTCTTTAACTGTCTGAAACGTGTTACATCATCTGTCGTT
>ERZ780207.2783-NODE-2783-length-12028-cov-2.664078_pt1 | contig 12028 bp, 15 predicted proteins | sample MGYA00510977_ERZ780207 | MGnify/ENA primary metagenome ERZ780207 (study PRJEB29588, sample SAMEA2151383) | human gut metagenome | biome: human gut; feature: human-associated habitat; material: faeces | place: Denmark | collected 2008/2010 ... | reverse complement strand
GAAGTCCTCGACGGCAAGCCTCGGCATCAGCGCGGGACTGGAGCATGACGAGGACGCCTGCGCGCTGGTGCTGCGCAAGGTTGGAGATACATTGCGCGGCAGTGTCTTTGAGCAGATGCAGTGGGCGATTGACGTGCTGGGACTGGGTGACCACTGGAGAGTGACCGTCAGCCCGATGGAGATCGTCAACGAGCGGACGGGGCAGAAGATTGTTTTCAAGGGCTTGGACGAGCCGAAGAAAATCAAATCCATCAAGCTGCCGTTCGGAAAATATTTCAAATATGTCTGGTTTGAAGAACTCGACGAGTTTGCAGGCGAGGGCGAAATTGAGAATGTGCTGGATTCCGCGATTCGTGGCGGCAAAGCGGCACTCTGCGTCTGCACCTATAACCCGCCGAAAAGCGCAAACAACTGGACGAACAAGTGGGCAATAGACCCCGGCAAGAGCGTTTTTGTTCATCACAGCGACTATACGATGGTCCCTGCCGCATGGCTCGGACCGACATTCATCAAGCGCGCGGAGGAGCTGAAAGTGCGCAACCCGCGCGCGTATGAGCATACCTATCTGGGCATTGCGACCGGCGAGGGCGGCGCGGTTTTCAAGGCGCTGCGCATCAAGCCGATTGCCAAGGAGGACAGGCTGCGGTTCGAGCTGAAGCCGAACATCGGGATGGACTTCGGCTATGTCGATCCCAACGCGATTGAAAAGACCTACTACGAGGCAGGCGAGCTGCGGACGCTGTACATCTATGAGGAGGTCTATCAAAACGAGATGACGACCAAGCAGATCGCGGCGGCATGTAAGAAGATTGCGCGCCACGGCGAGCTGATCCGCGCGGATAACGCGGCAAAGCAGGTCATCGTCGATTTGCGGACGGACTACGGCATCAACATCACCGGCGTAACGAAGGGCAAAAACTCGCGGCAGACAGGCTATGACTGGCTGCGCGACCTCGACCAGATCGTCATCGACCCGGTGACATGTCCGAATGCGGCGCGTGAGTTTGCCGCGTATGAATACGCGCGGGACAAGGGCGGCGCGCTGGTTGAGCGCTACCCGGACGGCGACGACCACAGCATCGACGCAGTAGCGTATGGCAACCGCGAGCATATTTACAGGAGCAGGCGCACGAGCAACGTGAGCGGAAAGGGGGCGAGGCGCTGATGCAGCCTTATCAGATTGGAAGCACGGACTGGATCAAGCAGGAGCTTGCCGGACTGCTCGGACAGCAGGTGACGCGGGATATCGACGAGATCATCCGGCTTTACAGCCTGTACGACGGCGATGGGCAGCGGTGGCAGGTCAATACCAATGGGCTGGACTACACGCCGACCGTCAAAGTGACGAACATCATCGCGGAGCTGATCGGCAAGGAAGCGCGCTATATGATGGGCGTGGAGCCTGAGCTGCGCATCGTCCCCAAGGAAAAGGACAATCAGGCGGCGCAGGCGAACGCAGATGTCATCGGCAGTTGGCTGACCGCGCTGCTGGAAGAGCAGAAGTGGAGCAAGAAGCTGCTGGACGCGGCGAAGGACTGCTTCATTGGCAAGCGCGTTGCGTTGAAGCTGACGGGCAAGCGCGGCGGCAGGCTGGGGATTCAGTTTCGCCCCAGCCTTGAATTTGTTTACGATACCGATCCGGAGGACGTGGACAGGCTGACGAAGGTCATCTTCTTTTATCATACCAACGAGAGCGAGGACAGGCTCAAGCAGCGAATCTGGCGGCAGAAGTACGAGCTGCGCGCCGGACGCCGCTATCTGACCGAGGGACTGTATGACGGCACGGGACGGACGATCAGCGAGACCCACAGCGACGAGGACACGGGGCTTGACTTCATCCCGGTGTATGTCGTCATCAACGACGGCCTGACCGGCGACATGACGGGCAAGAGCGACGTGGAGCGCCTCTGGGACAATCAGGACGACTATAACCGGCTGAAAAGCGACGACCGCGACGCGCTGAAATTCAACATGTTTCCACAACGGGTTTTCCGTGATGCGAATCAGGAAACGATGGACAGGGTGAAGATCGCGCCGGGCGCAATCATCGACGCGCAGACAGACCCCAGCAGTGACCATCAGGTCGATGCGAAAATCCTTGAAGCGCAGTTTTCCTATAATGAACGCATCGAGAATGCGCTGAATCGGGACAAAAACGACATGTACAGTCTGCTGTCCGTGCCGAACGTGTCCCTTGAGCAACTCAAGGGCTTCGCGGTGTCCGGCAAGGCGATGAAAGCCCTGTATTGGGAGCTGACGACGAGGTGCGAGGAAAAGTGGAACGAGTGGGATGCGGCGCTTCGCTGGATGGTGCAGGCGCTGGTGAAGATGGCGGGCACTTATGGAACGGACAGCCTGCCCGCGCTTGACTTTACCGTGAGCATCGACCATCGTTACCCCATCGCAGACGACGAGGACGCGGAACGGACGCTTGACCTGCAGGAGGTCAGCCAGCAGGCGCGCAGCCGGAAGTGCTATATGCGCAAGTGGCATCCCAATGAGGACAGCGATTCCGAACTTGCGCAGATTGTCAGCGAGCAGAAAATGCTGGACGATGGGTTTGAAGATGGAATCCGCGCGGAAATGGTTGAATCCAAATTGGAATGATGATATACTGTTGGTAATAAAATGCGTTCCAAGGAGGGCGAAGATCATGCGGAAGATTGCGATTGCGGCCGGGGTAGCCGCACTGTTGTGCGTGGGGAGTGTGGCGGTGGCCGAACCGGCTCAGGTGGATTATGAGAGCATGACCCTTGAGGAAGTCAAGGCGCTTGCAGACGAGGCCAACGCCTACTACAAGGAGCAAACGACGACCGGATCGGAGAAAGCCAAGGAAGCGAAAGGCTTGTTGAGCAGCGCGCTGGAAGAAATGTATCCGGGGCAGACCATCAGCGGGCCGCTTTTCGGTTTTGACGTGAAACGCGAGCGCACGGTTTACACGATTGACGGCTCGTTTACAGCCAAGCTGGAAAAACAGAAAACCACGCATACGGTACACGCCGTGTTTGAGGATGCGGAGGGGCTGAGCTTTACAGAGCTTGTGGTGGACGGCAATACGGCGGACGCGCCGGAAAGGGCGGAGGTCGAACCGACGCAAATGCCGGAAGCAACGGCTGAACCAACCGCTGAGCCGGAAAACAAGAAAGGCTTCAATGACTATGGCGAGCTGCTGGATTTGACGGAGACGGATGGTATCTGCGTGCTCAAGTACAAGATTACGTCAAGCGCAACCAAGAAGATGACGGTTAATCAGAACTATTACACGGTTGTCAATTTCATCAAGGATGGCGGCGGAGACCAGTACGACGAGATTCAATATTGGGCGGTTGCAGATATGCAGGATGGCAGCGAGAGCAAGGTCATCAGCTTTACGGTGTCCAAAGATCTTATCGAAAAGATTAAAGCCGGGACAGTTTTGCCTACGAAAATGGGCGATTATGTGGATGAACTCTGGCTTTTGCCGAGTCTCCGCTAAAAGACAATCAAATCGCAGAAACGCTCCAAACGGGGCGTTTTTTGATTGCCCGAAAAAACGCCCTGTAACGCCCGATGGTGCGCGGGGCTAAAATCCCACGCGGAAAGCCGCGGACGCGCTGAAAACGCGCGTTAAACGCGACAAACGCGCAAAAGGAAAGGAGCGAGCGGCAGCATGGCGCAGGGGATGACCTACAAGGACTTTGAAGCGCGCATGGCTGCCGCCCGCGCGGTGCATCTTCGCAACATCGACATCACCGGCAAGAAGATTCAGGGCATCTACACACAGGCGGCGCGAGACTTGGCGAAGCGGGCGGAAGCGACCAAGGTGGGAACGCTGACCGAGCGCTGGGTAAAGGATTACCAAAAAGCGCTTGAAAAGCGCATTGAGCAGCTGCGCGGCGAGCTGGGCGGCACGATCCTCTCCGGCATGCGAAAGTCGGCAGGGCTTCCGGGGGATACGGTGGAAGGGTGGCTCAATGACGCGCTGGCGATGGTCGGCGTGGACGGGAGCTTTACCGGCACATTTTCCCGCACGCCGGACGCGGCGCTGCGAATGTTGATCGACGGGCGGATGTACCGCGACGGAAAAAGCCTGTCGCGCCGGATATGGAACCGCACCGACCAGCTGCAAGGCAGCATTGAGGACATTCTGACGCAGGGGATCGCCCAGCATCGCAGCGCGCTGCAAATCGCGCAGGACTTGGAGGCGTATGTCAGCCCGAAAGCGAAAATGCCGGTCAGCTGGCTGACGCTTTACCCGGATATCCCCTTTGACCGGCAGATCGACTACAACGCGCAGCGGCTGGCACGTACGGCGATTAACCACGCATACTGGGCGGCGAACATGGCGGCGGCGAAGGCAAACCCGTTTTGTCGCGCGATGCACTGGCAGCTCAGCCCCAGCCACTACGAGCGGCAGGTCGCCCGATTTGGCGAAGATATCTGCGATACATACGCCAGTCACGACGAAGGACTGGGGCGCGGAAACTTCCCGATTGACGACGTACCCATGCCGCATGCGCAGTGCCTTTGCGCGACGTGGCAGGTCGTGCCGGAGATTTCGGACGTGGCGGATCGGCTCGGCGCGTGGGTGGACGGCGGCGAGGATGCGGAGCTGGATGCGGCGTTCGGAGAATGGAAAGTCGGAAAACCTGCCTTGACCCGACTGGATGCCCGTGGTACAATGAAGTTGCCTGATGTGGAAATCCTCCGCAGTTTGGGCGCAAAATCGAAAAACTACGATATATATGATCCGGCGACAGGCGACTATTATCGGTTCAAAGAGGGTTCGCGAATCCAGAATCGGGAAGTATTTGCTGGATATGGTTCACGGACTTCGCTGCATGACGGAGTAGCGGAAGGATTAAGCGAGCAATGTGGCGGCGATGCGAGAAAATGGCAGCACGTTAAGGGCTTTGCGACGCTTGATACCCCGGATGGCGATAGGAAAGCCGAAGTTCACTGGTTCGCCAATGAAGATGTTGGGCAGGTTAAGCATAAAGTAAAGAGGTGGTTGGATGAAGATTAAATACAAAGGCGAAACCAGCTTTTTAATTGCAACGAAAGGTAAGATTTATGATGTGCTTTCTGTTGAAAAAGGCTGGTATCGCATTATGGATGATTCCGGAGAGGATTATCTTTATCCGCCAGAGATGTTCGAGGTAGTCGAACCGTAAAAAAGATAAGTAAATATTCTGAGCGCACCCGCAAGGGCGCGCTTTTTACATACCAAAAATTTTAACAGGAGGACAAGAGAAATGTTCAGACCCTTTCGCATGTTTTGTTTTGCCCCTGACGGCGTGCCGGATGGCGCGCCTGCTGCCGATGTTGAAAATGAGCAAGAGCAGCATGATGACCAGCAGCTTGAAACGACCGAGCAGACCAGGGATGCTGCGGCGAAAGCAGCGCAGACGGCTGCATCCGCTGGCAAGGAGCAGCCTGTCCCGAAGGATGAACCCAAGAAGGACGACAAGGCGGACGACCTCGCGGCGCGCGTTGTGACAGCGAACGCGCGCGCGGTTCAGGCGGAACTTCGAACGGCTGCGGCGCTGGCGGGCGTGCCGAAGGAACGCATCCCGTATGTGCTGCGCCTGTGCGATACGGAGGGCATCGACCTTGACGCGGCGGATGCGCAGGACAAGCTCGACGCGGCGGTTGCTAAGGTGCTGGAAGCCGTGCCGGAGCTGCGCGGCGGCGCGGGTACGGGCAGCACGGGCAACTTTGCCCGCAGAAACGGCGGCGCAGAGGACGCGCTCGACGCAAAGATTCGGGCGAACATCATGGGTGCTTGCTAAGAAAGAGAGGAAAAGAAGATGGCGAACAACATTGCAAAGGTTGACCTGATTCAGAAAACGCTGGATGAGGCAATGATTCAGGGCGCGGTGACCGGCTTTATGGAAGCGAACGCGGGTCCCGTTAAGTACAGCGGCGGCGACGAGATCAAGATTCCGTCGATCACGATGGACGGCCTCAAGGATTACGACCGACAGAACGGTTTTGCGGATGGCGACGTGACTCTGGTCTATCAGACAGAGAAGCTGACGCAGGATCGCGGCACCGGCTTCACCGTGGACGAGATGGACGTGGATGAAAGCGGCGTTTATGACCTGATGAGTATGCTGGCGGGCGAGTTCCAGCGCACGAAGGTTGTGCCGGAGGTGGACGCTTACCGCCTGAGTAAGATCGCCGCGCTGGTCGGCAAGGAGCGCAGAAGCGCGTATACGGCGGCGGCCAATTCGGTCTACAAGGAATTGCAGACCGATATCGGCGGCGTGCGCGACGCGGTGGGCAGCGACGTGCCGCTGGTCGTGATCCTCTCCAGCACGATTGCCACGATGCTCTCCACGAGCACGGAAATTGCCAAGAAGCTCGACGTAACCAACTTCAAGCGCGGCGAAATTGAAACCCGCGTGAAGGTGATCGACGAGGTGCCGATCCTGCCCGCGCCGACCGCGCGCATGAACAGCCGCATCACCATCAACAAGGCGGACAAGGGCGGCTTTGTTAAAGCGGAGGGCGCGCAGGCAATCAACTGGATCATCTGCCCGCGCAGTGCGCCGATTGCGGTTTCCAAGACCGATAAGATGCGCCTGTTCACTCCGGAAACATGGCAGAAGGCGCGCGCGTGGCACCTTGACTATCGCAAGTTCCATGAACTCTGGATTCCGAAGAATAAGCTCGACGGCTTCCGCGTGAGCCTTGCGGCGAAGGATGCGACGCTGGACGGGGAGGGCTGATGAATGCTGAAAACAAGGGAAAGCATCAGCCTGAACGCGGATATCCGCGACGCGAGCAATAACCAGAAGGTGATGTTGCATGCGACGTACAGCGCCACATCGCTCAGCCTGAACGTGGACGTGCTGGACGCGGACTATGTGCGGGGAAACAGCGAAGACGTGCAGGCGGATGTACAGGCGTTCCTGCTGGAAGCCTGCAAACGGGCTGCCTGTGTGGGGATTCCGTGCAAAATTGAAACGTGAGGCCTAATGACAGAGAAGAGGACACGGGGGCGAGCGATAAGCCCCCCCGTGAAGCCGGAAGCGTACAAAGCCGGACGTTTTTGCAGACGAGGTGAAAAGTATGACTGACCTTGAACGGCTCAAGCTGCTGACCGAAGAGCTTGACGCGCCGGGAGGGAACACGGAAACGGGCTGCGGCTGTATGTCGCCGCCCGCATCCGCCCGGATGTATACGGACGCGCAGCTTGTGATGCTGCTGGAGCTGCACGAGGGCGACGTGCGCCGCGCGGCGTATGACGTGCTGATCCGCAAAGCGGAGAACTCGGCGGTGCGGCTGTCGGGCGGCACGGAGCTGCCGGATCAGCGCGCCTACTGGCTGAGCAGAGCGCGGAGCGTGCGCCCGAACGGGACGAAACCGGCAGGAAGGGCGGACGGCACATGATGAGCGGCTTTGCAATGCGGCAGGCGGAAGCGACGTTTCGGCACGCGCTGGCGGCGTATGGCGCGGTCTGCGTGTCGGTCTGGCGCGTGCATCGGGACGCGAACGGCGTGCCGATAGGCGGTGCGCAGAAGATCGGCTGCGTGTACGGCGTGCGCTATGAGCGCGGGCAGACTGCCAATGTGCTGGTGGATATTCCCGGCGTAATCGCCCGGATGGACGCGCCGAGGTTGTGCTGCGCCCTCAGCGATACGGCGCGGAGCTTGCAGGAGGGCGACGGGCTGAACATCGCGGGCAGATGGTACACGGTGCTGCGCGCCGACGTGCAGATGGGCATCCTCTGCGACGTGGTGCTGAAAGAGGGCGAGCCGGATGGGATTGCGGATTGACGCAAAGGATTTTCTCGCGAACATGTCCGCCATCAAGCAGCGCAGCATGTTCGCCGCCGAGAAGGTCGGGCAGAACGCGGCGGCGCGCATGGAGGGAGAAGCCAAGCGCAACGCCGGATGGACGGACAGGACAGGGCTTGCGCGCCAGACCATCACCGGCTACTCCGGCTGGCAGGGCAAAAAGCTGCGCATGGGCGTATCCGGCAACATGGAATACAGCGCGTATCTGGAGCTGGGGCATGAAGGCAGGTTCGCGATCCTCTGGGCGACCGTGCAGGCGAACGAGCAGAAAATCATGGACGACTTGCGGAAGGTGGTCAGATAGATGGACGCATGCCAGCGGGCAATGGAGCACTTGACCGCATCCGGCATTTTGACCTATAAGCCCGGCGTGGCGACCGGCAAGTGCCGTGCGCCGTATGTGGTCGTCCGAGGAGGCGGCGCATACGCGCGCGGTATGTCCGGCGCGGCGGGAATCGGTTATCGGACGGTGACGCTCTATTGCTTTGTGCCGCGCGTGGGCGGCGACCTGCCCACTTTCGTGGCGGAGGTCAGGCGGATCATGCGCGGGCTGAAAAGTCAGCTTCGACCGACGGGCAACGAGGGCATCGAGATGCTGGAAGAAGATTTTGACGCACGCAGCCAATCGCTGGAGTATCAGGCGCTGCGCGCGATTTTATCGTAGGAAATCGTACAAAGTCTGCCCGCGTGCGCAAAACTTTTTGAGTTGGTAAGCTGCGGCGGAAGTGAACGCGGTCTCAGACCGCTAGGAGGAAGTATGGCAAACGAGAAAATTGTGCAGATTCCGCTGGCGAACGTCGCCCGCGTGGAACTGGTGACGGAGGAAACCACGCCCAAGACCTATGTGGTCGATACCGCCAACGAGATGAAGCTGGAAGCCTTTGTCTCGGAAGGCGAAGAAAAAGAGCTGCGCAAATTGAACAGGCTGCTGGCGCAGCTCAAGACGGAGGACTTGACGAAGGGCTATGACCTGACCATGAAGGATATGGTCATGAGTCCGCCCGTGTTTGCGCTGGTGGACGGCGGCGTGAGTACGACCGGCGCGGAGGGCAAGTTTGAAGGATACACGGGTCCGAAGATGGGCGAGGTGGTGAACCGAACGCCGTTCACGGTCAACATCTATACCGAGGAGAAGGACGGCGACGGAGAGACGACGGGTTATTTGAAATTCACCTGCGAACACTGTAAGGGTGCGCCCGCCGATATCGAGATCAAGGACGGCGATTTCTTCGCGCCGGAGTATAAGCTCAAGAGCAGACCGAAGATCGGCGAATCGCCCATTGCCATCACGCCGCTGGACGAACTGCCGACCTAAGAACTGCGTCAAAGGACAGTAAGCGAATAAAGCCCTATAATGGGGCTAACCAACAAAAGGAGGTTTTCACAGTATGGCATCCACAAAAAAGGACACGCACATCACCAACCTCGCCGCGCTGGAAAAGGCGGCGAACGGCGAGATCGTCACGCTGCCGGGCTGGACGGAGGAGCAGCCGTTTGTGGCAAGGCTCAAGCGCGCCAGCCTGACGGGTATGATTCGCGCGGGCAAAATTCCCAACCCGCTGATTGCGGCGGCGCAGAAGCTCTACGAAGGACCGAACAAGAGCCGCGCAAACGCGACTTTTGAGGAAACGGCGAAGGTTATGTGTCTTGTCGTCGAGGAAGCACTCGCCGAGCCGACGATGGAGCAGCTGAAAGCGGCAGGACTTGACCTGACCGAAGAACAGGCGGATCAAATCTATCTGTACGCCATCAAGGGGGCAAAAGTGCTGGAAGCCTTTCGTTCTCAGCCCGCAAATCGTCAGTCTGATCCATCTGGCGACGACGTACAAGCAGCGCCCCAGCAGCCTGATGGGGATTGAGGACGAGTACGCGGCGTTCTGCCTCGACGAAACCTGCCTTTTTATGATTCAGCAAGCACGGGAAAAGCGCGAGCCGGACTTTGGCAGACCGGCGCGGCAGGAAAAGCAGAAGGGCAGGCAGAACGCGACGACCAACGCCGAGGCGGCGGAGATGATTCGTCGGCTGATGGGCTGACACACTGACGGAGCGGGCGCTCCGTCAGCTTTTTCTTTCCAAGGTTTTTGGAGATGACCGAAGCGAGACGGTCATTTCCAAAGACCTTTTTTGATTGCCAAAAAGCGGATTTAGGCCGCAAAGGAGGTGAGTTGGATGAGCATGGGCATGAATATCAGCGCGGGTACGATCATGGCGTACATGGATTTGGACATGTCCAGCTTCAACAGCGCCATCGACATGGCGGGCGAGCAGCTCTCCGGCTTTGCCTCCGGCGGTGTGGCGGACGCGCTGGGTTCCATCGGCGCAGCGGCGGAAACGGCAGGACGCGCGCTGACCATGCACATCACGGGCAAACTGCTCGACGTGGGGCAGGCGGCTTTACAGGTCGGCATGAATTTTGATGCGAGCATGTCGAACGTCTACGGCTTGATGTCGTCGCTGAATCTGTCGCAGGCACAGATGGACGCGCTGCGCGATACGGCGCGCGAGATGGGCGCGACGACCAAATTCAGCGCCAGCGAAGCTGCCGACGCGATGGGTTATATGGCGCTGGCAGGCTGGGACGATGCGCAGGTCATTGCCGGTATTCCGGGCGTATTGAATCTGGCGGCTGCCGCCAACATGGATCTGGCGAAAGCCTCGGATATCGTGACCGATACGATGACTCCGTTCGGCATGGCGGCGGAGCGTGCGGGCGAGGCTGCCGATGTTTTTGCCTATGCGCAGGCGAACAGCAACACGACGGTCGAGGCGCTGGGCGAGGCGATGAAGTACGCCGCGCCGACGGCGGACGCCTTCGGCATGACGCTGCAAGATACTGCGGCAGCGATGGGTGTGCTGGCGAACGCGGGCATCAAGGGCAGTCAGGGCGGCACGACGCTGAACGCGATGCTGCGCGACATGAAGAAGAACGCCAAGAACGGCGCAATCGCTATCGGTAAAACCAAAGTCGCGCTGACCAATGCGGACGGAAGCTATCGCTCGTATGCCGCGATCATCCGCGATATCGACAAGGCGACCAGCAGCATGACCGCCAGCCAGCGCGACGCGGCACTGGGCGCAATCTTCGGCGACGAGTCACTCAAGGGTATTCTGGCGACGCTCAAGCAGGGACCCGACGCGCTGGACGCGATGACCGAGGGCATGTATGCCTGCGGCGGCGCGGCAGAAGATATGGCTGCCACGATGGGCGACAACCTCAAGGGCGATCTGGCGATCCTCGAAAGCGGCGCGCAGGATATGGCGATTGCGCTGTCCGACTGGCTGATGCCTGCCGCGCGCGGCGTGGTGCAAGGCATTACCGATATGATCGGCAAGTTCAACGCGCTGGACGACGGCACGAAGAATACCATTTTCCGCATCGGCGCGATGGCGGCTGCGGCGGGTCCTCTGCTGCTGAACGGCGGCAAGGTGCTGACGCTGCTCTCCGGCGTGAACCCGCTCGTGGTCGGGCTGGGCGCGGCGGCTGCGCTGGCGTATACGCACAGCGACGCTTTGCAGGGCATGGTCGCCAAGCTGGGCGACGGCGTGACGGCTTTCGGCGCGGCGCTGGAAAGCGGCGCAGGATTCACGGCGGCGTTCTCTGCGGGGCTGACGGCTGCCTTTGGCGAGGAAGCGGCGGGCAAGGTACTCGGCGCGATTGAAGGCATCAAGACCGCTATTTCGACAGTGGGCGACGTGCTGACCACGGTCACGGATGCGGTCGGCACGTTCTTCGGGGCGTTGTTCGACGGAGAAGGGCTGAAACAGAGCTGGGACAACGCGGCGGCGGTCATTTCCGGCTATGACTGGACGGAGCTGGGAACGTCGATTCTTTCCGGCGTAACGGGCACGCTCGACGCGGCAGGCGAATGGCTCAAGAACATCTTCACGGCAGGCTGGACGGCGGCGAAGGGCGTGAATTGGGGCGAACTGGGCACGTCCATCCACGATGGCATCCAGTCGATTCTGGACACGGCGGGAGGCTGGCTGAAAAGCCTGTTTGAGGCGGGCAAGACGGCGGCGAGCGAAATCAGCTGGGCGGATATCGGCACGGCGTGACCGGCGTGCTGGATATGGCGGGCAGTTTCCTGTCCGGGCTGTTCGGGCTGGGTAAGGATTCGGCGATTGCCAATGTGGACTGGAGCGCCATCGGCACGGCGATTTGGAATGGCGTGACCGGCGTGATCGACGCGGCGGGCAGTTGGCTTTCGAGCCTGTTCGGGCTTGGTAGGAGTGCCGCCGAGGGG
>ERZ780207.2773-NODE-2773-length-12060-cov-11.175427_pt1 | contig 12060 bp, 9 predicted proteins | sample MGYA00510977_ERZ780207 | MGnify/ENA primary metagenome ERZ780207 (study PRJEB29588, sample SAMEA2151383) | human gut metagenome | biome: human gut; feature: human-associated habitat; material: faeces | place: Denmark | collected 2008/2010 ... | reverse complement strand
GCAAAATTTTTATTTTGCCGAATTATTTGTGGATTTCGTCAATAGACACTGCCCCGCACTTCTGGTATGCTCATATCAGAAATTGAGGTGGCAGATATGGACTATACGGATGCGCCGCAGGTGCTGCGCGACTTTTTGACTTATCATGAAACGATCTGCGGTCATTCTAAGGCAACCGTCGATCAGTATTATCTCGATCTGCGGATGTTCCTGCGGTTTCTGAAGCTGGAACGTGGGCTCGTGCCGCGTGCTGCGAAGCTGGACGAGATTCCGATCTATGATATTGATGTGGCATTTCTGCGCGCTGTGACACTTACCGAAGTTTATAATTATCTAGCTTATCTGTCGCGCGATCGCATCAAGCAGCCCAACGCACACGAACCGGAATATGGTCTGAGCGCAAACTCCCGTGCACGCAAGATCGCTGCGATCCGCAGTTTCTTCAAATACCTGACGATGAAGGCAAAGCTGCTGGAGGAAAACCCCGTGCAGGATCTCGACTCCCCCAAGATTCCCAAGACGCTCCCCCACTATCTCACACTGGACGAGAGCAAACGGCTTCTGTCCGTGGTGGACGGGAAAAATAAGGAGCGAGATTATTGTATCTTATGTATTTTTCTCAACTGCGGGCTGCGTATTTCGGAACTTGTCGGTCTGAATCTGCAGGACGATCACGGTGACAGTCTGCGCATCCTCGGCAAAGGCAGCAAGGAGCGCGTGGTCTATCTCAATGATGCCTGCCGCGAGGCGCTCGACCGCTATCTGGCGGTCCGTAAAGAGATTGCGCCGCCGCGCACGACGGCGATGTTCCTCTCCAACCGGCGCACACGCATCAGCTGTGACTCCGTACAGGTCATGGTCAAGAAAAACCTGACGCGCGCGGGCCTGGACGCCAGTCAGTATTCCACGCATAAACTGCGGCACACAGCGGCAACACTCATGCTGCAAAACGGCGTTGACGTGCGCACGCTGCAGGAGGTGCTCGGGCATGAACATCTGAACACGACACAGATCTATACCCATGTGGATAACGATCAGCTGCGCACAGCGGCTGCGGCAAATCCACTGGGAGAATTCTCGCCGGACGAGAATTGGGCAGAAAAAATCTCCGATCCATGAGCGTGGGATCGGAGATTTTGTGTTTTATTCTGACTTGATCTTCGGCAAATAGTCGCGAACACGGTGGTGCTGCTTGTCAAAACCGAATGCACGGATCGCCATCAGCAGTGTACCGAGCACGGCCGCGCCGTCCAAAACGGCGGCAAACCAGAGCGTACAGTAGCCAAGCTCCGCCAACACCAGCAGCAGTACCTTCACTGCAGCGCCAATCACCAGATGCTCGCGGCAAATACCCTCGACCCAACCGGCAGTCTCGATTGCTTCCGGCAGCAGGTACGGGTCTTGGCTCGTGAGCAGGACATCGGCATCAAACCGCTCCTCGCTTTCCTCCGGAATAACACAGACGTCGAGGTCGGCGCCCGAATGTTCCGGATGCGCCGTACAGCGACGGTCATAGTAAAGCAGCAGTTCCCCGTCATCCAGCTTTTCCACCTGCTGCGTAAGAAGCCGCTCTTTTTCTTCACTGCTGCATTTGCAGTGGAGATGATCCGCCTGAAGCTCCTTCGCGTTTTCGGATACGGAGTCATTGCTGGCATTGCTGAAGAGTGTGATGGTGTGCACGCCGAGCGCACGCAGCTCCTTGAGCGCAGGCTTGACATCCGACTGCACGACTTCCTGCAGCAGGATCTTGCCGGCATACTGTTCTCCAACGGATACATAGACCACATATCCGTCCGAGAGGTCTGCATCAGGGATGTCCACACCCTTGAGAATCATCAGTTCGCGCGTACCGACACAGACGCGCGTCGATTCAATATATACTTCCACTCCGCTCTCAGGAATATCTACCGCGTTGGAGAGATACTCGCTGCGGATCGGACCGGTATAAGCAGCGCAGATGGCGCGCGCCGTGCGGCTGCTGGAGCAGGATTCGGCATTGGCAGCCAGCTGCAGCAGCGCATCCGGCGTCAGCTGATCCGACTTTACACTGACTACCTTCGGGAGCTGATTGTCCCCCTCCCCTTCGTCGACCGCGACTGCGCGCACGGCATTGAGCGCGCGCATACTGCGGCAACTGCGAAACAGCACATTGCAGCGATACGCACCATTGACAGCACTGTACCACACGAGCGGCACGGAAACAAGCAGCGCGCACGGCGTAGACAGGAACAGCGCGATCATTGCAGCGTGAATTGCCTGAGAAACAGTCGCTACCTTGAGCACACTCTCGAGCACGGCAACCAAAATCGCAATGCAGAGCCCTGCCGGTGCGAGATAGTCGATCCATTTCGGCGCGGGAAACTCTGCCGTAGAGTGGATCTCTCCGCCGACTGCATCTTTCAATGTCTTCTGTGCGTGCTGCGTCACGACCGCAATCAGAATCGTCACAAGCCGGTATACAAGCAGAAAAACAGCAGCATCCACCGGTTGTCCGACTGCCAGTGTGCCGATCACGCACACGATGATGAGCACTGCCGGCCGAAACACCTGCCGCGCAAGGATACACGAGAGCGCTGCAGCAAGATAGTCATAGCCACAGATGAGCACGGACAAAGTCAAAAGCACATAGCGCAGCGCCATGCTGTGCAAAAGCGCGCCGATCACGCACAGGACGAGCGCCGCAAAGAGCCGCGCGATCAGCACAAGGCTCAGCCCCGTTTCCGGAAACAGGCGCAGCGTTTTCCAATCATAGTCCGGCCGATCCGCAGCAAAGCAGCTCGCGGACAGGCGCGTCAGAAGTTCCTGAAAATTCATGGGTATCCCCCTTGTCCAGACGGAGCGGTATGCGAAATCAGGCTTTCCCGTCGCAGCCGAGCACATCGATGATCTTATGCTTGACAAGCTGCTTGATATTCTCGCGCGCGGGGCCGAGGTACTTTCTGGGGTCAAATTCCGACGGATGCTCAGCCAGATACTTGCGCACCGTTCCGGTCATGGCCAGACGCAGGTCAGAGTCAATGTTGATCTTGCATACGGACAAGCGCGCGGCCTGACGCAGCTGATCCTCCGGTACACCGATCGCACCGGGCATATTGCCGCCGAATTCATTGATCATCTGCACATATTCCTGCGGCACGGAAGACGAGCCGTGCAGCACGATCGGGAAACCAGGCAGGCGCTCGGAGACTTCCTCCAGAATGTCAAAGCGCAGCTGCGGCTTCGTTCCGGGTTTGAACTTATAAGCGCCGTGGCTCGTGCCAATGGCGATGGCCAGCGAATCACAGCCGGTGCGTTCAACGAACTCCTGCACATCCTCCGGGCGCGTGTAGGACGAGTCCTCAGCCTTGACCTTCACATCATCTTCAATACCGGCCAGCGTGCCAAGCTCCGCTTCGACAACGACGCCATGCGCGTGTGCATATTCCACGACCTGACGCGTCAGCGCGATATTCTCTTCAAACGGTTTGGACGAGGCGTCGATCATGACGGACGAAAATCCGTCATCCACGCAGGACTTGCACAGCTCGAACGAATCGCCATGATCCAGATGCAGACAGATCGGCAGACCGGTCTCGATCACGGCAGCCTCCACAAGCTTGACCAGATACGTGCGATTGGCGTATTTGCGTGCACCGGAGGATACCTGCAGGATCACCGGAGCGTTGCACTCCTTTGCGGCCTCAGTGATACCCTGAATGATCTCCATGTTGTTCACATTGAACGCACCGATGGCGTAGCCGCCGGCATACGCTTTTGCAAACATTTCCTGAGAAGTAACAATCGACATTGACAAGTCAACTCTCTTTCATATAATATAAGGAACAGTGACAAAATGAATGTCCCCGATAAGGGGTTCAATTCATTTTACACATGTTTCGAGATAATATCAATAGCAGAATTCAATGTTCCCTTAAAATCTATCAATTTTGTGAATTTGTGGAGGTAAGCTATGTCCGGTATATTGAAGGGTGCGTGTATCTTTGGGCAGTCCGGAGGGCCGACTGCTGTCATCAACGCCAGCGCTTACGGCGTGCTCAAGACCGCATTGGAATCGGATGCCATCACCAATGTTTACGGCGCGGCGCATGGTATCCGCGGGGTTCTGGATGACCGTCTGTATGACATCCGTCAGGAGGATCCGGATGAGCTCCGTCTGCTGCTGCACACACCGTCGTCGGAATTGGGCTCCTGCCGTTACAAGATGGCCGACCCGGAAGCGGACGATACGGATTATCGGCGCATTCTGGAGATTTTTCAGAAATACGACGTACGCTACTTCTTCTATAACGGCGGCAATGACTCCATGGATACCTGCAATAAGATCAGCCGCTATATGCAGGCGCACGATTGGGAGTGCCGCGTGATGGGCGTGCCCAAGACGATCGACAATGACCTCTTCGGCACTGACCACTGCCCTGGCTATGCCAGTGCCGCCAAGTACATAGCAACATCGTGCATGGAGGTCTCCAAGGACTGCCGCGTGTATGATAACGGTACGATCACGGTCATCGAGATCATGGGGCGTCATGCCGGTTGGCTGGCCGGCAGCGCTGCACTGGCGACATACTGCGGTTCCGGACCCGATCTGGTCTACCTGCCGGAGGTGGACTTTGATATGGAGCGATTCTTTGCCGATGTGCATCGTGTTTATGAGCAGAAGAACAGCGTGCTGATTGCTGTCTCCGAGGGCATCCACTATGCCGACGGCTCGTTCGTGTCCGAGGCGAAGGCCTCCGCAACAGACGGTTTCGGCCACGCGCAGCTCGGTGGTTTGGCTGCGCGTCTGGCACAGGCACTCAAAGAGCGCGAGCATGCAAAGGTCCGCGGCATCGAACTCTCGCTGCTGCAGCGCGCCGGTGCGCATCTGGCGTCTCAGACCGATATTGATGAGGCATTTGCTGCCGGTAAAACGGCGGTTGAGGCTGCCATCGCCGGCGAAACCGGCAAGATGGTCGCCCTCATGCGTGAAATGGTCGACGGAAAATATACCTGCCGCATGGAGCTTATTCCGCTGGCCGACGTCGCAAACTACGAGAAGAAAGTGCCGGTCGAATGGATCGTCCCGGAGGGCAACAATGTCACGCAGGATTTTATTGACTATGCCCTGCCGCTCATTCAGGGTGTGCCTGAGATCCCTGTGGAAAACGGTCTTCCCCGCTATGCACGGCTGAAAAAAGTGCTTGCAAAATAAAGATCAGCAGAGCCGGTGATCATCGCCGGCTCTGTTCGTGTGTAAATCTGCTGTTCAAACAGTCCAAAGTATGCTATACTGATTTATTATATATATTTTGAACGTAACGAAGGAGTTTCCCAAATGATCACTGTTGATGACCTCTCGCTGCAGTACAGCGGCGCACCGCTGTTTTCCAAGGTAAACCTGCAGTTCACCCCCGGTAATTGCTACGGCATCATCGGCGCAAACGGCGCCGGAAAATCCACATTCCTGAAGATCCTCTCCGGTCAGCTCGAGCCGAGCTCCGGCAGCGTGCATATCGATCCCAAGGCAAGAATGTCTGTGCTCAAGCAGGATCAGACGATGTATGACGCCCATACCGTCATGGACACGGTGATCATGGGCAATCAGCGCCTGTATGACTGCGGCAAGGAGAAGGACGCCATCTACGCAAAGGACGAGATGACGGACGAAGACGGCATCCGCGCCTCCGAGCTTGAGGAGGAGTTTGCGGATCTCGGCGGCTGGGAGGCGGAGTCTGACGCCTCGCGCATCCTGCAGGGGCTGGGCGTCTCTCCGGTGTTTCATGAGACGATGATGTCCGACATGGATCCGCGCCTGAAGGTAAAGGTCCTGCTTGCGCAGGCGCTCTTCGGCCACCCGGACATCATCCTGCTCGACGAGCCGACGAATAACCTCGACCTTGCGAGCGTCGTCTGGCTGGAGGATTTCCTGATGGATTACGACGGCACCGTGCTCGTCGTGTCGCACGACCGTTACTTCCTCAATAACGTCTGCACGCACATCGTCGATATCGACTACGGCAAGATCAAGATGTACGTCGGCAACTATGACTTCTGGTACGAGTCGAGCCAGCTGATGCAGAAGCTCGTCAAGGATCAGAATAAGCGCGCCGAACAGAAGATCCAGGAGCTGCAGGCGTTCATCGCACGGTTCTCCGCCAACAAGTCCAAGTCCCGTCAGGCGACGTCCCGCCGCAAGCTGCTCGAGAAGATCGCCGTCGAGGATATGCCAGCCTCCAGCCGCCGCTATCCGTGGGTCGGCTTCAAGGCTGAGCGCGAGCCGGGCAAGGATCGCCTGTTTGTGACGGATATCAGCAAGACCGTCGACGGTGAAAAGCTGCTCAACCATGTGAGCTTCATCGTCGGCAAGGAGGACAAGATCGCCATTCTCGGTAAGAACGAGCTTGCCGTGACGATGCTCTTCAAGATCCTCATGGGCGACGAAGAACCGGATGAGGGCACGGTCAAGTGGGGCGTTTCGACCACGCAGGCCTACTTCCCCAAGGATCACAACAGCTATTTTGAAGACTGCGACTATGACCTCATTGACTGGATGCGCCAGTTCTCCACGGATAAGCGCGAGAGCTACCTGCGCACGTTCCTCGGCCGGATGCTCTTTTCCGGCGACGATGTGTACAAGCAGGTCAAGGTCCTCTCCGGCGGCGAGAAGGTGCGCTGCATGATCTCGAAGATGATGCTCTCCGGCGCAAACTTCCTCGTCTTTGACCAGCCGACGAACCACCTTGACCTTGAGAGCATCGCGGCGCTCAATAACGGCATGGATGCTTTCCCGTATAACATTATCTTTACCAGCCACGACCACCAGCTCACGCAGACGGTCGCCAACCGCATCATTGAGATCACACCGGACGGCATCATTGACCGCCGCTGCACGTATGACGAGTATATGCACATCTCCGGTCAGGAAACGGAATAAAACCATGGAGCAGCTTGCAAAAAATCAACTTCATACCGCCGAGATCACCGGGTATACGTCCGAAGGCGCCGGTGTGTGTCACATCGCCGGGCGCGCCGTGTTTGTGAAAGGCGCGCTTGTCGGCGAGACGTGGCAGGTGCGCATCCTCAAGGTCACGTCAGCCGCCGTTTACGGCAAGGCGGAGCAGTGCCTGTCCCCTGCCGCTGCGCGCACAGAGCCGCCCTGCCCTGTCTACCGCACCTGCGGTGGCTGCAGCCTGCAGCACATGGATTACGGCGAACAGCTGCGCATGAAGCGCGCGCGTGTCAACGATGCGCTCACACGCATCGGCGGCGTTTCGACGCCGTTGCAGGATATCATCGGCATGGAATACCCGCTCTGCTATCGCAATAAGGCGATTTACGCCGTCGGCGTGAAAGACGGCCGCGTGGTCAAGGGCTTTTACCGCGCATCCAGCCACGATGTCACGCCGGTCGAGCAGTGTCTGCTCCAGCTCCCGCTCGCAGACAAGGCGGCGCAGGCGGTCTGCGACTGGATGAATCTTCGCGGCATCGCCCCCTATGATGAGCAGACCGGGCGCGGCACAGTGCGCCATCTGTTCACGCGCTGCGCCATGCACACGCCCGACGCCGTGCTTTGCATCGTCTCTGCGCGCGGCTTCGGCGCGAAGACGGAGGAACTTGTTGCATACCTGCGTGAGCATTGCCCGGAGCTGACCGGCATTGTGCTCGATATCAACAAGCAAAAGGGCAACGTCGTGCTTGCCGGGGATTTTTATACGCTCTGGGGTTCACCGGAGCTGACCGACCGGCTCTGTGGGCTGACGTTCACACTCTCGCCGCAGGCGTTTTATCAGGTCAATCCCGTGCAGGCCGAGCGGCTGTATGAGCGCGCGGTGGAATACGCCGTCAACGCGCCGACGGATCAGGTGCTGGATCTGTACTGCGGCGCCGGGACGATCAGCCTGTGTCTGGCGCGAAAGGCCGCGCACGTCATCGGGGCAGAGATCGTGCCGGAGGCGATCGAGAACGCGCGCCGGAACGCGGAGCGAAACGGCATCGAAAATGCGGAATTTCTCTGTGCCGATGCCGGCGCCGCAGCGGCGGAGCTGGCCCGGCGCGGCGTCCGGCCGGACTGCATCGTGGTCGATCCCCCGCGCAAGGGCATGTCCCCGGAGGCCATTGACGCAATGGTGTCCATGCAGCCGCCGCGCATCGTCTATGTCTCCTGCGACCCGGGCACGCTCGCGCGTGATGTGAAGCTGCTCACACAGCACGGCTACACGCTCACGCAGGCGCTGGCCGTGGATATGTTCCCGCAGACGCCGCATGTTGAGACGGTTTGTCTCTTAGTTCTGAGAAACCCGGTAACACATATCAATATTGATGTGGATGTGGAAGAAATGGTGCAGGATAAAAGAGGAATGGCAACCTATGGGCAAATCAAGGATTATGTTTTGGAACACAGCGGCTTGAATGTCAGCAGTCTTTATATCGCTCAGGTAAAGCAGAAACACGGCATTATCGAGCGCGAGAACTATAATAAGCCGAAATCCGAGGATGCCAGGCAGCCACAATGCCCACCGGAAAAGGAAAGAGCCATTACGGAGGCATTGAAACATTTTGGAATGCTATAAAATAAAGGAGGTGCTTCATGTATAACCCACAGCTTGAAACTTTTCTGCGCGTGGCGGATGCAGGCAGCTTCAACAAAGCCGCCGAAGAAAGCTACATCACGCCCACGGCTGTCATCAAGCAGATCAATCTTTTAGAAGAATCCCTCGGCGTGAAGCTCTTCGACCGTAGCCACCGGGGGCTGCAACTCACAAAAGCTGGGCGCTCTATGTACCAGGATGCAAAATATATCATCCAGTATTGCCGGGACTCCGTGACACGGGCAAAAAACGCCATGCAGGAGGACGAAAACATCATCCGCATCGGCTCGTCCCCCATGACGCCCGCACAACTTTTGATGGATCTCTGGTCGAGAGTGCAAGCATTGTACCCCGATATTAAATTCCAGATCGTGCCCTTTGAGAACACGCCGGAAAATGCGCGGGAAATTCTTGCCAATCTCGGCAAAAACATTGATATTGTAGGCGGTATTTTTGATGAGACCATGCTGCACCTGCGGGGCTGTGCTGGGTTGGAGCTGACGCGGGGGCGCTTCTGCTGTGCAGTCTCCATCCACCACCGGCTGGCGGACAAAGACAAGCTGCAAGTTTCTGACCTCTATGGGGAGAATCTGCTGCTGATGCACCGGGGATGGAGCCATTATGTGGATCAACTCCGAGATGACCTCTGGCAGCACCATCCGCAGATCCATATCGTAGATTTCGACTTTTACAACATGGATGTGTTCAATCGCTGTGAGAACACCAATGACGTTTTGCTGGCTATTCCCGGTTGGGCAACTGTCCATCCGCTTCTGAATGTAATCCCAGTGGAATGGAATTACAGCATTCCTTATGGCATTCTCCATTCCCCGGAGCCGACACCGACGGTACAGCGCTTTTTGGATGCAGCCAAAATCATCAGCAAAGAGCTGTACAACTGATTATAACCCAAAGGTATATACTGATGAACAAAGCGAGACTTCCGCGGAAGTCTCGCTTTTCTTATAATAATGGCAGAAAACAAAAGGTGGTCGATACCATGAAACCAGTCTCATACATGGCAATAGTTCTATGCGTCATGCTATTCTTGACCGGATGCAGCTCTGGCGCGGTAGACGAGGAAGTGAACGAATCCGTGCAAAATAAAACCGCCGTGCAAAATAAAACCGAACCCTTTACCCGCAATACAAAAATCGAAGATGTCATCAATGCTCCGTCCTTTGACGGCTTCGGGCGGCTGCTGTTTCCAACGGACGAGTATTATTACAGCGGCGACACTCTGGAAGGACTTCAACTGACCTACTACAGCCATATTGATCCAGACAAAACGGTGGAGATCGTGAACACCCTGCGAGAGCGGGCAGCGGACGGCCAAACCATCTTCTATGACATCTACACCGACGAGGAAAAGGCGGCTGAACCTGCCAAAGAAGATACAGGATTGTTTTTCTTCAAGGGAGTCCCCGGCGAGAAATTCGCTATCTGCAATGCAGGCGGTGCCTTTGCCTATGTGGGCGCCATGCAGGACAGCTTCCCTCATGCGCTGGAGCTTTCCCAAAAGGGCTACAACGCCTTCGCTCTCATTTATCGCCCCGGCGCGCAGACCGCCTGCGAGGATCTGGCAAGAGCCATCCGCTTCATCTTTGACCATGCGGACGAACTGGAAGTGGACACCGATTGCTACTCCCTATGGGGCGGCTCAGCGGGAGCGCGAATGGCGGCGTGGCTTGGGTCTTACGGTGCAGAAGCCTTTGGCGGCGGCAATCTGCCCCGTCCCGGTGCGGTCATCATGCAGTACACAGGATTGAGCGAGTATTCCGAAAGTGATCCGCCCACCTATGCCTGTGTCGGTGACAGGGACGGCATCGCCAACTGGCAGGTCATGCAGGCGCGGCTCGAAGCCATGCAGCAGGCCGGAATCGACACGGAGTTTCATGTGTATTCCGGTCTGGGTCACGGCTTTGGCCTTGGGACTGGAACCAGCGCCGAAGGCTGGATCAATGATGCCGTTTCCTTTTGGGAACAGCAAATGAAGAAATAACATTCAGAAAGGATGCGTTTTTATGAACAACTTTATTTTTGAAAACAAGACCAAGGTGTATTTCGGCAAGGGCGGCGTGAAAGAGTACCTCGGCAGTCTGCTGGGGAACTACGGGGAAACCGTCATGCTGGCCTACGGCGGCGGCTCCATCAAGCGCAATGGCGTGTATGATGAGATCATGGGCATTCTGAACGCCGCCGGCAAGCGCGTCGTGGAGTTCGACCGCATCATGTCCAACCCCACCTATGCCAAGGCGCAGGAGGGCGCAAAGCTGGCGCGGGAAAATCATGTTGACCTTATCCTCGCCGTGGGCGGCGGCAGCGTGTCAGATTGCTGCAAGGTCATCTCCGCGCAGGCCAAACTGGACGAGGACATTTGGGAACTGGAGAACACCAAGCACACATTCCCAACGGAGTTTATCCCCCTCGGCACCATCGTCACGGTGTTCGGTACCGGCAGCGAGATGAATAACGGTGCCGTCATCACCCACGAGGAAAAGAAAATCAAGGGCGCCCTTTGGGGCGCGCAGGCGGATTTTGCCTTCCTCGACCCCAGCTATACCCTGTCCGTTCCCATAAAGCAGGTTATCTCCGGTGCCTTTGATACCCTGAGTCACGCCATGGAGACCTACTTCGGCAAGCCGGATGAAAACAACCTGTCCGACGATATTAACGAAGCCGTCATGCGCAGCGTCATCCGCAACATCCGCGTTCTGCTGACCGACCCGGAGAATTACGATGCCCGCAGTGAGCTGGCGTGGGCGTCCGCGATGGCAGAGAACGGCGTTCTGAAGATCGGAAAAGTCACGGACTTCCAGTGCCATATGCTGGAGCACCAGTTGGGCGCGTACACCAACTGCAACCACGGTGCAGGTCTGGCGGTGATCCACCCCGTTCTGTACCGCCATATCTACAAGTCCGGCGCGGCGCGGTTTGCACGGTTTGCGCAGAATGTCTGGGGTGTCGCACCCAAGGGCAGCATTGAGGAGACGGCTGCTGCCGGTATCGACGCGCTGGCTGCGTTCATCAAGGAAATTGGTCTGCCGACCAGCTTTGCAGAGCTGGGTATCCCCGATGACACCGATTTTCGCGCCATCGCGGATTCCACCGTTCTCACCCCCGGCTGCTGCAAAAAGCTGACCCACGACGAGATCTTCGCCATCCTGGAGGAATGCCGATGAACCGGGGGCTTCCGGGCAAGCGGGTGCTCTGCCTGATGCTGGCGGCGATGCTCCTGCTGAGTGCGGCGGCCTGCGGGCAGGGGAGTGTCCCGGACACGACCGTCCCTGACCCCGATCCCGCCCCGACGGAGCCAGTCCCCGCGGAGCCGGATCTTCCCGAAGAGCCGGTCCCGGAGCCTGACCCGGAACCCGAGCCGGAGCCCGAACCGTTGTCGCCGTCGTCGTCACTGCTGCATGCAGATAACACACATAATGACGCAAAGAGAAAATACTTGAAAATTGATTTGTAGTTTGTCATAATGTTTTGGTTT
>ERZ780207.2770-NODE-2770-length-12065-cov-3.676603_pt1 | contig 12065 bp, 3 predicted proteins | sample MGYA00510977_ERZ780207 | MGnify/ENA primary metagenome ERZ780207 (study PRJEB29588, sample SAMEA2151383) | human gut metagenome | biome: human gut; feature: human-associated habitat; material: faeces | place: Denmark | collected 2008/2010 ... | reverse complement strand
CTCCCCATCAGTTCTCCCCGTTTTCTGAGGTGCTGATGTTGAGATAAATACGGAGACGTATCGAAGTGGTCATAACGAGAACGACTCGAAATCATGTACGCATTTGAGTCGTTGTGCCACCGAAAACCGCTGAAAAGCCTTGATTTTGTTGGGTTTTCGCACGGTTGATGATTTTTCTAACCGGCACATCTAACGGATTTTCTAAAAAATTGAATAACGATTGTTTCCCTCATTTTGAGGGTGAACATATACGGAGAGGTATCGAAGTGGTCATAACGGGGCTGACTCGAAATCAGTTTGCGCGAAAGCGCACAAGGGTTCGAATCCCTTCCTCTCCGCCAAGTGAAACTCGTTTGAACTTTTTTGGTTCAAGCGAGTTTTTTGTAACCGCCCAATCTTCCCATGTCTCCTCCCCAAAAAGAAAGCGTAACCCCCAATTAATCTCGCGCCTTTCATCCATATTTTCAAAGTAGTACAATGAAGTACAAAGAACTGCGACGAACTGCAAATGAAGTAGATTGAAGTATGAAGCACACGAGAGAAAAAGGTTAGATGAATGAAACAAGTCAGGCAATCGTAACGGTAAAATGAGAGGTACAGCTTTCAGAGTGGCAACAGCAGATACAGGAGAGTCAAGAACAAGGTGTAACTGTAGATGAGTGGTGTTTCCGCATGGGAATCAGCAAGGGAAAGTGTTATCATCGGCTCAGGAAGGTATGTTATCTATTTTTGATAAACTGATCATCGGACATGCACCGCCGTTCTGTTTAGCGGAATACCTCCGCATTTCTTGTTATTCTATCGATCATTTTCTTCATGTGAATAGATTCAAGATTTAATCTTGTCAGCACAGCACGGCACCACAGAAGCCCAGATATATTTTTCTTATTCACTAATAATCTCAATTTTATATTGATCGTTTTTCAAGCGTGTTCTATGTATTGGAACACATTTATTTTTTGCAATTTCAGCCACCTTTTTATAGCTTTCGTCGGAAATATTTATTCCTGTTATGATTCTGCTGACAATCGGGAGTTTAACTAATCGTTCCGAATCGTCTTTAAGGGGGAAAGTTATCAATCTCCACTCTTTTTCTCGTTCCCATTCTTTACTCTTAGTGATCCATGATCTCATAATACTTGGGAATACTTCGGCAATTCGGTCATTACATATTTGCTTAGTAACAGGATCATACAGTTTTAGTATATCCAATAAAGGGCGATTTTCAGAATAACAAACCGGGAACAGGAATGCGTTGGCACATGACGAGAACAGTTTTGAAAAGTCATACTCTACTATGTGGATCATGCACCGAAAAATCCGAAAAGCCGCCGCTACCGTCTTGCCGAAATGCTTTACCGCAATGACCTTTTGCTCGCAGAAAAAGAGTACCGACGGGAGCTTGACCGCGCCGCGGATACCATTTTGCAGAATTTTGCCCGCGGCAATCTGCTCGTGCACGGAAGGGTTGCCTATCTTTCGGCGGATCTGACCTTGTTTCTTGCCGAACTGCTGAAACCGCATACGGACGGCAACAGAAATGCGGAGGAGATCTACCGGGAACTGCTTGACGCGCGTTGCCGTTACACAACCGCCTATGGTCTGACCGGCAGTCACATGACGGCGATCCTGCGCAATCCGCATATTGCCAAGAACGAGGAGGTCGTGGTATATCCGCCGAACCATGAACATGACATCCGCCACCGGTATCTTTCCCACCTGTCCGGTGTCGTGATGGTAGAACCGTGGTCGCTCATTGCCGAACGGCTCGGCGGGGCGGACTATGACGGGGATATGGTCAAAGTCATCCGTGAGCCGGTGATCTGTGAAAGCATTGCTTCCCACTATAAGGAGACGGCAAATCCATTTGAAGACAGATTCGCAAGCCGTAACAATCTGCCCCTGCTCAGTATTCCGTCTGCCGAGCCGCAGTTGCAGAATGCAAATGACCTGCACGCTCGATTTGAGGCAGTCAAGAGCACCTTTTCCTCGCGTGTCGGGCAGATTTCCAATGCCGCATTTGACCGCAGTATGCTTGCCTATGACGAGAGTCTTGACGACGAAATCCGGGAGCAGAACCGAAAGGAGACCGAAACGCTTGCGATTCTGACGGGGCTTGAGATCGACTCGGCAAAAAGCGGCGTTAAGCCCAATCTGTCGGCGTATCTTGACAGCAAGACCGCAAGGCGAAGCCGGTATCTCAAATACAAGCGGCTTCTTGAAGATGCCGAAGCCCGCCCTGCATGGTATGAAGATTCCTTTGCGGAGCAGATGCAGGACTATATCGACGGCACGGACTGGGACAGCGTCACGGCAAATGTAGAGAAGCTGCCGTACTATGCCCACATGCTGAAAAAGCACACGCCGCGAAAAGTGATAAAGCCTGCACCCGCATCAGAACTGTTTACCTTTGCCCGACATGAAAACTGGAAGGACAATCTGAATCCGTCCCTGTTTGAACCAATTCGCGAGCTAATTGATACCTATGACCGTTGCCTGCGGCGTATTCGGTCGCACAAGCACCCGACTCCGGGCAACTCCAAGCGCCGGGACATTGACCGTATTCTGACCATGCGGGATCAGGAAAACGCCTACGACACCGACAGCCTGTATGTACTGTTCACGAGAATCGACGCCGCCCGTATTAAGACCGTCCGTGACGCGCTACGAGCCGAACAGTGGCACTTCATGAAGCCGGATGCGCGTTTATCCTTCTTGCAGGAATACCTCCCCGAAGAGGCTTTTCGGGCGTATGACGGCTTGTTTTCGGACTTCCGCATGGGCGGGTACCGGGTGTTCGGCGATATCATCTGCGACATTGACGATGCCAACCGACAGGCGGACAAAGCCAAGCTACACTACAAGCACGACACGCCGGAAATGACGGCAATGATCGATGCCTACAACAACCGCATCCCCGGCACGGACTACCGCGAGGCGGTGGCAGAGACTTGCAGAGTTTGCATTGCAAGAATCACGCCGCCGTTTCAGGCAATCCGCTATGCCGAGGCGCTGGACAGGCGGGATTTTATCTTTGATGTACTGCTTGAAGAAGCGGAATTTTATCTGATCGGAGGCGGAAACGGATGACAAATGAATCGATAACAAACGAATGGGCGGAATATCTCGCCTATACCAAAGAACCGACCTATGCCGTCCGAAACAAGAAGGACAACGGCTTTCTCGGTCGGTTTACCATGGATATGCTCATGGAAAACTACGGTTTCGCGCGGATATTGACTGTCCTTGCAAGGGGGTATCTCTTTCACAACCCGGACGGAACACAGAGAGCCGATGACCCGTATGAGCGCACCGATGACGCACGCCGCGCTCTCTGCGTATGGTGCAGTATTCCGGACAAAAAGAATGCCACCCCGAGGGCGGAGTGGCAGTTCAGAACAGATTTCCGGGAGCTTCACGGTGCGTTTCCCGAGCTTGTAGACGAAAGCGGCTGTGGGTGGTATATCCGACACCTGCGCGGAATCGCGGATTTCATAAACGCCAACCGCGACAAAGTGGGCAAATCCACGCACAAGCTTGCCGACAACATGGAAAAGCTCGAAGACGCGTGGCGGAAAAAGGTCATTCAATTTCAGATCCCGATCTTCTCGGAAGGCACGAAGGGCGACCTGATCCTCCGTTTTGATGATGTGATTGCAGATGCGTTGGAGTTGGGGGCTTTGCGGCGAGAACCTATCCGCCTGACCGACGAACAGGAACAGTGGCTGGCAGAGGTCACACCACAGAAAGTACCGCTCCATGTGACAAGAACCATTTTTGAATATTACCTTGCAAACAAGCCCGCAGACAGCGATTGGTGCGTCCTGCCCGTGACGAATGTGGAGGCGTATCTCAGCAGCTCGGCGCTGAGCAGGATGTATCTGAAGGAACTGAACAATCTATTCATGGTGCGGAAAGAGAGAGCCGGTGTGATAGGTGTCTATAAAATGGTCGTGAACAATATTACTGAAATCCTTTGATTCCAGAACGGAAAAGTTTCCATCACCAGGCTTATTATCTGAGAAAGTGGTGTTTATCAATTTCGGAACGAGTATTTGCGAAAAATTTACATTCAACCGCTGGTTTTGATGTAAAATATTGCTATTTTGTAGGATTATAATGGAAGTTTGTTGCAGAAAAAAGAGTAACAATTGAGAGACAAACGTGTTACAGTTAAGTTGCCATCCCCAAAAACAACAAAGAAGGCTCGCAATTGCTATGAATACAGCATAGCAGCCCCGATCGCCCAAAAATATTTTTCAAAAATGCAAGCATCCACTTGAAAAATCGCCTAAAATATGCTACACTCAATGTGTTGATATGATTTACCCATTACACGCAAAAAAGCAGCAACATCACCACAACATGCGCAAATTACGAATACTAATTTGGTTGCAGGATTTTTACGCAAAGCAGGGTTCCTGCAATTAAATTGGGTTTAATAAAAAACAATTGGCGCATAAAGATGGTCGGGAAATTCCTAATGATCTTTATGCGCTTTTTGTAAAAATAAGTGTTAGGGAGGATGAGAAAATGATTTCATAGATTTGTTTTGTTATAATGCCTTAATTCAAAATCTTAAAGGAAGGAAAACGCCCTATGTTAAAGCAAAATAGTTTCGGAATCAAAGTTTTATCCCTTGTATTGTCTGTATTGATGACAATATCTGCACTTCCATTGTCTGTATTTGCAATAGAAAGCACAGATGGTAACACTGAAGAAATTGCTGACAATCTTAACCTCGTAAAGGACGTTGTTGAAATCAAAGAACTGCGTGATGAAAATGTCAAACATTTCCGTCTTGAGGATGGGTCTTATATGGCAGCTCAATATGAAGTTCCCGTTCATTATCTTGACGAAAATGGAGATTGGCAGGATATCGACAATTCACTCACAGAATCCGGAAGTGAAATCTCAACCAAAAATGCAAAAATTAAATTTGCTAAAAAAATCACAGGCAATGGGACGCTTCTGACCATCCATGAAAGCAATCACAAAATCACAATGAGCCTTGATGGTGCCATTAAAAAGACGACAGGTTCCATTATTGATAATAATTCCATGGATGGTTCGACAAAACTGCAGAAAATGCTAACCCTCGAAAATCTCTCCGCACGGGTTCTATACAAAGATATTCTTGATGGTGTAGATCTTGAGTATATCATTAACTCTTACGACGTTAAGGAAAATATCATTGTAAAAAAGAAATCAACGAATTATTCCTACACTTTTACGATACAATTAAACAATCTTAATGCTGTGTTGGACGAAAAAGGACAAATTTTGCTTTCCGACGCATCATCAGGCACCGTTGAATACATTATACCTACTCCTACCGCTTACGATGCTGATGGTGTATATGCAGATAGCTCTTTGTTATGCTACTCGCTCTCAGACACCGGAAATGGCAAATACACGCTCAGAGTAAATGTTGACACCGATTGGATGAATTCGGATGACAGAGCATATCCCATTGTTATTGATCCACCTATCAGCGTGCCGATTTCTTCAGTCACTGACCTTGACATTAATTCTACGAATGCCGACCGCTCCTCGCCTGCAGACCCTTCAATATTTGTGTCTTCGACTTGGCATGGCTATTGGAAAACCTCTTCTCTCCCGTACATTCCGGAATCCGCATACATAACGGGTGCGCAAATTTCATTAAGAAGTACTTCAAACTATGGAAATTATATCGGTGCGTATCAGGTGTTGACAGATTGGGATTCGACTCTCACTTGGAATAAGACAATTGCAGATTCTCCCCAGGGTAAGATGTCATCATATTTATTGGACTACAACTGCGTTAATTCGGATAATGCGGACGACAACAAACGTTTCTATTGGGACATTACAAGTCTTGTCCGTTCTTGGTATTCGGGGACTGCAAACTATGGTGTTGGTTTCAAACCTGTAAGCGACACAACTGCATCCAAAGCGAGTGCTTTCGGTTCATCCGAGGCTTCTGATTCTTCCTATTACCCACAGTTTACCATTAATTACAGGGATATGAAGGGTATCGAATCGTATTGGGCCTACGCTACTCAGGATGCCGGATTAGCTGGCACGGGCAGTGTTAATTATGCAACCGGCGTATTGACATTCTCAAAATCGCTTCTCTCTACGACAGATAGCTTAATGCAGTATACTCCCATGATCGTATATAGTTCTGCAATTGCAGGAAAAACAAACGAGTATCCTAATACGCAAGTCGCGTATTGGGGATCGTATATGCCCAATGGGTTCAAAATAAACATCAATGAGACGATTATCCAAAAAAAATATATTTCCAATAATGGGGACAACATAAGCTATTATATATGGTCGGATGCAGACGGAACAGAGCACTATTTTCTTCCCACAGAAGGAAGCACCTCCATATACAAAGACGAAGATGGTTTACAATTAACGCTTACCACCGATTCTTCCACTTGCACAATCACGGATAGTGCCAATACGGTTCGTACATTCAAGAAATTGTCCTCCACTGCCTCAAGTGAGGTTCTTGGTGCTTGGTACCTTGCCAGTATTACTGATTCGAGCAAAAACAAAGTTGTTTTCACTTTCGAAACCGGTCCCAGACCAACGGGTGTGAGTCTTGTGCCTAATGGAGGCAAACAAATTGACTTTTTGACAATTTCGTATAACAATAGTTATCTTCCCTATATCATTTGGAACCAAGCTTCCAAAGAAGCGATTATTTTCCGATATTCATCTACGCCTACGGGTAATATCACAACATCAAATACAAATTATCTTCGTGAAATAGTATATGCACACGGCAATACCAATGTAACCGCTGCTAATTGGCAGAACTTCTATAATAATCCCAGCACTACAACAAACATTACTGTTGACGGTACGGCGTATTATACGTATGATAGCAACGGATACCTCGTTAATGTAAAGGACGGTCTTACAGATTACCAAGTAGCCTATACCTATTCTAACGGGAAAGTAATTTCAATACAAGAATATGGAGAAAATAATACAGCAGGTCAAAAAGTTGGTATCTCCTATTATTCAGGTTACACCGAAGCAAGAACAAGCGGTGCCGATGACGCATATGGCACCTCTGATGATATTTACAACCGATTCATATTTGACGCACAAGGAAGAACCATTACTTCCTATTCTACAAATCTATCAAGGACAGAAATATACGGTGCTTCTACCGGTGAGTATGAATCTTCAAATGAAATGGCTCCAAACAGCCTTAAAGTATCCTCTGCTACTGGCAGCACATCGTCTAATTACCTGCTGAATGGTAATTTTGAGACTTCGGATTCTGATCTTACTTATTGGTACACAAGCGGAAATGCTCACCTTTCTTCAGGAACTATTGAATTTGGCGGAAACGAAGCCGAGCTCTCTGTTTCCGCAGGCACGACAAGTAGCATATATCAATATGTATATCTTCGTGCTGGCGATTACACTCTGTCTCTTGATGTCAATACATTTGAATCTGATGACATAACAATCAAGATGACCGCTCAATCCTTGACAGATACAACTCGAGTTTTCTCTAAAGAGATCCCGCACAACAGGTACTATGCCTCAGGAAACAGTGCCTTTGATTTCTTTACTTTCACTGCGAACAGCGATGAAAAGTTTAAGATAGTCATTTCTGTTATCGGTAAATCTCCACTCACGGGAGAAGCTGATATTTCTTTTGACAATATCATGCTTGCAAAGTCCGATGGTGCACAAGCATATAACATGGTCCAAAATGGGGATTTTGAGAACACCTCTGTCACATCCAATGGTTCTACCCGGTATTCGCCCGGGACATTTTGGAAAATGAGCGATGATTCATACGCATCTGCTCCTACTTTCTACGAATCCAATACTGCTACTCCGTTTTTTAAAACACTCAGACTAAAAGGTTACGTTGACAGCAAACAGGTCGCCGAACAAATTATCTATTCAGCCAGCGACGCGGATTTAGGAAACTATAGCAGCGGATATGGTGGAATCGGCATGTACCCTCAAGTATTCAAAATATCCGGGTTTGGTCGAGCATCTTCCATTATACATAATCCGAATGCAAAATTCGCATTGCGTTTCGATGTAACATATTACAAAAAGAACGCAGAAAGCGAGACTGTAAGTCAGTACTATAACTTCTGCGAGGACACCCTTGATTGGCAATATGTCAGTGGATCGTTTATTATTCCCGCCTACTCCATGATTCAAGAGATCAAAGTTTGTTGCGAGTACTCTGGCAATGTTGGATATGCGTACTTTGACGATATATCTGTCATATTAGATTCTGAGGGCACTACCTCCCAATACGCGTACGACGAAAACGGAAAAACCGTTCTTTCCATTACCGGCAATGATGTGATTTTCTATTCCTACTACGACAGTGGTAATCTTTATGAGAAAATAACCCGTAAGAGTCGAACTGTATATACCTACGACAGCAACAATCGTTTGCTTACTGAGAAATATTACACGTATAGCGGCTACCTTGCATACTTGGCAGAATATAGTAGAATGATCCAACTTCTTGGCACGCAAACCCTGAAGATGAGTTCAGAATACCAATACAATTCATATGGTCTACTAACGCAAAGCGTAATAACTTCGCCTCAAGAGAGCGAGTCCTTTGTGACAAAAACAGCCTATAATGTTTCAACTAACAGCAAGATATTTGGGTCGATCGCAGCTACCACGGATTCTTTGGGAAGAAGCACTAACTACATTTATGATACAAAAAACGGTCGACTACTGGCGAATATCCAGCCTAATGGCGTTGGGACATGCTACTCTTATGACGCTATCGGCAATTTGATTTTGGTACAGCCAGCTCTATACACCGGTGTATCAATTCCAACAACTGGATCAGCAAAAGTAGTATATGAATACAATAACCTGAATCAGTTGGGAGTTGTCAGGACAAATGGAACAGAATATTCATTTTCGTATAACGAGTTTGGGGCAAAGAATTCTGTTTCCATTGGCGATACAAACATCATTTCCCAGACATATAACAGTAACAACGGCAAAATCAGTAGCGTATCGTATGCAAATGGGACGGTAATAAATTATTATTATGATTCTCTTGCAAGAGTTGAAAAAATCGAGTATAATAACAGCGGAGTTAAAACCATATACGAGTACGAATATGATTCAAACGGTAATTTAAGTAAGTTCATTGATCATTCGTTAAACAGAATTACTTTGTATAAGTATGATGACAGCGGACGGATGACCAACTTTCTTGAATACGATTCTCAGAGAAATGAAAATCTTTCCTCTGCGTGGTATACGTATGATGAATATTCAAGGATCGATATGATATTCTACGACCAGGAGTATGTGTATAATTCCGAAAACTACTACGATTCCTCATATTACCTGTCATATAGTTATAACGAAAATGATACTATTCGCAAGTATCACATCAGTTCTGATGATGCAACGTATACGATTACTCCGAATTACGATGGGCACAACCGTATTGAAAGTAAAGAATTGAAATTTCATACGGATGGCTATACCATTGTCGGTAATCTTGGCTATGCTTATAAATCCTCCGGTACAAAAGGATCTGTTGTTGTAAGCAGTTTTACTTCCCAGATAGGGTCCGGGTCATCTAAAACATACAATTTTACGTACGATAGTACAAACGCAAATATTACAAAAGTTACAGATGCAAGCGGAACAATCCAAAATCAGTACACCTACGACACACTTGGAAGACTGACAAGGGAAGATAATCTTGAAGCGGACAGAACCTACGTGTATACATATGATAACGATGGAAATATCCTGACGAAAAAAACATATGGATATACAACAGACAAGGGAACACCGACAACTACGCTTTATTCCACATATAACTATACATACGGAAACGCAAATTGGGGTGATCAACTTACCGCATATCGGGGAGCTTCGATCACTTACGACGCGGTTGGCAACCCCACTTCCTACTACAACGGTTCCCGTATGTATATGAGTTGGCGGAATGGAAATAATCTTGCATCTGTTACCAAAAATTCCGTAACCACTACCTACACATACAATGACAGCGGTGTCCGAACAAGCAAAACTGTCAACGGAGTTCTTCATACATATTTACTGGACGGGTCGGTAATCCTTTCCGAGGAGTATGACGGAAAGCTCTTCCTCTACATGTATGATGAAAACGGTTCACCGCTTGGCATTAAGTATCGTGAAGACAGTTATGGTGTAAAGGAATTTGACTGCTATCTCTTTGAGAAGAATTTTCAAGGCGATATTACCGGAATTATCAACGAGGCGGGCAAACAGGTCGTTTGGTATGATTATGATGCTTGGGGTAACCGTGTAGGTGGCGCATGGGTGGTACATGATCAGGACATCTACAAGAATCTGTTTTATGCCAATCCCTTCCGTTATCGAGGGTATTATCAGGACAGCGAAACGGGATTCTATTACTGTGGAAACAGATATTACGATCCTGCAATCGGACGATTCATTAATGCTGACAGTACCAACACCCTGATGAATACTCCTATGGCATACACCGACAAGAATCTCTATGCGTACTGTGATAATAACCCGGTAATGCGTGTAGACAACGGTGGTGAGTTTTGGGATACAGTATTCGATGTTGTGTCGCTTTGCTTCAGCGTTGTTGACGTCATCAAAAACCCTGATGATCCTTGGGCTTGGGTTGGACTTGCAGCAGACGTTGTATCTCTTGCTGTTCCCTTTGCTACTGGCGGCGGCACGGTTGTTAAGGCTTTGTCCAAAGCTGATGATGTTGTGGATTTAGTAAAGACAGCAGATCGGGTAACAGACACAGCAGACACTGTATACGATGGCGTTAAGGCTATGAGCAAGGTTGACATACCCGATTGCTTTGTTGCAGGAACACCAATTTCAACAAAATTTGGAAGTGTCCCAGTTGAAAAAATAAAAATCGGTGATTTAGTCTGGACAACGAACCCAGAAACAGGAAAAACTGAACTAAAAGCTGTAGTAAACACTTTCGTTAACGAAACAACCCATGTTACTCACATAACGGTCAACGGTGAAACCATTACATCAACACAAACGCATCCGTATTATGTGGCAGACAGGGGGTGGATACTTGCCGGGAATCTGCGTGCGGGAGATATTCTCGTCACACTTAACGGAGAGTATGTCGTTCTTGAGCAGGTTCAGCACGAAATCCTTGAAGCTCCTGTCGCAACATATAACTTTGAGGTCGAGGGTTTCCATACTTATTATGTAGGTGAAAATGATATTTTTGTACATAATAAGTGCTTTAGGGGGCGATTGAAGGATCTGACAAAATATACGGATGAAATGGCGGAAGGTTTTGATGCACATCATGTATTTCCTCAAAAATTTGCCGATGAATTTTCTAAAATCGGTGTAAAATACGATAACGCAAAATTTGGATCTTGGGTCGATGAGGGTATACATCGTGGATTTTCACATGAATATAATCTTGACTGGGATACATTTTTACACTCAGTAGATGGAAAACTACCAACAAAAAGTCAAACAATGAAATTTGGTAGAATGCTGGCAAAGAAATACGGATTTGACATTCTGTTTTAATTAGCCATATAACCAAATAATAAGCATCATGCCACTGCATATTGTTAGCATTGCTAATTATATACAGTGGCATTCCAGGAGGATAAATGAGTATATCAAATTATTATTTTAATAGTGTTGTTAAAAAAGTAACATTGGAGACATTGGATTACGATTGCAATAAAGATTTATTTGATTACATGGTAAATATCGAATTATGCAATAACAACACGATTACATGGAAAACAAATTTTATCTCAGACTTTGCCGGCGGGCCTATTGTAGACGATCAGGGAAGGTATATCTACTCAAGTAATTTACGAGGTATTTACTGCCTTGACGTTAAAGATGGTTCTGTAATATGGAGAAGCAATAGATATGCACGAAAATTATTATATGGCCCAAACGGCATTAGTTGCCTTGGAATGCGTAGTATTTATAGACTTAATGACATGGGTTTATTGATTGAGGAAATAAAAACTTCCAAAGATAATGCAACATATTTTATTGGGGAAAACAGTTTT
>ERZ780207.2768-NODE-2768-length-12067-cov-2.982101_pt1 | contig 12067 bp, 10 predicted proteins | sample MGYA00510977_ERZ780207 | MGnify/ENA primary metagenome ERZ780207 (study PRJEB29588, sample SAMEA2151383) | human gut metagenome | biome: human gut; feature: human-associated habitat; material: faeces | place: Denmark | collected 2008/2010 ... | reverse complement strand
AAAAGTGATCATACCGTAAATATAGATAAACAGGATTACAAGCGGTAACAAATACTGAAAAACCGGCCGCATCCAGTTCTTTACCTTCATACCTTTTCCTTCATTTGCTTCCATAAGGAACCGGTCCCAACCCCAACCAATCTTATAGCAGCAGAATACCGCCAGCATCAAAGAGCCCAGTGGCAGTACATTATTCGATACAATAAAGTCCCAGAAATCCAGCCATGCAGTTCCTTGGGCAAACGGCTGAAAATGAAATACGCTGTAGCCGAGTGCTGTCGTCAGTGCTGCAAGGAAAATCACCGTCCCGCAGGCAACGCAGCCCTTCGGTCTGGACCAGCCGGTATATTCTCTTACCATTGCCAGCAGATTTTCGCACACCCCCAGCACTGTTGACAACGCCGCAAATACCATGAACAGGAAAAACAATGTGCCCCACCAGCGTCCGCCTGCCATGTTATTAAATACAGTCGCCATCGTATCAAACAAAAGGCTCGGTCCCGCTTGCACTTCGAGTCCATAAGTAAAACAGGCCGGAAATATAATGATACCCGCTATGACCGCCACAAGTGTATCCAGTACGATAATATGAATGGATTCTCCCATCAAAGAACGGTCTTTTTCAATATAACTGCCAAAGATCGCCATACCGCCCATTCCGACAGACAGCGTAAAAAACGCCTGGTTCATCGCACCTACGATAACAGAACCGTTGATCTTGGAAAAATCAGGGATCAGATAAAAGGACAGCCCCTGTCCCGCGCCCTTTAAGGTCACACTGTGTACCGCCAGAACAAGCATCAGCACAATGAGAGCCGACATCATATATTTTGTGATCCGCTCCAGTCCTTTCTGCAGGTGGAAGCTCAGGATCACAAAGGCTATCAGCACTGTCAGAAACAGATAAAACACATTGATGGTAGGGCTTTGTATCATCTGTTCAAAACCAAACTCCTGATTCTGTCCTGTCAGGAATTTTACAAAATAATAAAGCATCCATCCTGAAACAACCGTATAAAATGCCATAATGGAAAAATTGCCGATCAGGCAGATGCCGCCGAGTATATTCCATTTTTTCTTACCGGACAGCTTTCCGTACATATAAAGCGGACTTGTCTGCGCTGCCCTTCCGACCGAAAGTTCCATGACCATTGCAGGCAGTCCCAGCACCAGCAGGCAGATGATATAAAGCAGCATAAAGCTGCCTCCTCCGTTTTGTCCGCACATCCACGGGAATTTCCATACATTGCCGCACCCGATCGCACAGCCTGCAGAGAGCATGATAAACCCCAGTCTGCTCCCCAGTCTTTCTCTGTTTTCCATAAAATTTTTTCCTATCTCACTATTCTTTTGCTGCCATGATCCGTCTTTCCAAACCATAGCTTGTTTTTCTGCGTTGTTTATTATACAATTTGTATTATCATTTGTATAACAAATGATTTTCATAGCATCTATCGAATTTGTCGATAACAATGCAGAAAGGGATCTTTCAATGGATATTAAAAATTTGGAAACATTTGTCATGGTCAACGAACTGAAAAGCTTTACACAGGCTGCACAGCGGCTGGGCTTTACACAGTCCACCGTTTCCTTTCAGATCAAGCAGCTCGAAAACGAACTGGAGATTCCGCTGTTTGAACGGATCAGTCATACGGTTACATTGACGAACGAAGGACAGAAGCTGCTTCCGCTTGCGCACCAGATCCTGCGGCTTTGGGCAGAAGCCGGTCATATTGCAGGCAATACTGCGCCTGCAGGCATTGTCAGGATCGCAATCGCAGAATCTCTCTCCAGCTGGCAGTTCCACAGCCACTTCAAAGACTTCCACGACCGCTATCCGGGAATCCGCCTGAAGCTGATCGCCGCCAGCACGGATGATATGTTCCAGATGCTGGGACAGAATCAGGTGGACATTGTATACACGCTGGACCGCCGTATTTTTAATCACAATTATGTGACCGCGTTCGAAGCTCCGGTGGATATTCACTTCGTCACCGGTGCCGGCCCCCCCCATCCACTTGCGAAAGAAAAAAAAGTGGATATCGGGAAATTACTCGACTATCCACTTCTTCTGACAGAAAAAAATATGAGTTATCGCGCGATTCTGGATGAGATCCTTGCTGCCAGAGGACTCGAAACAACACCTGCCATGGAAACAGGCGATACACAGCTGATCTGCAGCCTGCTCCGTCAGGATATCGGCATTTCCTATCTCCCGGAATTTGTCGTACAGGAAGATCTTGCAAACGGACGGCTTGTCAGCCTGCCTGTCAGTGATATGCCTACGCCGGGCATCTGGCGCCAGCTTCTGTACCACCGCAATAAATGGATCTCCCCGGAGCTTACCTGTGTGATCGATTACCTGAAAGAGCAGCAGACGTAACCTGCTGCTCCATTTCCAAAAGCCAACTGTTTAGCGGCTTCTCCCTGATGTCATTGTAAGAATTATCTTTTGGGTAAAACATAACGTTCCTCTTTTCTAACATATTTTCGTGAAATAAAACACCACAAGCTGTGTACGGTCGCGCAGGGACAGCTTTTCCAGGATCGCGCTGATATAATTTCTGACGGTTCCTTCGGACAAAAAGAGACTCTGTGCGATCTCCCGGTTGGATTTTCCCATTGCTGCCTGCTCGATGATCTCCTGCTCCTTTTCTCCGATATCATAATCTGCATAGGAAAAATCATGCTTTGCAGCCGTAAGTGCCGGGATCTTGGATACCACTTCTCCACCAAATACACTTTGTCCGCCGTAAACCGCTTTCAGTGCAGGAATGATCGCCTCAAAATCCTGCTTTAATATGTAGCCTTTGACGCCGAGCCCCAGTGCCTTTACAATATATTCCTCATCCGAAAAGGTGGTCAGAAGCAGGATCTTCGCCGCCTTATCCATGGTAAGGATTTCTTCCGCCGCAGCAAGCCCGCTCATTTCCTGCATCTGGATATCCATCAGGACAACGTCCGGTTTTTCTTTCTGATACAGCGCAACAGCTTCCGAGCCATCATGACCGCTGCCCACTACTTCTATTTCTTCATCCGACCCGAGGATCGTCGTAAGTGACATCTCCACGAGCTGATCATCATCAACTACAATTACCCGCATTCTTTCATTTCCTTTCTGATCGATACTATAATGGCAAATCCCGCATCTGTTCTGAAATGGATATTGCCGCCAAGTGCCTCCACTCTCTGCCGCATATTGGTAAGCCCGATGCCCGCATGCTTATTTTCGCGGATCTGCGTTCCGTTATCTTCTATCAGAAGCTGGTAAAATCCCGGATGCTCCCGTAGCATAACAGATACCTTTGTTGCATTGGAATGCTTTATGATGTTAGCCATAGCTTCCTTTACAATGGCGATCATGGCATATTTCACATTTCTCGGAACCTGCGGGGACATATCGTAAACTAGCTGCAGCTCATAATTCTGACGCATCTGGGAAGTTGCTTCCGCAACAGCCTGTTTCAGATCTACGGATTCATCATGCAGATCATGCACACTTTCACGGATGTTGTTCATGGATTCATTTAGGGATGCATTTACACTCGAAAGCTGTGCATAAAGTGTTTCTTCCTTCTTATGCACCATCATGAGTGCCCCAAGCTGCAAAATGCAGCGTGACAGCATATGTCCAACATTATCATGGATCTCCCGTGCGATCCTGTTCCGCTCCGACAACGTTGCAACTCTGATTTCATAGTCCTGTTTTTCCAAAAGCTCTTTATTACGCTGCTTCATTTTTGCCTGTTCTTCCACACTGCTGTCCCGGAGTTTTAAAAAAGCAGCATGCTCCTGTACCTGCTGCCTGGTTCTGACCGCCAAAAGAACTGCCAGCATAACTGTCATGATCCACAAAAGAATCTGCCCAGCCCCATGAAACAGGGAAATTCTGTATACAAAAAGTGCACCGGAAAGACAGCCCCACCACTTTTTTCTATAAACAAATTCATAAATATGCACCGGCAAAAAGAAGATCAGACCTGGTGCAAAAAAGCACGCCAGCACATAAACCGCCACGATCCCATAAAAGGCAGCCTCTTTTTCCAGATAGATGATCAGTTCCATCGAAATGAGTGCTGCCAGAAATGTCACCACCGGTCCATAGGTCAGACTTCGGTTCAGCAGAAAAAGAAGTCCCATCATCAGTATCACATGTTTATCTATTGCTTTTTGCATCCGATGTTTTCCTCCTTTTTCGTAATTTTCACAAGGAACATTCTCATGCCCGGTCAGCTTTATCCTACCACAGATCGCGCAAATAGTATAATGAAAGAAGGAAAATATGACAAATGTCATATCAGGTATTAACATTTATTACTACAAATCAATCAGAAAACCCTTTATACTTTTCTCATGCAGAACAAGCTGCACAACGATATCATACAATCTGGAGGTTACTTATGGCAAACACAGCAGTCAAAATAGAAAATCTGGTGAAACGATACGGCGAAGTCATCGCTGTAGATCATTTAAACCTGACCATCCGGGAAGGAGAGATCTTCGGTCTTCTCGGTCCGAACGGTTGTGGGAAGACAACTACGATCAACTGTCTGCTTTCTCTTCTTTCCTATGATAAAGGAGACATTGAAATTTTCGGTGAGGAGATCACACCGACCAATTATAAGCTCAAGTCACAGATCGGTGTTGTCATGCAGAATGTGGCGGTTTTCGATGAACTGACCGTTTCTGAAAATATTGATTATTTCTGTGGACTTTATATCCGCGATAAGGCACTCAGGAAACAATATGTGGAAGAAGCGATTGCTTTTGTGGGGCTGGAGCATTTCAGAAAGTTTTATCCGAAAAAGCTGTCCGGCGGACTGCTCCGTCGTCTGAATATTGCCTGTGGGATCGCACATAAGCCCAAACTGATCATTTTAGATGAGCCGACCGTAGCGGTCGATCCGCAGAGCCGCAACAAAATTCTGGAAGGGATCGTCGAACTGAATCGGCGCGGGGCAACTATTCTGTATACCTCCCACTATATGGACGAAGTCGAGCAGATCTGTTCCCGCATTGCCATCATCGATCAGGGCAAAAACCTGGCACTTGGCACAACAGAAGAACTCAAGAAACTGATCAAGAAAAGTGAGATCATCACGATCGATATCCTCACTCTGACAGAAGAAGATCTTGCCGCTATCCGTCAACTGCCGCATGTATATGAAGTCAGCTTTGATCAGCATAAGCTGACGGTTCTCTGCAGCGGCGGCCAGCACAATCTCATTCATGTGCTCGATTACCTGCAAAAGAAAAGCTACTCCTTCGGCTATGTCCATTCCGAGCTTCCTTCCTTGAATGATGTTTTTCTGGAAATTACCGGCAAAGAGCTGCGTGATTAAACGATATAAACTATAAGGAGTACAGTCATATGATACAGATTATTTTTTTCAGCTTTAAAAGGCTGTTTCGCAATACAACAAATATGTTTTGGATCTTAATTTTCCCGATCATTCTGGGCACCTTCTTTTATATTGCTTTTTCCAACCTCGGTGCATCGGAATCCATGAGCACAATTCCTGTAGCGGTTGTCCTTACCGATGATTATTACGGAGAAGCACTCAAGCAGACCGTGACACAGCTTTCCGAAGGAGAAGATCCTTTTCTGGACACTACCTTCTGTTCCGAAGAGGAAGCACGAAAGCTTCTGGAAAACGGCGATGTATGCGGTATGATATTAAGTGGCAGTCAGGCAAAGCTCAGTATTTCTGCCAATACATCCGCAGATAATATCAAACAGAGTATTCTGGCTGCTTTTGTAGAAGAATTCAACCTCCGCTGTGATCTGCTGATCGATACGATGCAGAAGCATCCGGAAAATGCTGAAAAAGTAATCTCTGCTTTTCAGAATCCACACGCCTTTAATGAGGAAGTTTCCTTACAGAAAAATCCAAATGTGGATACTTACACGCAGTATTTTTACAATCTGCTCGCTATGGCATGTTTATATGCTGCTATGGCCGGTGTGACCGTAGCTGTGGAAAATCAGGGCAATCTTTCTACGCTCGCTGCCCGGAAAACAGTTTCTGCCCGAAAAAAATCCAACATGATCATCGGTGAACTGATCGCCGCTACCATCTTTGAATTTGTCCTGAATCTGATTGGTTTTTTCTACCTGTCCTATATTTTGAAGGTCGGTGTTGATGCACAGCTTCCGTATGCGATTCTGTCGCTGTTTACCGGCGTTCTGACCGGTGTATCCCTCGGTTTTTTCTTTGGCACACTTGGCAAAAAAGGAAAGGAAGAAAAAGACGGGCTCATCTTTGCCGTGATCATGCCCCTGTGCTTTTTAAGCGGGCTTATGGTCGGCAATATGCGTGTTCTCATTGACCGTGTTGCACCGGTTGTCAACCGTATCAATCCCGCTGCCCTGATCACAGACAGCTTTTACTGCCTGAGCATTTTTGAAGGGCATGCCAGATACACCCGGAATATTGTAACATTGCTTCTTTTATCCGTTCTCTTTATCGTTCTGGGAATTTTGAAAACTAGGAGGTCCCGCTATGCAAGTATTTAACATATTTTTTAAAATTGCAAAGAAACATCTTGGACAAGTATTTATTTTTTCCGGTGTTTTTCTGGTCCTCATTTTCATAATGAGCATCTCGCAGTCCAAAGCACTGAGCGGTGATTTCAGTGCCAAAAAGATTGATATTACCATACTGGATGAGGATCATTCCATGCTCAGCCAGAGCATACAGGACTACCTTGGCTCCCGTCACAATCTGGTAACACTAGCCAAAACAGATACGGAATCCTTGACAGACAATCTGTTTTATCAGCAGATCAGCTATGTACTGACGATCCCCAAAGGATTTGAGGCGCAGTTTTTGACAGATACGCCTCTGAAGCTGTCACACAGCATCAGACAGGACAATGCGAACGGCTTTTTCGTCAATGAACAGCTTGACAGCTATCTGGATTCGATCTCCTTATACTGCACGGGAGGCTATAGTCTGACAGATGCCATTGCCGCTACCGGACAAAATCTGGAGGAATCTCCGAAGGTAGAAGCCATTACCTTTCAAAAGACCGGAAACAGCGGAAACAAAACTATGTTTTACTGGTTCCAGTATATGAGCTACATCTTTCTGATGATTTTTCCCCTCAGTCTGGTGCCGATCCTTGTGACCTTCCAGCAGACAGATGTCAGTTCCCGGATCGCCTGCTCCGCCCTGCCTGCGCAGGCGCGTACCCTACAGCTTGGTCTTGGCTGTATCTGTTACAGCATTCTGACATGGCTTATTTTCACCCTTGTTGCTGTCCTGCTCTTCAGTCCGAAAAATGTTTTTTCCCAACAGGGACAGTTGTGTATCTTAAACAGCTTTGTATTTACATTGATCTGCGTTGCACTCACGCTGCTGTTAAGTACCTTTGGTCTGAAGGACAATGCCCTCGACCTGATTGCCAATATCATCGGGATCGGCATGAGCTTCCTTTGCGGTATTTTTGTACCACAGTGGTATTTGAGCACCGGCGTTTTAGCTGTTGCAAAGTTTCTCCCGGCTTACTGGTATATCAAAATCATCAATATGGTAACAGGCTGGTCCGGAGAAAGCTACTCCCTTGCAAATTACTGGAAATACATCGGTATGCAATGTATTTTCCTTGTTGCGATCTTCTCTGTATACCTTGTAGCAAACAAGCAACGGAAGAAAACAAGTCTCGCCTAGCATAAAAAACAGAGCAGAGGGCTCTCAAAGGAACTCTCTGCTCACATACACATCTACATCTTTGTTGATTTTATACCCATATCACTCTTTATATTCGTATACTCGTGCTTCATACGGCTTCAGCATGCCATGCACAGGATTCGGATAGTTGCATATCACAAGCTTTCCCTTTCTGCCCCTGAACTCTTTTATGTTATGCCATTTCAAGCTGTGCGTACTGAAGGAACATACAATAAGGAGACTCTTTTGCTGATAGGTACGCTTGTACACATATAATTGATTACTGAGCCTATCATATTCCTTATAGTCTCCCCACAGTGCCACATCACTGTTTTTCCGATAACGGAGGCATCTGCGGTAAAGCTTCAGAATACTGAACGGTTGCTCTTCTTCTGCCGCAACATTGATCTTTCTGTAATTCGGATTGATGTAAAACCATGGCTTACCGGTCGTAAATCCGGCATTTTTACTGTCATCCCACTGCATCGGCGTACGCGCAGAATCCCTGCTGGATGCATGGATCCGCTCCATCCGCTTCTCCACGCTGTCTTTCAGATGGAACGTGTCATAATTGTTATGGGAAGAAACATCCACATACTGATCGATCGACGCAAGCTTGATATTCGTCATACCGATCTCCTGCCCCTGGTATACAAAAGGCGTTCCCTGCTGAAACAGATAGCAGACCGCAAGCATTGATCCACTTGCCCTGTGATACCTTTCATTTCCGTATCTGCTGATGACTCTTGGGTGGTCATGGTTTTCCAGATACAACGTATTCCATGCTCTTCCGTTCAATGCTTTCTGCCATTTGCTGAATGCATGCTTCAGACTTCTGAGGTGGAACGGACGCTGCATATATTCCGTAAAAATGCAATCGGCAAACATATGATCAAAATGAAACATCAGATCCAGTGATTTATGCTTTCCTGTCAGATAGGAAAGCGCAGATCTCGTGCTCGTCATCGGACCTTCCCCTAACTGAAAACAGTCATATTCCTCGCAGACTTTCCGGAATTCCGCCAGATACTCATGAATATGCGGACCATCTTTATAAAAAGGCAGTCCGTTCGCCGCCGGAATAAACGGCAGTCCGTCTGGCAGATTATCAGCTTTCGAAATAAAGGTGATCACATCTTCCCGGAACCCATCTACGCCTCTGTCCAGCCAGAACCGCATGATGCTCTTGACTTCTTCCCGTACCTTTGGATTATCCATATTCAGATCCGGCTGTTTTTTTGCAAAAATATGCAGATAATACTGGTCACGCTCCGGGCAATATTCCCATGCTTTTCCTTCAAACAGACTGTCCCAGTTGTTTGGCAGCTTCCCGTTCTTTCCATCACGCCAGATATAATAATCACTATACGGATTATCTCTGCTTTTCTTGCTTTCCAAAAACCACGGATGCTCATCGGAAGTATGATTGACTACCAGATCCATGATCACCTTCAGTCCCAGGCTGTGCGCCTTATCGAGCACCTTTTGGAACTGCTCCAGATCCCCATAATCCGGGTGGATATTTTTATAGTCGGAAATATCATAGCCATAATCTGCATTCGGCGAAGGATAGAGCGGCGAAAACCATATGCCGTCCACACCAAGCGATTTTATGTAAGGCAGTTTTTCGTAAACGCCGTACAAATCGCCGATTCCGTCTCCGTTTCCATCATAAAAACTTCTGATCCAGATCTGGTAAAATGCCATTCTTTTGTACCAATCTTTTTCCATACCGATACCTCTTTTTATATAGCTTGCTGTTTTTGCATTTGTTTCTCATTGACTTCCGGTTATTCTCAGCCGGCTTTTCAACATCTGTCAATGCATATGAAAAATCCGGGAAATCTTTTCATATTCTTTCAGAAACTCATCATACGCCATCTCATATTCTTTTTTGAATGAATTCCTGCATTCCTCTCCAAATTCCTCGGTTACCTTTATGGAATCCTGCACTTTTTCCTGCATGTTTTTCATGGAGCCTGAGATCGCATTATGACGTAGCACAAGCTTTCCGCTCTTCTTGGCTTCTATGATCTCTCCATATCTCTCATATGCGCTGTGTACACTGTCTTCCCAGGAAATATAGATCTCATTCATTGCATGTTCGCCCACGTCATACAGATGTGCAAGGTCATAACCCACACGTTTTAACAGCCGGTACATGGCATCCGGGGTTTCTTCGATCAAAAATCCGTTTCTGTCATCCGTGATGCCTTCTGCCGCACAGCTTCCTCCGATCAGTACACTGGCAAGCCCACAGGCTGCTGCCTCCCGGACGACAATACCATTTGTATCATACGTAGACGGGAAAAGGAACAGATCCGCCCTCGTATTCCATGCACGGAGCTGTTCTCTGTCATATACCGCTCCTGTAAAAATATACTGTTCCGGTTTCAGGAGACTTGCTGCTTTTTCTTTCATCTCCTTTTCATCCGGTCCGCTTCCGACGAACACCATACGGAAATCAACGCCGTCCTGCGACAGTTTTGCAAGCGCATCGAGAATAAGCGGAAGCCCTTTATACTTGACGATCCTGCCTACAAATAAAAAGACCGGAATTCCTTCCGGAAGATCATAGGAATCTGTTACTTTTGCCACCTTTTCCGGCGCAACACGCCCTTTGGCAAAATCAACACCGTTGCTGACCACGCGGTACTCTCCCGTATATCCAAGACAGCGCAGGTTTTCTCCTGCTCCTCTGCTGACCACCCATACTTCATCGCACGCCTCTATATTGCTGACAAGCGCATGTATGGCTTCTTTTTGCAGCAGCTTTGACTTCACTGCCTTGGCAATATCAATATCGAACTTCGTATGATAAGTAAATACAAGCGGTGCATCTGTATAAAACCGGAGCGTCCGCGCAAGCAGCGTGGAAGACACCGGGCAATGACTGTGTATGATATCCGGTGCAAATTCCTTCATTGTCACAATTTCCTTGACATCAAGCGGATTGCCTGCCCGATATCCTTTTACGATCTTCGTCGTATCAAAGCTCTGGTAGGGCACCACCCAATAGGGATAGCTGTGATATTCTGCGCCCGGATACGCTGGCGTTGCCACCATCACATCCGCCAGCTTCTCTTCCTGCAGGATCTTTGCATAATTCATTACAACATTTGCCACACCGTCTATGACCGGCGGGAAGGAATCATTTAATAACGTTACTTTCATTGCTTCTTTCTACTCCTATATCGAATTTCTATCTAGTTCACATACAGTTTTCTGAGCTCCAGCTTTTCCATAATCCCGGCTGTTGTGACGCCCGGATGCGTCGCGTACATTCTGCAGACAGCCTCCACAAGTTCTTTCTCCACCCTGTTTTTCTTTGCAATCTGCTCGATGCTCTTCCCTGCTGAAAACTCTTTTATGATACGGCCGATCAACCGGTCCAGATCTTTCTCTGACAGGGAAATCTTTTTTGCATTCTCTTTTGTAAGTGCAGGGGAAAGATCGATCTTTTCCACTCTGTAATCTGCCGTTTCATCCTCAAAATACAGAATTACAAACGTAATTGGCTGGTGAAAACGTCTCGGCCCGCAGTTTCCCGGATTGATATAACAAATGCTGCCTTCCTGCTTCAGTTCATATTTATGAGAATGCCCACAAATCACAAAATCTACTTCGCCCAGCTCATCCGGCAGATCCTGTTTCTTGTGACACATATAAAAGGTACGGTTTCCTATCTGCTCTCTGACAAAATAGGGCATATCCTTTGCCCATTCTTTATCATTGTTTCCCCGTGCCATATAAACCGGCGCAATCTGCTGTAACCTTTCCACGATTTCCGGTCCACCGAAATCCCCCGCATGAAAGATCACTTCGCAGTCTTTTATTTTCTGTACAACTTCCTCACGCAGAAGACCATGGGTATCTGCGAGGAAGGCTATTTTGTGGTGTGCCATATCCGGTATCCTCTCTAAGCTGCTTTATAAATATTCTCTCAAATCATGTGCGACTGTGGCTTTTATAAAATGGAGGATCTCATATTACTTCTGCTCATTTATTACCTCCTGTATGGATCTGTAAGGCACCTCTGAAAACAGTTTTTTTATGTCCCCTTCTGCATCTAAAGCAATCGCCATCTTGGTCAGTGACAGAAGGCTGATGTTTCCGGTTTCCTCAAATCGTTTGATGGAGCTATAACTAACACCACATGCTTCACTTAGTTTCTTTCGGGAAAGTTTTACTCTCTTCCGCAAAGTTTTCATACGCTTTGCCACTTCCAAATTTATTTCTTCCGGCGTTTCCCAGACATATTTTCGCATCGTTATTCTCCACAGTCCTGTATTCTTATTATCGTTTCATATATACTTTTTAGTATAATATTACTATTTATAATAGTATTATAGCCAATATATTAACTAATATCAACTTTTAGAGTAAGTTTTAGT
>ERZ780207.2763-NODE-2763-length-12079-cov-2.454757_pt1 | contig 12079 bp, 7 predicted proteins | sample MGYA00510977_ERZ780207 | MGnify/ENA primary metagenome ERZ780207 (study PRJEB29588, sample SAMEA2151383) | human gut metagenome | biome: human gut; feature: human-associated habitat; material: faeces | place: Denmark | collected 2008/2010 ... | reverse complement strand
ATCCCTGCCGCAAAGACAATCGGAAACTCCAGTCCCTTACTTTTGTGGATGCTCATGATCCGCACCACATCGGCATTTTCGTCCAGGGTATCCGCCTCACCGTAATCCACATCGTATTTTTCCAACTGTTCCATATAACGGATGAAATGGAACAGTCCAAAATAACTGGTCTTCTCAAAAGCAGAAGCCTTCGTCAGCAGCATCTCCACGTTGGCCCGGCGCTTGCTGCCAGCAGGAAGTGCCGTCACATAGTTCAGATAATCGTAATCGTCCAGGATCCGCTGCAGCAGGTCGCGGATGGAGGTGAAGGGAGTCAGATCACGGTAATGATCAATACGTTGTAAGAAAGTATCTGCCTTTTGGGAAAGTTCTGTCTCCGCTTCCATGTCCTCCGGTACTGTTGCAGCTTCCCATGCGCGCTGCCAGTACTGTCCGGCCCCGGCGGTTTCTTCCCCGGCGGTTTCTTCCCCAGCGGTTTCTTCCCCGGCGCTTTCGCCCGCTGATGCCTCTTCTCCCGCTTCCGCCATCCGTCCACTCTGCGCCACTTCTTTCAATGCCTCATACAGTGTCATTCTCTTCCGGGAATGCCCTTTGCTTCCGCTGCGGATCCGGGCGATTTCTTCCTGGGTAAAGCCTCCGAAGATCGACTGCATCACACCGAACAGCGGAATATCCTGTCTCGGGTTGTCCAGCACTCGTAAAAACTGCAGCAGTTCCTGTACTTCCAGGGCCCCGAAATATCCGGCCTTGGATGTAATGTAGACAGGGATTCCCTGCTGTTCCAGTACTTTCTTGAATTCCTCATCCCAGCCACTGGTGGTACGAAGCAAAATCACCATATCCGAGTACCGCACCGGGCGCAATTCTCCCGTAGCCTTCTCCATGACTTTCAGACTGCCCTTCAGCTGCTTGATACGTGCCGCAATAGCCAGAGCTTCCAGCTGTCTTACGTTGTCATAGTCCACGGGACCTCTTGCCCCGTCGGGACGCTGTTCTCCGCTGCCGCCTTCCGCACCATCCCCCTTCTCCGGCTTACGGATCAGTAATAGTTCACTGCCGTATGCAGGATCCTCTGTGGCGGGATATGTGGCCCCGGGATACAATGCTGCCTTGTCATCATCGGCGATCCCTCCGATCTCCCTGCTCATGATCCGGGAAAATACATCGTTTACCGCATCCACCACCTGCACACGGCTTCGGAAGTTCTTCGCCAGGTCGATCCGGCACAGATCCCCACTCTCCTGATAGGTGTCGTATTTTTCCAGGAAAAGTTCCGGTCTGGCCAGACGGAATTTATAAATACTCTGCTTCACATCACCTACCATGAAGCGGTTATAATGTCCCTCCACTTCCCCGGAGATGGCACTTAACAGATATTCCTGTACCAGATTACTGTCCTGGTATTCGTCAATGAGGATCTCCTGAAAATACTGGCGATACTCCAATGCCACGTCACTTGGCACAATGTCATATTTCACACCGGTGCTATCCATTCCTGTATCACCGGTGCTGTCCGTCCCTGCATCGCCGGTCTCTTCCACTTTTTCCCGTTTTAGCAGAATCTGTAACGCATAGTGCTCCATGTCGGAAAAGTCGATCAGATGTCGCTCCTGTTTGGCCGCAAGAAGCCTTCTGTCGAATTCCAGCACCAGGTTAAGCAGCATCCGGAGCGGCTCTCTGCAGGCTATTCCCTGTTCCACCACCAACTCTAACGGTGTCTTGAAATATTGTTCCGTCAGATCCGCCAGCGTGTCTTTTACGCTATTACGGATGGATTTCGCCAGCTCCCGTTTGGCGGGATCCACGCTCTCATCCTTCTTGGAAGAAAGACGGCCGAAAGTCACTGCTGGAACCTTTGCTGCCTGTTCCTTCAAATCCTTGCAGGCAGCCAGGCGTTCCAGCTGTTCGCTCTCCGCTTCTGTCAGTTCTCCATACATATATGGACCGTCCGGCAGCTCACACAGCTTTTTCACTTCCACCAGTTTTTCCAGACACCCTTGCAGGACACGGCTCACACGCTCTGCCAGATATTGTCCGTAATCACTGTGCAGCAGGGCATCCAGATCTCCCGCCGCATAATCGTTTTTACGCTCTTCCAGCCATTCTGCGGGCCAGGGAAAACTTCCGGCATAGCGGGACAGGTTCAGGATATGCTGTTCCAGCACGCTCTCTCTGCCGCCGGGGCAGAAATATTCCACACAGGTGTGGAAACGTTCCCGTGCCTCCCGGGATGGGTCCTCGCTGTCACGTTTTCCCGGAACCTCTTCCGCAAAATCATTCCCTGACGCTTTCTCCGGTATCATCGCTCCGCTGTCACGGTTTTCCCGGGACGTCGGAACATCATCCGGAACAAATTTCCCAGCATAGGCATCCTCCAGCAGCTGTCCCAGCACCTCCTGCTGCAACAGCTTGATCTCACCCTCGTCTGCCACACGGAAATCCGGATCCAGACCGATCTCATTAAAATGATTCCGGATCAGGAACAGGCTGAAGCTGTCGATCGTGGTGATCTGGGCATTGTGTAACAGGGCGGACTGCTTCTGGATATGGTCGTTCCCCGGATCCGCTTCCAGTCTGGCGGCGATCCCGGCTGCGATACGCTCCCGCATCTCCGCAGCCGCCGCATTGGTGAAAGTCACGATCAACAGGCGGTCAATGTCCGCCGGATGCTCCCCCTCACAGATCATACGGATGATACGCTCTACCAGTACCGCCGTCTTACCGCTTCCCGCGGCCGCCGATACCAGAATGTTGCTGTTATGCAGTTCGATTACCTTTTGCTGTTCCGGGGTAAAATTCATTCCCATACGCTACCTCTGTTCCTGTTTCTTTTCTCCTGTTGCCGTCCTGTTCCTCCGGGCAGCGGGCGCTTTCTCTTCGAGCTTCCTGTCAGGCACACACTCCCGCCGGGCACCCTTTGCCCTAAGCTTCCACGGTCTTCTGCATCCGCTGCATCAGCGCCTGCTTATCCAGATCTTCCAGCTGTCTCTTCTCATAGCCCGGAATACTGCCATCGAAACCGCAGACCTTTTTATAGGCGCAATAAGTACAAGCCTCTTCATTGCCTTTCTCATAGGGATTGGCTGCTATTTTTCCGTCCAGGATCTCCCGCCCGATGCTGCGGATCTTGGCATCTACATAAGAAGATATCAGCTGCATCTCCTCCCGGCTTAAGACACCGGATCTGGCACTGAAGCTTCCATCCTTTTTCTTCTCCACCGGAATGACCACAGACTTATCCTGCATATAGCGGTCCAGCCGCTCCACGACCTCAGGATCACTGTTTACTACACCGTTCATACGAAGCTTTGCAAGGATCTGTTCATTGATCTGCTCATCCGTGAGTTCCACCGGTGTCTCTATGGTGGGATCATCGATGTGATAATACAGAAGTGCCGCCGGTACGATCTCCTTATCCGGATGCTTTCTGCTCTCCAGCTCCATTGCCGCATTCATATATACCACCAGCTGCAGCTGTAACCCGTAATATAATGCCGCCAGGTCGAATTTCTTATTGCCGGACTTGTAGTCAATGACCTTGACATAGACATGCTCCGCATCCTCCGATACATCGATACGGTCAATGCGCCCCTGCAGGTGCATCTTCTCTTCTTCAGACAGATCCACATGAATACTGTCCAGATCCTCCGCAAACCGGAAGGACAACTCATAATCATCCGGCTGAAAGCTTCCCTGCTTCAGATGCTGCTGCAGTGTCAGCACCGTCCGGGTCAGGATCCTGCTCATCCGGGTAATAGCATATTCATTCCTCGCGGAACTGTACAGAACGGTCTCCCCATAGGTCGCAGCATAACCTTCCACTGCTTCTTTGATGGCCTGAGTTGCAAAATTTTCATCAAAATCCCACCATGTTCGACCGGATTCTGCAAGTTTTCCTGCAAAATTCTCCAGTACCGCATGATACACATTTCCCATATCCGACACTTCAAAGCCGAATTCTTCTCTCTCCTGCAGAGACAGGCCATATTGCAGGAAATGTCTGCATGCGCAGGCAGCATAGGTCTCCAAGCGGCTCACACTGTTCTCCAGCTGCCTACCGTACAATGCTCTGGCCACGATCCTGGACAGACCGCTCTCCCTGTATCTGCGAAATGCCGCCCGGGTCAGCAGGTCTCTGCCCGCCGCATCCGCCTCGTAGGCACGGTACATGAGATAGAAGTCCTGCCTCTCTTCTTCCGGCAGGGTTCCTTCCACATATTCCCGCAGTTCCTCCGCCAGATATCTGGCACCTTCCTGTCTGCCCTCGATCTGTTCCAGGCGGCTGCGGTTCTGGGGATACTCCACGCTCATTGCCGGGAACAGCTTCCGCACCGTATCGATCAGGTAGGAAGGTCTTATGCCCTTTCCTTCACTGTTTACCTTGGCATAGGACAGATACAGCTGTTCTGAGGGCTTGGTCATATTCAGATACAGATATAATCTCTGGATATACATCTGCTGTCTCGGGCTGGGTGCCATCTCTGTCCCGGATTCAATCAGGAATTCCCGATCCATATCCGAAATGATCCCGCCCTTGGAAGCATTTTTCGGAATATTTCCGTCATTGACTCCCAGGAAAAACAATACCTTCACCTGTTTCAGACGGGTTCGCTCCATATCGCCCACCACGATACGATCCACGTTCTGAGGGATCGTACCGACAGTGATCTCGCCGAAACCGGCCTCTAAAATATCCGCAAATTCCTGTCTGGAGATTTCTTCCTCTCCCAACAGTTCATAGACCTGATCCAGCAGATCCATGACCAGCCGGTAAATCTGTGCATACTCTCTGGCTCTGGATAAGTCTCCCTCTTTTTCAAACTGCTGCTGATAGTTCAAAAGCTTTTGCTGCACCTGATTCTGTTCCAGGAAATCGTACAGATGGCTGACATAGTCTCCTGCCTTTTCCCAGCTTCCCATGTGCAGAATCTCCACCGCATCCATGAACTGTTGCCGGATACGGTTCAGACGCTCCATGGTCTTCTCTTCCGCCTGTTCGCTCCCCTCCGCATTTCCCTGCAGTTCTTCCGTTCTGCGGGTAAACAGACGGCTATAGGTCCGATAGCCTCTCGCCCCGGTGCGGATCACATAGTTTTCCAGCTCATCAATCTCTTCTCTGGAAATATCCGCCATGCCGCTGCGCAGAAAATGAAACACCGTATCATAGGAAAAATCCTTAATATACAGCTGCAATGCGCTCTTGATATATTCGATCATGGGATTCAGCACGATCCCTCTGGTACGGTCCAGGAAACATGGGATCTCCAGCTGTCCGAATTCTGTTTCCACATAGGAAGCGTATCCTTCCAGATCTCCGATGACCACGGCAATGTCCCGGTAGGTCATCCCCTGCTCTCTGATCAGGTGCCGGATGTACAGCGCTGTCTGATGGACTTCCTCTCTGGGGGAAAGGGCTTCAAACATATGGATCTCTTGCTGTTCTCCCGCATACGGTTCATACTGATACCGGAACAGATTCTGTTCCAGATAGTGTAATGCCGGTGCCTTGGCGAAGCGATTGGCCCCCCCCTTGACAAAGAGATCCTCTCCCCGCTCTACCTCTGCCTCCGCTGCCAGCTTTTCCAGATCCGCCACCGTCTTCTTGCTCAGATGGAACAGCTTCTGTTCACCATCCATTTTATACGGATCCTCTCCCACTCCAATGGTCACGGTAACGATGGTCTCTGCGCACACGCGCATCAGTTCCTGGATCAGCCGGTTCTGTATGGGAGTAAATCCCGTAAAGCCGTCAAACACCACTACACTGCCCTTTAAGATCTTTGATTTGGACAGGGATCTGCGCAGTACATCCAGTGTCTCCTCGGTGGTGATAAAATGATCCCTGATATAATCCTGAAAGCCCCGGTACAGAGTCTTTAAGTCTTTCAGTTTCATGGCCAGCGCGCCACGCTTCTGAGCACTGGTGATCAGCTTGTCCATATCCTGTGTGCTGATACCGTATTGCATGAACTCGGAGATCGCACTTTTCACCTCATGGATATAGCCCTGCTTGTGCAGGAGACTTCCCATGGCCGGAAGCTGTTCCTTCAGATCCGCCGCCACTTTTTGCAGCACCAGGCTTTTGCCGGTGTCATCCAGTACCGGCATCTCTTTGGTCCCCACTTCCTCCAGAATGCGGTGGCTGAGTCGGCCGAAGCTCAGGACATCGATATTCAGGATGCCATCCCGGTCACTGCGTATGACCAGATCCTTCTGGGTCTGCATGGTGAACTGATCCGGCACAATGATCAGGAAATTCCTGCCCGGTTCCTCTGCCGCCCGCTGCATGATCTCTTCATAGATTCTGTGGCTTTTGCCTGACCCGGAAGGGCCAAAACAGAAACGTAAGCTCATAAGTCTCCTCCGTTATGCTGTCCGTTTATTTCAGATCCAGTTCAATGGGACAATGATCCGATCCCAAAATTTCCGTGTGGATCTTCGCATCTGTCAGTCTGTCCTGCAGGCACTGCGATACCACGAAATAATCAATTCTCCATCCGGCATTTTTTGCTCTCGCCTGGAACATATAAGACCACCAGGAATACACCCCGGTCAGGTCCGGATAAAAATAGCGGAACGTATCGATAAATCCGTTCTCCAGTACCTTCGAAAAGCAGGCTCTCTCTTCATCAGTGAAGCCCGCATTGCCACGGTTGGTCTTCGCATTTTTCAGGTCGATTTCCTGATGCGCCACGTTCAGGTCTCCCGCATAGATCACCGGCTTTTTCTCTTCCAGCTTCTTAAGATACGCCAGGAAATCCGCTTCCCACTGCATGCGGTATTCCAGTCTCGTCAGCTCTCTCTGGGCGTTCGGTACATAGACTGTCACAAAATAGAACTCCGAATACTCTGCAGTGATCACCCGGCCCTCATGGTCGTGTTCCTCCACGCCGATGCCGTAAGTCACCTGTATGGGCTCTTCCTTTGTAAAAATTGCAGTGCCGGAATAGCCCTTTTTCTCTGCGTAATTCCAATACTGATGATATCCGGGCAGATCCAGTGCGATCTGTCCCTCCTGCAATTTTGTCTCCTGTAAGCAGAAAATATCTGCATCCGTTTCCTGAAAGAAATCCAGGAATCCCTTCTGCATGCAGGCTCTCAGCCCGTTCACATTCCATGAAATCAGTTTCATATTTTCCCTGCCTATTTCCTGATTTGTCTTATGCCATCTTATCCCGGTCATAATTTTTATCCGCTTTTCTGTCATCTATTCGTTCTATCCGCCGTGCTTTTCCATCCATTCACATTCCTTCCGGGCAGCCTTCAGAGACGCTTCGTACCCTTTCAGGATCTCCATAAGTCTCTGTACATCGATGATGCCGCTGGCTTTATTTTCCGGGTGATCCATCCATGGATGCTGTTTTTCCGGCGGATAAATATTTTCTATGGTATTTCCCCCGATCCGATACCATTTCTTCTGATAGCAGATCGTGTTGTCCGCCGGGTTTAAAAAGGTTTCCAGTTCCGTCAGTGGATAGATCTCTGCCGGTGTCCGGGGATTACCTTCCAGACCTCTCACGGCAGTGACCTTCACAGTTCCACCCTCCGGTACTACACACAGCCACATGGGCTCTGCCGGTTTTTTCCATAATTTATCCAGTATAAAGTTCAACGGTCCCAGCAACAGGATCGTCATGAAAACCGCCAGCGCTCCCGTCAGTTCCGGAATCCAGTCACCCCACAACAGCATCTGGAACAGCAGATGGTCACTCTCCCGCACACCCCAGACCTTCATCACTACCAGCACGGTTGCTACCATATAGATCAGTATAGTGATCAGGGCAAACGGCATCAGTACTTTTTCTTTTTTCATGCCCCATGCGGCATAAGCCTTGCATTCATCGTCCGTAAAAAGCACGGGCAGTTCATAGCTCTCTGTCATGCTCCGCTTCTCCCTCTTTTGCTATTCTCCGAGAATAATATGCAGGAGCCGCTTGTCCAGCATCAACGTCCGGTTCCAGGGATTCAGGATCACACCCTCGATACCATCGGCAGTCAACGTCATGCGGAACAGCTGCTCCATATCCGTGAGAAAAGTGGACATTACGCTGCCGCTTCCCTTTAATTCTTCCTCAAATCCGGTGAAGGCCGACCACCATTTTTTCCCATCGGAGGTCTGCACCGCCTGCAGGCGCATGGCAGTTCCGGCGGCCTGTGTCACCGCTTCCTGCACATCTGCTGAGGGCGGTTCCACCGCCACGATAAGCTGTCCCTGCTCCCGCATACGTCTGCGCACCACCGTCAGAGCATGCGCCAGAAGTTCTTCTGTCGGCTCCTGCTGTAATGCCAGAATTGCCTCCTCTATTTTCTCATTTCCCTGTAAACCTTTATCTTTCTTTTCGTCCATAACCGTAATGTTGTCCTTTTTAATTGTAGTCGTTAAATCACTTCATCCTATTTCCCATGTCCCTTGCGCAATCTTGTATGCAATCTGTCGAATTCCATAAGAGCCACAGGCAACACAGCTCATGCCTATGCCCATCATACCATAAATGCCTCCGCAATTCCACTCACGTTTCCCTCCAGAAGCCGTCTTTTCCTTGACAGTGGGGATATTCGTTGCTAACATGAACCTGAGCGTTTGATGCTTAGAAATGAGGATAATTATGGATACTTTTGACCCGAAGCACATTTACAGCGATGCCGCAAAGCTGGCTCGTCTGAAAGATAAAAAGCTTTTCCTGTTCGATATCGACGGCACCATTGCCGTAGGCGATACCTTGTATGCGGGAAGTGCGGATCTTCTCCGCTACATTCAGGCCATCGGCGGCAGGGCTTATTACATTACCAACAATTCCACAAAAAGCGGACTGGACTATGTGAAAAAATTCCACGATGCATTTCACCTGGACAGCACGGAGGATCATTTCATCACCTCCGGCTATATGACGCTGCGTTTTTTGAAGGAGAATTATGCAGACAAGAAAATCTTCGTGCTGGGAACCGCTTCTTTTGTGGCGGAACTGCGAAAGAATGGCCTCTTGGTAACCGAGGTCTGCGAGGACGGCATTGACTGCGTGGTCGTTGCCTATGACAGTGAATTAAATTATGCAAAACTTACCGAAGTCTGCAAGGTTTTATTCACCCAGGATGTTCCTTTCTACGGCACCAACCCGGATTTGCGCTGCCCCATCGACTTCGGCTTTATCCCCGATTGCGGTGCCATCTGCGACATGATCACCGCCACCACAGACAAACAGCCCATCTATCTGGGCAAGCCCAGCAAAGAGGTCGTAAAGCTTTGCCTTGAAGTCTCCGGCTTCACTCCCGAGGAGACTCTGGTGGTTGGCGATCGTCTGTACACCGATATTGCCTGCGGCATCAACGGTGGTGTGGACACCTGTGTTCTCTTCACCGGCGAGGCACAAAAAAAGGATATTCTGACTCCAGAGGGGGAGCCGAATACCCAATATCTGCCGGACTATGCTTTTGAAAATGTGCAGGAATTATTAAATGCCTGCCAGGGTGAAATAAATTTTAAATAGCTCTCTTCACGACACCGATTCCCAACGGATAAGGTCCGGTGTGTACGCCAATGGTGGCACCGATCTGGAAGATGGGAATGGTGTCGATGTCGTATCCCTTTTCTTTCAGTCTGCCTGCCAGTCTGTCGCGGAACTCTACGGCTTTTCTTCATAATCGTAGCCATATCCCACGCAGACGTTGTAATTGGCAATATCTGCCTTTTCCTCTGCAAAATATGCTAACAGCAGATCGATATTTTTATCTACCGTCTTGCGACGGCTTCTGCCGATACCGGAGGGGAAGATTTCTCCCTCTTTTAAGGTAATGATGGGCTTGATGCCAAGCAGACTGCCGGCCACGCTGGCTACTTTGCCGATACGTCCGCCGTGCTTTAAATATTCCATATTTCCTACGGTGAAAAAGATTCTGCCGGAGCTCTTGATCTCATTCAGGCGGTCGATACTCTCCTGGTAACTCTTCCCCGCATCTCTAAGGCGTACCGCTTCCAATACATAGATGCCCTGCAATACGGTATTCACAGTAGAGTCGCAGACATAAATCTGTACATTGGGATATTCCTCTTCCAGGATCGCTTTTGCATTCAGAGCAGACTGCATGGAGCCGCTGAACTTGGTTGTGATACAGATGCAGATGATGGGAATTCCCGCCTTGACAAAAGGAAGAAATGCATCTACATAATCCTGCACGGAAGGCATGGAAGACTTCGGATATACATCCGGGTGATCCACCATTTCCTGATAGAACTCACGGACACCGATCTCTATCATTTCCTTCTGGTATTTCCCCTCTTCAAAAGATACATAAAAAGGAACTACCGTAATGTCTTTTTCTTTGGTCAGCTCCATGGGAAGATCACAGGAACCGTCTGATATAATATGAAATGCTTCGCTCATTCTCGCATACACCTTTCTACTTGTTTGCAGAGTTTAGCTTACCACGTTGTGGAGTAAAAAGCAATGAGTTTTTGTTATTATATTTCATTTCGTGGTGTTTTATATTGTTTTATGTAGTTTTTATAACTATATGTATGAAAAATCCGAATTACGCGATATTTGTCGATGAAAGTTTGTCAACCGACATACGACATTCGTTGACAATGGGCAGTTCTCTCGATATACTTTAGTTGTTAACCATTCATTCCCCCGGTTAACATTTTCTGCAGGAATGACCCCCTTTCATTCTCTGCAAAGTCGCCGCCACCCTTAAAAAGGGTGGCTCGAGGCGCTGGGTGTAACCCCTTGTTACCCGACAGCGTCTCAAGGCGCCTTTGACTTTCTCTTCGTTCAAGTCACTATTGCACTTGACGCGTTGCTTATGCCCATGAATGGGCTTTCGTATTACTTCGACTTAACCCTTAAAAGGGTCCTCGTACTCTTTCACACTCAATTTATCTTACATGATATCGTACTTTTCTTGATCCTGTATATACTTCTTAATTGTCGCTTCATTTAATCCTACTGTGCTAACATAATATCCTTCTGACCAGAAATGCCTGTTTCCAAATTTGTACTTTAAATTTGCGTGTCTATCGAAAATCATCAGCGCTGATTTTCCTTTTAAATATCCCATAAAACTTGATACACTCATTTTAGGTGGTATACTTACCAGCATATGCACATGGTCCGGGCACACTTCTGCCTCTATGATCTTCACATGCTTCCACTCACACAGCTGCCACAGAATCTTTCCCACCGCCAGCCGCTTTTCTTTATAAAATACCTTTCTCCTATATTTCGGGGCAAATACTATGTGATACTTGCAGTTCCACTTCGTATGCGATAAACTGTTTATGTCATTCAGTCCCATCCTGAATGTCCTCCTTTTGCTTTCGATTGCAGTTGGCAGACCGCAATCTTACTTTAGCAAAAGGAGTTTTTTTCGTCTACTCTCCGCTTAAGCTTTTTGGAACCACTCGCCTAGCGAGTGGTTTTCGGGCTACAAAAAACTCCCTCCGCCCTGCCGGCTGCGGCGTTTCCGCCGAATCAGCGTATTTTTTCCAGAAACTCCTGTTCCGTGGAAACCCCGCCGACGCCACGCAAAGTAATCGTAAAACTTACGGATTCGCCGGGCTTGACGGAGAGCGGGCTGTTCGCTTCGGGATCATTGAACACCTTCCCGTAAAAGCTGCGCGGAAACTCCAGAGTGTAAAGCCTGCCGCCGCCCTTGTGATCGCCTTTTGAGTTGAACCAGACATAGGCATGAGTCGTCACCGGACCGCCGATCATGGCGATGCCCGTCTTCAACGCAGGGTCGAATGCCCCCATATAAGGAGCCGTCAGACGGATGGAACGGCGTTCATAATTCGCCGGTTTCGCAGAGGAGAAATGAGTTTCGGCAAGACGGTTCTCCGCCTTTACAGGGAGAACAATCCGGTCATTTTCCTGTGCGTCTTCCGCGTTGCCGATCGCAGGGACAAATCTGCCGCGCCATGCGAGCTGATAGTGTTCCGGGTCGTCGGATTCCGTTCCCGGCGGCATGACATTCGCCATTTCATAATCCATCTTCAGATCCTCAGTTCCCGCCCGCATCGAAAGCGTGCGGCGGAAAAGAAACGGCGTATCCGGGAGACGTGTTTCAAACGACAATGCGACAC
>ERZ780207.2761-NODE-2761-length-12094-cov-2.650718_pt1 | contig 12094 bp, 11 predicted proteins | sample MGYA00510977_ERZ780207 | MGnify/ENA primary metagenome ERZ780207 (study PRJEB29588, sample SAMEA2151383) | human gut metagenome | biome: human gut; feature: human-associated habitat; material: faeces | place: Denmark | collected 2008/2010 ... | reverse complement strand
TATCTGTTACAATTATCTGTTAAATGTCAGCAAAACGTTTTGCGTTTTAAAGCCAAAAACTATAACAATTAAACGGTTTCCGCCCCGCGTCAAAAGTAAACAGAGCTAATCATACAGACTCTCTGATTATCAGATTACCGTGCATCCTGACTCCCAGCGCTTTATTGTAAGTGCTCACACTTGTATAGCCGGACAGCACTTCTATTGCTTTGAAAGCCATCTCCTCGAATGGCTGTCTTACCGTTGTAAGCGGCGGCGGTGTATATTCCGACGCAGGAATATCGTCAAATCCCATTACTCCGACCTCGTCGGGAATACTTATATTGTGCTTGTGCAACGCCTTAATCAGATAGATAGCGTCCACATCGTTCCAACAGGCAAAAGCTATTCTCCCCTTTCGGTTGAGAACGGTATCTTTTACAACGTCCCAAATATCGTCTTCGTTTCGTTCCTCGGTATTATAATATATGCTTTCACCCTGCAATTTTAACATATTTATCGCGTGCAAAAATCCAACTTCTTTTTCAAATTTAAGTTCTGTTTTTCTTGTCAGATGATACACATATCTGTAACCCTTGGAATAAATATAGGAAATAGCCTCTTCCATAAGATGATAATCGTCAATATAAATTGACGGAAAGTCATCAAGCCGTCCGTTAGGAGATATTGCCACAAAATTTATTTTTTTATCGGACAAATACTCATAAAACTTATGCGTTTCAATTTTGTTTTCTTCACCGATTTGAAAAATAACACCGTCAACATGCTTGGCATTCCAAATCCGCATAAATTCTTCGGCTGCCCGTACGCCGTTTGTGATACGGGGAATGGTACGAAGCAGCAAATCCTTTTCACGTCTCGCACTGTATTTTACGGCGCCTGATACAAATTGCAATGTGCTTGCGTTTCTTTCAAGTAAATATCTTTCATCATAAACCAGCATATATGTATTGCTGTTGTTTGTGCGAAGATTACGCGCATTAATATTAGGTACATACCCCAACTTTTCAGCACTTGCAAGTACTTTTTCTTTTGCAGCCTCGCTGATACGTCCGATACGGTTGTTTATTGCAAAAGAAGCGGTAGTAATAGATACACCTGCATCGTTTGCAACATCTTTGATTGTAACTCTGCCCATAACTTACCTCACAAACATGTATTACAAATATAATAACGCTGAATTATTTTTTTGTCAATACACAATCTGCCGACATCAAAAAGGCATATATTTTGTAAAATTTTATTCTTTATAGCCCTTAAATAACCGAGCGTCTCGGTATGCAGACGCATATCGGGGTTTCTTCTTTTTTAAGCTTTTACTCTCGTATTTAAGCGGCATATTTTCTTTTATTCAGCCTTACACAAATTGAAAACACCATTGAAATACAAGCCCTTGGGGCTCCGAATCAACGGTGTTTTAATTTTTATTAAATATTTAAGGTCTTTTGAATTTCAGAATTCAAATGTTATTTCTTTTTGTATCCGCATTTGGGGCATACGCCGTTTTCATTAAGTGCAATTCCGCACAGCGGACAGCGGTCAACCGTCTTGCTTACTTCATATTCCTGCGAAGCGGCATTGACACCGCTGGTGAAGGTAAGCTTTGCAATGTTAAGCTTATCTTTAAGCAGACTGTACACAATTTTAATCATACCTTCAACAGTCATGGTTTCTTTTGTTACTACCAAGCGGCAATCGGGATATGCGGTTGCCAGTTCAGTCTCAAAAGCCGGACCTTTCATTTTATTGTTGGGTGCTCCGTCTTTGATACCTTGAGCCTCATAAACGCCGAGAATTGCGGGCAACAGCGGATCATCCTCCCGAAGAATTAAGGCGTGATCAAAGTTTTTAAGTACCTCCCATGCGGTCTTCTGAATTTCATTGCACGGAAAAACCATATTTACACCGGGTTCTACAGAATCTTCAACCTCAATGGTCAGAACTCCGGTGTGTCCGTGCAGGTACTGTGCTTCGCCCTTAAAACCGTAAAAACGGTGCGCGTATTGCAGATCTAATGTGGTAATGCTTCTCATAATTGTACTCCTTTTTAATAATATATTTACGGGTTATGCGCCCGCATTCGCACTTGTTGAATATTCATCAAAATCACATTTTGTTCTGTTTTGATGATTTTTGACAATCGGGGCAAATTCCCCGAAAAAGAATATCATAACCGGTAAATTCAAAACCTCGGTCGTTCTTAATGCCTTTTTCTAAACCTGTAATATATTCCATATCAACATCAAACAGCCTGCCGCAAACCTCACATTTAACATGACAATGGTCATGACACCGATGATCAAAGCGATCAGCTCCGCCGGGAATTTCTATTTTGCGTATATAGCCCGTTTCTGACAGCAGCTTTAGATTACGGTATACGGTTGCCCTGCTGACATTGGGATGCTCTTTGACAATAGCATCATAAATCTCGTCAGCGGTGGCATGACACTGCAGTTTATTTACCGTATCAAAAACCAACGAACGCTGAATTGTGTTGCGTTTAAACATAAAATATTCATTCCTTATTTATATATCACCTTAATGAGATTATATACTAATAAGCATTAAATGTCAATAATAAAATTTAAAATATACGCCGTAAATATTCAAAAATTTATACTTGAATAAACGAATATATTGTGTTATTATAATAGTGCTGTAAGGGCTTGTGGCGCAGTTGGGAGCGCGTTCGGTTCGCATCCGAAAGGTCGAGGGTTCAAATCCCTTCAGGTCCACCAAACGAGTATTGGACGAACACCTTTTTCTTCTGCGGCGGTTTCGCCGTAAGGTGTAAACTCTGATACGAACCGAAAACTCCGGTTACTGAAATTAATCAGTAACCGGAGTTTTGTTATTTATGGTGGATGCCATAGTATAAATCAAAGTTTTCCTTGGAGCGCTTTTTATATTGTTCTTGAAGAAGTGAAAAATCTCTTTCAAGATTTTCAATAAGTATTTTATCCTCAGGATCGCAATCAATATTTAATGTTTGATATATATCATTGAAAACGGTCGTTATAACATAATAAAGCATAACGGATATTTCAAAATATTGCAAAAGAGGGTATCGTACGTGAACTGTACTTCCGTGAGTATAACCATGGCACATTTTATATAGCGCTTTTATGTGATTTAATATACTGTATTGTTCATCATCCGCCTCGGCCATTAAATAATCCATGATTCCGTATATCGAGTATCTGTTGGTGGATTTTATATCATAGCTTTCGATGTTATCAAGCCAACCATAGTGAAGATAATCTACTTTGCTTTTTGATGATGAAAGAATCCTTTTATCAAAAAGTTCTATGAATTCGTCAGGATATTTTTGACTGCAACAAGACTGTTCTATTTCAAAATTACAGAAACGTTCATAATCTTTGTGATTTTCAGGATGCTTTTTGAGAATGAGAACTTTTAAATATTGTTCAATCATTCCGCGACACAGCGGATAAGCGTTACTTAAAAAGTTATTCTCCATAAGCGTTAATGAAGATAGTGCATTTTTTAGTATATCGCCATATTCTATGAAGAAAGAGGAGACGTTTTCTGATATTAAACATATAGAGCGCATGCACATTACAAACAATTCATAAGGAACAGGAAAATACAAAAGCTCATCACCTAAAAGTAATTGCTTCCTTCTGAAAAACACACTTCCAAAATGTCTTAATCGTATTTTCTCAATAACCTCATTAACAAGTTGTTCTTGATAAGCGGCATTTCGCTGATTCTCACGAATTTCTTGTTCGGAAAGAAATATAGAGTGATGACGGTGCACGCCAACAATTATTCTGCAAATATCATATTCAGGTGTTTCGTCAGTGCCGGTTAGAATTTTTTTATTGTCAAAATGAAAAGGATAATAATTAAACAGGTCAAGTGCCATTTTATTCAAAACTTCACTTTTAATTTTAATCAAGAAACTGCCGTTAATTTTATCCTTAAAAAGTTCTTTTATTGTTTTGTTGTTTTCGTCTGAAATTGATTTAGCAAATTTCATCGGGTCAACATTTATATTGGATAAATGATTCATAAGCCATCTCCATATAAAGAATAAAAATATTATATCACAATTTTCAAATTATCACAACAGCCTATCAAAAACCGATAAAAGCAACTCTGTAGCGTTACAATAGATGTGAGACCGAGAGTATAGAAAAAGTGATTGAGTTCTGTTAGAATTAGAGTGCTAACAACCAAATCAAACAGAGAGGACTCAATCACCATGAACAGTATAACACATAACAAGAGATATTGTCCACACGAAATTACAACAAAAGAGTATTCAGTAAAACTTTATAGAGAAACAAGTGATATTTCGTTTGTTTGCAGGCGGTATAAGATTTCAAAAGCTTCTTTGATGAGATGGAATAAACTCTATGACGGAACGAGAGAATCTTTACTGCCGAAATCTCACCGACCGAAAACGCCACACCCAAACGCCCATACCGAGCAGGAACTGAGTTGGATTAGAAACTATCACCGCAGAAATCCCAATATTTCAATATGTGAGTTATACGGCAAGCTTAGAACAGAAAAGGGATATACTAGACATCCGGGCTCATTGTATCGCGTTTTCATTCGTTTAGGATACAGACAAAAGGTTGAATCAACCAAAGAAAAAAGTAAGCATAACGGTAAATATGACACCCTGGAAAACATCGGCATAAAATGGCAATTAGATGTGAAATATATCCCCGAAGCATGTTATTCCGGCAATGACGGAGAAAAATTCTATCAGTACACAATAATTGATGAAGCCGACAGAGAACGCTTTATCTATCCTTACAGAGAACACAGCGGATACTCAACAGTAGATTTTGCAAAGCGTGCAATCATATATTTTGGCTATGCACCCGAAATGATCCAAACAGATAATGGCGGTGAATTTTGCAATACTCAAAAGACAAAAAGAATACACATATTTGACAAGCTTTGCTCAGAGTTGAATATACACCATAAAAACATCAGACCGCGGACGCCTTGGCATAACGGAAAGGTCGAACGAAGCCATAGGAATGATCAGGAACGATTCTACAATCATTTGAAGTTTTACTCATATGAAGATTTACTGGTGCAAATGAAACGCTATTTGAAGCGTTCAAATAATATTCCAATGGCAGTGCTCGGTTGGAAAACTCCTTTGCAAAAGCGTGAGGAGTTTGAAAATACTCCGGTATAAACGGCGCCGCGATATGTTTTGTTTCCGCTCGGGGCTACGCCCCTCTCTCCAACAAAACATATCGCCAACAGCTTCTCAATTATTTTTTTACTTCCCCAGTCTCACATCATTGACAAATCTACAACTAATGCTAGAGGCTTTAGCTTTAAAACACGAGTTATACTTTTATTGATGTGTTCTTGAATTGTATTATACAATGTGTTAAAATAAAAATGTTACAGTGAAGATTGGAGGGATATTATGAATTCATCTAACCATAAATATTTTTCAAACGAAGTCATACAAAACTTGAAAGATGGAACAGAGGTTATTTTGTTTGAAAAAGAGCGAGGCAAAGTCACTGGTAGCATTATAGCTAAAATGGTTAATGTTATAAAGGTTCATGATGATTACAAATTCAATCTTATTAATACTGTAACCAATGAGGTTCTATTGAAAGAAAACGGTGAGCAAAGAGCGTGGTATCTTAAAAAAGCATTAGAATTAGGTACTGTTGCCATTTCGAAATCTGAAAATCTAATTCTTTGTCCCTCCTGTAAAAAGAATCTTATTTCTAAAAACCAAACAATTTGTCAAGATTGTAAACGAAAAAACAAGAAATCATTTTTTGCAAATAAAGTCAAGATGAACGGCGAACCTTTTCTTCTTGACGATGAGCAAGTTGAAGCGGTTCTTGCCGACCGTCATTCCCTTATAACAGCGAGAGCAGGGTCAGGAAAAACGAGGGTTCTAACCGCAAAACTTATTGATTTATTTTTCAACCAAGGTATCCGTCAAGACGAAGTATTGGCTTTTTGCTTTAATAGAGATGCCGCCAGTGAGATACGCAAAAGGCTTAACTCCGAATGCACTATAGATGGAAAAACTTTGTTTAGGGATTATGATGTTGTTACTACATTTCATTCTTATGCCGTAGACTGCATAAGACCTAAAATCAGGAACATTCTCACAGACGAACAATCTCATAATAGAACTCATCTCATAAAAGAAATCATTAATCATTTTAGAGATACTAAACCCAAGTTTGAAGAGTGTTTGCGTGAATATTTTTTGGAAAACACCTTGAAGATAGATCGTCAAAGATTTAAGTCTATGGAACACTATTACCATTTTGTGCGTAATAGTCGATACCGTACATTGAATGGCGAACACGTCCGCTCAATACCGGAAAAAATAATAGCCGATTTTCTTTTTGAACATCAAATTGAATATCAATACGAAGCTCGTTTTTATTTGGCAAATGCCGATTTCAACAACCATAATTTATCAGATTTGGAATTTGAAAAATTCACAAAACCTCTAAAAGAAAAAAAGAAACCGTTCCGGATTTTTACTTGCCAAAATATAAAATTATATGGGAACATTGGGGTATTACTGGCAAAGAAAACGAGAAAGAAAAAGAAGATTTCACAAATGCAGTCTGCAACTATAATGAATACATGCAGAATATGCAATGGAAGCGTTCTTTTTGGAATAACTGGCGATACAAATTGGTTACTAACAAACGATATGTAAACGATTTTTCAAAAGTCGCCAAACTTATTGAAACCAATCCCGAAGATTTTCAATCAAAAGAAAGAGAACAAATTGAGGCCGAACTTAAAAAGTTGCTAGAAGCCAAAGGAGTTTTGTGTAGAAAACTTTCTGAGGAGGAAATAATGAAAAAGGTTTGGGAAAAAGCAGAAGATTATTTCACTTCTCAAATCAGACAATTCATTGATAAATTCCAGCAACAATATATCGGTAATGAAAAACTTTTTGAAGAAAAAGCACGCGCTATAGAAGACGAACGCGAGAAAACCTTCTTAAGACTTGGATATATGGTTTATAAAGAGTATATTAAAGTTCTTAGCGGTGAAGTTGAAGGTTATAATAAATACAAAGAATTCAATTTTGATTATAATTTATGTTTAAAGGAAGCTACCGCGGAAATACTTTTAGGTGCTCACGATAATCGCATCAAACAATTGAAATGGATTTTGATTGACGAATATCAAGATTTCAGTGAGCTGTTTTATAATTTGATATCTGCAATTCTTTCGCGTAATCCCAACATTACCTTGTTTTGTGTAGGAGATGATTGGCAAGCTATTAATCGTTTTGCAGGTTCAGATTTAAAGTATTTTGAAAACTTTAGTAGGTATTTCCCCAACTCTGCTTCATATAATATTACAACTAACTATAGGTGTGAAGACCATATTGTAACCAACGCCGGCAACTTTATGCAACGCTTTAAGATGGAAGGAAAAACACAAAAAGGTTTTCTTGAAAACACGGGCGTTTTTGAAGAAAGATATATAGCTGGTGTGAAAGCGGAAGATATCAATGATTATAATTGGCTCTTTACAGAAGATGGCTGTTGGAAAAACAGTGATGACCGAGATGTTGATTACAAATCTTCTTACCATCAAAACATCATGGCATACATGAAATTTTGCTCTGAAATTATAAATCAGAATCCGGGGAAAACAATTAAAATTTTAAATAGGACAAGAAGATTCCTTGGAAAAGATTTAGACGAAATCGCAGGCATTCTTAAAAAACCAAAACTATGCAAGATTGATAATCCCAAAGTGGAAGTAAAGACAGTGCATCAATCCAAGGGAGAAGAAGCTGATATTGTAATTTTAACCGAAGTGGATGAAAATCACTTTCCAATATTCCATCCCGACAGTAATCTCTTTGGTATTTTTGGAGAAAACGAATATAATATTATGGAAGATGAAATAAGGCTTTACTATGTTGCTTTAACGAGAGCCAAACACTCCATATATATTTTACATTCAAAAGATTCTCCTTCTTGTTTTATAAAGAAACAACCTAAAAAGATAGCCCGCAAATATCGAAAGGCTAAACAATAAAATATTTATAAAAAGCCAACCGATTAGGTTGGCTTTTTGTTTTTGGGAATAACCGACACATATTTTATTGTGCAAAACCTCTTGATATTATTCCCAAAATATGATATACTAGCTATAATTAAGGAATAATCAACCGGAGGTAAATCCAAATGGATTATATAAAAGTATCAAAAGCCGCCGAAAATTGGGGCATTTCTCCCCGTCGCGTGCGTATTCTTTGCGCTGAAGGCAAAATTCCCGGCGTCATTCGCAAGGGAAAACTTTATATGATTCCCGAAAACGCTATTAAGCCTGCTGACGGCCGTTTAGCGCGTCCTGCTATATTTTCTATTATAGACGCTAAAAAAGAGCGCCTTTCTTCCCTGCGCCCTTTAACTGCCGGTGAGGTTGAACGTTTGCGTGAAGAGTTTATGGTTGAGTTTACTTATAACTCCAACGCTATTGAGGGCAATACTTTAACCCTTAAAGAAACTGCTTTGGCTTTGGAAGGTATGACTATCGACCAAAAGCCGCTTAAAGACCATCTTGAAGCTGTCGGTCACAGAGATGCTTTCCTTTATGTTCAAGATGTAGCGCAGAACAATACTCCTCTCTCTGAGACGGTAATTAAAAACATTCACGCACTTGTGCTTATGAATCGACCTGATGATAAAGGTGTTTATCGTCGCATCCCCGTACGCATTATGGGTGCTTATACCGAACCGGTACAGCCGTATATGATTGAACCGAAGATGACTGAACTTATTTCTAAAAACGAAGGTCGCGAGCAGTCAATGCATATCATTGAGCGTATCGCGCGTTTCCACCTTGAGTTTGAGGGTATCCATCCGTTTATTGATGGTAACGGTAGAACGGGACGCCTTATCATGAATCTTGACTTGATTCGCAACGGATTCCCACCCATCAACGTGAAATTCACCGACCGCAAGCGCTACTACGATGCATTTGATGCTTACTATAAAGAAGACGATGCCATGCCTATGATCGAACTCATTGCAGAGTATATTAACGAAAGACTTGATGAGTATCTTGTAGTGTTAGAAAGAGGAGAATAACTATGGCAATTAGTAAGAAACTTGAAACAATATATCACAATGGTCAGCCTGATGGCATCCGTTCAATAAGACGTAATCTTTCTACTATGACGGTTTATGTAATTCCCCGTCCATTATTAAGTGAGGCGAAAAACATTTCCGGTATTAACCGTCCGGGTATTTATTATTTGATAAATGAAAGCGATGATAATAAAATCGCTCAAATATATGTAGGTCAAACAAGAAATGGTATCGCCCGCTTAGATGACCATAATCGTTCCAAAGATTTTTGGAACAAGGCAATAATGTTTCTTGCAGAAAGCAAAACTTTTACATTGGATATGATTAGCGGTCTTGAAAAATTTGCTATCATGAAGGCGCAAGAGTCCAAAAGATATAAGGTGGAAAATACAGTTGTACCTAAATATGAGATTGATGAATATGATTTAGCATCTGTTGAAGAAATATATGACGAAATACAATTCATTATTGGTACACAGGGTTATAAAATGGATGATTCCAAAACATCATTAGATGAAACTGCCGTTTTACATACGACTCGTAATAGCATTGAAGCTTTTGGTATTTATGATGGCGAAAAATTTGAAATTCTTGAAGGTTCGCAAGTAAATATAGATAAAAAAGTAAGTCTATGGTAATATATTGTATAATGTAAATTAAGATTGGAAGTGATTCAGTGTATAGCAATATTACATATAAACATATTCCTTGTAATAAAATGTCTGAGAAGGAAGTTTTGGATACTTCAGAATTATTCTCTAACAATTACGGAATATGGTCTCAAGCATGCCCTTACGAATCCAAAAGAGGGCAAAAAATAAAATATTCTGCTTCCCGCATACAAACTGAATTTGTTTAAAAAAATGACAGATATGTTATTATGGCTTATGTGGATAATGAACTTGCTGGTCATATTTTTTACCTGAAAAGAAGCGGCCCCAAAACTCGAGATATTATTTTTGTTTTACAACTTGTTGTTGCTGAAAAATATCGAAAACATAAAATAGCAACACGTATGATGAAATCAATATGGCAACTTTCAAACTGTTACGCATGGGGATTATTTACATCCAATCCAATGACAATAAAGGTTTTGGAATCTGCCACTATGAGAAGGGTCGATATCAAGCTCATTAATAAAAAGCTTGATAAAATCAGAGAAGTTGTAAAAGATGTTTTTCCTACAATGGATTGGTTTGATAAATATGAAAACGGTATGGTGGCAACTGATTTTTATGTTGACCATACGGATTTAAATCATAGAATAAAAACGTCCTATAATGGTGATATTTTCCCCTTCTCGCATGACTTGGAATAAGGAAAAGAATGGTTAGCAATAACTTTTGCATCGCAAAAGCCAACATTCTCTTCGATTGAAGAATGGGAAGAATATTTAAAATATTCACAAGAAGATATTATGTCTGCTTATTCAAATATGAAAATGGATACACAGGCTTGGACTCAAAACACTATACCCGAAGTAGACTTTTTGACTTCCAAACTAATACAAAAGGATGATCTAATATTAGATATAGGATGCGGTTATGGTCGGCATAGTTTAGAATTACATAAAAGAGGATATAAAGTAATCGGAGTTGATTTTTCGGAAAAGAAAATTATTCAGTCGACAAAAAAATTCAATATAGATTTCCTTCACTGTGCAGACATTAGAGAGTATAAACTAAAAAAGAAAAAAGCAGATGTATCATTGTGCTTATATGATGTTGTTGGAAGTTTTCCGTTAGAAAGAGATAATTTAAGAATCTTACACTCTGCTAATCGAAACTTAAAGCGCAACGGTAAAATTGCTTTATCGGTAATGAATATGGAATTAACAAGAAACCGTTGTAAACAAATAGTAACTGATGTGCGAGATAATGTAGATGCGTTACTTGATCTTGAATCTTCAAACACCATGCAGGAAACCGGCGATGTATTTAATGGCAAAAAAATTCTTATTGATGAATTTGACGGAACTGTATATAGAAAAGAGCAATTTACCCCTGAAGATTCACTTCCGTGTGAAATGATTGTTCGCGATAGAAGATATACTATCTCCGGAATTCAAAAACTATTAAATAAAAGTGGTTTCATTGTGGATGAAACATTCTTCTTTAAAGCAGGCAAATTGGATAAACCGTTATCAAGTAGTAAGGGTAAAGAAATATTTGTAATAGCGCACAAGGCTAATCTTTTAATGCGATTAATAATGAAACTATACCCAATGCCTGAAGCTTGGAAAAATTAATGTACTATATTAATGCTGTTGCACAATATCAAGCATCATTTGTGTAGCGGTATTTTTTATAGATGTTTTTAAAGTCCGTTTTATGGTACACTGGTTATGAGATAATGTGATTGTAAAATAAAGGAGTGTGAAGGAGATGGCAAAAGATTTACTTGATATGGACAGGTTGCCGACGATGGAGGAACTTAAAGAGTTCTTTAAAAATAACGACTGGACATCGGCAAAGATTAGTGACCCAGCTAAAAGGACTGACGAAGAGCGTGCCGAGATTTCGTATGTTGCGAAGCTTATGGATGAGCATTTTGAAAAGTTGGCTCGTGAGAAAGGTCGTCCTTCAAGTTCGATCGTTTATGGCAAAGATAATCCCCTAATCGCCCTGCAAGAGAATACCGAAGATTTGGTTGCGAGTGCGGTGGTTAAGATTGCAAATGATGAAGAATTAACCGATGCCATCCTTTCACAATTCGACTTCACTGATCCCGATATTGATAAGAACGCGGATGACTTTTTACACAACGCAGTAAACACGATGCTCGACATTATGGAGTACGATAAGCTTGCGGCGATCGTTCACGAGGCTTCAAGCGACGAAGATTTCAACACAAATCTTCAAACAAATTTCCGCCACAAAGACCACGTTCGCCGTTGGGAACATACCGATGCAAAAGCAAAGGTTACTCTTTCTCCTAACCCCGGCGCAGGTCTTAAAACCTCTACAAGGTCGGTTGAGGATGAAGCTATCGCA
>ERZ780207.2748-NODE-2748-length-12156-cov-3.773820_pt1 | contig 12156 bp, 9 predicted proteins | sample MGYA00510977_ERZ780207 | MGnify/ENA primary metagenome ERZ780207 (study PRJEB29588, sample SAMEA2151383) | human gut metagenome | biome: human gut; feature: human-associated habitat; material: faeces | place: Denmark | collected 2008/2010 ... | reverse complement strand
CGCTTACCTATACCAACCGCAACCTGTTCCACGGCAGCGAACAGTTCAGCATCGAACTGCGTGGAGCCTACGAGGCCATCAAGGGACTGGAGGGCTACACCGACCAGAACTACATCGAGTATTCGGCAGAAGCCAAGTTGATGTTCCCGCGATTCTTAGCACCATTCCTGTCGAAGAGCTTCCGTAGGAGACAGACGGCAAGTTCTGAACTCTCTGTGAGTTGGGACATGCAGAACCGTCCCGAGTTCTATCGCAGGGTGTTCTCTACAGCCTGGCGCTATCGCTGGGCAGAACCCAGACACCATCTCAACTGGCGCATCGACCTGCTCGATCTCAACTATGTGTATATGCCTTGGATTTCTCCTACCTTCAAGAATGACTACCTCGACGATGCAGACAATCGTAACGCCATCCTGCGTTACAACTACGAGGACCTTTTCATTATGAAGATAGGTTTTGGTATTATATATAATAATGGTATAGATGCCATGAGGGCAAATATCGAGACAGCAGGCAATCTACTCAACGGAGCAGCCAAGGCGTTCGGACTGAAGAAGAATGGAGAGGGTCAGTACACCTTATTTAATATAGCCTACGCTCAGTATGCTAAGTTTGATTTCGACTACACCCATCTGATGCAGTTTGACAAGCGCAACGCCCTGGCGCTGCATGCAGGCTTCGGCATAGCCTATCCTTATGGCAACAGCCGAGTGCTGCCTTTCGAAAAACGATATTTCTCGGGTGGAGCCAACTCCGTGCGAGGATGGGGTGTAAGAGAGTTGGGACCTGGAAAGTTCAGAGGTACCGACGGCCGTATCGACTTCATCAACCAGACGGGCGATCTGAAGCTCGACCTCAATGCCGAGTACCGCACGTCTTTGTTCTGGAAGTTCCAGGGTGCCTTCTTCGTAGATGCTGGCAACATCTGGACCCTTCGTTCCTACGATGAACAACCAGGCGGACAGTTCAAGTTGGATGAGTTCTACAAGCAGATAGCTGTGGCTTACGGCTTGGGAATACGTCTTAACTTCGACTATTTCATCCTGCGTTTCGATATGGGTATGAAAGCCATCAATCCCGCCTATGAGAACGAGCAGGAGCACTGGGCAATCATTCATCCACGACTCAGTCGCGACTTTGCGTTTCACTTCGCAGTGGGCTTCCCATTCTAACCATCCATCTACCGTCTCTCTTTACCATAGGGAGGCAGAAGTTGGCTTTCTCTGTCAGTCGGGCAACCTTTCCAATGGTGTCCATCTGCAGAAAGTCAGAAACCGTTATTTCAATTGTGGCAAGCGAATCATTGTCTTGCCATTCGATGTCGCCCAGTTCAATCTGGGCGTCTTCGTTTTTAGCACGCAGCGAGTCGACATCCGCCCGGTGCACATTGCTGGCAGTAAACCTTAGCCATTTCTCCGACTCGGGCGTGCAGAAACGCAGCGCTTTCTTGAAGTGCCAGTTGTAGTAATTCACGGCGAAGGAGTCGGCATCCATTCGCAGTTGTTCCTCTTCGCTCAGTTCGTGCTTGCAAGAAGAACCTGCCATCATCATCATGCCGCTCACGGCAGCCAATAGGATCCATCGAAGATAAATTCTTCTTGTTCTCATATCAGTATCTTTTTAAATTAGCTTAAAAACGCCACAAAGGTAAGAAAAAACTTTGTAATTAGAATCTTTTTAGCTAACTTTGCATGAAAATAAAAATTAAGATGCTAAGATTTATTTCCTTCGGCAGCGGAAGTAGTGGTAATTGCTACTATCTTTTTACTGAGACGGATTCACTATTAATAGATGTGGGAGTAGGAATAAGGACACTGAAAAAGCACTTTCATAACTATGGATTGCGCTTCGAGGATGTGCACAACATTCTTATCACCCACGACCATGCCGACCATGTCAAGTCTGTGGGAAGCCTAAGCAATGATTATCACTTGCCTGTTTATACAACTCGTAAGGTGCATAGTGGCATTGAGAACAACTATTGTGTTCGCAAGAAGATCAATGGTGCCAATGTGCATGTCGTAGAGAAAGGTGTGCCCTTCGTGTTGGGTGAGTTTCGTATCACTCCTTTTGGTGTTCCTCACGACAGTACCGACAATGTGGGCTATCAGGTGGAGTGTGGTGGTGTCACATTCTGTCTCATTACGGATGTGGGCCATATCACCGACGAGATGAAGGCCTTCATCGGTCGTGCCAATTATCTTGTTTTAGAGGCAAATCATGATGAGGAGATGCTTCAGCAGGGGCCATATCCCCAGTATCTCAAGGATCGCATTCTTGGTCCTAATGGTCATCTTAGCAATACCTCGTGTGGTAAGGCGTTGGCAGAAAATGCCACCGATGCTCTGCGTCATGTCTGGCTGTGTCATCTCAGCGAGGAGAACAATCATCCAGAATTGGCACGCAAGACTGTAGAACAGATTCTGCGTAGCTATGGTATCGTGGCAGGCAAGGACTTCATGCTCGAAGTGCTTAAGCGCAAGACTCCCAGCGAAATCTATACATTGAAAGCGACAAAATAATGTCTGGATGTTTACCATTCATTCATCATGTGTCTTATTGCAGCAATGGGGTGATGCCACAACATACGGGGTCCTGCATAGCGCATAGCAGCCTGCATTTGTATTTTTCTGTCAGGCTTATAGCAGTGAATAGGACATTTCTTGCAAGTCGGCTTCTTCTCGCCAAACTTGCAATGCTCCAATCTGGTGTAGGCATAGTCGAGTAGGGCCGAACACTCCTCGCAAAGTCCTTCTTTCGTATGCTTCTTGCCATGGCAGTATATCTTCACCATTTGGCTTACCGTTTTCTTTTCTTGCTCTATGCGCGTCATGAGACTCCTTAGCCTTTAGAGCTTTTGTAGATAGCGGTCGGCTTCAATGGCAGCTTTGGCACCAGATCCTGCAGCTACAACTCCCTGACGGTAAACGGGATCGGCCACATCGCCTGCAGCAAAGATACCAGGCAGATTGGTGGTGGCAGTGCCGGGAACCACCTTGATGAATCCCTGCTCGTCGAGATCGATATGGCCCTTGAAAAGTTCGGTGTTGGGCTTATGACCAATGGCAAGGAAGAAACCGTCGATGGCAATGTCGAAGGTTTCTTCACGGTCAGTGCCTTTAAAGCGCACAAGATGCGCGCCTTCCACTTTGGTGTCGCCGAAAAGTCCGACTGTGTTTGTGTTGAAAAAGATTTCGATTTTCTGATTTTCCATAACGCGCCGCTGCATCACTTTCGATGCCCGCAGGTAGTCCTTGCGCACGATCATATACACTTTGTCTGCAAGGTTGCTCAGATATGAGGCTTCCTCGCATGCCGTGTCACCTCCGCCCACTACGGCGACAGTCTTTTTGCGGTAGAAGAAACCGTCGCAGGTGGCGCATGCCGACACGCCACGTCCGGCATAACGCTGCTCGTCATCGATGCCGAGATATTTTGCCGACGCGCCAGTGGCAATGATTACGGTGTCGGCTTTTATCGCCGTGCCGTCGTCGGTTGTGGCTGTAAACGGGCGTTTTGAAAAGTCGACGGCTGTGATTTCTCCGTCGCGCACGTCGGTGCCGAAGCGTTCGGCCTGTTGGCGCAGTTCGTCCATCATTTCAAAACCGCCGATTCCTTCCGGATAGCCCGGAAAATTCTCAATCTCGCTTGTCGTGGTCAGCTGTCCGCCAGGCTGCATGCCTTCGAAGAGGATAGGAGAGAGGTTTGCGCGCGAGGCGTAGATTGCTGCGGTGTATCCAGCGGGTCCTGAGCCTATTATCAGGCATTTTGTCGATATATTTTCCATTGTTATGATGCTTTAAGTTTATCGGAGGTCGACCACTTGGGTGCCTGCCGGGACATATTTTTTGTTGTAGACGAAAGTGGACGCCGGGAAGTTGCCCCCTGTCCGGTAGCCGCTTAGGGTGATGGATATTTTCGATTTGTCGCGCATTGTGGCTATAATCTTCGATGGGAGATTGTTCTTTTTGGATATGGTCACCACCACTTGGCTGAACTGCGATGTGCGTGCGTTCTTGGGTCTCAGTTGCACGATGTTGCTGCTGGCGTTGCCTTTCATCAGCGTTGCCGTGTAGGCAGTTTGGAAATTGCTGATCACGGAGAACGGATTCACCACCTGCAGCTCGCTTGCCGTGGGCTCCATTATGCTCACTTCGTTGCTCATGGTGGAGTAGCTCCATTGAGTTTTTCCGTTGTACCAGCAAATCATGTTTGAGGCCGTGATGCAGAATTTGTTGCCCTGCATTATTATTTCGCCCGACGAGTTGCCCACGGCTCCTGTCATCGAATATCTCACGGCGATGCCCTTGGCTGATTTGTATGCCGCGATGGCTTTGTTGAAAACGGCGTCGCCCGTTCCCGCAGCGGCGGAGAGCGAGGCAATTGCCAATATCGCAAGTAAAATAAATTTTTTCATTGTCGTTTGTTTGTTAATTAATTGTCCAGCAGACTCTGCAGGTTTATTGGGTCCATCAGCACTTGGCGCGGCTTGCCTCCCTGGCTTGCGCTGACAATGCCGGCAGCCTCCAGCTGGTCCATAAGCCGTCCGGCGCGGTTGTAGCCGATGGAATACCGCCGCTGTATGCCTGATGTCGATGGGTTGAGCTCGCCGTTTACGAGTTGTTTTGCCACCTCCTCAAACAGTGAGTCGCGGTCGCTTATCGAGCCGAGTCCTCCGCCTTGACCGCCGGAATTGTTTCCGCCTTCCATGTCGGGTGTGTACTCTGGCAGCATGTATGCGCTGTCAAAACCAACCTGCTCGTCAATATAGTTTGCTATCGCCTCGACTTCCGGAGTGTCGACAAATGCGCACTGCACACGTGTAATCTCGTTGTTGTAGCTGATGAGCATATCGCCACGGCCGATAAGCTGCTGTGCGCCTGAGCGGTCGAGGATTGTGCGCGAGTCAACCATCTGTGTCACGCGGAACGCGATTCGTCCTGGACAGTTGGCTTTGATTACGCCTGTGATGATGTCGGTCGACGGTCGCTGAGTGGCGAGAATCATGTGGATTCCCACGGCTCGCGCCTTTTGCGTGATGCGTGAGATTGGAATCTCAACCTCCTTGCGGCCGATGTTCATAATCAAATCGGCAAGCTCATCGATGATAACCACGATGTAGGGCATGAATTTGTGCCCTTTCTCCGGGTTGAGCCGGCGTTGGATGAATTTGGTGTTGTATTCCTTGATGTTGCGCACGTTGGCGTCGCGCAGCAGCAGCAGACGGTTTTCCATCTCTGCCACGAGCGACTTCAGTGTTGCCACTGCCTTGTTCATATCGGTCACGATGCATTCGTCCTCGCCCTCCATTTTTGCAATGTAGTGGTATTCAAGTTTTGAGTACATGCTGAATTCCACCATCTTCGGGTCTATCATCACGAATTTGAGTTCCGACGGGTGCTTTTTGTAGAGCAGCGAGGTCACGATTGCGTTCAATCCCACCGATTTACCCATACCCGTGGCGCCTGCCACGAGGATATGCGGCATTTTTGCCAGGTCGGCGATAAACACGTCGTTTGAGATTGTGCATCCCATGGCTATAGGCAGCTCGTATTTGCAGTCTTGAAACTTCTTCGACTCAATCACGTCGCGCATCGACACGGTGCGTTTGTCTTTGTTCGGCACCTCGATGCCGATTGTGCCTTTGCCTGGGATAGGGGCGATGATGCGTATGCCTAGGGCCGACAAGCTCAGTGCGATGTCGTCCTCGAGATTCTTGATTTTTGAGATGCGCACGCCCTCTGCCGGGATAATCTCATAGAGGGTTACGGTGGGGCCTACACACACTTCGATGCTGCGTATCTCAATACCGTAATCGCTTAGTGTTTTTGTGATTGTGGCTTTGTTCTCTTCCTGCTCGTCTACGTCGACACTTTTTCCGGTGTCGGGGATGTCGCGCAGCAATGATGTGGGAGGAAATTTGTATTTCGACAATTCTGCGGTAGGGTCAAAAGGCTTTTCTGCAATGTTGTCGGCTTTTTCTATCTCTTTCATCTCTACGGCCTCGGCAGGGGCTTCGGCTGGTCGGGGCTGGTCGGTGATTACTGGAGCGGCGGATGGTGTCTCCGGCTCGGCAACAGCCTCAAACACTTCGGCTTCTACAGGCTCGCTTTCAGCCACTTCTACGTCGTCGTGCTTGAATGCGATGCCGCGATGCTCTTTTTTGGGTGCCGCTTTTTCTTCCGGTTTCTTTTCGTTGTCCGACTCGTCGAACGTGTTGCGTCGTTCAATCTCCTGCTCGTGTTTCTTCTGCAGCTGCTTCAGACGGTAGTTGGCGATAAATTCCTTGACGTACCGGTAGACGTGGGTCAGCGAATTGATGGTCAGCGCAATCAGAATGACCAGCAGCAGGATGTTGAGCGCGATGCATCCGAACGGACCGGCTACGCTCTCGCAGAATTGGTTGAGATAGTGTCCGTGTGCGCCTCCGACGGCAAAGAATGTAAGACTGCCCATCTCGACATCGATAAAACCGAACAGGCTGGAGACGGTGACCATAGCCACCATCGAGATCAGTATGGTCGACGATGTGCGGTATTTGTATTTTCCGAACACTTTCAACGACAGGGCGGCAAGCATGTATATCAGGAAGAACGTGCCGATGCCGAAACCCTGGTTGAAGAAGAATTCCGACAGGAACGCGCCTAACGGACCGCCATAGTTCTTGATGTTGTTGCTCTCGGCATTGGCAAGAATCGGATGAGCCGTCACGAGGCTTTGGTCTGCCGCGCCATATGCGAAATAAGAGATTCCGCTGATGAGCAGAAAGATGGCAGACAGCATGAGTATTGTTCCAAACACAATGCGGAAACGCTTGTCGGTGAAGAAGGCTACAATAGGATTCTCTCCGCTGCTTTTCTGCTTTTGTTTCCGGTTGCGTTTCTTTTCTTTGTCTTTGTTCCCCGGTATGTTTAAAGGCGTGCCTTCCACTTCAACCATCTCTTGCTCTTGATTGCCGTAGACAGGGCCTCTGTAATCTTCTGTATTTAAGCTCACTGTATGATTGTTTAATTGTTTGAAAAAGTATCTACAAAAATACTAAAAATGCTACTTACTCCAAAATGCTTTGGTCAATAAAATCATCACTGCGGAGAACTCCAGACGGCCTACAAGCATGAGGAATGAAAGCACCCACTTCCCGAATGGGTTGATGTCGGCGAAATTCTGTCCGGTGAATCCGTAGCCGAGTCCGTTGTTGCTCAGGCACGACATGGATGTGAAGATGGCGTCAAACAGATTGATGTCCGACAGCGACAGCGCCAGAGAGCCGATAAACAGCGACAGCGCGAAGAGCAGCAGAAAGGCGCATACTTTGGCGGTCATGTCGTTTGACAGCACTTTGCCGTTGACGCGCACTGGATTGATTGCGTTGGGAAAAAGTATGCGGTACATCTCGTTCTTTAGATTCTTCACAATCAGCACCAAACGGTCGATTTTGATACCGCCGGTGGTCGATCCTGCGCAGGCTCCAATCATCATCAGGGCTATGACAATCATTATCGAGCCGTGGTGCCACAGGTTTATGTCGGTGGCGTTGAAGCCTGAGGATGTGATGTCGGAGATGGTTTGAAACGGGATGTCGACGACAAGCTGGCTCAGCGGTTCGTCGCTTTGGACGTATTCGATGGCTGTAATCGCCGCTGCCGCGCCTATGGCAATGAAGAAATACCAGCGTGCCACGTCGTTTTTTATCAGGCTTTTGAAGTCGCCTTTTGAAACGCGGTAGATGAGGCTGAAGCTGATGCCGGCGATAAACATGAAAATCGTCATCACGATTTTTATGTAATTGGAGTTGAAGTCGGCGATGCTGCTGTCGCGGGTGGAGAATCCACCGGTGGCGATTGTCGACATTCCATGACATATTGCCTCAAACAGGTTCATCGGCCCTGCCCATAGCAGTATGATCAAGATGATGTTGAGCGCGATGTAGATTGTCCACAGGGTTTTCGCGGTGTTGCTGATGCGTGGACGGATTTTCTCGTGTGTCAGACCGGTCACCTCGGCGTTGAAAAGCTGCAGTCCGCTCTGTTTGTTGAGCATAGGGATGACGGCAAGCGTGAACAGGATGATTCCCATACCGCCGATGAAATGGGTGACGGAACGCCATAGAAGAATGCCGTGCGACTGGTTTTCAACCGATTCCATTGTCGATGCTCCGGTGGTGGTGAGTCCCGACATTGTTTCGAAGAAGGCATCTGGAACAGGCAGCCCGCACGGGTCGAAGATGAACGGCAGCATGCCGAAGAATGAAAACACCACCCATGTGAGGCTGGTGAGCAGAAAGCCTTCCCGTCTGCCCATGTCGTGGTTTCTTACGGGGAGCAGGAAGCCCAACGCTCCGGCTCCGACGGTGATGGCGATGGAGTAGATGAAACTCCACATTGCCGCGGTTTCGTGGTAGGCGAAACTGACGATGGCTGACGGAAGCATGAATGCGGCTTCTATGAGCAGCAGCATTCCGAGCAGTTTTACCACCACGGCAAAGTTTAGATTATTGTTTTTTGCGAATATCATCATCTGTTGTCAATGAAACATCTTTTCGATTTTGTGGATGGCGCCCGACAGGCAGAACACCAACACGTGGTCGCCAGGCTGAATCTGAGTCTGGCCGTTTACGAGCATTCCGCGTCCGTTGCGTGTCAGTCCGCCGATGGTCATGTCGTGCGACAGTTTCAGGTCCTTTACTGGCGCTTTGGTTATTTTCGACTTCTCGCTTGCCGTGATTTCAGCCACTTCGGCGTCGGCAAGTGCCAGGCATTTGGCGTTTGACGAGTCGAAATCGAGCAGAATTTGGAAAATTTTGCTCGAGGCAAGCAGTTTCTTGTTGATTACGGTGCCGATGTTCAAGTTCTCTGCTTCGGCGATAAACTGGATGTTTTCAACCTCGGCTATCGATTTCCAGACACCGAACTCTTTTGCCGTCAGGCAGGCAAGGATGTTTGTCTCCGAGCTGTCGGTGAGTGCGATGAAGGCGTCGTAGTCGGCTATTCCTTCTTCGCGCAGCAGGTCGATGTCGCGCGCGTCGCCGTTTGCCACCGAGCAGTAGGCGGGAATCCGCTCAACGAGTTTGTAGCATTTCTCGCGGTCGTTTTCAATGAATTTTATCTTATAGGAGTCGTCGAGCATGTTGGCAAGTTGCACACCAATGCGGCTTCCTCCCATGATTAAAATCTTCTTTATTGATTTCTCCCGCTTGCCGCATATCTGCATGATGTATTTCATGCTGTCGGGCTGATAGATGAAGTAGGCTATGTCGTTGAGTTCCAGATGGTCGTCGCCTCGCGGGATGATGGTCTCGTGTTGGCGTCTGATTGCGCAGATGTGAAACGGATGTCCCTCCATTGCCAGGTCTTTGAGCTTCATTCCTACGATTTGGCAGTTCTCGCGCAGTTTTATGCCGGTCAGTATCAGCTCGCCATTGTAAAGCTCAAACCAGTTGCGCGCCCAGGAGTGCTGCAGCGCGGTTCTGATTTCAAGGGAAGCGAAATTTTCCGGATAAATCAGGTCGTCAACGCCCATCTCGGCAAAATATTGCTGATACTCGGGTTTCAGAAACTCATAGTTGTCGATGCGTGCCACCGTTTTCCGTGCTCCGAGTTTCTTGGCAAACGAGCACGACACGATGTTGCGCGTCTCGAATGGCGTTACGGCGATAAACAGGTCGCATTTGTCTACTTTGGCATTTTTCAGCACTTTGAAAGCGGTAGGGCTTCCGGTCATTGTCATAAGATTGTAGTTGGCATCGATGGCGTGCAGTTTGTTCTCATCGTTGTCAATCAGAATTATGTCGAGGCCTTCTTTTGAAAGCAGTTTCGCCAGGTGTGTGCCAACTTCGCCTGCGCCTGCAATGACTATTTTCATTTTTTGCTGTCTCCTGCTAAGCTTATGATTAATTCTTTAATGCTCTCACTGTCCATTCCGCATTGTTTGTAGAGCTGCGCCACGGTGCCTTGCTTCACAAACCTGTCGGGGATGCCGACACGATGCACGATGGACTGCAGTCCGTTTTTGTTGACGCATTCCATCACTGCAGTGCCGAGACCTCCGGTGATGCAGCCGTCTTCAACGGTGATGATGTGCTTGAACTTCGTTGCCACATCCTTTACCAGCTCTTCGTCGAGAGGCTTCAGAAACACCATGTCGTAGTGGGCTGCGCTTATGCCGTCTTTCTCGGCGGCGTCGATGGCTCTTGCCGCATCGTTGCCGATGGGGCCGAGCGACAGCACGGCGATGTCGTTGCCGTCTTTAAGCATTCTTCCCTTGCCGATGCTGATTTCCTGCATCTCGCTTTGCCAGTCGGTATGCTCGCATTTGCCGCGCGGATAGCGGATGGCAAATGGGCCGTGGTCGCCGTTTTGGGCGGTGAACATCAGGTTGCGCAACGCATGCTCGTCGAGAGGCGAGGCGATTGTCATATTGGGAATCTCGCGCAGGTATGCGAGGTCGAATTGTCCGTGATGGGTCACGCCGTCCTCGCCGACGATGCCGGCGCGGTCGATGCAGAAAGTGACAGGGAGGTTTTGGATTGCCACGTCGTGGATAATCTCGTCAAAGCCCCGCTGCAGGAAGGTTGAGTAGATGCAGCAGAACGGGCGGGCGCCGTCTTTGGCCAGTCCGCCGGAGAATGTCACGGCATGTCCTTCGGAGATGCCCACGTCGAACGTGCGTTTGGGAAACCGTTCCTGCATGAACGTCATCGAGCAGCCGGTCGGCATGGCGGCTGTTATGCCCACAATGGCTTGGTTTTTCTCAGCCAGTTCCACCAGCGTCTTTCCAAACACGTCCTGGTATTTCAGACGTCCGTCGTCGGCCGACTTTATCAAGTCGCCGGTCTCTTTGTTGAATTTGCCGGGAGCATGCCATAAGCATGGATTCTCTTCGGCGGGGGCGTAGCCTTTGCCCTTCACCGTGCGCAGATGGAGCAGTATCGGGCCGTCCATCGCCTTGAGGTCGGAAAACACACGCACCAGGCGGACGACGTCGTGTCCGTCGTATGGTCCGAAATAACGTATGTTCAACCCCTCGAATATGTTTTGTTGTCGTGAAATCAGTGATTTCAGACTGTTGTTGAACCTAAGTATTATTCCGCGGTGACTCTCAGTTATAAGGTGGAACTTGCGGAAGAATCGATACACCTTGTAGCGCAGCGTGTTGTAGCTTTTCGATGTGGTGATGTTCACCAGGTATTTGTTGAGCGACCCGACGTTGTTGGCGATTGCCATATCGTTGTCGTTCAGCACGATGAGCAGGTTGCTCTTGGATGAGGCTGCGTTGTTGAGTCCCTCAAACGCCAAGCCTCCGGCTATTGAGGCGTCGCCAATCACGGCAATTACATTGCGGCGAGGCTCGCCCTTGATGCGCGACGCTATCGCCATGCCGAGAGCCGCGGATATTGAATTGGAGGCGTGGCCGGCAATGAAGCTGTCGTATTCACTCTCCTCAGGATTCGGAAATCCGCTCAGACCTCCCATTTTGCGGTTTGTGGCAAACGCATCGCGGCGGCCGGTAAGAATCTTATGGCTGTAGGCTTGGTGTCCAACGTCCCACACGACGCGGTCGTAAGGGGTGTCGAACACGTAGTGGAGTGCAACGGTGATTTCCACAGCGCCCATGCTCGATGCAAAGTGTCCTGGGTTGTCCGACAGCGAGTCGATTAGAAACGACCGCAACTCCCGGCATACGGCTGGCAACTCTGTCACCGGCAGTCTGCGCAGGTCTGCAGGCGAATTTATTTTCGACAGCAGCGGATATGTATCAGTTTTCTTTTCCACGTTTGTATTTCTTATAAATAGGAACGAATATAACTATGCCGGAGGCAATGATGGCGAAGACAACACGGAAGTCGACAACCTGACTCCTGGTGATTAATATGTAGCACAGTGCAAGCCACAGCAGCACTACGCATGCAAATCTGAAAATGTTATATTTGCTCATTGTTTCTTTTCCTTTTATTGTATGTATGCAAAGATAGTGCAAGTCGAGAGCGGAAAGACAAACGCTGTTTGATCTTTAAACCGAGACGCCGCCTATCTTATGCAAAGATAGTGCAAGCGGTGCGAAAAGAAAAGAAAATCATTTGGAAAATCGACGGTGGAGGGGGCATGTAGAGTCCAACAGCAAGTGCAAAATTAGTAAAAGTGTTTAAAGAATCTATCT
>ERZ780207.2734-NODE-2734-length-12190-cov-3.957643_pt1 | contig 12190 bp, 11 predicted proteins | sample MGYA00510977_ERZ780207 | MGnify/ENA primary metagenome ERZ780207 (study PRJEB29588, sample SAMEA2151383) | human gut metagenome | biome: human gut; feature: human-associated habitat; material: faeces | place: Denmark | collected 2008/2010 ... | reverse complement strand
CTAATTAAAAATCAATCATATAACTGACAAAAATTAATTTTTGTCATCTACTAAAATGAAAACGCAACCATTCATTTTTACGATTCTATTACTACTCACAGGATGTGAGATGCCAAAGGGCGGAGATTATAAATCTCCTTCTCCAGAAGAATTTGCCAAAGACCACCCTGGTGCCTTTGACACAATCATATGTGAGAATGGGGACACTGTACTTGTTTGTAATATGGCGATAGATTCTATAATGTAACATGAAGAAAGAAGATGATTTCAAGAATAGATTTAAAGTAGTATATCGGCCAAATAATCCGATAAAAATCGTCGACAACATTATTACCAATGATGATTTAGCAGAACACCAACCGGCATACATAGCTCGTTCTAACCATGAAACTAAAGAAGCAAAACGTGAAGCATCTTGGGTTAATTCTTTTTTCAGAGATGGTTTTGCGTTACTAAAATTCAGCCCATACACAAACTACCACATTGCAATCAGAGCAGTAGATGCTTATTGCGGTTTTCTGTCGCATGAATAAAAATTCAATGAAGATTTAGAAAAAACATCTGAAAATTTAATCTCATGTTGTTTCCTCCTTAAATTCTTATTGACTATTGATAGCTATTTGGAACAAGGGAAGGAGTTTCAAAAATCTTACTCTTTCGTTTTTGAGAACAAATTATTGTGGTCCGAATTTAGGTGGAGACTTAGGTTTCATAGTAATATGTATAAATTCGTATTACAGTCTGGTTCTCAAACCCTAAATCTGCAATCTCAATTATTTAGACTATTGGCCGATATTCGTTTTAAGTTCCCACGAAAAAGAGCAGAAGACTTATTTTTGAGAGTGTTGAGAATTGCTGAATCTACACGACTTGATGATGGATATTAATCCGCGTCTTTTCGCACACCTCATACAGTCCATAACTTTGTGGAAAACAATCACAAGTTATGGCCTTTTCTATTTCATAACCTGATTGCAATTCTGTGCAGATAAAAATCACCTTCTGCCTTTTGATTTCAACTTTTGGAATTTGTCTTTGTCATCATCGTTCCACGGTAAATCCGAAGATGAACCGCCTGCGCCGGTGCCGACATGCAGTGTCGGGATTCCACCGGCGGCGGTCTGGAGTGCTATGGCGAGGAGGCTGTGTTGTGATTCATCTACCTGTTCCCACAGCACAAACAGCTCGTTGACCAATTCATGAAGAGTGATTGCGCCGCTGTCGTACTTGTCAAGAAGATTCTGGGGAAGATTATAAGCGGTGTTCTTGAACTCGTTGCCATGAAATGAAACAGCATCGTGATTGACAGGCCGAGATACATACGGTTGGGAATCCAGCCGCCGACAACTCTGCTCCGGCAGGACTGGTTCTTCAGCTACAACAAAGGCTGCAAGTCGACGACCTGCAGCCTTCAGCGGAGAGGACGAGATTCGAACTCGTGGTAGGATTACTCCTACGGCAGTTTAGCAAACTGCTGGTTTCAGCCACTCACCCACCTCTCCGGGAGTTTCTGATTCGGCGGCAAAGGTAGGCATTTTTTCTTTCCCGACAAAATTTTCGCCGACTTTTTTGCCGATTTTTTCGCCGACTGACATTTTGTCGCATAACGGCGAAATGCCTAAATGCTGACATTTCTTTATTTTATGTGCGCCGCAACTTTTTTGGCACAAGATTTGTTAAAGATATAGCGTGCGCCACCGGGCCCGTCATCGCGGGCACGACCGCACCACAGAAAGAAACAATCAGAAATATAAACATATAAACTCATTTGAATTATGGGAAAAATTATCGGTATTGACCTGGGAACAACCAATTCCTGCGTCGCAGTGCTTGAGGGTAACGACCCTGTTGTGATCCCTAACAGCGAAGGCCGCAACACTACGCCTTCGGTTGTCGCTTTTGTCGACGGTGGCGAACGTAAGGTAGGCGATCCCGCCAAACGTCAGGCCATCACTAATCCCAAGCGCACAATCTATTCGATCAAACGCTTCATGGGCGAGACCTACGATCAGGTGAAGAAAGAGATCGAGCGTGTGCCTTATAAGGTTGTGCGCTCGGCCAACGGAATGCCGCGCATCGACATCGACGGCCGCGAGTATACTCCGCAGGAGATCTCGGCCATGATTCTTCAGAAGATGAAGAAGACTGCCGAAGATTATCTCGGCACAACCATCGACGAGGCTGTCATCACCGTGCCTGCCTACTTCAACGACTCTCAGCGTCAGGCAACCAAGGAAGCCGGCGAGATCGCCGGTCTGAAAGTGCGCCGTATCGTCAACGAGCCTACCGCAGCCGCCCTCGCCTACGGTCTCGACAAGACCAACAAGGATCAGAAGATCGCAGTGTTCGACCTCGGCGGCGGCACATTCGATATCTCGATTCTCGAACTCGGCGACGGCGTCTTCGAAGTTAAGTCGACCAACGGCGACACCCATCTCGGCGGCGACGACTTCGACCAGATTATCATCGACTGGCTCGCCGACGAATTCAAGAAAGAAGAGGGCGTCGACCTTCTTCAGGATCCCATGGCAAAACAGCGCCTCAAAGAGGCAGCCGAAAAAGCCAAGATCGAACTTTCGTCGACAACATCGACCGAGATCAACCTCCCCTATATCACAGCCACAGCCAGCGGGCCGAAACACCTCGTGCGCACACTGACACGCGCCAAATTCGAGCAGCTCGCCGACAAGCTCATTCAGGCAACCATCAAGCCCTGCGAGCAGGCCCTCAAAGACGCCGGCATGACTCCGGCCGACATAGACGAAGTTATCCTCGTCGGCGGTTCGACCCGTATCCCCGCCGTTCAGGCCGTCGTTGAGAAATTCTTCGGCAAAGCCCCGTCGAAAGGCGTCAACCCCGACGAGGTAGTGGCCATCGGTGCTGCCATTCAGGGGGGCGTGCTCTCGGGCGACGTCAAAGACGTATTGCTGCTCGACGTTGTTCCTCTGAGCGTCGGCATCGAAACCCTCGGCGGCGTGATGACAAAGCTCATCGAAGCCAACACAACCATCCCCGTGCGCAAGAGCGAGACCTTCTCGACAGCCGCCGACAACCAGCCCTCGGTTGAGATCCACGTGCTTCAGGGCGAACGCCCCATGGCAAAAGACGACAAGACCCTCGGCAAATTCCATCTCGACGGAATCGCTCCCGCTCCGCGCGGAATACCTCAGATCGAAGTCACCTTCGAAATCGATGCCAACGGCATTCTGAACGTGTCGGCTAAAGATAAGGCCACCGGCAAGGAACAGAGCATCAGAATCGAAGCCTCGAGCGGCCTGAGCGAAGAAGAGATCAAGCGCATGAAGCAGGAGGCCGAAGCCAACGCAGCCGCCGACGCTAAGGAGAAAGAGCGCATCGACACCCTCAACAAGGCCGATGCCGTAATCTTCCAGACCGAGAAACAGCTTCAGGAGCTTGGCGACAAGATTCCCGCCGACAAGAAAGCAACCATCGAAGAAGCCCTCGGCCGACTCAAGGAAGCCCACAAGAACCAGAACGTCGAAGCCATCGAGCCCGCCATCAAAGACATTGAGAATGCCTTCGGCGCAGCCCAGCAGGATATTCTCAACGCCCAGCAGCAGGCAGCCAACCCCGGCGCCGGCGCCGGCCAGAGCGCACCCGGCAACGACAACCAGGGCGGCGACCACATCGACGACGTCGAATTCGAGGAAGTGAAATAAATCCCCACAACACCAACAGCACAAGGAGTGTGGCTCACACCGAGCCGCACTCCTTTTCTGTTGTCATTGCGAAACATTCATCGCGAAGATTTGCGTCAAGGCAAATCTTTGAGTAACTTTGGCGTTGAATAAGAAAAGATTATAGACTATGTCGGAAGAGCAGATGAATAGTTATCGACTCACGTCGATGGAGGAACAGGGCGACGAGCGCATGGCTCAGATTATGCGTGAGGTTGCCGAGGATGCTCGCGAAAGCACACGCCGTGCCGCCGAGCGTGTGGCTACCGGAATTGAGACTGCTACGCAGGCGGCTCAAGAGAAATGGGGCGATGCCATAAACAGAATAAAGAATGGCTGCAAGTAATCATCGACCTGTTTTGATTGTGATTGCAGGGCCCAATGGGTCGGGCAAGACTTCCGTGACCTCCAAGGCTATCAATTTGTCGTTTGCAAAGTAACTGACACACTGTCATCATAAACCCATGAAGAATTTAGCATCTGAAATACGCTCGATTATTGAAACCTCTCGGTCTAATGCTGTCCGCTCAGTTGACTTTTGTCGTGTGCAGATGTATTGGCAAATAGGACGACGCATTGTCGAAGAAGAACAGGGCGGAAGTGCGCGTGCTGAGTATGGTAAAGGTCTTATAAAGAATCTTGCCCAAGAGATAGAACCCGAATACGGAAGTGGTTTTAGTTATCGTCAGCTTAATTTTGCAAGGCAGTTTTTCCTGGAATACCCAAAAGTGAACGCACTGCGTTCACAATTCAACTGGACTCAGTATCGTGCATTAATTCAAATTCCAGACAAAGACAAACGCGAATATTACGAGCTTGAAGCGGCAAATAATTGCTGGACTGCACGCCAAATGCAACGTCAGATTAATTCAATGCTATATGAACGCTTGCTTCTTAGCAATGATAAAGAATCTGTGCTCGCAATGGCGCGGAAAGAGAGAGCACCCGAAGCACCGCAGGAAATAATTAAGGATCCAATGGTGTTGGAATTTCTGGGTTTGGAAAAGAAAGCACATTATTACGAGAGTGATCTTGAAACAGAATTAATCAATCACTTACAAGAATTTATTCTTGAACTTGGTAATGGATTCACTTTCGTAGCGCGTCAAAAACGAATCATTCTCGAAGATGACGAGTTTTTCATAGACTTAGTCTTTTACAACCGTCTTGCCCGGCGGTTCGTGATTTTTGAGTTAAAGACAGGCGAGGTAACTCATCAGGATCTTGGACAATTGCAGATGTACGTTAATTACTACGACCGTACTGAGAAATTACCGGAGGAGAATCCCACAATCGGCATATTACTATGCACTGCCAAAAACGACACATTGGTTAAGATGACCCTTCCCTCGGACAACAACACAATTGTTGCATCTAAATATCAACTCTATCTTCCCACAGAGCAGCAGCTGATAGCGGAAGTCGAGCGAGTTAAAAAGGAATGGGAAGAAACAAGATGAGATTCACAACGACAAAGTAACCGATGTCATTCTATAAACTTGAATATCCATATTTGCACCATAAGGCTCTAACACATTGATAATCAAATATGGTTAGGTTTGAGAAAGTGAAATATGTAAACTATAATTAAGCTATGAGCGAAGTGCAGAAAATATCGATACGATTCTTTGACGACCGCGAAGTGCGGGCTGTCTGGGACGAGGCGGGAGCCAAATGGTGGTTCTCGGTGCTTGATATTGTCGGGGTGCTCAACGCACAGGATGATTATGCCAAGAACCGCAATTACTGGAAGTACCTGAAAACCAAGCTTCGCAACGAAGGCAATGAAGTGGTTAGCAGCACTAACCAGTTGAAGCTTCTTGCTCCGGACGGGAAACGCCGTCTAACCGATGTGCTTGACAATAACGGGGTAATAGCTTTGGCGAAGAGTTTCCCGAACAATAAGGCTTCCAGATTCATTGAATGGTTCACCAACAGCGACGAGAGCATTGACGGCAAAAGCCGGTCAAAGGCATACGCTTTGTTTGAGAGCAGCCTTATCGACAGTATCGAGGTCGGCACGGTGAAAGGATTGCAGCAGATTCATGCTTACCTTTTCGGAGGTCTTTATGATTTCGCCGGACAGATCAGAACTGTCAATATAGCTAAGGCCGGTTTTCAGTTCGCGATGGCTCAATATCTGGGTCAGACCTTGGCTGATGTTGAACGTATGCCGGAAGATTCGTTCGAGAATATCATTGACAAGTATGTTGAAATGAATGTCGCCCATCCGTTCAGGGAAGGCAATGGTCGCGCAACCCGCATCTGGCTCGACCTCATGTTGAAGAAAAATCTTCAACTCTGCATAGACTGGAGCCAGGTCGACAAACGTAAATACCTCGAAGCTATGACCCGTAGCGTTGCCGACGCCACTGCTATAACCGATTTGCTTCGGTCAGCACTTACTGACAAGATAAACGACCGCGACACCTTTATGAAAGGTATCGACTATTCATATTATTACGAACAGGAGGACTGACCGTAATTCACAAAAGCAGACTTCGCAATGGCGACAAGTGAACATCGCCCTACCCGCGGTGAACAAAATCCAGGTCTCAACCTTTATATTATAAAAAACTATGATAAGACTTAACTGTGGTCTCATCGCCGAGACCGAAGAAAACCGCAAGAAAGCAATCGAGTTGGCAACGGAACTTGTCGAGTTATCGCTCCACGACAAGGGATGCGTTGATTATGACCTTCTCGGTTCGCTGACCAGCACTGACCGTCTGGTGATTTACGAGACATGGAAAGACCGGGCTTCGCTGAAGGCTCACATGTCGTCGGCCCACTTCAAGCGTCTCGTGCCCGAGATCGAAAAGGTCGCCACTCTGACTCTCGAAGAGTTCGAATTCTGACGTCGGCCGGTTATTGCAGGATGCCCGACGAGGTTCCCATCTGCTGCGACGCTTCGTTGCCGCGCTGTATTTTCTTGCCGAAGCCGAACGTATAGGTGGCCGAAACAAGGACATAGCAGTGGTAGCTTACGTTGTAGAATGTCTTGCTGACATCGTAGCTCTGACTTGTGGTTTCCGACGATCCGGCGTTCCAGTTCCAGCGGAACGGGTTCGTCAGCCGGGCCTGGAGGCTCCACGATGAGTTCCCCCAGCCAACGATTGCCGTATAGGCGCTTTTGTTTTTAATCCATGCGCCGTTGACATATCCGTCGCAATATTCCTGAGGCGACTGATATTGCAAACCGAAGTTCCAGTCTCCGACATACCAGAAGGCCTGAAGATACCAGAGCACGCGCTGTCGCGTCCAGTCGAAAGGCGCTCCGTTGCGCACAATGCGATGGGCAACCTGTCCGTTGATCATCAGGCTGTTGCCGAGCAGCCTCGCCGTGCCCTGAACGCCGTAAAGCAGATTATAGAAGTTTCCGACGCCCTTCTGCCTGATTGTGCGCAGAACGCCGTCGGGCGAAGCCATATAGACGTAGGCATAGCGGTCGGTGATAAGCCCGCTGTTGCCGAATGCCGCGAAATTAAACCGGTTGTCGGGCATATAGACATATCTCAGACTGAGGTCGTAACTCTTATATGGGCTGACGTCGGGATTGCCTGTATAGCTGAAAAGAGGGTTCGACTGAATGACGGCCGTGCTTCTGTATGACGAAGCGAGCGTCCATGTGGCATGATGGAAATCGGCGCTGATGGAGTTCCGGCCGTTAAAGGCATACTGCACCGAGGCATCCATCCAGGGCTGGGTAGAGTGGTCCGACGTATCTCCGAATTTTGACCGGTCATAATTGAAGCCCCCTCCGATAAGTCCGTTGAATTTATCGTTCTTGAAATTGTTTGACATACGAAATCTCGCCCGGCTGTCAGTCGCCGAAGATTATCTTGGCGAAGCCGCGGTTCTGATAGCCACGGCCGAAGTTGACATCGACACCGCGGAACTGCCGGTTTTTGAGAATGACGAGGCGGTCGGGAGCGAGACTGACGTCGTAGACGTTTTCGAGTCCGAAAATATTGTCTGTGGCAATTCGCTCTTCTTCATTGAGGAATGTCACTGTGAGCTGCTTGCCGTCGAAACGGTATTTGGCTTTACCCGACTCTTCCTCGGTGGGAAAGCCGCCTGTCCACGTGCATTTGACCGTGCAGTTTTCGCTGTCGGCGATGTTGATTTCCATCAGAATTGTCAATTCGTTCTGGGGAATGTCGATCTGGGCGAACCAGTCGCCGATGATGCTGTCGGCTGCCGTCGCGGCCCGAAGGGAAGCGGTTGCCGACATGATGAGGATACCAATAAGGGCTATTATCGTCTTCATAATGCAAAAGAATTTTTATATTTATTTGTGATTCACCTACAAAGGCATGAAGAATCCGCCATTCAGCCAAGCTTTTATATGACTTATATGCAATTCAAACAATCTAATTTTCGGAAGTGAAAACTGTGTCGGACAGGTTTTACTTCCGATTTTTTCGCTACCTTTGAGCTGGATTAAAAACAGAACATTATGAATATCGGAGACAAAGCGCCCGAACTGCTGGGCGTCGACCAGAACGGCAACGAGGTGAAGCTGTCGGATTTCGCCGGACAGAATCTTGTGCTCTATTTCTACCCTAAAGACAACACGTCGGGCTGCACGGCCGAGGCCTGCTCGCTGCGCGACAATATCGGCGCGCTCGCCGCCAAAGGCTACAGAATCGTCGGAGTCAGCAGCGACTCCGAAGCCTCCCACAAGAAGTTCATCGCAGCCCACGACCTCCCATTCCCCCTCATCGCCGACACCGACCATCGCCTTCAGGAACAGATGGGCGTATGGGGCGAGAAATCGATGTATGGCCGCAAGTATATGGGCACGTTCCGCACTACATTCCTCATCGGCCCCGACGGCCGGATAACGCGCATCTTCGGGCCGAAAGAGATCAAGACGAAGATCCACGCCGACCAGATTCTCGCCGTCCTCTGAGAGCAGAATATCCCCCATAAGGAAAGCCCCGGCATCGCTGTCGAGGCTTTTCCGTGTATGACAAGCTGTTGTTAAAGTCGTTTCATTTCGGCTTCGGCGGCCGACGATCCTTTATATCTGCTCTTGCGCGGCTGAAAATTATAAGTGACGGCGAGGGAGACACCTCTGCGGTCGTAGCTCTGGCGTTTGTCGACAAAGACTCCGAACGTGTCCATTGTCCAGCCGTTGTTCGAGGTATTGAATATATCTGTAGCCGACAGCTTGACGGTCAGCGATCTGTCAAGAAATGTCTTGCCGACCGACGCATCCATTGTGAACCATGAGGCAGCGAATCGGTTGGTGTGCATATCGCCCTGCGAACTGCCGTTTATGTTGGCCGTAATGAGCCATCCGTGAGGCAAAGAAACAGTATTGTCGAAATAATAAGAGAATATCGGTTTGTCGTATCGGTGATTATCAAGCTGTAACCACTGCCTATACATACCGACCGTAACATTCGGAGTCCATCGGCGTATGGGTTGGCTCCAGACAAGATAGAGATTCAATGCCGAAACGTCGATATTGACAGGATGCATGAGAAGCTGGAGATTATCGGCGGGATATACCTGCTTGACAAAAGCATACGTATCCAGCGAACGGGTGTAATCAGCCTGCACCATGAAGCCTTTCCACATGGCGAACAGCTGAATGTCGTGCATCCTCTCGTCGTGGAGCGCCGGATTGCCACCCTCGATCTGGTGCAAGCCCGTGTAACTGAGCGATCCTGTAAACTGTGAATATGATGGCTTCACGGTCGCCATTTTATAACTGAGGCTTATTTGTGTTTCATCGTCAAACGAATATCCGAGCGAGAGGTCGGGCGTCAACAGATTATCGCGACGGCTGACATCTTCATCTCGTTTGCCGTTAACCTTGAAGTCATAATCGACATACTCGTATCTCGCACCAACCGCGAGCGAAAATTTACCGAACAGACGCGACCACGAAGCGAACAGAGAGGCGGAAGTTTGCCGTGCATCGGTCAGTGATGAGGGGATATATTCACTGACGGCATCGTTCAGCATGCGGTAATCAAGCGAAGTATGGGTATAACTGTCTTGCGTTCCGACGGTAAAATCTCCTTTTCCGATAGGGAAATTCAGATATAGCTTCCCCGCCCAGAGAGTCGATGCCCTTTCATCTGTTGAGTTCACTGCCGGATTCGACGAATCAGTATAGGTCGTCGCCTCGGAATTGTTTTCATTTGACCGGCGGAAATCACCGTCGAAGTGAAGAAGATATTTTTCGGCAAAAGTGTTTTCATAATAGAGAGAAGCGAGGTGACTGTGCGCCCTGATATGCTTGTCTATATTACTGCTGATTGGCGGGCTGTCGTCGAGCCATTCGCTGCCTGCGTTTTTGAAATCGCCGCGCTCCGGGTTATATCGGTAATACGCTCCAAACGATTGTGGCCCATTGGCATAGTTGAATCCTGCCTTTATCACGCCGACCGTGGTGGGGAAAGAATTGCTTTGACTGCTGCCAACGACAGTTTCCTTTCCGTTATAGACGAGAGTATTGGTTGTCACCCCCTTTGTGAGTGAGTTATAGTGTTTTAACGTACCATTGGCAAAGAACTCCCAGTTACCGGCCCGATAGCTTAGGGCGAGGTAATCCATAACCGACCATTTGCGCCGGCATTCAAGTAGAAACTGGTCGGTAAGCGACAACCCCTTCACGAAATTACGCCGTGTCGTGATTTTAAGCACCGCTCCGGTTGTGCTGGCATAAGCGGCTCCGGGTGCCATGAGAAGTTCCACTTTCTTCAGATTGGAAGAAAGCAGCTGTCGTAACTCCTGTTCGTCGCGCATCGGTCGTCCGTCGATATAGATTTCGATATTGCTCTTGCCGATAACGCTGACGGTATTGTCTTCAACCTTGATCATCGGCAACTGGGCGAGCACATCAAGTGCATTGCCGAGTCCGGCGAGATTCGTGCCGGGGATAGTTGATACAAGTGTGGAGCCGACCAATTTTGTCGCCGGTTGCTTTGCTGTGACAACTACCTCCTGCAGCTCACGCGAGAGGCTGTCTGAAGCCTCCTGATTCTGTGCCTGACCGGTTCCTGAAATAATGACAGCAGTCAGGATTACAATAAATAGCCTTGTGTTCATGTGAATGGATTTTGCCGACCTCCGGTTCTCCGGAAGTCTGATGCAAAATTACTTCCCATCACCTTGAAACGCCAAAGTAAAAGCCTGACACGCACTTTTTCAAAGCGCTGATCTACAGAACCATACGCCTGACGACAGGAAAAAAGTCTGACCAAAAGAAAAACCGGTCAGAAAACAGCCATAATTTCGGGACACACAGGCTCGACCGATTCCCTGAGCCGCGATTTGAGCCTCGACTTCCGTTTATAGACGACCTCGACCGATTCGCCGATGAGCAGGCTCAGAGTCCGCGTCGAGAGGCCGCTTGCGAGATAAACCAGAAGCCGGTAATCCTCAGGGCGGATGTCGGCGTAAGCCTCTTTAACCCTGACGAGAAGATTGTCGCGGCAATCGTTCACGGCACGTTCCATTTCAGGAAAAGAGTCGGTTCTGACCGATTCGATTTCGCTTTTCACCTTGTCGATAATAGCCTTTCGCTCGGTTTTCGTGCCCTGAGACTCGTAATAGGTCTGGCAAAGCGAGTCTATCAGCGAAAAGCGGTTTTCAAGCAGTCCGTGCAGCTTCGTCTCCAGGCGGCTGACATCGCCCCGGATCGCGTCGGCCTGTTGTCTGAAGCCCGAGGCTTCGGCCATAAGCGCCTCATTCTGCAAAGACTGTATCTTCATCCGCTGACGCAGCCATATAATAATTCCTGCCGCCACAAGAAGAATAGCCAGTCCGATAAACATATATAATTCCCGTCTGGCCCGTTCCTTATAGAGCAGAAACTCCTTTTCTTTCTGAATATAACGGTAGGTGGCGAGCAGATTGTCGGCTTTGCCGGATGTAATCAATGATTTCAGGCGCGAAGCCTTCTGATACTCGTTCTGCTGCCGGTGGCGCCCGTAATAGTCAATGGCGATATTGACGATAGTGTCAGCCGGAGCCGACAGCCGGTTGACAACCATAGCCTCGCTGTATAAGAGAGCCCACCGGGCCATAGTCGCCGAATCCCTTATCTCCGAAATATCGATGTCATCGAGCTTCGACAGTGCTGCCGCCGGATCATCATCCATAAGCAGCTGCGCCTCGTCGAGCGCCTTTTGTTGGGCACTCGAATAACTACATCCGGTAATAACCAGCAGAAAGATTGTATAGAAAAGGGCGCGCATAATGATTTTCCGGCTATCCGAAAATGAATAAGCTGCTGCAAAAGTAACAATACTTATCCATAAATTCGGCCTCCGGCTCGGAATGTCTGCCGTTTTTCGTAACTTTGCACTGGGAAGTTACGAAAAGAGTGTATTTTATTGGAAATGAGCGTATGTTAATCGCTCATGATAGTAATAGGTTACGATTTAGTTAGTTATCTGCTGCATTATTCTTCTGCGCGTTGCGTAACCTTCAAAGAACTCTTCGTATGCAAAAGTAACAATAAAACGGGA
>ERZ780207.2730-NODE-2730-length-12202-cov-2.235202_pt1 | contig 12202 bp, 10 predicted proteins | sample MGYA00510977_ERZ780207 | MGnify/ENA primary metagenome ERZ780207 (study PRJEB29588, sample SAMEA2151383) | human gut metagenome | biome: human gut; feature: human-associated habitat; material: faeces | place: Denmark | collected 2008/2010 ... | reverse complement strand
TGTGTTCCTTCTTTGTAGGCTTTCTGTCTTCCATCTTCGGCATTGGCGGCGGCATTGTTCACGTTCCCATGATGGTATTCGTTCTTGGGTTCCCGCCGCAGATTGCGGTTGCGACATCCACTTTCGTGCTTTTCATAAGCGCAGTTATGGGGGTTTCAAGTCACGCTCTGCTCGGGCACATCATTTGGGGACCGGCCTTGATGATCGGTGCCGGAGCCGTCATCGGCGCTCAACTTGGTGCCAAAATCGCCAAAAAGAGCAAACCGCGAGTGCTTGTGGTTTTGCTTTCGATTTTGGTCTTTTTGATCGGTCTGCAGTTCATTTGGAAAGGAGCCGTCGGACTCGGCTGGTTCTGAAAATGCTTCAACAAAGAGTCGCCCCAACGGTCGGCTCTTTTCTTTTCGGGAAACTCAGTCATCATGAAAATCATCTGCGGTTTCCGGTACGAACTCTACACGACAGACGAGCAGCGTTCTGCATTGAGCAGAAACGCCGGCTGTCGTCGTTTCGTGTTCAACAAAGCCCTGGAGCTGCAAAACGAATGCAAGAAAAGCGGTTTGTCTCTCTTGCGCTACAAAGAGCTATGCCTCGAGCTTGTTAAATGGAAGAAAGAGGAAAAGACTGTTTTTCTCAAAGAGGCGATGTCCCAACCTCTGCAGCAGGCGCTCAAGGACCTCGATCGAGCCATTGCCGACGGTTTTCGTCCTAAGAGCGATCCTGCCCGTAAAGAATGGCCGAAATTCAAATCAAAAGATATAGGAGACGGCTTTCGCATTCCGCAGTTCAAACCTGAACATATCGATGATGCTAACGGCCGCGTGAAGTTGCCCAAGATCGGCTGGATGCGTTACCGCAAAAGCCGTCCGCTTGCATTCAAATGCGCCGATGGTTCCATGAAGTCCGGCACGGTCAGGCAGATTCACATCAAGAAAGATTGCGGTCATTGGTTTGTGGTCTTCACGACGGAATTTGACATTGAGATGCCGGATCCAAAGGCACTTGATGTCGGCATTGATCTGGGCGTGGTTCGTGCGGTGGCTACGAGCGACGGTCAGTTTTTCGATCTCAATACGGGCAGAATCAAAGAGCTCGAAAAAGAGATTGCTCGCTATCAACGAAAATTGGCCTTGAACAGGTCCTCGCGGCTGCAGCTTACAAAGGCCGGACGGGCAGAAACGTTCGATAAAACGAAGCCGAGTCGCAAACGCAGAAGATTGTTGGAAAAACTGCAGAAGCTGCACAGACGAGTTCGTAATATTAGCCGTGACTTTCAGATGAAAACCGCGCACACGCTCGCGCAGGAATATGGCTGCGTGTACGTGGAAGATCTGAAGACGCGCAATATGACGAAGAGTGCCAAGGGAACGATCGACAATCAGGATAAAAACGTCAAACAGAAGTCCGGATTGAATCGGGCGATTCTGAGGACGGGCTTTTTTGGTATGCGGCAAGCGATTGAATGGCAGCAATACAAAGTTGGCGGCTATGTAATTGCCGTTCCCGCGGCTTATACGAGTTGCAAGTGCCCGTCATGCACGTGCACGGATAAGCGCAATCGACCGCGTCAAGCGCTGTTTCACTGCATCGGTTGCGGGTACGAAAACAATGCCGACATTGTCGGTGCAATAAACGTGAGGAGGAAGGGCCGGACAGGTCCGAGCGCACACGATAAAAAGCGCATCGCTCGTGAAGTGAGCGCAGGAGCCGCCGTGCCTTTTGCACGAAACTCCGGCGCCAACAGCGAGAACCAACCTCTTGGAGTTGCGTAAACAACTCCGAAGGAATCCTCTGATCAATCAGGGGAGGACGTCAAAGCATCTGATCGCCGTTTCGGGCAATCCCTAACGAAAGAGCAGGCGCCATACAGGTATGCTCGAAAAAGCCCCGAGCTCAAGTTCTTCTCAAACCGCCCATAGCGACTTGCAAAAGGACAGCACCATGATCGAATCTCGCCGCCTCTTTTTAGCCGCTCTTATAACTGCCGCTCTCGGCCTCGGCACCGCACCGCTTTCCGCTCTTGCGGGGGACGATGATGACGATCGTCGCTTCGGTTCTCGTCACCACCGTCGAGACGATGACGACGATGATGATGATGACGACGACTGGGACGATCGCGACGATGACGACGACGATGACGACGACAGACGGCGTCGCCCCGGCTCAAGAAGGCATCGACGTGACGATGATGACGATTAACTCAAATTTTCTTTCTCAGTTGTGAAATCGTTTGCATCGTCAAGCATCCGGTGCGTCTGCTTGCTTTTGCCTTGTGTAAATCTGCCCGCAGATGGCGGAAACCCGCTGCACACCGGAACATGCAGCGGGTTTCTTGTCCCCAAGGAGAGAGGAGAGAAATTTGTATCGGCAGTCTTTCGTTGGACTGCCGAACTTGTGGTTGATTACGGCATCGTGAGAGTCACAACGCGGTTATGGTCCACCACTTCGAAGGTGTTGCCCTTCTTAACCAAACCGCGGATATCGGTCAGGTCAGACGGCAGCCCCCAAGCTTCAACAACAGCTTCCTTGGCGATGTCAATCACCACGAGTACGTTGTGGTTCTTGGAAACGGCATAGAGCTTGCCGTCTTCGTACACCATACCCGTGACATAGAGTTCACCGAGCGTGCGCTTGGCCTTGAGGTCGGCAGCAGGTTCGAACTCAGCCGAGAGAGTCCAGTCGGCCATCATGGCCTTGGAAACGACAAACTTCGACTTGTTCTTGTTGTCGGGCACCGTGGCAAGGTAAACGTACTTGCCGTCGGTTGCAGACGAGTGCACGTAGCTGAACTTGGCGCGTTCGGTGCCGATACGGGCGCGGCCGAGACCGCCGACGTGTTCAACCTTGTCGCCGCCCACCATGAAGTTCGCCCAGCCCTTGATGTCGTCGGCGTTGGGGTTCCAGCGAGCACGCAGCAGCGACTTGTTCGAACCCATCAGGACGAAGGCGTCTTCCTTAAACGGCGTGATGCTGACGATGTCGAGCACATTGGCGCTGTACCACGGATCCATCTGAGCATGCACGACAGGCTTGAGATTGCTGTCCAGCTTCCAGAAGTCGTATTTGCTTGCCACGAAGTATTCGCCGCGAATCTGAGCCAGAGTGTTGACCGGCTGCTTGATGCCTTCGATGACACGGATCTCTTCTAGCTTGAGCATACCGTTAATGGCAACAGGAGCGTCAGCAGCATCGTGCTTAAAGGTGATACCCAGCTTCTTGTCGTTGGCCTTGTAAGCGAAGTCCGGATCCTTCACATCGCGCTTACCGAGGAAGCTGATGCCGTCCCACATACCGTGCCAACTCGCATCAGACCAAATAACGTACTTCGGATTGAAGGAGAAACGGACCGGATCGCCCTGCCCCCAGTTGGGCGGCAGACCGGTAGACCACAGCGCCTGGAAGGTGTTGGAAGCCAAAATGAAAGCCACGATGCTGAAGGCGATCTTGTTAAAGCGCGACAGCGGACGGAAGGGTTTGCCCTTCATTTCGGCGATGAGTGCATCAAAGCGCGGTGCCAGGAACACAGCCAGACCGAAGAGCATCACCACGCACCAGAACACGATTTCGGCCCACATCTGAGTGTGAATGCCGAAGACGTCAAGACCGAAACCCTGACCCACATCGCGCATGGCGTGATTGCCCAAGTGGCGGAACGACATGTAAAGGCCGAAGGCAGCCATCACAAGCAGCATGCCCAAGTACTTGGGCTTGAATCCGTAGCGAACCATCATCAGCGCAATGACACCGATATAGGCCATCTGCTGACGTTGCGCCCAGCACAGCGTGCAGGGAGAGTCACCGAGCAGATAACCCAGAATCAAGTTGGCGATGCCGACGGGCAGCAAAACGATGAGAAGACCTCCCCAGCAGACGATGTCGTAGAACGTCTTGGCACGGTTGAGATCGTTGGAATTGATCGGAGCGGAGTAATCAGTCATTTTCTTCATCCTCCCCGATTACAGATTAAGTACGCCAAGAATGCCGGTCGAAACATGACCGACGTACATGAAAGCGACGACCGCCCAGCCGGCAACCGTCAGCCACCACGCCCATTTTTCCTTCTCGGGCTTGAAGATGATGAGCAACACCGCAATGGTGAGCATCAACAGTTCAACGAATTCCATTGAAAGGGACTCCTTATTTGCTTGATCAGCCCGATTCGCCCGAGGCAGACCATCCCCAAAGCAAATCGGCGCGTTCGGGCGATGGTAGGTAAAAACAGCGTTAAGTATCGGATAAGGGTTTTCACCTATAAAGATAATGTACAGTTATGACTGACAATTCCGTGCTCACAAGAATGGTTCTCAATTCGCCACTAAATATCTTCGGCACTTCAATCGCCCCATAAACTCGAACTTGATGAAATTCGCGACTTTGTGTCTCTTGCTGCTCCCGGCCTTCCACGCATGGGCCGCGCCTCTGCCGTCGGCTACGGAAGATTCCGAGAAATGCGAACCGCCGGCCGCCGTTATACGCTCCCCCGAAAGCGTCATTCGCGTGGGATACACCCCGTTCGGCCTGATGATTGATGAGCGGCTCATGCTCAATTCGCTCAAGTCCACGCTCACACCGGAAAAACTTGGCCACCCGGTCACCTTTCGTCAGTACGCGGCACACGACTTGGCCAAAGCTGTTCGGGCTGGAGAAGTCGACATCGTTTTTTCCGAGTCGCCCTTTTATCAAGCCTTGATTTCGGAGGGACTGAGAAGCGTCACAACCTTCGTGTGCGATGTACAGCCCGATCCCAATCGCAACGATGGAACCGCCGTCATTGTCCGAAGCGATTCGCTGGCAAAAACGTTTGAAGATCTCCGCGGAAAAAAGTTAACGGCCGTGTCCCGCGACACCTTCAGCGGGTATCTTTACGCCATTCGCGAACTAGTGCAACGCAAACTCGGCGACCCCGATCACTTCTTTTCAAAGCAAACCTTCGTCGCTGATCGCACGCAAAGCGATGTCAACGAACATGTCTTCAACGATGTCGTGGGCGGCAATTCCGATGTGGGCTTTCTTCCCCTTTGCGCACTTGAGGAAATGTCCCGACGAGATCCGTCGATTCTCTCGAAAGTTCGCGTCATTGAGGAGCGTCTCACTGACACCGTCACCGACTGCCGTCACTCCACACCTCTGTATCCGGCGCTGACACTCTCAGTCACGCCCCGCATCAGCGCCTCAATGAGCAAAGCCATCACAATGGATCTGCTGATGCTCCCAAAGGGCGAGAACGGCTTTATGTGGTCAGTGGCCAGCGACTTTCAAAGTGCCAACAACGTACTCAAAGACCTACAACTCGGTCCCTACGAATATTTGCGCCAAACTGGACTCAAACGCATCTGGCAGGAATATCGGTCGGCCATCATCACGGCTCTCTTGTTGATACTGGCTTTGATCGCACACGGTGCACGCAGCCAGTGGCTCGTGAAAAAACGCGAAACCGAACTCAAAGCTTCAATCGGTTTGCAGCTTGCTCAGCGGGAGAAAATGGAACGTCTGCAGAAAGTGGGGGCCGTCGGGCAAATTTCCGGTCTCGTTGCACATGAACTGCGGCAACCGCTGTCCGCCATAAGCCTTTACGCCGAAGGTCTTGAAGAGATGGTGCGCAACGACGCCATCGGCAAAAAAGAAATGCTCGACATCCTGCACAGCATGACGACGGATGCAGCACGCGCAAGCGACATCGTTGAGCGCGTGCGTCAGTACGCCAAGCAAAAGGCTGAGCTCAAACCGATTTCCGTTCGAGAAGCTTTTGACAAAGCTGACGAAATGGTGACGCATTTCGGCATCGGCAACGTTCCGACGCATGTTAGTGCCTTTGAAGACTCCACCGTTCTCGTAAATCCTCTGGACCTGCAACTGGTGTTCGGCAATCTCATCAAAAACGCCAAGGAAGCCGCTGCGCAACAAACTGATGAATCCCCCCAACTGCTGGTCAAAGCTCAAGTGATGGAGGGCTTCATCTGTATCGAACTCGAAGACAACGGCCCTCCCATTTCTGATCGTGAACTAGCTGGCCTCAACGAAGTGGTCACAAGCGCCAAACCCGACGGCCTGGGCTTGGGGCTTTCGATTTCGCGCAATATCGTCGAAGGCGTCGGCGGAAATATTGTCTTTAAACGTCGTTTCCGGAACACCGGCTTACGGACTTGTGTGAAACTTCCCGTTTCAGCCGGAACAGTCAAACCTCTTGGAGACTAACTTTTATGCGACGCGTTTATGTTGTCGATGACGACGAGAGTCTGCGAAAAGCGCTCTCCTTTGTGTTAAAGGGATTGCATTGCGACCCCGTTCCATATCCGAGCGCCGAACATTTCCTGACTTACGTTCCTCACAACGAGCCCGGCATCGTGCTTCTGGATGTGCGCATGGGCCAAATGACAGGGCTTGAACTGCAGCAGCGTCTGATTGACACCGGCATCGATTGGCCCGTTATCTTTCTTTCTGGTCACGGTGACCTTGAGATGGCGGTAGAAACGATGATGAAAGGGGCTGTTTGCTTTTTGCAAAAACCCGTACGTCGAGAAAAACTCAAGGAAGCTTTGGATCGCGCAACAGCTCTGTCCGAAACTAAAGCCAACCAGCGGCAAACCGCTTTCGACGCACTTTCATCTCGAGAAAAACAGTTGGTCAAACTGGCCTCTCAAGGCGTTGCCACGCGAGCCGCTGCCGAGCGCCTCGGAATCGCGCAACGCACCGCCGAATTTCACAAGGCAAGCGCCATGCGAAAACTCGGCGTGCACACCGTAACAGAATTGGTCGAGGCTCTCAAAGGAGTAAAAGTCTGACAAAAATCGCTGTTAAGCGATGATCACATGTGATCTTGTCTGGAAAAGGTGATCAGTTTTTTCATTGAACGGCATAGATAGGAAACAACGGTCACCAATTGGTCAAAAAAGCATCATAAGCATGCAATACACGCTTCATAAACTGCCCTCCGAATGCGCCCGGCAGGGAGTTTTCCTACAAGCGCTCCTCATTTCATCTCGTTAACGGAAAAGTATTGACATGCATTCCAAATTTGCCCTCACAGCGATTGCTGCCGCAATGGTATTCGCAAGCAGTTTCGTCCAATCTGCCGAAATTTACCCAGTCGATAAAGCTCGCTTCATGACCAACGCTCGCTTCGACTTCAAAGTCGAGCTTGACACTGTTGTTGACCGCAACGACATTAAGATTGAAATCAACGGTGCCGACTACCGCAAGGTTTTAACGGGAGACGAAATCTTTGTCGGTGAAGAAATTGATGCCAAGGCCTCCGCCGTTTTGATGCGCGATGTCGAAATCAAGAAACCAGGCACCTACAAGGTAACCGTCTCGGGTAAGGGCGGCAACAAGACTGTCGTTTGGAACACCTACGACACCCCTAAAAAACGTCAGGCAAAGAACGTGATTCTGCTGTTGGCCGATGGTCTGAGCGTTGGTCATCGCACGGCCGCACGAATCATGAGCAAAGGTGTGGTCAATGGCATGTACAACGCGCCGCTCGCCATGGACGACATGCCCAACATGGCTCTTCTCGGCACAAGTTCGGTCGATACAATCGCTGCCGACAGTGCCAATACAGCCTCGGCCTATATGACCGGCCACAAGTCTTCGGTCAACGCTCTCGGAGTCTATGTTGATCGCACCAAAGCCACACAGGACGATCCCCGACAGGAAACCATCGCTGAGCTTATTCGCCGCAAGACCAGCATGGCTGTCGGCATCGTCAGCGACGCTGAACTCGAAGACGCTACTCCCGCTTCAGTCGTTTCACACACCCGCCGCAGAGCGGACAAAGCCGATATCGTGGGCATGTTCTACGACGTCAAGCCCGAAGTCATGCTCGGAGGCGGCTCTGCCTATTTCCTTCCAAAGTCCACTGCCGGCTCCAAGCGCAAAGACAATATCAACTACATTGATCTCTTTCAGAAGGCCGGCTATGAGCTCGTAACCGACCGTGATGCCATGCTTAAGGCTGCCGAGAAATCCGATCGCCTGCTCGGTCTTTTCCACACAGGCAACATGGACGGTTGGCTTGATCGTCACCAGTTCAAGGGGAACACGGTCAAAAAATTTCCCAATCAGCCCGATCTGACCGACAGTTTTCATGCAGCAATCAAAGTACTCGAAAAAAACAAGGAAGGCTTCTTCCTGATGCTCGAGGCCAGTCTTGTCGACAAGTTCTCGCATCCGCTTGACTGGACTCGTTCTGTAGCTGAAACAATCGCTTTCGACAAAGTCGTTGAAGCCGCTCAGAAATACTGCGACGAGCACCCCGACACATTGTTGATCGTTACCGGCGATCACACGCACTCGATTGCGGTTGCAGGTACGATCGACGATAAAAAAGAAGGTCGAGATCTGCGCGAAAAGGTTGGCGTTTACGCCAAGGCAGGCTACCCGCACTACGAGGACAAGGATAAGGACGGCTTCCCGGACAATTTCTATCCCGACAAGCGTCTGGCCGTATTCTTCGGTGCCCATCCCGATTACTACGAAACCTATCGTCCTTTCCAGGACAAGACCTTTACGCCCGCCGTTAAGAATGAAAAAGGCGAGTACGTGGCAAACGCCGAATACAAGGACATCCCGGGGGCTCATTTCGTTGAAGGCAACCTGCCTCGCAACGAGCCTCAGGGCGTACACACAGTTGACGACCTTGTCGTCACAGCACGTGGTCCCAACTCCGATCAGATCAAGGGTTTCATGAACTCGACGGAAATTTTCCGCGTAATGGCAGAAGCTCTGGCTCTGGGCAAGTAATTGCCTCGCAGCAGCATGCAGAAGGACTTTGCCGCTCGGTTTCTATTTCTTGTAGAGAAGCCCTGTTGCGAAGTCCCAGCATGCTTTTTTCGTTTTTTTCATTTTTCAGACAATGCAGCGCAGAACATTGCTTGGCACAGCTGCGGCCGTTTTCGCAGGCTTTGTGATGCCTGCAAAGGCTGCAGACCCGGTTTTGCTCGGTTTTGACGAAATGTACGGCCCTGCTTCCGTGCTTGGCATTACGTTCTCGGACAAACTCAAATCACTCAACGGCAAACTCACTTCGGTTCGCGGATTTATGGCTCCACCGCTTAAGGCTGATGCCAAATTCCTCGTGCTGACCCGCTCACCCGTCAACCTCTGTCCTTTCTGCAACAGCGACGAAGACTGGCCCGACTCAATCATCGTGGTCTACCTTAAAAACCCCGGAGACTTCGTTCAGGCCAATAAAGCCATTGAAGTGACGGGCACACTTGAATTGGGTTCAGCAACCGATGAGGAAACCGGCTTTGTGAGTCTGGTTCGACTCGTGGACGCAAGCTTCTCCATCATCGACATCTAGGGGCCATCGTTGTGCAAGAGCATTTTGACCTTGAAGCATGCGGCATCGTTTACAAGGCGGCTGACGGTCTGAGCATCCGTACCATTCTTTCAATTGAACAGCTCAAGATAGCTCAAGGCAGCCGGGTCGCGCTCCAGGGATCGTCCGGAGCCGGCAAAACCACCTTGCTCAAGGTGTTGAGCGGCATCATTCGTGCAGACACGGGAACGGTGCGCTGGGGAGAAACCATCGTTTCAGATCTCAGCGAAAGTCGCCGCGACTTGTGGCGAGGGCAACACTGCGGCTTTCTCTTTCAGGATTTTGGTCTGCTTGAGGGGCTTACGGCTATCGAAAACGTACTGTTACCTGAAACTTTTACTGGAAAAATCACCCCTTCTGCACGGCAACGTGCACGAGATCTTCTGGATCGTTTCGGCATTCGTGCCAACACACCTGCCGGACACCTTTCCCGAGGCGAGATGCAGCGCACGGCTTTGGCCCGAATGCTGATGGGAAAACCCAAGGTCATTTTCGCCGACGAGCCTACGGCAAGTCTCGATGAAGCCAATGCCCGTCTCGTCATGCAGGCGCTTGTGGAAAGCAGCAAGGAACTCCGCGCCACCCTTTTTGTCATCACGCACGACAGCGATCTTGCCCAAACCTTTCCTCTTCGCGCACACATGTACCAGGGACGCTGGAAGTGGATTGAGAGCGAGCCTTCTTCGAGAAATCTGCCATGAATGTTTTTTTATTTTTGAAAGGCGAGCTGCGCCAAAGCAAAGGAGTCTTCTTTGGTTTGACCGTGCTGCTTACCCTGGCTCTTGCCGTGGCAGTTTCCGTCATTCAAACCGAACGCATGGTCAAGAGTTCGACGATTCGAGCTGCCGATCAGTTTGACATTCTGGTCGGCACGAAGGGAAGCCGTTCAGCGCTGCTTTTGGGAACTGTCTATTTGCGCGACGAAATGCTGAGTTTGGTTCCAATGCCGGTGCTCAACAATCTTTCTCCCAAGAGTTCCGACATCAGTTGGGCCGCGCCGCTTGCCTTCGGCGACAGAGCCGGCAAAGCTTTTCTAGTGGGTACCACTCGAGTATTCGTTGATCAGGCCGGAAAAAGAACTCTTCTTGCAGGCCGCAATTTTGAAAAGCCTTATGAAGCCATCGCAGGCAGCTTTTCCATCAATGATGAATTTCATCCCGGCCATGGCATGAGCGCTGCCTTGGGACACGAACACAAAGAAAGCTTCAGAATCGTGGGCATTCTCCCGAAAACCGGAACCCCCTGGGATCGGGCAGTGCTGGTTCCAATCGAAACTCTATGGTCTATGCACGGTCAAAATCCGACTTCGACTCATGATGTTCACGGCGATCACATACACGAAGAAATTGAAGCCTGGCTCAACAAGGATATGTCGAAACTGCCCGGGGCATCTGCGCTTGTCGTTAAGCCAACCAACATGGCAGGCGCTTATCGCATCAGACAGCATCTGCTGAAATCATCGGCAATTGCGCCTGACAGTAGTGTCGTCAATCTGATGGCCGTCTTTACCGGCGAAGCTTTAATTGAACTTTTCGCTGTTTTTGCTGCGGCGGCTTCAGCACTCAAGGCCTTTGCCGCAAGCTCTGTGGCAACTTCACTTGCCGCGGCATTGCTTACGGGCTTTGTCCTTGCCAAGCTCAGAGAAAAAGACCTGAGACTTTTGCGCACAATGGGCGCACCCAGACGATTTATCCTCGCTTCCGTTTGGGCATCCATCGAAGCGGCCATCGTACTTGCCAGCCTTGGTGCACTGATTTTGGGCACTGCTTTATCGGTTGCAGCCGGCATGGTCATTGCTTCTCAAACTGGTATCTCAATGATGCCGTCTCTCGAACTCGATGAAATTGCAATGCTTGCCGTCGTGATTGCCGCAGGCGCTGTCTTTGCAGTGATACCGGCCTGCGCTGTCGGCAACAGCAGGCTTGCCTGAAATACGAAAATTTTCAAAGTCAAAAAGTGCCGGCTGAACTACGCATTCAGACCGGCACATTTCATTGTGCTGTCACAAAAACCAGGATTGGCAGAAACATTCAATCGCCAGAATAGCGTCGCGAATCAAAGATTGGATTCGCCAAACAACGTAAAGATAAGAGGACCCCATGTCTGAAATTTCACGCCGCGATTTTCTATCCAGCTCTGCCCTTCTTGCCATCGGAGGCGGACTGTGTGCAAGCACGTTCAACATTGAAGCGCTTGCGGCTGCTCCCAAAACGCAGCGCACCGTAGCCGATATTCTTCACATGAGCGATGTTCAAATCGCCAAGGAGAGCGTTGTTGTTCAGTCTGCCCACCGCGTCATAGTCGAAGCTGCCAAACAAATCCGCGACAACACTCTGCGCAGTACGGTCCTGGCAATTCTGGAAAATCCGGCTCCCACCATTGCGAAGAACAATGAAAAGGACATTCTTTCTCGTCTGCAGAAAGAAAATCTCATTGATACGGCGCGAAAAGAAGTTTTTCCGCCTGTCAAGAATCCCGAACAGAGTCCTCAGCCCTTCTGGTCCGCCCCTGGCTCGGGATATGCCTCTCATCATGCCTATCCGGGCGGCCTCGTCACGCATACTGCTCTAAATGTCGTCTCGGCCCAGGCTCTTGTTAAGAATTACATGGATGTCAACGGTTTGACGCTTGACTACGATGCTGCTGTCGGCGGCGAAATTCTCCATGATTTGCACAAACCCTGGGTCTTTGCCTGGCAAGATGACCACTCCTGCCGCAAAGAACAACTACTTGCGGCTACCGGAGAACATCACGTGCTGTCGATCGCTGAATCCATTGCGCGCAAAGTTCCGGCCCAAGTCGTTGTCGCCCAAGCGTGTGCGCACGAACATCCTGCAACACCTGCAGGCGAAAAACTTGTGGTTGGCTGGATCAAGGCAGCGA
>ERZ780207.2719-NODE-2719-length-12253-cov-2.757501_pt1 | contig 12253 bp, 15 predicted proteins | sample MGYA00510977_ERZ780207 | MGnify/ENA primary metagenome ERZ780207 (study PRJEB29588, sample SAMEA2151383) | human gut metagenome | biome: human gut; feature: human-associated habitat; material: faeces | place: Denmark | collected 2008/2010 ... | reverse complement strand
TGTACCGTTGCACGATGATATTTGGCTAACAGTTTTTGTGTGGGCTATCCACGGACAATATCTGTAGAGCCACGGAATTTCGTGCGATCGGACATATGACCAAGTGCTTGCAATACCTGAAGGTCACTCCCTAACAAATGGGGCTGTGCATGACCTTGCAGATAAGAAAGCATCTCGTCTATCACAAACATAAAGCCCTTATCTGGGTAAGATTCCTCAAATGCGGCAAGCATCTTCTCCAATTTGTCATAGTAAGGTACAGGGCGATCATCCTCATAAATACTATAATCCACACCCCATTCTTCGAGATATTTGTCAATCTGATAGGTAATCATATCCCAAAGTGAATCTGTACCACTAATCTCGAAGCGCACCACCTTATAACGACCTGCGATTTTCTGCAAGCATTCCTTTGCTTTCTGGTTGTTGAGGAAATCAAGGTAATGTGCATCTTCTGCAATGATAGAGAAAAGCGACATCAAGTGAGATTTACCGGTTCCATAGTTACCTACCACTTGGATACCTCGTGTTTCTTGGGTAGAATCGAGGTCGAGTTCCCTACAAATACGCGGAATGATAAAGTTCTCGAATGCATTGGAGCAGACAAAAGTCTTAACTAATCGGTCACGGTAATCACCATCGTTGAGTTTGTCGAACTTTATGATCTCATCAACAGACTCAAATTGGATTAATTCTTTATATTTCATATGCTTGCCATTTTTTTATAATTTCATGTAGTTAATTCCCTCTAACGAAACTGAATATTCACGGGAACATCCTTGGGTAAGGAAAAGATGGTTGTCCTGAACATGTCCTTTTCCTAAATCAAGAAGTAATATCATATTTTGTGACCACCTGTCAAGAAAGCCTTCCAAATCAATTTTCAAAAGCGGTTCAAACAAGATTCCGATGTTTGATAGCGCAAGATACTCACCAAATTCTTCGGATTTACATATAAGGGAACGAAGCAAGGCATTAAGATGGTCCTGTACTCGCATGGAAAGGCGGCGGTCGCTAATCTTATCCTCAATAAAAGCGCTTACCTCAAGACCCACGTCAATATAGTCAAAACCAACTATACAACCATCTGATATGACCAGATGATTGCGCGATGGACTGGATAAGAATGCCTTCAGTATTCCCATTATATAGCAAAAGAACTCCCAAGCCGTGTCTCGACAGGCGACCAAGCCCTTTTTTACACAGCGAGGGAGTTCTATTATTCTTTGTTTTGCCTTACGGCTTTTGGTGGTCTTTATCGAGAATATCCGCAACTCGATTGAAGTACTAAATGGAGTCTTGCCCCATTCGTCTCTTCCTAAGAGACGGATATTTGAGCACAAAGATACTAATTTTTGGTCAAAATACACATTATTTAATAAGAAAACACGCTTTTGGCATATTATTTTTATACTTTGTTTAGCAAATCGCTATGCAAAACGCTCAAAAATCGTGGAATATCAATGACTTTTTGTTTCTCTACGTCTCTTAGGAAGAGATTGAGAAATTTGCTAAACAAATTCTTGTTTACAACAATCCCAGAATCATCTTGTTAGCTTTGTCAACAACTGACGTTTCCAGTGAAGCGAGGTATATTTGTGTGGTAGCCTCTGAGTCGTGTCCCATTCCTTCGCTGATGACAGATAAAGGTACGTTCTTCGCTTTGGCTGCACTCGCCCATGAATGACGAGCCACATACATAATCAGCGGTCGCTGGAGTTTCAACATTGTCGAAAGTTCTTTCAGCCGATAGTTGACCAAATGCAGGGTATTATCATATTGCCTCCGCTCATTTCCTTCCTCTTTGATGATAGGGAGAAGAAAGTCTGTTTTGTTTTCAGGATATTTGGCAATGATTTCTGCCATGCACTTCTCCCACTTGATGCTTAGTTCTTGTCCTGTCTTTCGTCTGCGATAGGTCAGGATGCTCTTCTGAAGGTCAGTCTTTTTGAGGTACGCCATATCTATGAAAGACATGCCTCGGGTATAGAAGCTGAACATGAACATATCTCGGGCAAAGTCCAATGAAGGTTTCATGGATAAGTCCAACTCCTTCAGGGCTTTAATAACCTTGATAGGAATAGCCCGTTTCACCGTCTTGTCCACTCCTGTATAGACGTGACGGAATGGATTGTTCTGTGGAGTCAGTCCTTTCTCCACGGCACGGTTATAGACAGCCCGAAGGTTATGCATATAGAACGAAATGGTATTCATGCGAACACCTCTGGCTTTCAGGTGGGCTTCGTATAGGAGCATCATGTCTGAACTGATGCCGTCAAGCGGAAAAAAGTAGAGGCTGTTTTTTACTTTTCTTCTCAGAAGAGGTCTAATAGATGTAACAGGTAAGAAATGACATATCTATGAATATAGACGATAAAGAGTTAATAGAAAAGCTACAGGTAAATCCAGAGAAAGGATTTCGCATGCTGATGACCAAATATCAGGAGGCTGTCTATTGGCACATACGCCGACTGGTGGTTTCGCATGCTGATGCTCAGGATGCCTCACAAGACACCTTTGTGAGAGTATATCGCTCCTTCGGTCAGTATCGTGGCGACAGTTCTCTGCGTAGCTGGATATATCGCATTGCCACCCGTGAGGCCCTGCGCATCATCAGCAAGAGGAGGCAAGAAGAAGTGTCGATGGAGTCGGAGACAACAGGTGTTCGCCTTCTTGCAGCCGACAACTATGTAGATTACGCCGACCAGGTGGCAGTGAAATTGCAGCAAGCCATCCTCTCGCTTCCCCCCAAGCAGCAGTTAGCATTTAATATGCGATACTATGATGAGTTGGGATTCGACGAAATAGCTCGTGTGGCAGATTCTACACCCACCAGCATCAAGGCAAGCTATCATATTGCCAAAGAGAAAATTATCAAATACATGAATTCAAATGATTAAAAATATGGATACTAAGTTCGATTTCCAACAGGTGGGCAAACGTATGCCTTACTCTGCACCCGATGGTTTCTTGAAGGATATGGAGACCCATGTCCTTGAGGCTGTGAAGAACGATCGTCATGAGTCTCTCTTCTTGCAGCAGAAGAAGCGTTCTGCTTTTAAGTTGATATGGACGGCTGCCCTGGCAGTTGCTGCGTCAGTGGCAGTGCTCTTTGTTCTCCATATAGACTTTTCTGGTCCTAAGTCCCCACAGGTCGACAACAGTATAAAGGCTGTAGACCAAGCGTTCGCTCACTTGTCTTCTGCCGACCAAGCATTTCTTCTGGATGTTTACCAAGATGATGTGTTTCTCAATAATTAAAGACTCAACTTCTTGAATTAAAGATAATCCAACATTTTAAAACATAATGATTATGAAAAAGTTATTTAGTATTTTAATGATGGCTATTGCCATGCTTACATTCAGTATCAGTACATTAGCTCAGGCTCCTACTAAGAAGCAGCGCATCTCTCGCGAGCAGTTGGCTGAAAAACAGGCACAGCACATTGCCAATAGCTTGGCGTTCGACGATAAGACGAGAAGCCGGTTTGTTGACACCTACACCCAGTGCCAGAAAGAGATATGGGCTCTTGGTTCTCATCCTCGTCGCAATATGGCTGAAACAGAGGCGCAGACAGAACAGCAGATTAAGCAGCGCTTCGAGAAGAGTGAGAAAATTCTCGAAATTCGCCAGAAGTATTACAAGAAGTACTCTCAGTTCTTGACCCAGAGACAGATACAGCGTGTCTATGAGTTAGAGCGCCAGATGATGAAGCGTTTTGCTCAGAAGAGAAAACAGAATGGTGGAAAGCCTGGGATGAAAAGAACGCCCCAAGCCAGACGAATGTAAGCCGTCTTGTTGTGCCAGTTTAAGAGTTTCGCTTCTCTCGTTGCTGCAGCTCTTCCCATGCCATTATCAGGGCGACGACACCCGAGTAGCTTTTCCTACCTTCTGATACGTGGTTGCCCTTGAGATAAAGGTCGAAGACATAGTCCTGCATACTACTGAGTGCTTTGCTTCGCTTGCTGAGCCAGTAGTGGCGGTCGTTCTTGACCAGCTCTATGATCTCTGGGCGAATATAGTTTATCAATTGTCTGCCCTCCTTTTCTCCTAATAGGTTGAAGACACTGTTGAGAACATGTGGAAGAATGTGGTAATAACCACTAAACTTCACAGCCTTGTCTGTCGACGATGTACATGCCAAGTAGCTGTAGAAGTTGGCTTCGCCCTCATGGGCTATTCCTAAGAAATGTGCATATTCGTGCGCATAGATGGCGGGATAGTCGTGGGGGCGGATTTCGCCGTTGAGGGTAAACTCGCAGAAGAAGGGTGCCATGCTACCTGTTACGCCAACCATTGAACTGATGGGTGTGAACACCATCGTCTTGACATGGGGATGAGGATTGAAGGGAGCATTGATGCCTTCTCGTTGTCCCATCTTCTCATATACATTCAGAATCGCATCACTCACTCTTCGTTTCCACTCTTCACTTTCCTGTTCTTCACTCTTCACTCTTTGTTCTTCACTCAATAAGTTGAGGCTGTCGGCATAGCGATAAGCAAACTCGCGTAGCTTGTCCTTATCTACTTCTGCTGGTTTCATGCCTGTGCGCTGATAGATGTTGGGCTGCGAGTAGTTGAGTCCCCAGGCCATGTAGAACCATACGTAGATCCACAGCAGATATTCTGCCACTCTTCCCCACACCGTCTTTGTCTTGGGATAACAGTTCCCTTTGGCTGCCAGGAAGGCGTAACGGCGGGCAAGTCGTTTGCGAAGGACAATCTCGTAGAGAGGATAAAGAATGACCCATGCGATGCTGAGGGCGATGAAGATGTCGCCTATGGCAAACGGGAAGATGCCCGAAAAGGAAGATAGTATTCTCCCGATGATGCTGTATATATATAAGGTGTAAATGTAGCCTAAGTATGGGCTCCACTTAATGACGAGAACGAGGACGAGCAACGACAGGAGCAACCAGTGTCGCCATCTTAGTCGGTTGAAAGTATTTGATAGTTTCATGTGTGGCTTGATAATGAGAATTTTCATACATTTTACAATGCTGCAAAAATACACAACTTTTCTGAATTATTGACAAGGTGACTCTGTTTTTTTTTCTATATTTGCAATCACAAAGCAGATTATTAACTTTAACATATAGGAGGGCGGATCATGAAAAAGTCATTAGAAGCATTCGAGGCAAAGAACCTGGAGTATGAGAACATCTACAACGAAGAAGATGATCGTAGAGAATATAATTCTATTTGGTACAACTAAGCATCTTGTTTGAAGCTTTTACCCACGTGCTGTTGAATTTCTGATTCAGAGTACGTGGGTAAATTTTTGTCATTTCTCGAAGTGCTGATAGTCTTTGCTGTGCTTCCAGTCGCCACCCCATCTGAATCCTTTTTCTTTGAAGAGTCGGTAGCACAAGTCGCCCCTTTGAATCATGTATGCGTGTTTCTTACTGCGGTCGAGATAGGGACGTGCTGTGGCAGGTTCTATTACTTCTTTGCCATTTCTCAGTCGTTTGTGGTAGGGGTTGTAGAGTGTGTTGATGTCTACAGCCATTCCTCTGCCGTGCTTTGATACGGTGTGGGTATGCGAGATAAACCTGAAGTTAAAGCAAGAGGAGTTGTTGGCTCTCATGGCCCGTTCGTCGTCTGCGTTCCAATAGTCGATGAGCCGCATTCGTTCTATCGGATATTTTGCCCGGTAGAGTTTGTACAGAATGTCGAGCACATCGTTAGCTATGGCTTTGTTGACCACCATTTCTCCCACGATGCTCCTGCCTTCCTTGTCGGTGTGCAGGCAGCGCAGATAGCGCAGCTCGCTTCTTGGCACAGTACAATTCTTCTTGTATGTTTTTCCCTTCATCATGCTGAAGATGTTGTCGGGAATGGGCATGGCATAAAAGTAATGTTTTTCTCCCTTTTTGCTGATGCTTTGCTCTGTGACAGTCTCGCCTGGGTTCTGTGCTTTCAAGGGCATACAGAACAGCGAAGAGAGCATGATGCACAGAAGGAGGAGTGGCTTATAGATGCTGCGGAGGTATTTTTGAATAGTTTTCATCTTTGGTTGGAAGTTTTTTTGTTATGAGTTGCTTCTATTTATAATTGAGCCCACTTTAAAAAGGGGCATATTTTGGTACAAAAATAATCAAAAAAGTTAAGCCCTACAAATAATATGAAAAAAACTGCCACCCTGTGCTGCAAAATTTTCGACCGCACAGGTCGAAATTTTTTTCGTAGTTAAGTGCAGTATGCTTGTGAATATTTATGCACGGCTTTCTTTTTGCGTAAAACTCGGGCAAAGTCTTGGCTTTTTCATGATTTCTCCGTACCTTTGCACGCCGAAGAATAAAACAAAACGAAAAAAACATTATGGAATATATGTCTCAAGAAGGCTACGATGAGCTCGTGGCTGAACTTCAACACATGGTAAAGGTGGAACTGCCTGCTGTGCGTGACGCCATAGCCGAGGCACGCGACAAGGGCGACCTCAGCGAGAACTTTGAGTATCATGCTGCCAAGCGAGAGCAGGGCAAGCTGTTGAGCAGAATCAGTTTCAAGCAGAAGATTCTGGAGAATGCCCGCGTAATAGACAAGTCGCAACTGCAAAGCGACAAGGTGGGACTGTTGAGCAAGGTGAAGATTACCAATGTGGCCAATAAGTGCAGCATGACTTACACCATAGTGAATCCTCACGAGGCAGACCTTCATAGTGGAAAAATCTCTATCAAGTCGCCCATCGCACAGGCTCTCTTGGGCAAGAAAGCCGGCGATGAGGTCATGGTGAAGGTGCCTGCCGGACTGATGAAATTCCACATAGACAATGTGGAACTGTAAGAACGATTACTCAGAAAGAATATTTCTCAACTCTCCGAGCATATTTCCTAAGTCGTCGAAGACGGCCTGGATGTATGCTCGGATTTTTTTGTCTTCCTGTTCGCCGATGTGCTCGGGCGAGAGAGCCTGCAACTGCTGTTGGCATTCCGCCTGCATCATCTGGGCTATGGGTTGCAGTTTGTGGGCGATTCTTGCCACATTCTGCTTGTCCTCCTGGCTGAGTTCCACCTGTGCCTCCTGTGTATTGTCCTCCTGTTTCTCTTCTTCCTTTTCGGCAGCAGGCAGATACTTGTTCAACGATTCCCGGTAAGTTTCCATTTCTGCCGTCACGGTTTTCACAATCTCCATCTCTGCTTTCTTGTCGCCTCCGGCAAAGATCAAAAGTGAAGACAGCCTTTCACGGACAGATACATCGGCGGCAGGCTCTTCTGCAGTTGTTTCTTCTGCGGCAGCTTCTCGGGCAGCAGGAGCCAACAAACTCTCTAAGGCTTCAGGACGGAAGGGCTTGAACAGGCAGTCGTCGAAGCCAGCCTCCGTCAGTTCTTCCTTGATGCTGATGTCGTGGGCTGTCATGGCAATCACCTTCATGTGTCTGTGATTGATCATGCGGATAATCTCCGTTCCGTTCATCTCTGGCATTTCTATATCCATCAGCATCAGGGCGGGCTGCTCGTTGTGCAGAATGGTAAGAGCCTCGGTAACATGCTGACAGGCAAATATTTGCCTGTCGTCATTGGCCTTGCGGTGCAACATCTCCTGGAGCAGTTGCAGCTGCAGACGGTCGTCGTCGAGGATCAGAATCTTATGGTTGGCAAGGGGCTGCTGGTTCGCTGATGACAGTTCTGTGCCCGCGGCACTGATATTTGCCGGCTGCTTTTCGGCAGCTTCGCCCGTTGAGGCTTCCTGAACGGAAGGAGGATTCTGCCTGATAGGAAGGATGATGGTAAAGGTGGAGCCGATGCCTTTCTCTGATTGCAGACTGATCTGTCCGCCTAAGAGAGTGACGAGTTCATGGGTGATGGACAGTCCCAAGCCTGTGCCTTCTATGCCCTGTGCGTCCTTGAGACGTGTGAAAGCCTGGAACACTTTTCGACATTCCTCAGAAGTCATGCCCATGCCCGTATCCTCTACCTTTATAATAAGGTGGCAGATGCCTGCCGATGGGGCTGGCTTGACGAGGGCAGTGACGGTAACATTTCCTTTCACGGTGTACTTGATGGCGTTGCTGATGAGGTTGTCCAACACCTGACGGATGCGGAAAGCATCTGCCTGATAGGTGATTGCGGCATCGGCTGCTAATCCTTGCAGCTCGGCAGCCTTATCCTGATAAGAGGAACTTAACACCAGGTTCTTCTTCTCTGCCTGCATCCTCATGCCTTCGATGCATTGCTGAATGAGCGAGGCTGGCGAGAAACTGGAGGGATGGAGTTCCAACAGTCCGTTCTCCAATTTGTGATAGTCGAGGAGCGAGGCCACCAATCTTGACAGATGGCTGGCAGAGCTGGCTATGTTGTCGATATAGTTTATGCCTTTCTCGTCGCTCACATGTGCTCTCATCAGGTCGATGAAGCCCGAAATGGAAGCCACGGGAGCCTTGATGTCGTGGGTGATGGTAAGAAGGAGTCTTTCGCGTTGGTTCATGATGCGCTGAATCTCGGTGTTGGCCTCTTCCAAGTTCTCACGATAGATGCGTTCCTTTTTGGTGTCTTTGAAGATGTAGCACAGCAAGACTACGGCGGCGGTCATGGCAAGCAAAGCCATAAGGGTGATCTGCCACAGGAGTGAACGGCGGGCATTCAGCGCTTTGCCTAAAGCCTGCTGCATGGACAGCATCTCGCTTTGGCGGATGGTGTTGAGCAAGTGGGAAGTACGTTCGGAAAGCAGGTCGCTCACTTTCTGCAGGTCGCTCACCTTTTTGTTTACTGCTTTCTCCTTCTTCTGTGTGTTCTGTTTGTCTTCCTGTCCTATCTGCGACAGCACCTGTGCCACCTCTCCGGCGATGTCGACAGGTGTGGAAATCGAGTCGGTTGTAGTTTGGTTGACATCATTGTGTATGGCTATGGTGTCGGTGGCGCCTTTCTTGAAGGCGTCGGCGAGTCGGCGGAAGAAGCCTTTTCGGGTCTTCACCACCTCAACGGTTGTCCTTTTGTTCTCATGGGTTTGTGCAGTCTTGGGGTGCACCACTACCGAGTCTTTTCCGCTGCTCAGATTGCTCACCTTTTCGTGAAGAAAGCTCTCATGATTGTTGGCTATCAACACTCTCCGTAGTTGCTTCAGGTTGACTTGTTTCAGGTTGAGCAGACTGACGAGGGTGTCCATGCGTGCTTTCTGCAGGGAGTCCTTTTCCAGCGCCTTGAGTTTGAGTGCTTGCACCTTGGCTTCTGAGATGGAGTGGTTGAGTTCCTCCCAGTTTCCCGATGTCTCCATATAGATGGAACGTTCGTTGTTGCTCACATCGAGCAGGCTGTACACCAGGCTGTCGGCCATATTGCGCTTGTCGGTATAGTCACGTGAAGCCTTGTCGATGTTCAGGATAGACTGCGTGTTGCTGTATACGAGCGCTACTGCCAGGGCCATCACCACGGCTACGGCAGCATATCCTAAGGCTACTTTGAGAGGAATATTGTTTTTTATCATGGTGCAAAAATACAAAAAAATATCTTGCCTTCGGAAGAGAAGACAAGATATTTTCATTTTAAAAGCTGCATGTATACTGTTTTTTGAAGATGGAGCGGTTTACTGAGCCTGTTCTGCTGTTGAGTCGGCTGGAGTATTTGTTGTGTCAGCAGGAGTCTCTGTTGGAGCAGGAGTCTCGGCTGGTGCTACTGTGTCAGTTGGCTCGTAAGCTGATGTGCTGATCATTTTGTTACTTGCAAATACGTTGTTTGCTGATACGAAAACGAATGCAGCTGCGATAACTGCGAAAAATAACTTCTTCATAATTGTAATGTTTTAAATTGTTAATATTTTATTTTTGTTTATATTCTCTGTTGAAACTCTTGTTGAACATTCAGTTCGTTTGCGAGTTCACTATCTAATATCACAATCAGCGTGCCAAAAATGAAGAAATTTTGCTAAGTGCTTGATAATCAGTGATTGGAATGGTTGTGCCAAAAAGTGGGGATGTGTGGAAAGTGTGGAAAGAGTGTGGAATAATTCCCCAAAAAGTTGTGGAACTCTATTGGGGAATGGGGATTTGGCACAGGATGTCGGGACATGATAGAAAAGCTATCATACAGCAAGGACGGACTATGAACCCCATTGGGTTTACAGTCCGTCCTTGCTATGTGTTATAGGAAGTTGCAGCGGTCTACAGATTATATTTCTTGATTTTGTTGTAGAGGGTTTTTCTGTCCACTCCCAACAGTTGGGCAGCCTTGCTCTTGTTGCCATTGGCGGTTTTCAGGGCAGCCTCTATGCGTTGCAACTCAGTTTGCTCATCCCGCAAAGTCAAAGTCTCTGTGGGTTGTTGCAGATGACTCATGCTCTGCTGGAGTTCAGTCCTGCCGATATAGTTTCCCTTGGTCAGCAGGGTGGCACGCTTCATCACGTTGTTGAGTTCGCGCAGGTTGCCGGGCCAGCTGTACGAGGCAATCATCTCTGAAGCCTTGTCGTCGAACCCGAGCACGTGCCGTCCCAACTCCTTGTTGGCATGCTTGACGAAGAGGTTGGCGAAGAGGAAGAGGTCTGTGCCGCGGTCTTTCAGTTCGGGCATATAGATGGTGAACTCGTTGATGCGGTGGAAGAGGTCTTCGCGGAACTGTCCCTCAGCCACTCTCTGTGCCAGGTTTTCGTTGGTGGCGCACACCAGTCGGATATCGATGTCGATTTCCTTAGTTCCTCCCACGGGTCTTATCTTTCTCTCCTGTAGGGCACGAAGCAGTTGCACCTGCACATCATAGCTCAGGTTTCCCATCTCGTCGAGGAAAAGCGTTCCTCCGTTGGCTACTTCGAAAGCTCCCTTCTTGTCTTGTTCGGCTCCAGTAAAGGCGCCTTTCACATGACCGAAGAATTCGGATGCCGCTACATCTCTTGGTATGGCTCCACAGTCTATGGCGAAGAAGGGCTTGTCGGCACGGCTGCTCAATTCGTGTATGCGATGCGCCACATATTCCTTGCCTGTGCCGCTTGCTCCGAGTATCAGTACCGACATAGGGGTAGGTGCTACGAGTGACACATATTTATATAGCTGTTGCGAGGCTTCACTCTTGCCTTCTATGTATTTGGGCGCCTCGTCTTCGTCGGGCTGTGTGGTAGTTTGCTGAGGGGTTTCTTGTTGAGTCGGTGTGGCAGGAGAGTTTGCCGGAACAGGTGCCGATGAGGCTGACAGCTTGATAGCTTCGTTGATTTTCTCTAACAGTATGTCGGGATGAAACGGTTTAGCCACATAGTCATTGGCTCCCGATTTCATGGCGAGCACAGCATTCTGCACCTCTGCATAGCTTGTCATGACGATAAAGGGAATGTGAAGGCCCTGCTTGTGGAGCCATCTCAGTGTGGTGAGTCCGTCGTGGTCGGGAAGTCTGAGGTCAGAGAGAATCAGATCGCGCTGGCTGTCTTCCTGCAACAACCTCAAGGCAGCACCAACCGATGTGGCTTTCTCTACTTCGAAACCTTTCTTTCTGAGCCATGTCTGAATCATGGTTCCAAATGCCAAATCGTCTTCTATAATCAATATTTTTGCCATCTTGTTGCTGTTTTTATGGTGCAAAGATACGGCTATTTAAAGACTCTACCAAAAGAAACAGATATTTTATAGATTTTTGCTATTCTTTTCACTTCTTATTCCCTTTTGGGGGCATAATAGACGACCGACATTGGTCATAATAGATGACCAACCTGTGGCTTAATAGAAGGCTGAATATGTGGGGAGTATACGGAAAAGAGAAGTGAGAAATTTGATAGTTTTGAAAGGAAGTAGTAAATAAAAAGAAAAAAACTTTGAGGTTACAGATTTGAATCGTACATTTGCAGTTGTTATAACATTTAAACATCATAATTATGAATTCAGAAAATATCCAATTAGCACAGATGGATATCATTCGTCAAGTATTAAATGTTTCCGACATGAATATACTTGAGAGAATTAAAACTTTCCTTGTCAATAGCAAGGAAGGGGATGATGTCTATGCCAAAAATAATAGAATTTCTGTAAAACTGCAAAAAGATATTGATGAAGCTCGTCAAGAATATAAGAATGGTGAGACTCTTCATTTTCAGAGTGCAGCAGATGCTCAGCAATGGATGGAATCTCTATGAAATACCAGATAGATTTTTCTAAAAAAGCATGTTTTCATTAACTGGTAACTTCCCGAATGACCATGGGGAGTAATAACTTGGCCAATCAGGAAGAATACATCTATCTCACTTCTGTCAGTCTGCCTGTCTGGGAATCGATGATATAGCCATGCAGATTGACATCCTTTGGTACGAGAGGGTGAGTTCGGATTGTATTGATTGTATTTC
>ERZ780207.2717-NODE-2717-length-12259-cov-4.212881_pt1 | contig 12259 bp, 8 predicted proteins | sample MGYA00510977_ERZ780207 | MGnify/ENA primary metagenome ERZ780207 (study PRJEB29588, sample SAMEA2151383) | human gut metagenome | biome: human gut; feature: human-associated habitat; material: faeces | place: Denmark | collected 2008/2010 ... | reverse complement strand
GGCTGCCGTCGTGCGTGCGCGTATGGTGCAGTCGAGGGCGCCCTTGTCCGTAGCGTCCACGATGGCGTCTTCCACGCCCAGCGAGCGCAGTGTTTCCTCTATAACTGAGGTGATTTGCTTACCGAAGCGTGCACCTACCGTGCTGTCGAGGTTCACGCTCAGACCCGGTTTCTCCGAGGGGGACAATTGAATCAGTATGTCGCCTGACTCAAGGGTCCCTGCATAAGATTTTTTTAGCATCATGGTTCTGTTAAGGTTGATATGTAGTGTGGGCGCGCGGCGTTTTCCGGAATGTTCCCGGAGACGCTTTGTCGCCCGGTTATTGTCGTCAGGTTCCGAGCCGTGTCCGGGATGCATATACAAGTGGAAACAGCAGCGTTTCCGACCCCCTGCCATACGCGGCCCCGCGCGGACGATTATGTCGGGTTTACGGCGGCAAAGGTAAGTCTAAACTTTTAATTGGCAAAATAAATTGAGGAATTTTTTCCGTATTTTTTTGTCGATACGGGTTTTTGTCCCATTTATTGCCCTTTTTCGTGTGTTTTTCTTGCTCATTCAGAAACTTTTGTGTAACTTCGCAGAGCGAACTTTCGCATTATTGCCTTAAGATACTCCTCCATAAATTATGAAAAGATTTATCCCTGTATATTCACTGCTTCTGCTATCGCTGCTGTTTGCATCGTGTTCCACCGGACGGAGGGCGCAAACCCACCGCCACGGTCACGAAAAACGTAGCGGTCAGACTGTCGACGTCAGGAAACTGCCGAAGGAACGGCGTCTTTTGCTCGAAGAGGCAAACACCTGGTTGGGAACTCCCTACGAATACGCCCGCGCCGACAAGGGACGGGGCACTGACTGTTCCGGGATGGTCATGAGCGTCTATCTGCAAGCGTTGGAAATAAAGTTGCCGAGGAACAGCCGCAAACAGGCCGAGTTCTGCAAGACCATCCCGAGGGAAAAGGCCGTGGCAGGCGACCTTGTTTTCTTCGCCACCGGAAAGGACCCGTCGCGAATCAGCCACGTGGGGATGCTTGTCGACAAGGAGCAGTTTATCCACGCTTCCAGCTCGAAGGGAGTTGTGGTTTCGAGTCTTGACAGCCCGTATTACTCGAAGCGGATAATCTGCTTCGGGAGAGTCCCTGCCCTGGAGCGCATGATGGCGCTACTTTTGCTTGAACCGACTCTGCCCGGGCTTTTATAGGTAACGCAGTAAGTAAATGTGAATTTTACTATGGATGAATTGTTCCGGCGCCTCCGCAAGGAGGCAGATTTTTCGTAACCCCGTACGCCGCCAGGCGTGCGGGGACCAAAGCGCACATGAATGCAGGCCTCCGGGAGGAGGCCGATTTGCATCAAGAAGAACTATTCATGGCGTAAATAATCGGAAATCAACCTCCTCCGGAGGCTATATATTATGTATTGCCTCTTACCCCGCACGCCTGGCGGCGTACGGGGTTACGGAAAAATCTGCTTCCTGACGGAAGCGCTACGCAATACATATAACGGCAAACTATTGGAATTATATTTCAGGAACTTTGGTTAACCCAAATGCACATTTACTTATTTTGTTACCTATAGATTGTGGGAAGGATTTACAGTGTAATATATGTAAGATTTATAGTGGTTGTTTCGTTCGGCAGTATGGAGGAGGTCTGGGTGTTAAAAAATGTCAAAAATTGATTATTGCGGTTTTTTTTAGGGGCGGATTCTTCCTATTTTCAATTTATTTTTTTAATTTTGCATGATGAACTCCGCATCTCGGCGGCTCTGCTTCACGCTGTTTCCATAACTTGCGGATGTTCAGCCTTTTACGGATTACGCGATGACAATAAAACAGCTCCGTCGCCTCCGGTATTTATAGTAACTAACATTCAGGTATAACTGATATAACAAAATGGCAAAGGAATTAAAGAATTTAACGAAAAGAGCGGATAATTATTCCCAATGGTACAATGAACTTGTGGTAAAAGCCGACCTCGCCGAGCAGAGTGCCGTGCGCGGATGCATGGTCATCAATCCGTATGGCTACGCCATCTGGGAAAAGATGCAGCGCGTCCTCGACGATATGTTCAAGGCAACGGGACACCAGAACGCCTACTTCCCTCTCCTGATTCCGAAGTCTTTCCTTAGCCGCGAAGCCGAGCATGTGGAAGGTTTCGCCAAAGAGTGCGCCGTGGTTACGCACCACCGCCTCAAGAACGACGAAAACGGCGGAGGCGTTGTCGTAGACCCCGACGCCCGGCTCGAGGAGGAACTCATAATCCGTCCTACCTCCGAGACCATCATCTGGAATACATACAAAAACTGGATAAACTCCTACCGCGACCTCCCCATCCTTGTGAACCAGTGGGCCAACGTGATGCGTTGGGAGATGCGCACGCGCATGTTCCTTCGCACGGCCGAGTTCCTGTGGCAGGAGGGCCACACCGCCCACGCTACCCGCGAAGAGGCCGAAGCCGAAGCACGCAAGATGCTCGAAGTCTATGCCGACTTCGCCGAAAACTACATGGCGATGCCGGTTGTGAAAGGTGTGAAATCGGCCAACGAACGCTTCGCCGGAGCACTCGACACCTATACAATAGAAGCCATGATGCAGGACGGCAAAGCGCTCCAGTCAGGCACCTCCCATTTCCTCGGCCAGAACTTCGCAAAGGCTTTCGACGTGAAGTTCATCAACAAGAATAACGAGCAGGAATATGTCTGGGCTACCTCTTGGGGCGTATCCACCCGACTGATGGGCGCGCTCATCATGACGCACAGCGACGACAACGGCCTTGTACTTCCGCCCAAGCTCGCTCCCATCCACGTTGCCATCGTACCTATATATAAGGAGAAGGCGCAGCTCGACGCCATAGCCGAGCGCGTGAAACCCCTTGTCGACGACCTGCGCAGCCGCGGTCTCACCGTGAAGTTTGACGACGCCGACAACCGCCGTCCCGGCTTCAAATTTGCCGACTACGAGCTGAAAGGTGTCCCCGTGCGCCTTGCCATCGGTGCCCGCGACCTCGAGAACGGAACGGTAGAACTTGTTCGCCGCGACACCCTCGAAAAGGAAATCGTTCCCTTCGCCGGCCTGGAGGACGAAATCCTCCGCATCCTCGACGACATACAGAAATCCCTCTTCGAGAAGGCTCTGAAACGCCGCGAGGAGCGCACTATTACCGTCGATACCTACGACGAGTTCAAGGAGAAGATAGAGCAGGGCTACTTCATACTCGCCCACTGGGACGGCACCCCGGAGACGGAAGACCGCGTAAAGGAAGAGACGAAAGCCACCATCCGCTGCATCCCCCTTGGCGGCGACGACACCCCGGGTGTCTGCATGGTGACCGGCAAGCCCTCGGCACGCCGCGTGCTCTTCGCCCGTAACTATTGATGCCGGACCCGGAAAGAAAGTTGAAAATGAATGACACAATTATGAAACAGTTGCTCAGAATCATTCCCATAGCCGCCGCGGCACTCCTTCCGCTCGGCGCAACGGCGCAAACACTTACACCCGAAGACTACTGTGACCCGAAACTCACGTCCGTACCCGGAATCAAGGACATGACCCCGATGGCCGACGGCGTGTCTTATTGCGCAATCAGCGACGACGGCTCCGCCATAGAGGTCTTCAGCTACAAGACAGGCAAAAAGACCTCGACCCTCTTCGATATAAACACCGTGAAAGGCGAAGTCAAGATACAGGATTTCGACGGCTTCCGCCTTTCTGAGAACGAGCGCAAGATACTGCTCTGGAACAGCACGGAGAAGATATACCGGTACAGCTTCTACGCGCAGTATTATGTCTACGACATAGCGCGCGGAACGCTGAAAAAAGTTTCGGAAGGAGGCAAGCAGCGCGGCGCCATCCTCAGCCACGACGGACGGATGGTGGCATACCAGCGGGACAACAATATTTTCATCTCCAACCTCGACTATGACACCGACCGCGCCATCACCACCGACGGCAAGCGGAACGAGATAATCTACGGCACCCCGGACTGGGGCTACGAAGAGGAGTTCGGAGTGCAGAACACGATGCACTTCTCGGCGGATGACAACACACTGGTTTTCATGCGTTTCGACGAGAAAGATGTCCCCGTCTACAGCTTCGACGACTATAAGGATTACTGCGACGAAGACCCGCTCTCGGACCCGTATCCCGAGTCATACGAGTACAAATACTCGCTGCCGGGCTATCAGAACTCCGTTGTCAGCCTCCTTTCCTACGAGATAAACAACCGCGTCACCAAGACGATGGATCTCCCGGTAGGGGAGAAGGACTACATCCCGTCCGTCGACTTCGCCGGCGACGGCAAGACCGTAATGGCCATGGTCCTGAACCGCGACCAGAACAAGCTACAGCTCTTCGCCGTGAACCCCGCCTCCACCGTTGCGAAGCTCATCTATACCGACACCAGCGAGGCATGGCTCTCGCCGTCGGCTTACCAGATGCTCGACTACGGCAAGACAACCTTCCTCATCGGCAGCGAACGCAGCGGCTTCCGCCATCTTTACGAGTATGACTACAACGGCACCCTGAAACGACAGGTGACCAAAGGCGACTTCAATGTGACCAACCTCTACGGGCGCGACCCGAAGGGAACGGTCTATGTGCAGACCACACAGCGCGGTCCGCAGAACCGCAACGTGGCAAAAGTAGACGCCCGCGGCAATATCACGATGCTCAACCCCGAGGACGGGACGGAGAACGCATGGTTCAGCAAGACGTTCGAGTACTACGTGCGCAATTACAGCAACGTCTCGACCCCCAACCGCTATACCCTCCATGCCACCTCCGGCAACCGCAAGATAGCCGACATCAACCTCAACGCGGAGTATGCCGCCAAGTACGCGCGGCTCCCGAAGGCCGAGTTCCTCACCGTGAAGAACGCCGACGGCCTGGAGATGAACGCATACATGATAAAACCGGCAGACTTCGACCCGTCGAAAAAGTATCCCCTCGTGATGTGGCAATACAACGGCCCGGACTCGCAGGAGGTTCTCAACCGCTGGAAACTCGACGGACTGTATTATATCGTGTCGCAAGGCTACGTCGTGGCATGTGTGGACGGCCGTGGCACCGGCAACCGCACGCGCGGGTGGGCCAACGCCGTTTACCGCGAACTCGGCAAATATGAGACACAAGACCAGCTCGCCGCCGCACGACACTTCGCCTCCCTCCCCTTCATCGACACCGACCGCATGGCCTGCTTCGGCTGGAGCTACGGCGGATATATGACACTCATGGAACTCTCCGACCCCGCCAACCCCTTCAAGGCCGGAATCTCCATGGCTCCCGTAACCGACTGGCGTTTCTACGACTCGATCTACACCGAGCGCTATATGCTGACTCCCCAACAGAACGAAGGCGGTTACGAAACGGCCTCGGCCCTGAACCGCACCAAGGACATGAAGCGACACCTGCTCATAATGAGCGGCACGAGCGACGATAATGTCCACTACTATAACACTCTGAAATATACCTCGAAACTCAACGCCGAAGGCACGCTTTTCGACATGATGTCCTTCACCGGCTTCGAGCATAGCCTCCGCATGTGCAACGCCCGCACCATGCTCTACCGCAAGGTGGTTGACTTCCTTAAACTCAGACTCTGATTCCACCCGACTCGGAGCATAGACCGGACGCCGCCATAGGCGGTTCCGGCAGCTCCCGGACTCCGGATATAAAAAAAGCTTAAAAATGGACGAACTTAAGAAAATAGACCCGTTCCAGTTATACGGCTTCTGGAAGACACTGGCCATAAGCATCTTTATGGTTATAGTGATGCTTTCCCTTGTCCGGATTCTGCCCGACCAGCTCACTCCGGTGATCGACCTCGTCTGCGCCGGGGCTCTCTACGGCATGACCCTGTCGAAGCGCAACCGCGGCGGCAACTGCATTCGGATTCCCTACGCCATCATCCTCTCGATGGTGCTCAACGCCTTCTTCTGTATCATCGCCGACATAGCGGACTGGTGGAAGATATCCGGCGTTTCCATCCCCGACGAACTCGTATCCTCCTCCGACCTCTATCTCCCCGCGCTCTCATACCTCCCGATAGCGTTCCTCACCATCCTTTTAATTTACCTGAAACGCGACCGGCTCAGCCTATGCAAGACCTGCCGCCTCTCATTCGCCGACGAGATTAACCGCAACAAGATCGAGCACATCTTCCGCTACGAGTCGCACCTGCAGATGAAGTATCTGCTTTGCATTTTCGGCTTCCTTTCGGTCCTCGTGTGGTGTTATTACCTCTTTTTCTACGTCAATATCAATATCAACGCGCGTGACCACTACGTCTTCTTGTGGATAGTGATACTCGGCCTTGTGGCCGACGAGGTTTACTTCGCCGTGCGTTACTATAACCTCTACCTCGACCTGAAGGTCTCCGGCGATATCATCAACGAGAGCGAAATATCCGACAACGACTCGAAGACTTACCTCCGCTTCTATGTGATTTGCGGTAACAACGTGTATGTAAATCCGGAAAAAGTCGACCCTTCGTCGAAATATGGCAAGGTAATAGACACACCGTTCTTCACCCATCGCGAGGTGTCCGGTATAGCGCTCAGCGACGTGAAACGCATCATAAGCTCGCAGACGGGCCGTGAGGGAGAGCTCCGTTTCTTCTACGGACGTAAGTTCGGCAGCCATGACTGTGCCGTGATGCGTTACTTCTACTTCCTCGACCCCGACGAAAACGGTGCGTTGCCCACGCTTCAGGTATCCGGCGAGTGGATGGACTACGAGAGGATAAAGCACATTTACAGCACCGACCCGGGACAGCTGGCGCCGCTATCGGTGATAGATACTACGCGCCTATCTACCATAATCCTCACGTACAAAAAGTATGACGAGCGCGGGTACCGCCGCAACAAACTCCACTCCTACGAGCCGAGCTTCAACCTCATAGACGTGCGCAACTCGTCGCTCGATTTCCAGTCCGACAAGTGGATACAGATTTCCATGTTGAATGCCGACATTCCGTTCTTTGCGTTCAAACGCTTCTGGCGGCGCCTCCTCGGCAAAACCTCGACTATCCGTTCATGAAACCCGTGATAGCCGTCGTAGGTCCTACCGCCTCCGGGAAAACCCGGAGGGCAGTGGAACTCGCGCGTGCACTCGGTACTGAAATCATAAGTGCGGATTCGAGGCAGGTGTATCGCGGAATGACGCTGGGAACCGGAAAAGACCTCGACGAATATGGCGACGTTCCTTATCATCTTATAGACATAGCCGACGCCGGCGGGAAGTATAACCTGCACCGCTTTGTACGTGATTACGAGGCTGCGGAACGGGATATGCGCGGCCGGGGACTCCAGCCCCTGCTCTGCGGAGGCTCCGGTATGTATGTGGAGACGGTCCTTGCCGGAATACGTTTGCCGGAAGTGCCCGAAAACAAGGAGCTCCGCGAAAGCCTCTCCGGTAAGACGCTCGCCGAGCTGACCGACATACTCGCTTCGATGAAACGCCTGCACAACACTACTGACGTAGATACCTGTGCGCGCGCCATTCGTGCCATAGAGATCGAGACTTATTACGCCGACAACCCCGAAGCCGCCCGCAATTCGCGCCGAGAGACAGCTACCCCCCGGCCTTCCGTGATAATCGGCATAGACATAGACCGCGACAGCCGCCGGCAGCGCATCTCCTCCCGCCTTGACCAGCGGCTGCGCAACGGTATGGTAGAGGAGGTGCGACGGTTGCTCGACAGCGGCATTCCGGCCGAGGATTTGATTTACTATGGCCTCGAATATAAGTTCGTTACGGAATACCTGATAGGGCGCCGCACGTACCAGGATATGCGCGATGGCCTCGAAATAGCCATCCATCAGTTCGCAAAACGCCAGATGACATGGTTCCGCGGCATGGAGCGACGCGGTTTCAAGATTAACTGGCTTGCGTACGACCTCCCCGCCGAAGCCTTCCTTGCACAAGCCCTGTCCCTGATTGGGAACAACTGAAATAGCACTGCGCCGAAGCACCCGTTTATGGAGGGTAGGCCTCCCCGGCTGCCTTACAAGAGCGGTGCTTTTACGCAGGTTGGAAAAGTGCGCTCCATGTTCGCGGCTTCTTTCGCTTGCAATTTTTATCCCTCCAATAAACAATCCCCTTCTCCGGATGACGGAAAAGGGGAGGATGTGGTGGGTATTATCCCGGAGAATTTGTTTTTGGCGTTTCTCTGCGGGGGATTTTTACTTCACAATTTTGAGTTTCAGATTTTCGGCGTTGTCATCGGCTACGTATATCACGCGTCCGTTCTTCGTGAGTACGAGGGTGCGTATGGGAGCGCCGTTGCGGTCGTTGTAGAGATAGATTTCGTAGCCGTTCTGCACCCAGAAAACATTGTCAGTCTTATTCTGGCCGTGGTAGCCCTTGATTTCGATGCGCATCTGGCAGTCAGGCGAGAAAGTGTACTTCATGCCGCCCCCGGGCCAGGTGACCTGATATGCGTGCCCGGTGGGGTCCGGGTATCCTTCCGCGTTATTGCGAACCTTTACCGTCTGGGTTGTGCGGGCTTTAGCCTTGCTTCCTTTTGTTGTCTTGGCCTCTGCGGAGAAGCCCATGGTTATAAGGCAGACCGTAAGCAGGAGGACTGATAATATTTTCTTCATGGTGTGTGGGCGTTATGTTGTTTATAATATATTTGATTCTCGTTTCCGTTGGTCAAGGCCGGCCGTTGTCCTTAAGACCGGCCTTAACTTTCCGGAATACGTAAGTAAAGAGTCCCCGGGCGGCGCAATCCGTCACCGGGGGGTGTTAAAATCAATATTCGTCCCAGGACTTGATTTTAATGTCGTCAAGGCTCATGGTGCAGAAGGCCGTGATGAAGGCCGAAGCGAGCCGTGCGTTGGTAATCAGCGGGATATTGAGGTCAACGGCTGTGCGGCGTATGCGGTAGCCGTTGCTCAGCTCCTTGGGCGTGAGGTCTTTGGGGATGTTTACCACCATGTCTATCTCGCGGTTGTGAAGCATATCTACAATCTGCGGTTTACCCTCTTCTCCGGGCCAGTAGGCACGGATGGCGGGCACGCCGTTCTCGCTCAGGAAATGCTGTGTCCCCTCGGTGGCGTAGATGGTATAGCCTTTCTTGTGGAGCAGGCGCGCCGAGTCGAGGAGCGACACTTTCTGCCGGGCCGTTCCGCTGCTGAGCAGAATGCCGTGGCGCGGGATGGTATAACCCACCGAGAGCATGGCCTTCAGGATGGCTTCGGAGGTATCGTCGCCGAGGCAACCGACCTCGCCGGTGGATGACATATCCACGCCGAGGACAGGGTCGGCGCCTTGCAGACGCGAGAAGGAGAACTGCGACGCCTTTATGCCCACATAGTCGAAGTCGAAGGCCGGTCCGCCGGCACGTTCCACTTTCTTGCCGAGCATGACGCGGGTGGCAGCGTCGATGAAGTTCTGTTTAGACACCTTGGAGACGAAGGGGAAGCTGCGCGAGGCGCGGAGGTTGCACTCGATGACCTTTATGTCGTTGTTCTTGGCGAGGAACTGTATGTTGAACGGGCCGGAGATGTGCAGCGCCTTGGCTATGCGCCCGGAGATTTTCTTGATGCGGCGCATTGTCTCCACATATAGCTTCTGTGCCGGGAACTGTATGGTGGCGTCGCCTGAGTGGACGCCCGCGAACTCGATGTGTTCGCTTATAGCGTAGAGCTTTATCTCGCCGTCCTGTGCCACGGCGTCCATCTCTATCTCCTTGGCTTCCTGGATGAAAGAGGAGACCACCACGGGGTGCTGTTTCGAGACGTCGGCGGCGAGCTTGAGGAAGCGGGTGAGCTCCTGCTCGTTGCTGCAAACGTTCATCGCGGCGCCCGAGAGCACGTAGGAGGGACGCACGAGCACGGGGAATCCCACCTCGTCGACGAACTTGTCGATGGCGTCGGCCGACGAGAGTTCTGCCCAGCGGGGCTGGTCCACGCCTATCGAGTCGCAGAGTTGCGAGAACTTGTTGCGGTCTTCGGCGTTGTCGATGTCGCGGGCCTGCGTGCCGAGGATGTTCACCTTGGCGGCGTCGAGGCGCACGGCGAGGTTGTTGGGTATCTGGCCGCCGGTCGAGAGGATTACGCCGTGCGGAGTCTCATGCTCCACGATGTCCATCACGCGCTCGTAGGTAAGCTCGTCGAAGTAGAGGCGGTCGCACATGTCGTAGTCGGTCGAGACGGTCTCCGGATTGTAGTTTATCATCACGGGGCGCCATCCCTCCTTGGCGACGGTTATCAGCGCGTTTACGCCGCACCAGTCGAACTCCACGGAGCTGCCGATACGGTATGCGCCGGAGCCGAGCACCACTACGGATCGGTGGTCGTTCTCATATTCTATGTCGTCCTCCTCGCCGTTGTAGGTAAGGTAGAGGTAGTTGGTCTGCGCGGGATACTCGGCGGCGAGGGTGTCTATCTGCTTCACCACGGGGACGATGCCGAGTTTCTTGCGGGTGGCGCGCACGAGGTCGCTGAGCTGCTCGCTCTCCTTCTTCATGCGGTCGCCGTAGAGGGCGCGTCCCACCTGGAAGTCGCTGAATCCCTGCTGTTTGGCCAGCCGCAGAAGGTATTCGGGAAGTTCCTCTATGCTATCGTATTTGTCCAGCTCGCGCGAGGTGAGCATTATATTGTTCAGTTTCTGGAGGAACCATAGGTCGATTTTCGTCAGTTCGTGGATGCGCTCCACGGTGTATCCGCGGCGCAGGGCCTGGGCTATTATGAAGATACGTTTGTCGGTGGGCTGGCTCAGGGCCTTGTCTATGTCGCTGACGTTCAGTTGCTTGTTCTCCACGAAGCCGTGCATCCCCTGGCCTATCATGCGCAGGCCTTTCTGTATCACCTCCTCGAAGGTTCGGCCTATGGCCATGACTTCGCCCACCGACTTCATGGAGGAGCCGATTTCGCGCGCCACGTTGTGGAACTTGCCGAGGTCCCAGCGCGGTATCTTGCAGACGATATAGTCGAGCGCCGGCTCGAAGAAGGCCGACGTGGATTTCGTCACGGAGTTCTTGAGGTCGAAGAGGCCGTATCCGAGGCCGAGCTTCGCGGCCACGAAGGCGAGGGGATAGCCGGTGGCTTTCGACGCCAGCGCGGATGAGCGCGACAGGCGCGCGTTGACCTCTATCACGCGGTAGTCCATCGACTCGGGGTCGAAGGCATACTGCACGTTGCACTCGCCCACGATGCCGATATGGCGGATAATCTTGATGGCGAGCTTGCGCAGCGTATGGTAGTCCTCGTTCGAGAGGGTCTGCGACGGCGCCACCACGATGCTCTCGCCGGTATGGATGCCGAGCGGGTCGAAGTTCTCCATGTTGCAGACCGTGATACAGTTGTCGTAGCGGTCGCGCATCACCTCGTATTCCACCTCTTTCCATCCTTTGAGCGACTTCTCGATGAGCACCTGCGGCGAGAAGGAGAGGGCTTTCTCCACCAGCGAGACGAGCTGTTCGCGTGTATCGCAGAAGCCGGAGCCGAGTCCGCCCAGGGCGTATGCGGCGCGCACTATGACGGGGTAACCGAGCTCGTCGGCGGCCGCCACGGCGCCTTCCACGTCGTTGACGGCCTCGCTCTTGATGGTCTTTATCCCTATCTCGTCGAGGCGGCGCACGAAGAGCTCGCGGTCTTCCGTATTCTTGATTGCCTCCACGGGGGTGCCGAGCACCTCTATGCCGTACTTCTCGAAGACACCCTCCTCGTAAAGCTCCACGCCGCAGTTGAGGGCCGTCTGGCCGCCGAAGGCCAGCAGGATGCCGTCCGGACGCTCCTTCTCTATCACCTTTTTCACGAAGTAGGGGGTGACGGGGAGGAAGTAAATCTTGTCGGCGAACCCTTCGCCGGTCTGCACCGTGGCGATGTTCGGGTTGATGAGGATTGTTTCGATTCCCTCCTCCTTGAGGGCTTTCAGCGCCTGCGAGCCGCTGTAGTCGAACTCGCCGGCTTCGCCGATTTTCAGCGCCCCGGAGCCGAGCAGGAGGGCTTTCTTTATCTTAATGTCGGATTTGTCCATGTGTCAGAGTGTCTTTGTCAGAGAAGTTTGATGAAATCGTCGAAGATAAACTCGGTGTCCTTGGGGCCGCTGCTTGCCTCGGGGTGGAACTGTGCCGAGAAGAAGGGCTTCGTGCGGTGGCGTATCCCTTCGTTGGTGCCGTCGTTCATGTTTATGAACAGCGGTTCCCAGTCGGCGGGGATAGAGTCGTTGTCTACGGCGAACCCGTGGTTCTGCGAGGTGATGAAGCAACGGTCCGTCCCGGCCATGCGCACGGGCTGGTTGTGGCTGCGGGGG
>ERZ780207.2715-NODE-2715-length-12265-cov-3.283374_pt1 | contig 12265 bp, 10 predicted proteins | sample MGYA00510977_ERZ780207 | MGnify/ENA primary metagenome ERZ780207 (study PRJEB29588, sample SAMEA2151383) | human gut metagenome | biome: human gut; feature: human-associated habitat; material: faeces | place: Denmark | collected 2008/2010 ... | reverse complement strand
CCAGCAAGGAGTTACGCAGATTACCGCGCCGACATTGTTTGTGGAGAATTTCTCCGTTGCAGCCGCAGCCTCTGCTACCCCTCCTATGCTGGTGTCCGCAATCACACATTCGACTGGGCTGCCGTCGGCATGGCGTAACTTTTCCGCATATAGTTTTTGCACCGACCGGGCCATTCCCATCGTCATTTCTTCGAGAGACTCGCGTATCCCTCCACGGCGCCCGTCAATAATCGGACGAATACCGATTTTCGGATGTTTTGTTTTCATATCGTGTTTTTTAGTTCGTATTTCATACGCCACTTTTCTGCGCTCGGCAATCTCAAATTCATTTGGATTGCTCTCGCTTATCGAAAAGGTTCTTTATTATCACATAATTTCGTGATTATGAAGCCTGTAAGGAATATGGAAGTCGTTCCGAAGACAATTGTCAGGTAGGTGTGGAACGGCGAACGGAATTCATAGAACGGCGAACCTTCGTTGATGAAAGGTGAAAGACTCATCCACGCTATTACGAGCAGTCCGACTATCACTCCGGCAATCGCCCCGGCACGCTTCGGCTTTTTACATACAAGGCTTAGCAGGAAGAGTCCGAGCATACCGCCGCTGAATATTGAGGATAGCTTCCACCACGCGTCAAGCACTCCATCAACCCTCATCATCAGCAGACCGATGACTATGCCCACTGCTCCGACTGCGAAAGATGCGCTATAGAGGGCTTTCATATTTTTCCTTTCATTCACATTCTTCTTTCCGTGATTTACAAAATCGCTGAGAATGATGGTTGCTGATGAATTTATGCTTGTTGCAATCGTGGACATTCCTGCCGAGAAAACTGATGCGATGACAAGTCCCGTGATGCCGGTCGGGAGCCCGTGAACTATAAACCAAGGGAAAACCTGATCGGACGACGTTCCTGCGGGGAGAAGTTCGGGCTGCGCCGTATAGTAGGCGAAAAGTGCCGTGCCTATATAGACGAAGACCAGAGACACCGGGATGTAGAGAAGTCCTCCGAAAAGTGTTGATTTCACTGCGTCGGATGTCGATTTTGTTGTCATATATCTCTGAACATAATTCTGGTCAACGCCGTAATTCTGAAGATTCACGAATATTCCGTAAATCAGCACCACCCAGAAAGTCGGTTCGGAAAGGCTCGCACCGAAACTTCCGAGGCTGAATTTTCCGTTAGCTCCGGCAATTTCGAAGAGTTGGGATGGCCCTTCCGGCATAGAGAACGTGAGAATCAATGCGCAGGCGAGTGCTCCGGCTATCAAAACGATACCTTGAATGGCATCTGTCCACACCACGGCGGCGATGCCGCCGAGAAGGGTATAGAGCAGGGTAATTACTCCGGTGGCGATGATGACAGTACTGATGTCCCAGCCGAACATAGTGTTAATCGGCAGGGCCAGCAGAAGCAGAATCGAACCTGTGCGACAGAGTTGGGTGAGAAGATAGCATACAGCGGCATATACTCTTGCCCAATAGCCGAATTTGGTCTCGAGGTATTCGTAGGCAGATACGCTGTTCATATTCCTATAGAGTGGAATGAAGATTTTTGCGGCGCACCAAGTTGCAATTGGAATCGCGAGGCTGAATACGAAAGGATTCCAGTTGCCTTTATAGGCGTCTCCCGGGAGCCCGAGGAAACTTATGCTGCTCACGAAAGTGGCGAAAATGCTCATTCCTACCACCCACGACGGCAACGAACCTTCTGCCTTTGTGAACGCGGCTGAGTTCTTCCTGCTTCTGAACCAGAAAGAGCAGCCGAAGAGGGCGACTCCTCCAACGAAGATGAAGAAAACGATATAATCAAGTACAGTTATTTCCATATTTCCATATTTTGCAAATGACATCGACACAGGGCATTTCTGTCTGACAGTGCCTCTCCATCTATTTTATAATTCCTGTCTTGAGCAGAGCCTGTCTTACCTTCACTTTCTCCGGTCCCACGAACTCCCGGTATGGCCAGGCGATGTGTCCGCAGCAGAGTCCGAGTTCCGCAAGTGCGCATTTTAGCCCCTTGAGATAGCTGGAGCCATATTTTCCTATGCTGTAAAGTTCTGTGCTTATTTGCATAATCCTTTCTTGCAGCATTGTGACTTTTTCGCAATCCTGTGCTACTGCCGCGTCATACATTGCCGTATAGAGTTCGGGGCAGAGATTTGCGCCACCGTTGATGCCCCCATCGGCTCCGGCCATCACTGCTGCGGCTGTCATCTCTTCGGGCCCCATATATAGAGCGAAATCCTTGTTCCTGAGCAAATAGAGCAGTTTCTGGAAATATGTCATATTTGCTGACGAATCTTTGAGTCCTACAATGTTTGGATGTTCTGAGAGTCTGAGCACTGTTTCGACTTCAAGGAAAACTTTTACGCAGGACGGCATATTGTAGAGGTAGAGCGGCAGGCTCAGTTTGTCGGCGAGTTCACTGAAATACTCGACCATCTCCTGTTGTGACGGGGCGAGATAGTAGGGCGCTGCGGCAACCACTCCGGACGCGCCACATTCGTATGCCTTTTCTGCGAGTGCAAGGCTTTCTTCAATCGCGGTGTCGCTTATGCCCACAAGCACCGGTATTCTTCCGGCGACTTGTTTGCAAACAAGTTCCACAAACTCGTGTCTGCGTTTGTGCGAAAGGCTCTGTGACTCTCCCGTCGTCCCGAGTATGAACAGACCGCCTGCTCTTCCTCCGATGATGTGTTCAATGAGCTTTTTACATCCTTCCAGGTCGAGTTCTGACTCATTTTTCAGGGGAGTGACCATCGGCGGTATAATTCCTTTGATTCTTTCCATTGTATTCCGGTGTATTATAACGATTTAATCAATTTTCAAAAAATGCAACTTTGTCGAGGCTTCTATTCTACGAATTCCGGAGTGAGCAAAATCGATTCTTCGACGTTTTCCCCGTTCTCGAGCATATGGATTATCAATTCAAGCGATTTTCCTGCGAAATCCGAGATAGGTTGTTTTATGTAACTTATGTGGCTGGGACAGAGGTCAAAAGCGTCGCTTCCGTCGAAAGCCACGATTCCGATATTGTCGGTAATGTCTTCCCCCATCTTTTTCTTCAATGCCTTGAGCCCCTCAATGGCAAGGGAGTTGGTCGCATAGACTATGGCTTCAACGCTGTTGAAATCGATTTCATCGACGATTCGCTGCGACGATTCCTGTATATCCGTGTAGCTGACATAATGTATTTCAGCACCATTTTCTTCTATCCCATATTTTTCCATTGCTGCGCGAAAACCCTCTTCACGCAGGCGTATGTTGGAAAGTTTCATATCGTAGGAAACCATTGCGATTTTCCTGTAGCCGAGTTTGTAGAGATGACCGACTGCCATTTCAGATGCTTTCAGATTGTCAAGCATAACCCTGCTGGCCTTAATTTCTCCTACGTTCCTGTCAATCAATACGGTGGGAATTTCGAGCTCTGAAACATAACTCATTGTCGCCACGCAACCTTCGCAGGGGACTATTATCAGTCCGTCAACTCTTTTGTCGATGAATGTCCTGACAATTCTGTCAAATTTCACCGGATTTTCGTCTGTTGAACCGAAGATTACAGAGTATCCTCTGCGGAATGCCTCGTTTTCAATGCATCGTGCGATATTAGAGAAGAATGGATTTGATATGTCGGATAGTACAACACCGATGGTATGGGATTTTTTACTGCGAAGGCTTCTTGCGACATCGCTCGGGCTAAAATTCATCTTTTTTGCGACCTCGAGAATATGCCTTGCAGTTTTGTCGCTGACCTTATATTTACGCTTTCCATCGTCCGCGCGGTTATTGCTCAATGCGAACGAAACGAGTGCGGGGGAAACTCCTGCCTCACGTGCGATGTCCTTAATTGTGGTTTTCTTATCCATCTGTGTCTTATGTTTTCCACGACTTCCTGTCGTAAAAATGTCTTGTTTTCGAAAACATTTTCTCGAATGGTCTTGGAAATCAAAATTGATTCTTAACTTTGCAAAGGTAATTATAACGATTTAATTGGCAAGCGTTTTTTGAGAAAAAATGTGTATTCTTTTGCTGTTTTAGTGTTAACTTATTGATATATAACAAAATATATAAATTGGAAAAATATGGGAAAATATGTAATTGGAGTCGATTTCGGAAGTGACACTGTAAGAACGGTGATTGTGGATTCGTCAGACGGAAAGGAAATTTCATCTGCGGTGTAGGCGTATCCGCGTTGGAGTAGGGGAGAGTTCTGCTCGCCTAAAGAAAACCGTTATCGCCAACATCCGCTTGACTATATCGAGGCTTTTACGGCATCTGTCAAAGAAGCGCTTGCCTCTTCGGATGGTCAAGTAATGGGAATTGCCTTTGATACAACGGCTTCGACTCCTGTACTTGTCAACTCGGATGGTGTTCCGCTCTCTCTTACGGAGGAGTTCGCTGATGACCCTGACGCGATGTTTGTGCTTTGGAAAGACCACACTGCAGTGGCTGAGGCAGATGAAATCAATGCTCTCGCGCACGGATGGGACGTTGATTATACGAAGTACTGTGGCGGCTCCTATTCCTGTGAGTGGGCTTGGGCGAAAGTGCTTCATATAATAAGGACTAATCCCCGTGTTGCTGCTGCTGCATCTTCGTGGGTTGAGCATGCGGACTGGATGGGAGCTTTGTTGAGCGGAAGGACTTCTTTGGGCAGAATTCTTCGGGGGCGTTGCACTGCGGGACACAAGGCTATGTGGAATGCAGAATGGGGTGGCTTTCCTTCAGAAGATTTTTTTGATGCTTTGGAGCCGGGACTGGGAAAGATGCGGCGGACTTTTCGGGACGAAACTTTTACTGCGGACACAAGGGTAGGAAGTCTCACGCCGGAATGGGCGGAAAGACTCGGTTTGGAAGAGGGGATTGCTGTCGGAACGGGTGTGATAGATTGCCACGCGGGTGCTGTGGGGGCAGGCATAAATGATAATGAGATGGTAAAAGTAGTGGGCACATCCACCTGTGACATAATTGTAGCTCCTTATGATTCGGTGAAAAATAAGGCTGTGCGCGGTATTTGCGGTCAGGTGGATGGTTCGGTGATTCCCGGAAGATTGGGCTTCGAGGCCGGGCACGCAGCTTTCGGTGATGTCTATGCTTGGTTCCGGAGGCTGCTCTTGTGGCCATTGGAGAATATAAGACTCTCCCTTTCTCCATTTTTGCGCTCCACGATTGAGTCGGGTCTTCTTATCGAACTCTCATCTCAAGCTGAGAAACTGCCGCTGACTGAAGATGACCCGGTAGCGACAGACTGGTTTAACGGTCGCCGCACACCGGATCTTGACCCTCTCCGCAAGGCGAGTCTAACCGGCCTCAGCCTCTGCACCACGGCTCCGGAACTCTACAAGGCTCTCGTTGAGGCTACCGCTTTCGGTTCTCGCGCCATATTGGAACGATTCCGGGAAGAGGGTGTGAGGATTGACTCAGTCATAGCCGTGGGGGGAATTTCAAGAAAATCCGCATTCGTGATGCAGACCCTTGCCGACGTGATGGGTGTTACGATTCGGGTGGCAGACAGCGGACAGGCCTGCGCCCTTGGGTCCGCAATGTACGCTGCCGTTGTTTCCGGTATTTACGAGGATATCGGTGAGGCTCGTAAAAATATGTGTCCGGAAACTGTCGCAACCTACGTTCCGTCTGCATCCCGCCACGAAATCTATAATCGACTGTACGAAAAATACAAAAAGCATTAGAGCCTTTTTTATACTCCTTAGGTTTTACTCCCAAGTCACGTCATTGTATGGGACCTTTGTAGTAGATGACCCGGATGTCTCCCTTTGTTTCGCGATATAGTGTAATCGTGAGGTCGAACTTAAGAAGTTCCCCATCCTTTGATACCTCATATTTGTTAAGGACAACTTCGGACACGCCCTTGTTTCCGCTCAAATAGCGATCTCCTTTTCTTCCCTCAAGAGGGATTTCCATTGGGTCCGCTACATCTGGAAGTTCAAGTTTGATAAACTCCATATGGAAATGCAGATGGGTCGGGTCATTGTCGCGGCATACATATCCTTGTACGGAAACGCGCAAATCTTCCCCTTCAAAGAATCCCCATTTTAGCTTTCCATCCGATTCAGCCCCTTCTAGTTTGTTAAGAGTGCAATAGAACTTTTTGTCAACGGTAATCGTACCTGTAGTTTTCACATCTTCGGGAAGCCATCCTTCGCAAGAGACGCTTCCTACCAAGCAGATGAGTAATGGGAGGAATAAATGTCTTGTGTTCATAGTTTAATGGTTTTAATGGTTTTAATGGTTTCTCAAACATATAATCCACTATTCTATAATTCCTTGCATCAAACTTGATTTTTTTTCATCTTTCCATATGCAATACTTTTTCATATCCCAACATAATATTTTCCATCTCCCACATTCGGATTCACTATGGAAACCTGAAAAATAAATTTGCCGGAGCCGATGGAAAGGATTACCTTTGCGCCCGCATTACTTCAGGGCAGGGTGAGAATCCCGATCGGCGGTGACAGTCCGCGAGCCGAAAGGCAGGAGCCGTTGGAACTACGGCACCGACAGTATTCCCGGAGGAGGTGGCTTTATTTTACGGACATTGATGCGAGGTCTGTGGGATTGGCTCCACTTGGGTAAGTCTGGATGGAAGAAGATGACGGCCGGATTTGTGCATTCGTATGCGCAGAGACGGCGTTTGAAGCCTTGAATTGTATGCCTTGAGTAACAATTTAAGGTTTTTTTATGAAGAAGAACTTCGCACTCTTGGGCATCACAATTCTTCTGGCGGCACAGAATGTGTTTGCCGTTGATGTCCGCAATTTTGCCGGGAACGGCTTAGAAACACTCTCCGACACATTGAGTCTTCGGGAATCCACCGTCAGGGCACATTTCGTCAATCAAAACCGCAGCGCATTGCGACTTGCAACGGTGAGTGAAACAGAGCTTCGTGAAAGGGGAGCGTCGAGGACCTATCCCGAAATGCTGCGTGGGCTTCCGAGCCTTTACGCCACCTCTGAATCAGGCAGTTACGGCGATGCTAAACTCAACATAAGGGGCTTCGGACAGGAGAATATTTCCGTTCTTCTCAATGGAATCCCCATCAGCGGACTTGTGAGCGGAGGGATGTATTGGAACAATTGGATGGGGCTTGCGGATGCCACCTGGGCCGTGCAGGTGCAGAAAGGCGTGGGCGCGTCTATGCTTTCGGACGGTTCTGTCGGAGGCTCGGTGAACATAATCACAGAATCGCCTTCGGATGAGTTTTCTGTTGAAATCGGCTCTTATGCAGCGGTTTACGGAAACGATATCCCATCACAAGACAAATACGGCTCTGCGAAATCCCGCCCCTCCATCGGCGCCGGACCATTCAAAGGCTATTTCAAAATTTCCAGTGGCAGTCTCCCTCACGGTTGGTCTCTTAATCTGATGGCGTCTTATGTCGGAGGTCCCGGCCCCGTCGAATCCACATCCGTCAGCTCTTACGCATATATGTTCAATCTTGCAAAATCCTTCGGGTCACAGCACCGCCTGATCTTCACTTCTCTCGGCTCTCCCGAACGTCACGAACAACGATCCTCCCGGCTCAGTGCGGCGGAAATTGAGAAATATGGACGCGGATACAGCAAGAACTGGGGGTATAGAGACGGTAAGCCATTCAATCTCAGCAAGAACAATTATTTCAAGCCCTATTTTACTCTACAGCACATTTGGAATGCAGAGCGCCTGTCGATGAAAAACTCCGTCTATTTTGCAATCGGAGACGGCTGGGGAAGATGGTCGGAAACCAAGGGGAAGGGCATTTCTTCCTTCGTGACTGCTGACGGACATATTGATTGGGATGCGGCAATCGCTGCAAATCGTAATGCCGACGGCTCTGCGAACAATATTCTAAGCGAATATATGGCGGGGCACACACAGGCAGGGGCGATTGCAAGTGCGGAATATATCCTCGGGCGCGGTTGGAAAATCGGTGCTGGGGTGAACGCACAACTCTATCGCACTTGGGAAAGGGAGCGTATCACCGACCTTTTGGGCGCGGACTGGTGGTTTGAGGATTATGAGCACAAATCGCTTGCAGGCCTTTCCGGAAGGGACGCAGTCAAAAAAGTGGGGGATTATGTGCGGACTGAGAACGGGAAAAGGATATGGCACGGAACAGTCTATGCTACAGTTTCTTACGAATCTTCAAGGTGGAATGTCGATTTGGGGGCTTCCGTTTTCGGCAGTTCAAATCAGCGTTGGGACAAATACAACTATGTCGGTGATGCGGTGGACAGCGACATTGCACGGGGAGTGGGAGCGAGCCTGAAAGGGGGAGTGCTTTTCAGGGCAGGTCGCGGACACAGTCTCTATCTCAATGGCGGTTGGTACAGCCGGCTGCCATACAGCAATGTCTGGTTCGCATCGGGTAACAATGAAATTACCCGAGGAGTGAAAAATGAACGGAACCTTCTTGGGGAAATGGGCTGGAGATTCGTTTGGGGAAGCGGAAATATGGAACTGGGGACTTATGCTGCGCTCTGGAAAAACCGAAGCTTGATGTCGGGGAAATATCGTCAGTTGGATGCGGATGAATCGCGATATATGGTCACAGGTCTTGATGCCCTTCACTGCGGAATTGAGGCGAGCCTTTTTCAAAGAGTGGGGAAGTGGTTGGAATTCAACGCTTTCGCTTCTTTGGGGGATTGGCGTTGGAAGAATGATGTGCGTGCTGTCATCTACGACGACTATTCCGGAGTGGAAGTGGGCCGTGTGGATGTCTATTGCGATGGTCTCCCGGTGGCGGATGCGCCTCAGACACAATTGGGGGCTTCGCTCAAGTTAGTTTTTCCTTTGGGCTTCGCATTGGGAGCTGCCTGGCAGTTTAACGACCGGATGTATGCCGATTTCGACCCGCTCACAAGGACTGATGAGAATGATCGTCAGAGATCCTACCGCATTCCCGGCTATCATCTGCTCGGTACAGACATTTCGTGGGGACAAGAATTCCGTTTGCCGGGAGCAGCACGCAGCCGTTCCTTAGATGTGTTGGAGGGAAATTCGGAGCATAGTGTACGCCACTTGAGCCTAAGGCTTTTTCTTCGCGCAGACAACCTCTTGAACACAAGCTATATAGAGCGTGGCAAAGACGGTTCGAACCACGACCTTGAGACATTCCGGGGCTACTGGGGCTTCGGGCGGATGTTCTCTTTCGGGCTGAGGATAAAATATTGAGACCAAATTCAAAGCAAAGAGACTGATCCCCCAAGTCCCGAAGGGACCGCGCCGGAGGCGCGAGATTCCCCTAATAGGGGTCGCAGACGTCAGTCTGCGGGGGTTAGGAAGCCAGAAGGCTGAAAGCCTTCTACTTGTGCCTGATCATATTGCGCATCATATTCATTTTTCCGCCGGCACCCATCGCCATCTTCATCATCTTGCGTGTGCCCTCGAACTGTTTGAGAAGCTTGTTCACCTCCTGGATTGAGGTGCCGCTGCCATCTGCGATGCGTTTTTTTCGGCTGCCGTTGAAGCACTCGGGATGCTCGCGCTCATAAGGTGTCATCGAAAGAATGATGGCCTCGGTAGCTTTGAATGCGGTTTTGTTGTCAATATCCACATCCTTCAGAGCCTTGTCCATACCCGGGAGCATACCTGCAAGGTCCTTGATGTTACCCATCTTCTTAATCTGTTGAATCTGGTTGTAGAAATCCTGGAGGGTGAACTGGTCCTTGGCAAGTTTCTTCTTCAGCTCGCGTGCCTGTTTCTCGTCAAACTGCTCCTGAGCCTTCTCTACGAGGGAGACCACGTCACCCATTCCGAGAACACGGTCTGCGATACGCTCAGGGTGGAACTGGTCGATAGCCTCCATCTTCTCGCCCGTGCTGACAAATTTGATTGGTTTGCCGACCACAGTGCGGATTGAAAGCGCTGCACCACCTCTTGTGTCACCGTCGAGTTTGGTGAGAACCACTCCGTCAAAATCGAGCCTGTCGTTGAATGCCTTGGCTGTTGCAACCGCGTCCTGTCCTGTCATAGAATCGACAACGAAGAGAGTTTCCGAAGGCTTGATGGCATCGTGCAGTGCAGAAATGTCGTTCATCAGTTCCTCGTCGACCGAAAGTCGTCCGGCTGTATCGACGATTACGACAGAATAGCCTTCGCTCTTAGCTTTCGCTATTGCATTTTTTGCAATGGCAATCGGGTCCTGCACTCCGTCCTCCGAATAAACCGGCACTCCGACCTGTTCTCCGAGAACTTTCAACTGATTGATTGCTGCAGGACGGAAGGTGTCGCAGGCGGCGAGCATAACCTTCATTCCTCGCTTGCTCTTGATGTTCAGCGCCAATTTGCCGCAGAAAGTTGTCTTACCGGAACCGTTCAGACCCGCAACAAGCACCACTGCAGGGGCACCCTTGAGGTTGATGTCGCTGCTTTCGCTTCCCATCAACAGTGCGAGTTCGTCGTGGACAATCTTCACAATCATCTGCTGTGGCTTCACTGCCGTGAGCACATTCTGGCCTATAGCCTTGGCTTTCACATTGTCACAGAACTCTTTGGCTGTCTTGTAGCTTACGTCGGCGTCGAGCAGTGCGCGTCTGATTTCCTTAAGCGCCTCAGCAATATTGATTTCGGTGATTTTACCTTCTCCCTTGAGGATTTTAAACGACCTCTCAAGTTTGTCTGACAAATTTTCGAACATATCTTTTTATTTTTTCTTTATGCATCCATTCATCGGCAATTTGGCTCAAAATGTGCCATAAGCCATGAAGAATTGCAAAATTAGCGAAATTTTCCGTAATTTTGCACGGATATGCCCAAACGGGTCGGATTTGCACGAATATATATGGATATACAGACTTCCTTTTTCTTCACGGCGGTCGTTGCGATAACCCTCGCTCTGCTGCTGTTTTTCATAAAGGTACCTTCGTCGCCGTATGCGCGTCGTCTTGGACACACGAAGAACGCAATAGCTGGCAGTTTCGCGCTTGCCGGTCTCATATTCATCTATACGATGACCCGCATTGATTACGAATGGAACGACTTCTACCCGGCGATGATGATGTTTGTCGTGACCGCACTTTCGTCGGTGATTCTCTCTTTTTCGCTGTTGAACCTTATGGACCCCAACCCTTCCGGCGGCGACCGCTATTGGCTGAATCTGATGATTGTGGCGATTTGGTCTATGGGACTGGTCTATTATTATGACTATCCGGTGAAATGGGTGCGTATCGCAGTGTATGCCAGCAGTATAGTGCTTTTTGTCGCCCAATGTATATCTCACATCATCGCCTTTAACAACAGTTACAAACGGGCCCTTCGCAATCTTGAAATCTACTACGACGAGGACGAGGAACACAAAATAAAATGGATAAGGTTTTGCTACATCATTATGATGTTGACGCAGATGTTTGTTCTTGTCTATCTGCTCCTTCCGCGCACGCTGATGAAGGTATATGTTCTTTTCTATGCGCTGTTTATGCTCTATTTCTCCACCAACTTCATCTCTTTCCTCGGCTCGCACAAACTTCTACTCGACGCATTCGCCTACAAGGCACTTTCGGGCGAGGGACGGGCAACGGTTCGTAAACGCAAAACTAGTGGTCGCGGCAAAAACAATTCGGTATTGGAGGGAAGTGATTTGATTTATACGGACAAGGATCTGAAAGCTTTGGATGTGGCTATCGCCCAGTGGGTTGAGGCCGGTAAATATAGGGAGTCCGACAAGACCAGAGACGAGATTGCAGCTGAACTCAAGACCAGCAAGGAACTTCTCCAGACCTATTTTTCAGACAGGGGACAGGATTTCAGAACCTGGAGGACAAATTTGCGAATCAACGATGCAAAGGCAATGCTTCTTGCCAACAAAAGCATATCAATCAATGCGATAGGCGAGCGTTGCGGCTTCAGTGACCGTTCCAATTTCCATCGCCAGTTTCAGAAAATCGTCGGCTGTTCACCCAAGCAGTGGCGCGACTCCGGCGGCAAGTTCGCCGCTAAAGAAGATACTATTGAACGCTGAGCGCAGAAGTTTGTGGAGTGCAAGGCTTGCGACGAAGATGAAACCGCAGCAACCTTGTGGTTGTGAGGATTTCATTGAGGAGCGTAACGCAGCAATCCGCAAACTTCTGCACTCAGCGCGGGATGTGTTGGGACTGGCGAAATGCCTTTTCTCTGCGAAGGAACTCGTCTTTTTCGGACTCCGGTAGCGCCCAATCAATAAATCTTTCGAAAATATAGTTTACTGCCTGCTCTGAAGGATGTATCATATCCTCGGCATAGAAGCGGTAGTCCCTGAGTTCATCGAGCATAATCTCATAGGCGG
>ERZ780207.2713-NODE-2713-length-12288-cov-2.476743_pt1 | contig 12288 bp, 9 predicted proteins | sample MGYA00510977_ERZ780207 | MGnify/ENA primary metagenome ERZ780207 (study PRJEB29588, sample SAMEA2151383) | human gut metagenome | biome: human gut; feature: human-associated habitat; material: faeces | place: Denmark | collected 2008/2010 ... | reverse complement strand
GTTGATATGTATCATCACATTATACAGATTCCATTCCGGAACCAGACTCGTCAATCCAAACCAACAGGTACAATATACAACCATCGGAAACAACACCGCCGCAAACCGATTTGAAAACCACTTAGATCCTGCCAATGTCATACAAGCAAAGATTCCTCCATACACAAAATCTACTCCGGTGTAACACAACGCATATAATACGGGAGCTTCATAATACAATCCTGACCATATATCCCGATTTGCAACCATTGCCTGCCGCGATATCGGTTCTACTCCTATTGCCGGTAAATAACATGCTGTTCCTATAAGATGAAGCAGCAATGGTATTGTCACTGCCAGTCCACCACTTATAAAAACAGCTCCAAACTTGGCATTTTGATAGGTCTTTCTTCCGCAACGAATCAGCATTTGTCCCGCATATCCGGATTCCCACTCATTATAATAGGACAATCCATACGACATCGCTGCCAACAACGGAAAAATAATGAAATACAACTGATTATACGGAGAATATACCTCACATCCCAGCCATCCTTCCAAAATTCCCATTTCAAACCAGGTGCCATATCCCTCATCTTTCTCCGACAACGTCATTACATGCTGATACTCCGATTCATTCACCGCATAGGTATTTCGATATACCCATACCATCTGCAATATACATATCAGAATTCCGATTATAATTGCAACCTGAAACCCTTTTGACCGTAATGCTTTTTTAATTTCTACTTTCCAGACCTGTCTTTGCATTCTATTCTTCTGCATCTAATCCCACCTTCTCTACATCCGTAATCTGCATCTGATTCTTAATCGGATAAGAACTAAAAATCAATGTATATGGCATCTTTCCGTCCACTACCTGCTGCCATTGCTGCCGGGTAAGATTTTCCTGATATATTACATATGACAGGACTACAACATCTCCTGAATGAAAATCTCCATTAACCAGGCCCGGATTCAATTCCGAAAACCAGAACGGATCAATTCCCTGACAATCATACGCGCACTGAATTGAGATATTGGGATCAAATACATTATCTTCTTCCTTACGATCGATCTGAAACTCGACCTCTATCACCCTGCATTTTTCCATTTCATCCGCATCCATATATTGTTCCAGGTTTGAATTTGCTTCATAATAATCTGTATACTTCCACAAATTTACTTTCTGAATCCGGTATTCATTTCCTCTATACTCCAATGGTTCCCCTTGTGTAACCGAATGAACCTCCGGCATTCTTACATGTGTATTGACATATACAATCCTTATACAGATCATAATCATGATTAACAATACAATGCTGTCCCTAAGGATCAAACATCTTTTATTTTTCATTTTGACTTTTCCCCTTCTTGTTCTCCTTTTTGTGGCTCACATTTAAAATAAATGCAATATTTATTGTCTTTTAACTTATGCGGATAATATTCTGATGTCATTTCTCCTTCTAGTTCCAAATAATATTCTGTACTCGAAGTTACATCTTCAATACGATAGTGTCCACCTGTTGCAGCATCATAATAGCAACATTCAAATGCCCACTGTAACGTTATCGTTTCTCCCGGCTTCATTTCACAATCTCCACCTCCTGCCACATAAAAAGGTTCTCCTCCGCTGTCAAACATGAAATCCGGTTTCGAATCAATAACCGCATTTCCATTTGGAGCAAGTAGGATCCCTGGTGCCCGTTGATATTTTCTTTTTGCAGCTACCGCATCATTCGTAATCTGAATCTTCACATAAGCATAACTGTAAATATCCATTCCTTCATCGTTCGGAGAAAGTCTCTCGTTCTTCACATCGTATCCTTCAACATTCTGCACCAGTTCTTCATAAGAATCATACATATGGAAATCCAAAACCTTATATCCAAATCCACCGAACACCTGATAATCTCCCATTGGAAATATATTGCCCTCTTCCGCTTTCTTCTGATCCGCTGCAACAATATCCATCAGTTCCTTTTCTTCCGAAGATGGCAGATCGTCTGATCTGCCATCCTCGGTCTGGAAAACACTTTCCGAAGAAGCATCTTTTTGTTGCACAACCTTTTTTCGGATACTGCCAACACCATATATCACAATCACAGCCATGATTAAAAGAACTATTGGTATTATTTTCTTCTTCATAAATGCCTCCTTCAAAAAAAGTTGTTACTGCAACACCTTATAATTTCCAGCACAATCCGGGCTCCAGACACCCTTTGCTGTTCCTTTACCTTCATTTGCTTTGACTCCCGGACGGGCGTAGGCATAACCTAATTCATGCACATAATTCGTAACAGAATACTTATTACAACCATTCATAATATAATTTCTTTGTCCACCATAAGCTGTTCCTGCCTTTTGGGGCGAACCCGTATCAGAATCTGCACCAAATGGCGAAACAGTCAATTTGCTTAGATTTCCACCATAAGCTGTTTGCCAGTTAATATATATTTTTGAATTATTCCATTTGGCTCTTCCTTTAACATAATGAAACTTACTGCTATCAACACTAAGATTAAACGACCAATCCACGTCTGCCGTGTTTGCGGCAAACACATTCTTAGATGCTCCTAATCCAGTCAATAACAACATCAATGTCATCATAACTACCATAATTTTATTTCCAATTGTTTTTTTCTTCATATAATTTTCTCCATTCTCTTGTACATTATTTAAGTAACTGCTATAATCGTATTTGCACTAGTTTTGGGCTTTCTGCAATCTTATCTCATTAAGAAAACAGAAAGCCTTATTTAATTGGCGGACTATCTTCCATCGCATTTTCCTCCCCTCATTTATAATCATCATCCCCTATCAACCACCATCCCTATTTCAATCTCATTGTAACAGATTTAATATGCTGTAAACGTTTTTGGGGACGAGCGGTCGATATTTAGGGTTGAATGGTCATGTTACTTTTCATTTTTGTTGCGATTATGCACAAATTCTGTCAATCCATCCGGCTCACTCGACTGATAACAAAACGGCCATGATGCCGAATTAACCGCTGATTCTGCCATTTTCTCTCCTATTTTGACAATCAAATTCACCATCTTCTTTTCCATCATATGTTTTTCCTCCTTCCTTACAAATTATCATCAACATCACTATATCTACCATCGTATACACGATTATATATGAAGTCACTGGTATATAGCGATATAACAATAACGCAATAGCCATATATATAATGGATATTATCTTTGCTCTCCTTCGGCTTATTTCTATCTGATCTATCGACAACCTCTTATTTATATTCTCTATCGGAGTGTATCGCATAACTACAGCCAAGCAAATTATCCCAACCATCATATAGATTATAAAAGGTATTTGTACATGCATACTTATACTTGTCATCTTAACAACAAAAAAATATCCAAAAAGAGTAACAATCATACAACCTATTCTAGTTGATGCATGATATCCCCCTGTATATCTTCTCAGACTAATGAATACAACACAAAAAATAAACGTAGATACACATTTCGCCCAAATAGCCCCTAATATCATCAAAAAAACAATTTGTTCTACACTATTTAACAGCATCTCATATCCATACTGATAAATCGCAACATTCTCTTCCTCAATAACGCCTCTATATAATAAAAAATCAGTTACCATACATGACAATTTTCGACACATTTCAGCCTCCATGCCCGTATAATAACTGATTCTATTTCGTTTTTCTAGGGGTGTGGCATACTTGGTATGTATATAGGCATACTTGGTATATTCTACACCATGAGATTCACAATAAATTGATCTTGTGTCTCCTCATTATAATAAATTCCATCCATTTTCTTCACCATCTTCTTCACACTTTTAATTCCAAATCCATGTTGCATAACGTCTGCCTTATTCGTGTGAAGCATTGGATTCAACCGCAAGACTGAACCTGATATATGATTACATATCCGAATCATGAATTTTCCCTTGTAGTCAGACAATTCCACTTTGATCCGTCTGTCCTGCTCTCTCTCTTCCGCTTCTATTGCATTATCAATCAGATTTGACAATATGATACCCAATTCAATCTGCTTATCTTCAGGAACATTCCCGCTAATCTGTACATCAAATATAATATTACGTTTCTTACAGATATCTGACTTTTCATTCAAAACTGTATTCACCACACTGCTATTGGTTTTATATAACCGTATACTTTCAAATTTGTCCCCAACAATCTGATCAATATACTTCAATGCAGACTCCGCTTCTCCATCCTCTAACATTCCCTGTATCATCACCAGATAACGTTTTAGATCATGTCTTAATATCTGGCTTTCTTCATATATGTTATTGATTCTTTCCTGCATATATTTCTCTTCTGACAATTTGGCATTCAGCACAATATTGTCAATCTTATAACGATATTGCTGATTCAACTGATACGCACATACACTGATTATAATGGATAGTATAAATAATCCCAACGCAACAAACAAAAAACGAACCATAATATCATCATCTATCTGCTTCTTTAATGTTATATCTGCAAATATTGTCACTACCGCAATCGTCACGCTATACATAAGCATCGGCATAAGCCATTCCTGATATTCCACATGTTTTCTCTTTATAAATAATACGACTGCTATCAACATCAGGAGCAACATAGCCTTATTCACACCCAGCACCAACATTCTTATGTAACTTCCCGGCTGAAGTAATATCGTCATGTCAACTGAAAGCATCGCATAGAGTCCATATACCGTAATCACATTAGATATCGTAACGATCAAATGATATATCACAATATATATTATTCTTATTTTCAGGCTTCCTTCTAAATATATATAGCAATATAACAGTTCAAGACCTATCATAATAACAGGTCGAATTATAATATTATCCGGCCAATCCTGTGCAATATATAACAATATCATAATCACCACAAACATCATATAATATATTGCATTTCTTCTTACTGTGCAGCGTCTTCCTAACAGGCTCCAGAGAAACACTACTGCACATCCGGAATCCAACAGACTTGCACCTCTTTCCATTATTTCATATACGATATCCATTAATAAATCTCCCTATTGCCTGCGCATATTGAACCCGTATCATCTCTGCTTTTCTTCTGCTTACCGGCACACTTTCCCCATTATCAAGAACCACTCTATCCGACTCAAAAAATGCTATATATCGAACATTCACCAGATATCCCACATGGGTGCGAATAAAGCCGTAATCCTTCAGGCGTTTTTCGCATTCCGATATCTTTCCACGAACTTTCTCTTTCCCTTGTGTCGTATGAATAATAATATAATGCATATCACTTTCCATATACCAGATATCCCGTATCTTATATGTACCTTTCGTTTTGTCCTTTCCAAAAGCAACCACGAATGTCTCTGATTCCAATTTTTCTTTTGCCGCCATCAATGCCTCTTCCAATTCTTCTGCCATTTTACTTTTTCTAACAAAACGTAATGGTCTATATCTCAGGCTTTGAAATACTAATTCTTCCTTATTGGTAACAAAAATAATATTAAGAAAAGTAAATTGTTTCATCAACTCATTTGCAATTTCCATTCCACTTAGATCGGGCATATCAATATCCAATAAAACAACATCTATCTGTTGTGTCTTTACTTCCTCCAGCAGCTTATTACCATTAGTATATTCCCGTATATCCATATGGCATCCCATAGCCTTTCCAATCCGCAAAACTTCGTCATGCGTCACCTTCCTATAATTCTGTTCGTCATCACATATAGCAACTATCATAAGGATCCCCCTCATTCTATGTATTCCATTTCTATATTAGCATATCCATCTATAATTGTCATTAGAAAATAAATGTTTCCTGTTCCGGTTATATTTTTATTATTTCCGATAGCTTTTCCCCTCCAGATTCGATATAATAAAACATATTGCATTATACATTTTGAAATAAGGGAGAACACATATGAAAGTAACATGTCACAATTGTGGGAAACGTTTTGACTACGATACCTACACAGGTCTTTGTCCGAAATGTTCCACATATTACCGGTTAGATACTCCGGCAGAAGATGTAACAGATATCTACACCAGCGGAACTGATTTTGAACCAGACGAGGATTCTTATACAGAGGAGACAGAGGATTATTTTGAATCCCTTCCTGCCATGGAAGAAAAGGAAGAAGCTGCAATTCACACTGCCGCCCGGACTGCCCAAAACGACTCCTGGATCTATCGTTTCAAGACCAATCACACACTTACCATTGTTTTACTAACTGCCATTGTCCTTGTATTTGCAGTGCCATTTTTCAGCATGAACTATCTCATACGTTCAAAAGAAAAACAATACAGTCTGTCTGAAATCATTTCCCCTACTCCTGCAAATATCGGAGAAACAATTTCATTTCACACAGATAACAGTCAATATGATCTGACGATTACCAACTTATCCAATGTAACGGATACCTGCTACCAGATACCGGACGGATATCAGCTGGTTGCATTTCATTATACAATGAAAGAAACCGGAACACCGGATTCCACAGCAGATACAAACAGACCTTATACTCCGCTTGGATATCACTCTTTCACCCCTTCCCTCCATACACAATCCGGTCAGTACCTACAGGCAATCAGTGAATATGACATTGCAAATGCTAATGGCAGCAAAGATTATGAATGGCGTGAAGAAACCGGAACCGGTTCCAATTTTGAATTTTTGAACGGCTGCGTATATTTCTTAGTAAAAGAAAATGATATTGCCAGCCTTCTTATTCAGCATACGAATTCTGAAACAAACGAGATTTTAGACTCTTATCAGATTGATAACCTGGAGGTGAGCGAATAATGAATGGATTATCTGTTGTTACTCATTTTATAACCAAACTATTACTATGGCTTTTTGGCAAGCTAGGCATTAATATTCTGCTCTTAATTGCTCTTATGCTCGAGATTCCCAGTATGTATGCATATTACAATGAGAAGATCTACGAAGCCCAGCTCTATACCAACCAATCCTTCCAAGTTACAAGCGAACCGGAACTCGTCCATGCGATCGACTTACAGGCAGGTTCCGAGTTCAGCAATGACGATTGTTATAAAGTAATGATCCAGATTGATAACTTATACACAAAACCATCTTATCGATATCCTTGCTTCTATTCCAATGACGACGATAGCATATTCTGCAAACTAGAACCTTTGGATTATTATTCTGACATTGATTCTTACGACATTCTGGATACAAGCACCTTTTTTCCAGCCGGAACACGCGTAACACTTCCGTATTATGTACAAAGTTCACTGGTAGAGGGCACGACACTTTCTTTTGTACATTCAGAGGTCTTTTATGGAACTCTGGATTCCACACATAATGATAATATGAAGAACACCCTGACCATCACATTCCCGTGATGATCGGGGTGTTCTTCTAAGACTGTTCCGAGTTATTTAATACATTTTGCAAATATCTTAACTTCGGTTGTTAATCCGTAATTATTACTTATTCTTCTTGCATTTTACCTGTTTACAGAGGATCGCAAGTCTTCCATTCTCCTTTGAATACTCACAAGTAGATAAGATCAATAATTCATCAGAACTATTATACTTTCCACCACAATTGTATTCCCGATTCTTTGCAACCTGCTTCTTCCACTTCTTGTAAACCTTCTTATTATCCAACTAATCATTCTTCTTTTTCTTCCGATAAAGAACTCCTAATCCAACTAACGAGATCAACAACATACCGCCTGTTGCTGCGATCGGTGCCGTGTCACCTGTCTTCTTGCTCCTAGTCTTCTTACCGGCTGTCCCTTTGCTGTGCGTATCAACCTCTGGCTTATCTTCGTCCGTTGTAACCTGCTCTGTCGTTACTTCGGTTGTGACCTCCGTTGTTGCTTCCGTTTCCGTTGTCACCTCGGTCGCCGTCTCTGTTGTAGTTGTGGTTGCTTCTGTCGTGGTAGGCGACTCCTGATAACTGTTCTTAAATGCAACCGTTGTAACATTCCCTTTCACAAGCGTAACATCTGCTGCTTTTCCCGTAGTTGCCGCCCCACTGTCAATTGTGTAGGTAACACTTGTCAATGTATATCCGGTTACATCCGTAACTGTTTCTGTAACTGCATATTTACCTGCTGTACAATCTAATGTCTTTGTCCACGTTTTGCTTGCTGTATCATAGGTAAACTCAGATAATTTGTAGGTCGCCACTTCCGTTCCCGCTGCATCTGTAACCTTAAATTGAATCGTCTTTTCCGCATCTTCCTTTGATACGGTTCCTGCCACCGTCTTCGTAAGCTTCAATGTACCCGGTTTTTCTTTGACATCTTTCATAACCACCTTGTTGACACCAACAATGTTGGATGCATGTGTAGTCGATGTAACCTTACCGTCATTTCCTACTGTAAAATCAATCGGATCTGCTACTTCATAGCCTGTCGGTGCTTTTGTCTCTGTCAAAGTATAAGTGCCTGCAGCAAGCGTTACGGTATAAGGTATCACATTACCCGCTGCATCCTTCTTATCACCCGAAGTCCATTTTGCTACAACCAGATTACTTGTCTTATCTGTAATCGTCAGCTCTGCTCCTGCAATCTCCTCACCTTTTGCCGCATCCACTTTACTGATATCCACAGAATGAGCAGCAGGATCATATGTATTGGTATATGCAACGGTTGTTGTTGTGCCTTTCGTAACGTTTGCTGTTGCGACTTCTCCATCTTGTGCTGCCGCAGAATCAATCGCATAACTTACCTTTGACAACATATAACCACCAATTGCCGTTACCGTTTCTGTTACCTTATATCCTCCTACATTACAATCCAATTCTTTGGTCCAGATCTTATTCGTTGCATCATATGTAAAATCAGATAATTGATATGTTCCTACTACTTGCTGATCGGAATTGTCCACCACCGTAAATTGTACAGAAGCCTCCGCCTGTTCCTTCGTTACCGTACCGCTGATCGTCTTTGTGATCTTCAACTTACCTTTGTCTATTGTTGCATCCTTCATTGTGACTTTCGTTCCGGAGGCTGCTCCTGCTGTTGCAGAAGTCACAGTACCATCACCGGCAACTGTAAATTCAATCGGATCTGCTACCTTGTAACCTGCCGGTGCCTTTGTTTCTGTCAAGATATAGGTTCCCTCTGCAAGCGTTATGGTATGAGGGATAAGATTACCCACTGCATCCTTATCACTACCGGAAGTCCATGTAGCCACTTCTGCCCCGGTTGACTTGTCCGTAATCTTCAAACTTGCTCCGGCAAGCTCCTTTGAGCTTGTGATATCCACTTTACTGATCTGTACCGGATGGGATGTTATCTCCTCATTTGGGAAAGAATACGTATAGCTTGTTGTAACTGCTTCTTCCAAATGAACCGGATAGCTTACACCATTCTCAGTTACATTGGATGGATATGTACCGGTATTTCCCGTTTCTTTAAACAGAAAATATCTTGGTGTCGTATCGATTTTATAGTTAGCTGGGGCCTTAGTTTCAACGATTCTATATAATTTTGCCCGATACAAATTAGAGAACGATGCTTTTCCAACTGTATTAGAAGCTACCGTTTGTGACGTGATTGCAGTTCCTACAACTCCCGTCGTTGCATCGTAAGCCATTTCACTACATGTAAACTCTGCGCCCGGCAGATAATTCGTTGTTTCACCTTTTTTATGCTTCACAATATGAATAACAACACCATTGGACGTTGATGAACCAGCACTCTTTATAACCGCCGTAGCACTTGGACGATATTTATCCGTTCCTGCATCACCGACACCCGATAACGAACAACTATTTACACAATTCGCATCCGTTAATGCCGCTCCTACATCCAAAGTGATTGTTCCCATGTAGGTAATCACTACCTTTTTACTATCCGGTACCTTAACCTCCAACGTTCGAGTTGATGCATCATAACTAACCTGCTGCGACGTTGCTGTGACACCATCTATCTTCATACTTCCCGGATAATACTCAATTGCAGAACCCATAACATCTTTTAGCAGCAATTGATCACTCGCTGCATCCAGATCTAAAGCATTCTCATTTACAGTAATTGTATATTTTACATTCGGTGCTGTTGTTGCATCATATTGCCCGGTCTTATCAATAATACTATCCTTCTTTAATTGTTTCCATTGTGCCGTAGCCGGTACTTCCGGACAAACTCTATCATTTACCTTAATGAATGCTTTATTGACATAATCCTGTGATGTCATTGCCTGATTAAGATCCACATAATCTGTTGTATAGAACAGACAAAGCTGCTTTCCCGCCGTCTTAATATGTGTTAACGCATCCCCTGTTATTTCAAAGTATATTTTATTACTACTTGTCGTAACATGAATTGAATTCGTTAACGCACTATTCTCTGCACTCGACCAATCGTCTGTTTCATAAACTTTCAAGGAACCATTCTTATATTTCAAATTACCCGGAAGTGTATCTTCTATTATTGACGTTGTCGTATCCGCAGGTAAAGCAGATACAATCAGCTTCCAATTGATACCGGTACTATAATCCCATGGAAAATCCGATCTATTAGCCGTGTCTTTTTTCAAATATTGTTCCGGCTTATATGTATAATCTGCCGACGAATTTTTATTAACCGTACCATCTATGTAAGTTGCTGTATTCTGATATGTTGTATCCTTCGCAGGAACCGGATCTATATGCGTTTTTACTTTAATTGTATATGTTCCCTCCGCAACAGCACCAAATGGAATCGTAATCGTATTCCCTGCTACCGATGGAGTGATACCTGTAACTCCATTAATTGTAATATCTGACGCTGTACAGGTCATACCTGCCGGAATCGTATCCGTCACTCTCATGTCACTGCTACTTCCGCCCTTCGGAACCTTTACTGTAATTGTCCATTCCACATCAGTACTGCTATTGCCTGTTGTATCACATACTTTTTTAATATATTCATGGTTGGATCCAATTGTACAATAATCTGTCTTCGACATATCATATGTATTACCATATGGATTGATCTGAATCGTATTAGACTTTGTATATTGTTCTGTCGTTGACACATCTCCTATCCCTGTATCATAGGTAATCGTATATGTATTATTATCCGTTCCCGCCGGAAAAGTATATCCGTTTTGTAAATCTGACCATGTAGGATTACCCGGAAGTGCCGGTGTGGACGATAATGTACCATTAATATATGGTCCAACATGATGTTCTTCCGTCCCTAATATATCTTTGATCTTAGCGCCTGCAATATTATATCCATTCGGATTCACTGTAACTTTCCAGGTGATCTTTGACTGATCTGTACTCACCGTGTGATCTTTGCTAACCCATTTTTCAACAACTCTTTTGGTATATTCCAAATTTTTCCACGATGTTCCACCATCTGTCGTAGTATCACTACTAACTGATGCCGAATTACTTACACCAGCTTTATCATCCCAACTATCATATACCAGTGCTTTCTCATCTTTCAGTTTCACTTTATACTTCACAAATATGGTTTTATCTTTTAATGCCGACACGGTAACAACAAAACCATCCGTTGTATTGCTCTTTGTCGGTGTATTATCCGTATATGATTTGGTGCACGCTTCATCTTCCCAATAAGTAGGCTCTCCATCTAATTCCAGATTACTTCCCATTTTGTCTGTAGCCTTAATATTCGTCTGTGGACCTGTCGCAGTAATTCTTAACTTATATTCTGCTGTCATAGTAGATTCATCCAACTGACCACCTGCTTTTTGAATCGACACACCATCGTTTCTATCATCACGCTTCATATCAATATTGAACGTGCCCAATGCATTAAATGTAAAAGAAGTCTGTCCACCTTTACCATTATTTAACACATCATTTCCCAGTTTACCGGTTGCCGTCAGGGAGCCATGTCGTCCACTTTGACCCAAAAATGCATCACTTTCTTCACCCGCATCATATTTTAATGTAATAGTATTGCCATTAAGATAATAATGACCAACAATTGTACTACCATCCATCAGATCACCGGTAAATGTATCAAATGCAATATTCGATGGCAATTCATAAGTCAGGCTATCATTCTGACTGGTAGGAAACTGATTATCCACAAACTTCCAATTCAAATTAATGCTGATCTTATCATTATACGCAACTTCAATCGGCGCTGAAGATCCGGGTGTAATAATAACACCGCCAATTGTAACCTGGCAGGCACTCGCATCCAAATAATTATCTAATTTTGCAGGGGTACCTGCACTCTTAGAAACCGGCATCCTCATTTTTTTAACTTTCCTATTTGCCCTTGCCTTAACGCCCATCTCCGTTGTAACAGCCTCTGTCTGTTGCTCCGTATCCACTATTGAACTCTCAACCGTTGCTGCCAT
>ERZ780207.2712-NODE-2712-length-12290-cov-6.883286_pt1 | contig 12290 bp, 8 predicted proteins | sample MGYA00510977_ERZ780207 | MGnify/ENA primary metagenome ERZ780207 (study PRJEB29588, sample SAMEA2151383) | human gut metagenome | biome: human gut; feature: human-associated habitat; material: faeces | place: Denmark | collected 2008/2010 ... | reverse complement strand
GCCGCTCCACCACGAAGCGGCGGTAGAGCCCGTCAACAGCAACCAGCTCGTCATGGGTGCCCTGCTGAACGATCTCGCCGTGATCGACCACAAAAAATTGGTCGGCATGGCGCACAGTTTTCAGCCGGTGAGCAATCATAATGACCGTCTTATCGTGGGTCAATTCTGCAATGGCCTCCATCAGCTCCTTCTCATTTTCCGGGTCAACATTGGCCGTGGCCTCGTCCAGAATGATGATGGGAGCGTCCTTCATGATCGCCCGGGCAATCCTACCTGTATAAGCAGAGCAAGGCGGCGTCCGAGATCACAAAGCAGCTCAAGGAAATCTACAACAGCGGCGAAAAGACCCGCAAGGAGAAGATGAGCGAGGCTCGTGACCTGCTGGAGCTGCGTAACGAGATTTATAGAAAAGCCCTGTTGACCGTCGGCACCTACGAGGAAACCGCAAAGAGCATCGGAAGTGCAGACAGCGATGTGGTGAAGCGCGAAGCAAACCGCAAGGCGTTCGGCGCAGAGTACGCACTAAAGACATACAACAAGGATGTCGAAGAAAAGGCAGCCGAGTATGTCGCACAGGGCGTTACCTACGACCAGTACTATGCGGCATACTTTGCAGCCCGTGGTATCGTAGGTGACAAGGGCGAGAACGGCAAGACGATTGCCAACTCTGCAAGCCGCAAAAAGAAAGAAGCTATCGACAAGGCCGTTCCAGGCGCAAGCACAAAGCAAAAGCACCTTTTGTACGAGGCACTCGGAGTGTCAGAGAAGGTGTGGTAAAGAGATACCCCCTCCGTAACTGGAGGGGGTATTTTACTGTGTAGTTTCTGTGTAGCCTATATGCAAAAATACCGCAATAAACAGCAATATTTGCAAAGACTAAAAATGCTGAAAACCCGCATGAACAAATGAAAAACCCGCATTTCTGCGGGTTTTCTTTTGGCGGAGATGGAGAGATTCGAACTCTCGAACCGCTTTTGACGGTTACACGATTTCCAGTCGTGCGCCCTCGACCAACTAGGCGACATCTCCATGTCGTTATCAGGATGGGTCAAGTAAAAGTCCTGACGAGAATTTATTATACCGTATTACCGGCATAAAAGCAACCCCCTTTTTGCAAAAAAGTTGCCCTAAAAGACATTTTTTCGCATTACGGGCAAAGAAAGGATTGCGCCCGGCCCTTTGGCGTACTATAATATTATAAGTCACTTTCGGAAAAAAGGAAGGATAAGACCCATGAAACGAGTAGAGATCAAAGCACTGTTTGCGGAGCCGGAGCGCTACACCGCGGAGCCGGTCACTATTTGCGGCTGGGTGCGCACCCTGCGCTCCAGCAAGGCCCTTGGCTTCATCGAGCTGAACGACGGCAGCTACTTCAGCAATCTGCAGGTGGTGTTTGAGGAAAATAAACTGGCCAATTATGATGAGATTTCCCGCCAGAATGTCGGCGCGGCGCTTATTGTCACCGGCCGTCTGCTGCTGACCCCCGAGGCCAAGCAGCCCTTTGAAATCCATGCGGAGAAGATCACCGTGGAGGGCGCCTCCACCCCCGATTATCCCCTGCAGAAAAAGCGCCACAGCATGGAGTTCCTGCGCACCATCCAGCACCTGCGTCCCCGCACCAATACCTTCAGCGCGGCATTCCGGGTGCGCTCTGTCGCGGCGCAGGGTATCCACAAGTTCTTTACCGAGCGCGGCTTTGTGTACGCGCACACCCCGCTCATCACCGGCAGCGACTGCGAGGGTGCCGGCGAGATGTTCCGCGTCACCACCATCGATCCCGCCGATCCCCCCCTGACCGAGGACGGCAAGATCGATTACAGCCAGGATTTCTTCGGCAAAGCCACCAATCTCACCGTCAGCGGTCAGCTGGAGGGCGAGTGTATGGCTATGGCCTTTGGCAAGATCTACACCTTCGGCCCCACCTTCCGCGCGGAAAAATCCTACACCGGCCGCCATGCCGCCGAGTTCTGGATGATCGAACCGGAGATCGCCTTTGCCGACCTGGAGGACAATATGGTGCTGGCGGAGGACATGATAAAATATGTGCTGCGCTATGTGATGGAGCAGTGCCCCCGCGAGCTGGAATTCTTCAATAACTTTGTGGATAAGGGCCTGCTGGAACGCCTAAACCATGTGGTAAACAGCGACTTTGCCGTCTGCACCTATACCGAGGCCATCGAGCGGCTGCAAAAGGCCGATGTGGAGTTTGAGTACCCTGTCAGCTGGGGTGTGGACCTGCAGACTGAGCATGAGCGCTACCTCACCGAAAAGATTTTCGGCAAGCCGGTCTTTGTTACCAATTATCCCAAGGAGATCAAGGCCTTCTATATGCGCCTGAACGATGATGGTAAGACGGTGGCGGCCGTGGACCTGCTGGTGCCCGGCATTGGCGAGATCATCGGCGGCAGCCAGCGTGAGGAGCGTCTGGACATCCTGCTGGACCGCATCCACGAGCTGGGGCTGAATGAGGAGGACTACTGGTGGTACCTCGACCTGCGGCGCTTCGGCGGCGCGCGCCACGCCGGTTTCGGCCTAGGCTTCGAGCGGCTCATCATGTATGTCACCGGCATCCCGAATATCCGTGATGTACTGCCCTTCCCCCGCACCACCGGCTTTGCGGAATTCTAAACCGAATATATATATGCTGAAGTCCTCCGCGTGGGATCCCATGCGGAGGACTTCAGTTTGTTTATTTACGGAGGGCGATTTAATCCGCAGAGAAGGTTTGCTGGAAGAACCGCCGGACCATTTCAGTGGTGTCATCAGTGTGGTCCTCGGCGGTAATCAGATAGTATTCAGAGCCATACAGGGGATCCTTCAGTGGGACAGCCCGAATCTGGGAAGAGGGAAGCATCCAGTTCGGCTGGAAGGTGGGGTAGACCCAGTTGTAGTTTTCTACGCATACATTGCGCAGCTCGGAGATGTTCTTGGAGATGATCTCCAGCTTGGGCACAAATCCGGCTTGCTGGCAGTGACGGAGAAAACCGTCTGTTTGAATATCTCCGGTACGGATCCCTTCCCGGATGGGATCATAGTACAGGATAAAGCTCTGCTCCCGCAGGTCGCCCACATCTACATCCGCTTGTCCAGCCAAGGGGTGGTCCGCCCGCATGACAATACATAGCGGCTGATTGTGCAGCAGGGTACAGCGGGTACCCGGTATGGTGCAGAAGGCAGGCGTTTTATTACGGTCCTCCTGCCAAAAGACACGAGTGACCAGCAGCGCGTCAAATTCCCGACTGCGCAGGCAGGCTTCGACCTCCGAGGATTGGTAAAATAGAAACTGAATATTGTGCCCGGGGGCATACAGATAGAATTTTTCCATCAGCAGGCACTCGGTTTTTATGCTGATGCGCCCCAGAGGAAGACCGATGGTATAGGGCTTCTCATCCTGGCCCTTCAGCCGGCTGATGTGAAACTCCAGCGATTCATATTGTCCCACCACCTGTGCGATATAGGGAAGAACGCTGGTACCCGGCCCTGTCAGCTTCAGGCGCTCGCCCCGGGCGGGACGGTCAAATAAGGTGATGCCCAGGGCCTCCTCCACACACTTCACCTGCCGGGAGACCGAGGAGGGCGCACAGGGGATCTCCTCAGCGACCTTGCTGAAATTCAGGTGGGTGGCCACCAGCAGTACAGTCTTCAGGTATTGGATCTCCATAGTGCGCCCTCCTTTTGGTTATGGCAGCGGGTAGGCAATGCAGCGGGGCTTCCTCAGTGTTTCAGTGACGGTAGGAAAGGGAATCCGCCCGAACAACGGATGTGGCATCCGTCTTTTTGGGGTCCTTCTTTTCTCCGGGCTGGGGGCGGCGGTTCCGGCGCAGGGCTTCATCCATGTGGATCTTGACGCCGCGGCTGGCCAAAGTGTGCTGCAGGGCGGGCACATCCAGCGCCTGCAGGCTGATATTCTCCTTGGCAGCCATGGAAACAGCCAAGCCGGCAGCTTCACCGGTGAGAACACAGGCGGGAATAAACCGTGCGACTTCCCAGCCGCGGCCGGTGGCGGAAACGATCCTTCCGGCTGCGGCAATGTTGGTGATCTCGGTATCGATGAGGCCGCCGTATGGGAACTCGTATACTTCGGCAGGAATTTCCAGCGAGTGGATCATGCAGCCGATTGAGCTTTCCACATACCGGTCAGGCACTACCTCCAGCTGCTCCTTGCCAACCAGCCGGCGGGTCATACGGAACTGCGGCATAAGCGGCAGGGTCATCTGCGCGTAGGAGGGGCTCTGGTGCTGCTTTAAGTAGTCCAGCGCCAGCTTGCGGCTGGTACGGATATATCCGTTGACGCCCTCACTGGTGGTGCCATAGTACATGGGGATCTCCGCCTCGCTGTTATCGGCATCGGGGCGAAGCCCCAGCCAGCGCAGCGGCAGTGCCTGCAGGGCCTGTCCGGTCTCCAGGCCTTTTTTCATGGTATCCAGGTCTATTTCATGTGCCCAGTGGGAAACAATGCTCCGCTGTGTTTCGGTGGGAGCGCCGGCCCGGAACATCAGGTCCAGGTCGCCGCTGGCATCCACAAAGGCCTTGGCCAGGTAGGCGGTGCGTCCGGATTTGTTTTCGACAATGACGCCCTTGCAGGTTTTACCCTCCATGATGGGCGCGCAGAAGTTGGTATCAAAAACGACCTGAATACCTTCCTGTTCCATCAGCTCATCCAGTGTGCACACGGCAGCCGGGATATTAAAATTGGTGCGGTAGCGGCCGGTGGGGGTGTCCACGGTATCGGGCCCGTTCCGCCAGCAATCTGGCAGGTTATCGTAGCCGTAGCGGATGCAGACATGCAGCAGCTCCTCCGCCAGGCCGCCATATACCTTGTGCCCCAAACCGTCATCCAGAGGCAGATAGATGCAGACATGGCCCAGGGTAGCCAGACCGCCCAGGATGATGCTTTTCTCCAGCAGAATGACCCGGGAGCCATTGCGTGCGGCCGAAACCGCGGCGGCTACACCGGCTACGCCGCCGCCTACTACGATTACATCCGCTTCCCCCGCAACGGGGATGGAATGGGATTGCTCAGTGATTTGCTTTGGTTTTTCCATTGATGGTATGCCTCGTTTCTTAGTGTATTATAGCAGATGCGCGGGAAGAAGGGAACAGGCCATATCGTCCCGGAAAAGCCGGTTAGGGCAGAATGTAGCTGCAGCCAAGGGCAATCACATAAACCACAATGATATAAACAGGAATCACCTTGATGGCATCGTGCCAAATAAAGCGGTTGTCTATCTCCTCACGGTCCAGCAGCAGCGCGGCGTAGATGGTACCTGCATAGGTCAAGAAGGCCATGTTGGCGCACAGGCTCAGCGTCGCGGCGGTAACAGATGCGCTGATCCCGGTGTCCAGCTGCATCTGGCATACAAAAGGCATGATGGCCGCGTTGCCCAACAGGGTAAGGGGGGTGCCGTTGCAGATGTTGGTGATGATGGTGATAACAATAGTAAGGAGCAGCAGCAGCAGCGGCAGCGGCATATTGCCGAATACGGGTTTAAGCAGGGAGATGATCCAGTCGCGAATGCCCAAATCAGCGGAAGCCATGGCATTGCCCAGGAAGGTGAAGCAGCCAACGATGCACACCACATTCCACAGGGTGCCTTCACTCAGCAGCTTCATGGGGTTGGCCAGCGGCTTGCCGTCTACTTTGATAAGCCCCAGAATGCCCAGCGCCAGCAGGAAAATGAGCGTAGTGCCGATAGGAGCCAGAACAGCGCTTCCGGGGAAGTCCTTCGGCAGCAGCGGGATCACGATGATATACAGGAAGGACAGGCAGAAGATGGTGAGAATGAGCTTCTGGCGCTTATTAAATTTCTTGGGAATGTTGCGCAGCGCCTCTACATTTTCAATATCCAGCTCCTTCAGCGGGGCAACATTGCACTTAAATACACCGGGGATCATAAAGGCCAGAATGCACAGCCATACCAGATTGACCAGGATGCACACGAACATATAGGTGAACATATTGATGCTCAGTCCAAAGCCCTGCATGCTGGTATTGATAAGGGTGTAAATGGTAAGGGCAATGCCCTTGAAGGGGAAGCAGAAATTACCCATGCAGCCCAGGTAGATGCCCAGCAGCATGAATTTGCAGAATCTGTCCTGCTTATCATAGCCGCACACATCCCGGATGGACTCATAAATGCCGAAGTACAGCAGCGCGGTGGGGATAAACCCGATGAACATGGAAACGATAAAGCTGGAGAAGAACAGCGAGAACAGCAGCGCGACCGGGCGTCCTCGAAGCGCCTTGATGCTAAGCAGCTTGCGCACCAGCACATCGATCACGCCGGCTTCCTTGAGCGCCACGCACAGCGCAGATACAAAGATCAGCTGGGGGACGGTAGAACCGCCCATCCAACTGGAAACAGCGGCGGAGGATGTCAAAAAGCCGCTGTATACCATGGCGATAATACCCAGGATAGCAGCTAGGGTGGACTGGGAAGTGAATACTGTAAGCAGAATAACGCCGATAAATACGCCCAGGGCATTGGAGCCGACCTGTGTAACCACGGAGAACGGGCCCAGAATCCGGCCGAAAAAGAACATAAAGAGGAACGCGATCAAAATGATCGGCCACTCACGCTTTTGGGCAGCTGACTTTGTCATAGTAGTTCACATGCAAGGCTAAGCACGGAGCTTTGCATGCGATCCTCCCTTCTGTAATTTTTATTCTCAGGTGAACGGTGATCTGCCGCCTTCGGTCGCGATCCGAAAACGGATTCCATAATAAATTGTGCACAATCTACACTTTTTATTTTAGAAAGCCTTGTGTATAAAGTCAATTGCACAATCCGCACGCACTGTTGCAACTTTGGCATGGAATTCGCTTCCGTCCCTATATGGAAGGTCCTCCCGCCGCCCCCGCTGACCTGATTGGCGGCGTGTCTCTCCCCTGTGGGAGTGCCTCATCCCCCGCAAAAATGTATTTTCTCATACTTTGGGATGATTTACACCACCAGCTTTGGCTGGTAAAATAAGACCAGAACACAAAATACCGCCGATCCATCATACCATAAGGGGACTGGTCCCCTTCGGCATCCCGTGGCCCCCACGGGATGAATCCGCTGCAAAGGGAGGGAGCGCATGGCCAAAAATGTAGTCATCCGGTCGACTGTCCGGGAACAGTACCAAAAATTCATGGCACGGGGCAGGGTGCTGTTTTTCACCGCGCCCTGCGGCTTTGGCAAAAGCATCCTGGCCGAAACGCTGCTTGCCGGGCAGCAGGTGCTTTCTCTCACCGCCGGGGAGCCGGACTTCGCCCTGCCGGCGGATGATAAGGACTGGCAGGTCCTCTTGATCGATGACCTGCGGCAGATGACCGAGGAGCCGGATCAGCAGGCGCTGTGCCAGCTCGTCCGGGAGTACAGCGACCGCCGGTTCGTCCTGCTTTCCCGCGGGGCGGTGCCGGGCTGGCTCATGGCCTTCCAGTATGCCGGGCTTATGGCGGTGCTGGATGCCGACGCCCTGCTCTTTGACCGGGAGGATATCCGCAGCCTGTTCCGGCAGCAGGGCACCCCCGTCAGCGAATCGGAGCTTTCCGAGATTCTGCGGGAAACCAGCGGCTACCCGCTGGGCGTGGCGGTCATCGCCCACTGCATGGTCGGCGGCCGCCCCTATGGCCCGGAGCTCATCGCCCAGGGCTACCACGAGGTCTTTTTCTACTTCGAGGCGGCGGTCTACCGCCGGTTCGATCTGCCCATTCGCCGTTTTTTGCTGGAGCTTGCCCCCTTTGAGAGCTTCGATGCCGAGCTGGCCCGTATGGTCAGCGGCGATCCCCACGCCGGGGAACGCCTGGCCTGGCTCCAGCACAATACCACCATGCTGCGCCCCGATGATGTGCAGCGGTTCCGGTTCTGGCCGCAGTTCCGCACCTTTTTGCTGTGGGAGATGGACCGGGAATACAGCGAGGAAAAGCGCCGCACCGTTCTGGGCCGCAGCGGCCTCTACTACGAGCTGAAAGAGGATTACAGCCATGCACTGGAGTGCTACACCATGGCAGGGGATCATTCCAAGGTCTCCGAGCTTCTGGTGCGCAATGCCGAGCTTCATCCCGGCATGGGCCATTACAGCGAGATGGAGAAATACTACCGCAGCCTGCCGGAGCAGGAGATCGCCGCCTCCCCAGCGCTGATGCAGGGCATGAGTATGCTGTGCGCCCTGGCGGCCGATTATGAGGGCAGCGAGCGCTGGTACCAGGCGCTTTCTCAGTTTGCCCGCTGCCGTGCCAAAAGCGACGCGGCCGGGCGGCAGGCCCGGGGCCGGCTGGCCTGGTTGGATATCTCCCTGCCGCAGCGCGGCGTCACCGATCTCACCGCCATCATCCCCGCGGCCTACCGGCTGTTGGTCAATAAGGAAGTGACCCTGCCGGCCTTTTCGGTCACCAGCGCCCTGCCCAGCATTATGAACGGCGGCAAGGACTTCAGCGAATGGAGCCGCCGGGATGACCTGCTTTATCAGACCATCCGTGTCCCGGTGGAGGCCATTCTGGGCCGGGATGGCGTGGGTCTGCCGGATTGCGCCATTGCCGAAAGCAAGTTTGAAAAAGGCGAGGACATCACCGCCCGTATGCTGGCCCTGATGCCCCGATTGGGGGAGATCCAGCGGGACGGCACCCCGGATATTGAATTCGCCGCGGTGGGCCTGCTGGCCCGCAGCCAGTTGGCGGCCGGCCACTCCCAGGATGCCCGCAGGACGCTGGAAAGCCTGCGGCAGCGCTTCGCGGAAAGCGGCCAAATCCGATTTTTGCCCAATATCGATGCCATGCTGTGCCGCGTTGACCTGCGGACTGGCGATACCGATGCCGTAGATAGCTGGTACCGGGAAAAGGCCCCGCGCGACCCCCTCAGCATCAATATCATGAAGCGCTACCAGTACTTTACTCAGGCCATGGCGGAGCTTGCTCAGGGCCGGCCGCAGGCCGCCCTGCTTACCCTGGCTCCGCTGGAACCCTACTGCATCGCCTGCCAGCGGAAGATGGATCACACCACCCTGCTGCTTTTGCGGGCCGTGGCCCAGTACCGGCTAAAGGACGAAGCCTGGCGGCAAAGCCTTACCGATGCCCTGCGCATTGCCGCCGGGTTGGGGTTCATCCGCCCGGTAAGCTGCTACGGCGCCGCCCTGCTGCCCCTGCTGCAGGCCCTGCCCAGCCCGGAGGAAGAGAGCTGGTACCGGCAGGTGGTGGCCTTTGCCCGGGTGCAGGCCGCCCGGTATCCCTACTTTTTGGTGCCGCCCCTGCCACCCGGCGAGGAAATGACCGCCACCGAGCTGCAGGTGCTGCGCCTGATGTGCGCCGATAAAAGCAATGCCGAGATCGGCCGCATTTTGGATATCAAGCTGCCCACGGTAAAAACCCATGTCAGCCATATCCTCACCAAGTTGAATGTCAGCCGCCGCAGCGAGGCCAAAACCGCCGCCCGCCGCCTGTGGCTGGTAGAATAAAAAAACTGTAATTCTGGAGGAGCGTATGAAGAAACGAGTAAGTAGTATTTTGCTGGCCGCCGTGCTGTGTGTCACCATGCTGTCTGTTGTAGCACTGGCAGATGAATGTCAACATGACTGGGAGTATAAAGATACAGGTGCAGGCTTAAACTGCATTGGAACATGTAAAATTTGCAAAGCAGAAAGCTATCCTGTTCAGCACTGTGATATCGTCAAAGATGGAAAATGTGACTATTGTAATACTGCGCTAGCAGTTTCTTTTAACGACATTTATAGCAGTTGCGCCACCACATGGGAGGCGGCGTTTAAGTACATTGGATCGACCAGTGGAACCCTTTATCCAATCGCAGATACAACCGAGACGATCACCTATAACGGAAACGGCAATGTTACCATCAATGTAACAGGAAAAACGCTGAATAACCTGACACTTAATAGCGGAAAAGTTACCCTAAAGCACAATGAGGTATATGATGGTGCTTCCACCGTCAAAAATGTTACTGTTACCGGTGGTACCTTAAAAATTGAAGGTAATAGCCATTTGACCGTCACCACTCTGAAGATATCCGCCAACGCCAAAGCAGAACTCTCCGGCGGCACCTACGGCGAAATTACCGGAGTCACTGATAAGAACACCCTGTTGGGCCCCGGCTATGTATTTGATACCGATGGTAAGACCGTTGTAGAAGCCCCCATCAAGAGTGTCACTGCGTCCGTAAGGGCCCATAACAACGCCAAATATGGCTACACCGCCGAACAGGCCCCGGTTCTTACCGCAACCGTTGTTGCCCCGGATAATGCGACCGGTGTGACCTACCAGTGGTACAAGGTAAACGGCAGCGAGAAAACCGCGATTGATAATGCTACCGCCCAAACCTATACAGTGGAAACCGGCCTGAACGCGGGGAACTACGATTACTGCTGCACAGCTACCGTTGGCACCTACTCCCTCACCAGCGGTGATGTCACCGTGACCATCAAAAAGGCGGATGGCCCCCAGCTGGGCACCATCAATGTAAACCAGGTCTACAATGACACCACCAGCAAGACCATCAATATCTATGATTACATTGGTACAGATCTGAACAAACTGGCAAAGGATGCAGGAACACTGCGTTTCCACACGGGAACTTATTCTCCCGAAAACACGATAGAAAGTGGCTGGGATGTGGATGTTAATACTGGCGCCATTACTTATCAGCTGGCTGAGGGCTTGAGCGTAGGCCAAACCATTACAATAACCATGCAAGTTGGTTATAATGAGGCCTATTCCAAGAACCACGAGGATGCCACCGTCACTGTAAATATCGCCCTCACCATGGCCACCCCCACTGGCACCCCCAATTACACCCCCATCACCTCCAGCGGCAAGACCCTGGCCGATGCCCACCTCAATGCCGATAATAATGCATTCTCTGTGCCCGGTAATGTAAAGTGGGCAGTTGATGGTGACCCAGAAAGCGTGAAAGTCGAAAAAGGGACAGCCTACGAGTGGATCTTCCGTCCGAAAGACGATAAGCACTTTGAAGTAATCCGCGGCTCCATCATCCTGTGGACCGAAAGCGGCAGCGGTGTGGTGATCATCGTTCCTTCCCAGTCCGGTGAAAGCACCCCCGCCAGCAACCCCAATACCGGCGCGGCCCATGTGGGCCAGCCGCTGCCCGGCTTGGCCCTGCTGGCGCTTGCGGCTCTGTGCCTGTATGCAGGTACCCGCCGCTTCTAAACAGCCATCCTCACTTACCTCTCTGGGGGCAGCAGTAGGTTCAAAACCTGCCGCTGCCCCCATTCTATCCCATGTGTGAGTTGAACCCCGGCCGAAGATGTGATATAATTTTCCCCAGCGCGGCATGGCCGCCAAAAACCGTGACCGGAGGGCCTTATGAATACCTTCTTGAAGCTGGCTTTTTTGTTCTATATCGGTTCTTCGCTGGGCTGGGTGCTGGAGCTTTTCTTCCGGCGCTTTATTTCCGGCAATAATCCCGAGCGCAAGTGGATCAACCCCGGCTTTATGGTGGGGCCCTATGTGCCGCTGTACGGCACCGGGCTTTGCATCCTGTACCTGGTTTCCCGCCTTTCGGAAAGCCGTCAGATCGCCGACCCCGTGTGGAACCACATTGCCATGCTGGTGCTGATGGCCGCCGCCATGACCGCCATCGAGTACATTGCCGGCATCCTGCTGCTGAAGGTGATGAATGCCCGTCTGTGGGATTACAGCCGCCGCTGGGGTAATGTGAATGGTCTTATTTGCCCCCTGTTTTCCGCCATTTGGGCAGTGATGGGCGCGGCCTATTATTTCTTTGTGGATCCTTACATTTTGCGGGCACTGGATTGGCTTTCCCGCAATTTGGCGTTTTCCTTTGTCATCGGCGCGTTTTTCGGCGTTTTCGCCATCGATTTCGTCTATTCCACCCACCTCATGGTCAAGATAAGGACCTTTGCCCGCGAGAAGAATGTGGTGGTCCGCTATGAGGAGCTGAAGGCCTACTTTAAGGCCGGCCGGGAAAACGGCCGCCAGCACTTTTTCCTGGCCCTGCATACCGAGATCCCGCTGCGGGAAAAGCTGCAGCAGTACTACGATTACCGCCGGGCCCGCCGGGAGGAGCTGGACCGCATCCTGCACGGAGAGGACGGTACCAGCAGCACCGCCAAAGCAGAATAAGCTATTTTACCGGAGGGAAGTCGCGAGCTTCTCTCCGGGCCTTTTTATGTGGGTAGGCCCCATCTCATCTTGCCTGCCCGGCGGAGGCCAGTTTGCAGTCGCCTATCGGCGCCGTGGGGCCTTTTGCAAAGGCATAGTTAGCACCGCTCGCCGCGGGGGCCTTCCTTTTGCTCCTGCAAAAGGAAGCAAAACAGGG
>ERZ780207.2710-NODE-2710-length-12293-cov-3.835185_pt1 | contig 12293 bp, 13 predicted proteins | sample MGYA00510977_ERZ780207 | MGnify/ENA primary metagenome ERZ780207 (study PRJEB29588, sample SAMEA2151383) | human gut metagenome | biome: human gut; feature: human-associated habitat; material: faeces | place: Denmark | collected 2008/2010 ... | reverse complement strand
AGGTTTGCATAACTAAGCCAAATCATAGATATGAGAATCATTTGCAAGCTTAATTTTTTCTTGCAAATCATCCAATTTCTTATTCATTTTTTCCTCCCATTCTTGCTTACGCTTCTTTTCACGACGCATTGCCGCCAAGAAAGTTTCTCTTGTAAATAAAATATCCTTTGCCATATTGTCTATATTTTAATTCAACCGCAAAGCTACAACTTTTATTTGAAATCACCAAGATTTTTGGAGATTATTTTCATGGGAAAGTTGAATCTCCTCCTTCCCCTGTTGAGGAGCTTATCGCTCGTGACAAGACTTCGCTCGACATCACTGCTTACTTCTGGTGGAGAAGTCTGGAAGCTGTTTCTTCGCAGCTGGTTTACCAAAAACTGTGTCTCGATGAAATGGTATAGCATCATTTGCCCTCCTTATTTATAATGCACGCAATAGGTATACGCTGCAAAAGTACAAAAATAGTTAGAACATGGGCAAAAAGTTGTGTAAAAGAATCCATGTGGATTTATTTTATAGTTTTTCGAGCATTTGTTATGTATGTTGCTATACATCATTGCGAAAGTGTACGAGCTCGTACACAATTCGAATAGGATAGACTGTTGGACGAGGTAAATCCAGAGGCACGAATGTGATATCTGAAAATGCATATAGGGGAGATGTGAAATATAATCCCCCTTCGATTGTAACTTTTTCTAAAACTTTTCTCCCGATTTTCTTGCGTGTTCCAAAATATTGTTGTACTTTTGAAGGAGTAATATAGAAAAAGTAGAACTCTAAAACAATATAACTCTATGATTATCAAGCGTTTTACCCCCCCCCTATCGATTTGGGGTGCAGGCTCTGGTAGCCTTCACTTTATTGCTTGTTCTTGCCAGTTGTAGCAAGGATGAGACCTTTAATACAGGTGAGCGTGCCATCTGTATTGAAGCTAATAGTACACGTACTTACTATGCCATTACCGATACTGAAGGGGTTGCGTACATCACCTCTGGTATAGCATGTCTTATCAATCAAGATACTAAACATCCAAAATGGATACTTAGCTATGAAGATATAGCTAAGCAACTCAATATATCCTTATCGAATGTTTCTACGATGCATATTGCCTTTACCGAAGTCCTGAAAGATGGTCTTTGGCGTTTTGCCGTGCAGTTTGATGGTCAAAAGGAAGGCAGCGAATATTTGATAGACGTAAATCCCGAAACAGGCAGTATCGAATGGGTGCAGAGCATTGAAGAAATGCCTGATGGGGAAGTTACGCTCCATTTTAATCATTAATTAATCAGTAAAATTTTATATAAATGGCAGTTAAGAAATCTGAGTTATACAGCTCTTTATGGGAGAGCTGTAACCAGTTGCGTGGCGGCATGGATGCCAGCCAATATAAGGATTATGTACTTGTTGTACTCTTCCTAAAATATATCAGTGACAAGGCAAAGGCTGATAAGGATTATCTTCTCAATATTCCTGAAGGATGTTTTTGGGAGGATATTCTTGCGCTTCGTTATAAGAGTAATATCGGTGAAAGACTGAATGAAATCATCCATCAGATTGCAGAGGAAAATGATCTGAGCGGCGTGATTGATACTGCCGATTTTAATGATGATACCAAACTGGGTAAGGGTAAGGACAAGGTAGATACTTTGTCTAAACTTGTTACGGCTTTCACAAAAAATGCACTTGATTTTTCCAGCAACCGTGCTGGTGATGATGACCTTCTGGGTGATGCCTATGAATACCTGATGAAGAATTTTGCTTCAGAAAGCGGTAAGAGTAAGGGACAGTTTTATACTCCAGGCGAGGTGAGTCGTGTGATGGCAAAGGTGATTGGCATTCATCAGGATCTACATGAAAATATCTCGATTTATGACCCAACCTGTGGCTCAGGCTCACTACTTTTGAGAGCTTTGAGCGAGTCTTTGCATCCCAACAATACGGCTCTTTTTGGTCAGGAGAAAGACATCAATAATGTGGGTATGGCTAAGATGAATATGATTCTTCACGGCTATGAATGCAGTGATATTCAGCAGGGTGATACCCTTAATAATCCACAGTTCCTCAGTTCGCCAACCGCCTTGCAAACCTTCAATTACGTGGTAGCCAATCCTCCTTTCAGCCAGAAATCATGGTTGAAGAGTGCTAAGGAAAACGACATGTTTGAGCGCTGGGGTAATGGTGTGGTGGATATGGAAGAAGGCTCCCGTACTCCTTCTTCTATCGGTGTACCACCTGAGAAAAATGGCGATTACGCCTTTTTGCTTCATATCATCAAGTCGATGGCTGCTGATGGTAAGGGCGCATGCATTTTGCCTCATGGTGTTTTGTTCCGTGGCAATGCAGAGGGTGAAATCCGCAAGAACATTGTCAAGGCTGGTTATATCAAGGGACTCATCGGACTACCACAAAATCTTTTCTATGGTACCGGAATCCCAGCCTGCATCATCATTCTTGATAAGCAGGAAGCATCTGATCGTAAGGGAATCTTTATGATAGATGCCAAGGATGGCTTTGTAAAGGATGGGAATATGAACCGCTTGCGTGAAGAGGATATCCAGCGTATTGTTGACACATGGGAAGCATGGGTTGACATACCTCATTATGCTCGTTTTGTTCCACAGGAAGAGATTGAGAAGAATGATTACAATCTGAATATTCCTCGTTATATTGAGGCTCGTGATACCGAGATAGTACAGAATATCGAAGCCCATCTTAAAGGTGGCTTGCCAAAGCACGATATAGATCAGCTTTCCGATTATTGGGAGGCATTGCCAACTTTGAAGGATGAACTGGTAAAATATCAGGGTAATGGTTATTATGCCTGGGCGGTATCCAGAGAGCAGATTGATGGTATCATCAACGACAATGAGGATTATCAGACTCAGCAAGCTACATTGAAGCATCATTGTAGAACTGATTTTATGGAGCAGTGGCAGGAAACCATTTACAACCTGGCAGAAAGCAGCGAAAAGCCGAAGACTCTCATTGAAAGAATGGGACAAAGCATTCGTAATCTGTTTGGTGAGGGAAAACTGTTGGTTGATGAATATGATGCCTACGAGCAGCTGATGAATTATTGGGCAGAAACCATGCAGGATGATGTCTATATGATTATGGCTGATGGCTGGAAGCTTAACCTCCGTCCTACGCTGAAAGAGGATAAAAAGGAGAAGAAAATGGTTCCTGTGGTGGTGAAAACCTGGAATGATTTGGAAAGTGACCTTTTGCCTGTAGAGTATATCGTCAATAGATTCTGTAAGAGTGAATTGGAAGCGTGTGATGAGTTGTCTGCCAGCATTGCTTTTATGGAAAATGAGGTGACAAGCCTTGTTGAAGAGAATGATGATGTATTTGATACAAAGAATTTCGAGAAGGAGAAGATTAACTTGGCTTCTGTTAAGAAGCGTGCCAAAGTTACTAAAGGTGAAGAACAGGAACATCTTATGGAGTGGATTGAGTTGCAGAATTCCATCAAGGCAGAAAAGGCCAAGTTGAAGGAAGCCAATGACAAATTGTTGTCTCGTGTAAAAGAGGAATATGAATTGTTGGCGCAGAATGAAATGAGAGTAAAGAATCTTGTGAAGGAGAAGTGGGTAAATGCTATTTCTACTCGCATAGAATCTGAGTTGAGCCGTAGTATCGAACAGTTGAAAAGTCAGCTTTCTGCCATTTCAGACCGCTATGACCAGACTCTTCCTTCTATTGATAAGGAAGTTGAAGATTATGAAAGCAGGGTGAATGCTCATCTTGCTCAAATGGGTTTTGTTCTTTAATGAATGGAGGATTGAGTATGGTTGAAATGAAAAGTGGTTATAAAATGACGGAAGTCGGGGTGATACCTGAGGACTGGGAGGTGAAAAATGTTTCTGAATCATGTTTGATAAAAGCGAGAATAGGATGGCAGGGACTAAAAAAAACAGAGTATATGTCTTCTGGAGATTATTTGTTGATTACAGGTACTGACTTTGATAATGGACAAGTAAACTGGAGAACTTGTGCTTATGTATCAAAAGCCCGTTATGAACAGGATAGCAACATTAAAATAAGACCACAGGATATTCTTATATCTAAAGATGGAACTATTGGTAAAGTTGCATATCTCGGGATGATTCCAAAAGCTGGTACATTGAATAGTGGAATATTCGTGATAAGAGCTAATGACAGGAAGATTGATCAAGTCTTTCTGTCGAAAATTTTTATGTCTTTTTATTTTGAAGATTTTTTGAATAGATTGGTAGCTGGTTCAACTATAAATCATCTCTATCAGAAAGATTTTGTAAAATTCTGTTTTCCACTACCAAATAGTGAAGAGCAGACTGCCATTGCCGCAGCCCTTTCTGATGTTGATTCTCTTATCTCTGCTTTAACCAAAAAGATAGAGAAGAAGAAGGCTATCAAGCAGGGCCTTATGCAGCAGCTCCTTACTGGTAAGAAAAGATTGCCAGGATTTAATGATAAATGGAAATCTATGTTATTAGGTGATATCGCAGAAGTCAAAGATGGAACTCACCAAACTCCCCAATATGTAAAGAGTGGTGGAAAACCATTTTATAGTGTGGAAAATGTAACAGCTGATGACTTTAAAAATGTTAAGCATATATCGCTTGAAGAGCATAAGGCTTTAACGAGTAATTATAGAATAGAAAAAGGAGATGTTCTCATGACTCGAATAGGTTCTATTGGTTGTTGTAAATATGTGGATTGGGATGTAGATGCGAGCTTTTATGTAAGCTTGGCATTGCTAAAAATCAACGAGAAATATGACAGTAAGTTTATATCTTACTTATCTAATATAAAATCTTTTAAAGAAGAAGTTATGTTAAACTCTTTGGTTTTTGCGATACCTCAGAAAATTAATTTAGGGAATATATCTCTGATAAAAGTTTATATTCCGACTTCCAAGGCAGAGCAAACCGCCATTGCCAACATCCTTTCCGATTGCGATTCTGAAATCGCAGCACTCGAAGAGAAGCGAGATAAATACAAGGAGATTAAGCAAGGCATGATGCAGCAACTCCTGACAGGCAAGATTCGTTTAATTTAGTAAAATGATAGCTTATGGACTCACATATAGGCGAACCCGAAAGACCGGTTCAAAACAGATTGCTGGCTCTCTTCAAGGAGAAGCTAAAGTACGAATATCTCGGCAACTATGAGTATCGTACATGTAATCGTAACATAGAGAGTAAACTTCTCTTCGATTACTTGATGAGTACGAAAAAGTGGTCGGGGGATGAGGCGAAGCGTGCCATTGCCATATTGGAAAAGGAGGCATACTGCACACCTCAGAACATGCAGGAGAAGAACGAGAAGGTATATTCCCTGCTCCGTTATGGAGTGAATGTATCTCCAGATGTAGGTACCAAAAAGATTACTGTGAATCTGATAGACTGGGAGCATCCTGATAAAAATCAATTCTATATAGCAGAAGAAGTAACCATCAACAGCAGCACGCCTGATAGCTTTACAAAACGACCAGACTTGGTTATTTATGTGAATGGTATCGCCTTGGCTGTGATGGAACTGAAACGAAGTAAGGTGAGCGTGCATGATGGTATCCGCCAGACGATAGGCAATCAGCAGGAGAATTTTATCCGTCCTTTCTTCTCTACGGTGCAACTGCTTTTTGCCGGCAACGATAGTCAGGGCTTATATTATGGCGTGATAGATACACCCGAAAAGTTCTGGCTCAGATGGAAAGAACCGGATGCAAGCATTCCTAACGAACTGGATAGAAGTGTAACCCAGTGGTTTAATAAGGAACGATTGCTGGAAATGATTCATGATTTTCTGGTCTTTGATGCTGGAGTCAAGAAGGTTTGCCGCCCTAACCAGTATTTTGCCGTAAAGGCAGCTCAACCACGTTGCGAGAAGAAAGAAGGCGGCGTGATATGGGAAGCGCAGGGTAGTGGCAAAAGCCTGATTATGGTTTGGCTGGCAGAGTGGATTCATGAGAATATTGATAATTCACGTGTTGTTATCATCACCGACCGAGAAGAACTGGATGAACAGATTTCTGATGGTTTCAAGGATACCGGAAAAACCATTGCCCGTGCCAGGAGCGGGGCTGGTCTTATCGGTATGCTTAATGAAGAGGCTCCTTGGCTGCTCTGTACCTTGATTCATAAATTTGGCAAGAAGAATGTGGAAGGTAAGGGCGATATGGCTGGAGTGAAATCAGAGATACCCCTGGAAAAGTATCTGGAGGATATTGTAGCACAACTTCCCCAGGGATTTAAGGCAAAGGGAAACATCTTCGTCTTCATCGACGAGTGTCATAGAACGCAAGGCGGTTATCTGCATGAAGCCATGAAAACCATCATGGGCAAAGATGTGATGATGATAGGTTTTACGGGTACTCCTCTTCTCCATACACAGAAGAAAGATACCTGGCAGACCTTCGGTCCGCTGATTCATGCCTATAGGTTTAATGAAGCCGTAGAAGATGGTGTGATTCTCGACCTGCGCTATGAGTCAAGAAAAGTTGACCAGTTCTTGGGCAACAAGGATAAGATAGATGCCTGGTTTGAGAAGAAGACGAAGGGACTGAATAAGGTGGCTGCAGCCCGACTGAAAGGCAGATGGGCAACTATGCAGAACATCTTCAGCAGTCGCCAGCGCATAGATGCAGTGGTGGGTGATATTTGCTTGGATATGGACACCACGCCGATGCTGGTGAACCGGCGTGGTAATGCCATTCTTGTGGCAGACAGCATTTATCAGGCTTGCAGATATTGGGATGCCTTTCAGAAGACAGCCTTAAAGGGACATTGTGCCGTGATTACCAGCTTTGAGGCAAAAGCAGATGATATCAATATGGCATCATCCGGCGAGAACGAATCTGAGGATGAATACAAATATCGCATCTACAAGGAAATGACAGATGGACATAAAAGCGTTTCTGCCTTTGAGGCCTATGCCAAGAAGGAATTTATTGACCATCCTAAGAATATGCGCCTCCTGATTGTGGTAGATAAACTGCTTACTGGTTTCGATGCTCCATCTGCCTGTGTGCTTTATATTGATAAGCACATGGAAAACCATAATCTCTTCCAAGCTATCTGCCGTGTGAATCGCGTGGATGGTGATGATAAGGAATATGGCTACATTGTAGATTATCAGAATCTGTTTGAATGCATATCAGGAGCCATTGGCGACTATACTTCTGATGGGGCTGCTTTGAGCGGCTATGACAAAGAAGATATCGAAGGCTATATCAAGGAGAAAAACAAGGCGTGCCGAAAGGATTTGGAAGAAGCCAAGGAACAGGTGGAAGCCTTGCTGGCTCTCGTTCATCCTCAGACAAGAGAAGGATTCTTCAGATATTTTGTCTATGATGATAATGCCCCGGAAGAGGAGATGGACAAGCAGTTGGATGATAATGCGGAAAAGCGCTCTAAGCTTTATAAGTATGTGCGTCGCTATCTGAATTGTTATGCCAACTTAGCCAATTCGTTGGAGGATATGGGGTATAGCGAAGCGGAACGCAAGGAGTATGCTGAATGTGCCAAGAAGTATGATGCCTTGAAGCGTGAGATAGAACTGCGCAGTAACGACCATATTGATATGAGACGTTATGAACCGGATATGCGTCAGGTTCTTGATCTTTATGTGAAGGCTGAGGACAGTGAGGTGATTGCCAAACTGGACGATACCTCTTTTCTGGATATTGTGGCTGCTCAAAATGAAGAACAGCTCAATGATTTGCCTGACGAACTGAAAGATGAATATGGCAGGGCATCAGCAGAGACCGTAGAAGCGAATCTGCGTGAAGTAATCCGCAAGGACAGTCCTTTCAATCCTGCTTATTACGGAAAGCTTTCCATCATCTTGCAGGAGTTGATAGATAAGCGCAAGAAGGAAATGCTGGATTACGAAGAGTATATGAAAGAACTGATAGAACTTGTAAAGAAAGCGAGAGGAAAATCAGCCAATTCATATCCCGAATCCATCAAAACCCCTGGCATGCGAGCTCTCTATGATAACTTGGGACAGAATGAATACCTGGCTATTCTGGCTCATGAGGTAATCAAGGAGAATGCCCTTGTTGGTTTCAGAGATAATAGATTGAAACAAAGAAAATTGATCAAAGCACTCGCAAAATTGCTGGGAGACGAAATGGCGCAGAAAATATATGATATAATCAAACTTCATGATGAGTATGGAAAAGGTTACTGTTAGTGATATTGATATTGAGGTGGAACGTAAGAATATCAAGCATATTCATCTTGCCGTGTATCCGCCTGATGCAAGGGTTCATATTTCGGCTCCGGAGTTTATGACGCTAGAAAGTCTCCAGCTTTATGCCATCGACCATCTGGTATGGATTCGACAAGCCATTGCTCGAATCAATAGCACTGAGAGACAGAGTGACCGTATCTATGTATCGGGCGAAGACCATTATTACATGGGTCGTCGATATCTGCTTAAAGTTCACGAGAAGGGTTTTGGACCGACTGTTAAAATCAGTGGCAGATATATCAACCTATTCGTGAAGTATGGTGCCGACAAGGTGTATCTGGCTAATGCCATGAAGGAGTGGTATCGAGCTAAGTTGATGCATTTGCTGGATACATTGATTCCTAAATGGGAAGAGAAGATGGGCTTGAAATGTGGTGGCTTTACTATTCGGGAAATGAAGACAAGGTGGGGTAGTTGTAACCAGCGCACCCATAAGCTTCTCTTTAACCTGGAATTGGCGAAGAAACCTAAGCCTTGCATCGAGTATGTGGTGGTGCATGAGTTAGCCCACATCGTGTCTAAAAATCACGATGCTCAGTTTAGAGCTATCCTTGACAAGCACATGCCTATGTGGGAGAAGTACAGGGATGAACTGAATGAATTTATTCTATGAAGAGATTCTAAAATAGAAATGCTTATGCATGAAATGAACAAAGACCTGCCTTACGAGCAGCAGGTAAAAGTCTTGCTCCGCCATTACGACCAGCTGGTGGAGGAGAACAAGGCTTTGAAGGCTCGAATAGAGGAAATGACCCGGTATGGAGATCCTGCCGAGCTGAAGAAAAAGCTGGATTCTCTGCCTTCCAATGTCAAACAGCTCAGGGAACTCTATCGTGAAAGAGATTCCAGAATCAACTGGGGCAAGAAGAAACTGGTGAATTATCTGAGAAGCGCTGGGGTGAAAATTCCTCCTCTCATGTCGTTCACAAGAGCCGTGGAAATGGTAATAGAATTGCCTACCCATCCATAAAAGTCGAGGAGAGGAAGTGTAGCACTAAAAATGCGCACTTTCTCTCTTTTTCGTATATATATTTGACAAACAGGAAAAAATACGCACTCTTTTTACGTCCCCTTAGAGACGTAAAACGCTTGGGAATACCACCGATTATTGCTAATTTTACACGGAAAAATAAAAATAGCAATGGTTGAAGAGGCAAAAGAAATAGAAAATTCAGAATCTCCAGCTGTAAGGTTGATGAGATTATCATATATCGAGAGGATTGGAACTCTTCTCGGTATCATGATTGGTGAGGATATTTCTCCTCGGAAATCAATCGTGAATGAATTCCATGTCTCTTATGATACGATTCGGAATTTCCTGAATTTCGATTCTAAAATAAAGATTGAAACCATTCTAAAATTCTGCTATATAATAGGTCACTATCTGCATGAAGAATATGAGGCCGTAGAGAACTACAAATCTAAAAAGCATATTAAAGATAGAACCAAAAGACTTGGACGCATCAATCAACTGCAAAGAGAATATAAAGAAATCTATGGCGCAGGAGCTGAAGCGGTGGAAGATTTGATAAAAAAGAAAGTAGATCTCCGCCAGTTTGTGAACAAGGCGGAATAATAATACTAAACAATAATAATCAATCAAACAATTAAAAACCAAAAAAGAAATGAAAGAAATTACATGAACCACTAGGGTTTTGCTGGTCATAAGTCAACAACGCCTTGATAGCTGCCTCACCTCGTGAAAATCACTAGGGCTGCCCTCTCTAACTAGTCAATGGTAGTTTTTAGTCAATCCTTCAAAAATTAAAGATTAAGAAAGGGATTATTATGGCTAAAAAAATTTTGTTTCTGTTGGTTGCGCTTTCCAATATAGGCGTAATCAGCTTGAGTGTAGGTATCGTAGTTTATCTCAACGGCAAGCGCATGTTGGAGATGACTACAAGTGTTCAACAACTAGTTAATCTGCTGAATGATGACAATAAACTTAAATGTTAATTTCGAAAATGCACCAGCTTGGCATTTTGGTCACAACATCTTCGGTGGGTTTTCTGATAAAGCATCATCTGGTTCTTCATCAGATAGCAATCTCAATGAAGCTGACTTTGAGGATGTGAATGAAGGTCAGGATAAAGGAGAAGATAAATCTGGTTTTTCTCAGAAAGTTATGCCGCTTCTGCCTTTTATCCCTCAGTTGCCTGAAGAATTAAAGAGTGAGAAGGCGGCAAGAATCCTGATGAGATTATATAAGGAGGAGATTTTAGATGAGAATTTCCAACCTCTCAATCTTTCCGGTTATCAGAAGGCGTATCTTGCATATCAGATATCCGTTGCATTGGGGATAAATAATGTATGGAAGGTGTTTTCGAGATTTTGGAATATGAAGCCTTCTGTGATGAGAACCCGTTATAATGATGCGCTTTCTATGCCTTCTATATTGGATTTTGGTGAAAAAATCAAAGAATATTTACGATAATGCGGCTTTTTGGTAAGTAGTACTAGTACGACCGTACGGGTACGCCCCATTTTTTATCCAAAATATCGCCGTACTTTTGCCCCAGATTTCAGAACGATACCGGTTCTGAGGTCTGGGGCTTTTGCGTTTTCTATCGCCAGGATGCTGGGATAGTTTTCCTGCCATGTTGTAAGTGGCGCAGCGTATCAGCCCATCGGTCTTTGACAAGGTTGATACATTTTTTATTGCAGAACTTTTTGTGAGGAAGTTAGAGGAGTTAACTCCTCAACTTAAAATATTTGCGGAAACTTTTAGCGTGTATTTTTTGCAAAGGTATCCGTCGGGTACCTTTTATATATTTACTTAATTTTTTTTGCTTATGATGAATTCAAAAATTCAGAAGGCAGAGGATGGCAAGAATGCCGGCTCTGCCAAGAAGAGTGTGCAGACTGGTAAGAAGGTGGCCGACAAGAAGGAAGCCAATAAGAAACAGGCTGTACAGGTTGCTGTGTTTGAGAATCCGGAGTTCGGAACGGTAAGAACTGCTACTGATGAGAAGGGCGAGCCTTGGTTCTGTGCAAAGGATTTGTGTGATGTGCTCGGGTATAAGAATTCGTCTTGCGCTGTGAACCAGCATGTTAGGTCTAGCGATGTAGCAAAACGCTATGTTGCTAGACTTGCTAAAAACCGCTTTGGTGTTTGCGAAGGTAAGATGCAGGTTGTGCAGATGATCTTCGTTAACGAGAGCGGCTTCTATGCCCTGGTGCTCGGTTCCAAGTTGCCATCGGCGGTGAAGTTCAAGGATTGGGTTACCTCGGTCGTGCTGCCGCAGATTCGCAAGACGGGCGGTTATATCCCGGTGAAGGAGGGGGAGAGCGAGGAGGAGACGATTCGCAATGCCGAGGAGATTCTCCGGGCTACCCTGAAGAAGAAGGAGGAACTGCTGGAGCAGCAGAGAAAGCTGCTCGGGGAGAGCAGAATCCAACTGGCGGAAAGCAGAACTCAGCTCGAAAAGAATAAGGTGATGCTGGCTCAGCAGAAAAAGCTCATCGGTGAGCAGGATGTGGAAATCCGAAGACTGAATGGCGTGGTGGATGAGCAGGTGGTGAATATCGCCCGAAAGGGTGAGAACATCATCCATCTGGAGCATCAGGTGGATGGGTTGATGCCGAAGGCTATCTACTCGGATAATGTCTTGGATTCCGTTTCCTGCTTCACTACTACCCAGGTGGCGAAGGAGCTGGGTATCACGGCGCAGGAGCTGAACCGCTCATTGTGCGCCCTGCATATCCAGTATTACCAGAGCGGGCAGTATATGCTCTATGCGGAGTATGCGCACATGGGACTGGCTAAGAGCCGCACCCGATACAATGCCTTCCTTGATCCGAACTGCGATGGCAGAAAGGAGAAAATGGGCAAGGCGGTTACGCATACCTATCTCGTATGGACCGAAAAGGGCAGGAAGTTTATCCATGATCTGGCCCACAGATTCTGGGAGCTTGCCGAACTGTATGAGGTGAAGAATTTGGGATAATCATTAAAAATGGAAATATGGCGATAAAGCAACAGGTAATGGCTTTAAATCCGGCACGCAAGGGCAATATGGGAAGATTGAATTCTTCCCAGCCCCTGTATG
>ERZ780207.2709-NODE-2709-length-12297-cov-2.746283_pt1 | contig 12297 bp, 9 predicted proteins | sample MGYA00510977_ERZ780207 | MGnify/ENA primary metagenome ERZ780207 (study PRJEB29588, sample SAMEA2151383) | human gut metagenome | biome: human gut; feature: human-associated habitat; material: faeces | place: Denmark | collected 2008/2010 ... | reverse complement strand
AGGCGAAAAGTATAGCCGACACCAGCAGGAGCATGAAGGCAAACTTATATAAAGAAGAAATGATAAGCAGCAGCGGAGTACGGATAGAGGGGTTGTCGATGAAACCGGGTAACATGTTTCCTAATCCGTAGAGGGGGAAGAAGGCTAAAAGCGAACCACAGAGGACTTTATTCCAGATTTTCAGGTTCTCTTTCAGGAACAGACCGCGTTTTCCTGCCAGAAATCCGAGTAGGAAGAGGGCAGCTGTTTGGAATACACGTCCATTGTCCCATGCCCAGGCAAGGCTGGCAAGTTGCCCTTCCCACAGATTGACACGTACTGTTTCCCAGAAAGTGCCATGGCTTTGTACTTCGAATGTGGCTCCCCACAAATCGCCCGTAGGCAGTGCTGGAGTTACAAAAGCCGGATCGAAGCAGGCACGCAGGGTGTAATAAAGAGGTAGAGGCTGTATAAGCAGGATGCAGGCCAGGACGAAAATCCATTTGTCTTTCATCTTGCAGGCCAGAGGCAGAATGAATCCTACTAACGAGTAAAGCACCAGTACTTCGGCAGTGAAGAACATAGCGTTCAGGTTGCCGATGAGGAAAAGCAATATCAGTCGCCAGCAGAAGCGCAGACGGAAGTCATGACCGCGCATTCGCTGGTTGTCGTATTGAATGAAATAACTGAATCCGAAGAGTAGTGCAAAAACGGCATAAGCCTTTCCGCCCAGCAGAAAGAAAAGCCCGTCCCAGACAGCCTTGTCGGTAAAGGTGAGCCAGGCACTTTGTCCGGTGGTGTCGGGGAATGAATAAAAATTGAAATGTTCGATGCTGTGCAGCAAGATGATGCCCATAACGGCCAGTCCGCGCAATACGTCGGCCACTTCTACCCGGGCGTGTTTTCCTGTCGGTTGTTCCATAATTTGTTGTTTCGATAAAAGTTAAACAGGCTTTTAGCCCGGATTTTAATTCAATTGGCGGCAAAGATACAGAAAAAAGTTTCATAAACCGATGTTTATGTGTAGGTTTGCAAAAGAGAAGTTTCGAGCTGGAAACAGATGGAGTGTTGGCGGGACAAATAGTCCTGTATAGTTTGCTTTCGGATGAAAAGAAAACCTTATGGATATTAACCTATAAAAGAAGTCTACAGATGAAATTCAAGAAGATTGTAGGAGTTGACGAAACACTGTTGAATACGGCGGCTATTGAACGGTTGCATGAACTGGGAGAGGAAGTAGTGATGTATCACGATTTCCCTTCGGAAGAGGAAGAGGTAATACGCCGGATCGGAGATGCCGACTGCCTGTTGGTGTCGTTTCGGACACCGGTGAGAAAGAATGTGCTTGATGCTTGTCCTGGTCTGCGTTACATAGGAATGTGCTGCACTCTTTATGATCCGGCAAGTTGCAATGTCGATGTGCTTGAAGCACGCAAGAGGGGCATTACGGTATTGGGTGTGAAGGATTATGGCGACGAAGGAGTGGTGGAATACGTTATCAGCGAACTGGTTCGTTTGCTGCATGGTTTCGGAGGAGTATTCTGGCTGGATCAGAGTACAGAACTTACCGGCCGCAAAATCGGTATTATCGGGCTTGGAAAGACCGGCCGTATGGTGGCCGATGCTTTACGTTTTCTGGGAGCTGACATATGTTATTACAGTCGTACCCGTAAGCCTGATGCAGAAGCTGTAGGCATGACTTATTTGCCGCTTGACGAACTGTTGCAGCAAGCAGAGATTGTATGCACTTGCCTTCCCCGCAACAATTATCTGCTGGGCGAACGTGAATTCAATCTGTTGGGAAACCGTAAGATTCTGGTGAATACTTCCGTTGGGCCGACTTTTCAGGCAGAGGCTCTTTGCCATTGGCTCAAGGCATGTCCAAACAGTTTTTATTTGTGCGATGCTACAGGTATGGGCCAGTTGAAAGATTTGCTGACACCCTATGCCAATGTGCTTTATACACCCTACATTTCGGGAAAATCGATGCAGAGTGTGGAACGTTTGTCTAAAAAAGCTATAGCGAATGTAGAAACAGCTCTTGCACAATTGTAATTTCAGATTTTTTCCAAAATTGCCCTGTATGTTTGCAATCTGTAAAGGGAAAACAATGTTTTAGATAAGTAAGTGAACACACCATAATGGAAAACAATAGCAAATATGGCATAGGGCTTATCGCCTTTCTCTTATTGCAGGTGCTGACAATACGGATTGCTGCACAGGATGTGGACAATACCACTTGGGCAAAGTTGGGAGTGAAATACGAGGTCTTGCCGAAGCTGACGTTGTCAAGTAATCTGGAGTGGCGTACCGAAGACGATTTGAGTATGACTGACCGTTGGGGACTCGACGTAGGTGGTTCATACAAGCTGCTGCCCTTCTTGAAGATAGGTGCCGGTTACGAAGTGCATTACCGTAATCTGGAGGAAGCCGGCTGGAAGTTCCGTCACCGCTATCATGTAGACGGCACACTTTCACATCGGATACAGCGCGTCAAGCTGTCGTTGCGTGAGCGTTTTCAGCATACATTCAATGCCGAAGAGAAAGAATTTCGTCTGCGTTCTCGACTGAAAGTGGCTTACGACATAGCCCGTTGCCGGTTGGAACCTTATGTCTCGGTCGAGATGTATAACGGATTGGGACGCGGCGAGCATTTTGATGTGGCGCGTATGCGCTATCGCACTGGTCTGAGCTTTCCCCTGGCAGAGCGATGGGAGGCAGAGGCTTTCTATTGTCGGCAGTGGGAACGGGACGGCAGCAAAAATATTTTTGGAGTAGAGTGTATCTATCGGTTCTGACACTGTGGCAAATATTATGTAGATCAGAAACGATATCCTAGACTTACCGATACCGAGTGCATCAACTTGTGCTTGGGTAAGTCTATTTTTCTTCCTTCGATGACGATGTTCCGGCTTCCGCCGAAGAGGTCGAAGTCGGAGCAGGTATATCCGACCGAGAAGATGAGTCCGTTGTCCACTTCCAGCGAGAAAGCCGTACGCAGGTGGTAGTAGACGGTACGGGCACCTTTGTTACTGACGTGCTCGCGACGGACGGCCGTCCATACGCCTGTCTGATTGGGATAGTAGTCGATGTTGAACTCGTTGTTGGCAGATAAGGGCAGGGTGAGTCCGGGAGATATGGAGAGGTAAAGGGCATAGTCTTTGTCACGTCCCACCCATAGTTTGGGAGTATTCAGTTGGAGGCTGGGACGCAGAGCTAGAAAGTAGCTGGCAGCGTGGTCTGTTGTGCTGCTCCAAAGAAATTGCTGGTTTTGCGAGACTCCACTGATGCTTTCATCTTGATAAGGTTGTGTAAACAGCAATCCCAGGCTGATGCCAGCATATTGTATGGGTAGAAATGTGATGGAGGGTTCCACTTCCCAAGCATCGTAATTGTTGAGTGCGCCTTCCAGCTCTACCTTCCAGAACGGACGTTTTTCCCGTTGCTGAGCAGGCAGAGCAAGGCACACACAGTTGAAGAGTATGAAAAAGAAAAGTTTATTTTTCATTGTTAAGGGTGGTTATGAATCGCTATTATAGTTGTAACTTCTTTCTGTGTTAGCTTTGGCTTTTCGTTTGCAAAATTAAAGGATATCGTTCGTCGGAACAAAAAACAGATGTACATCTTTGAAATACATATTGCTGATAATCAATAGAATATTTGTTTTGCTTGATGTACATCTGTTTCTAGAATGAAGCGTATTGGCTATTCTTCAAGTTCTATTTGTCCACTAAAGGAGATTGGCTGACGTCGAATGGGCTGTACGTGTATGTATGCCGAACCGTTTGAAGAGATTGTTACAGAATAGGTATAACTGTCTTCTTCGTTGCTCGTAGTAATTTTGACTTCTTTACGGCCCCGTTTCTTCTCTTTTGTTTCGTACGTCTGGATGGGAGCATTGAAGTTTAGTGCTTTCCCTCCTCCGTAAGGGATGCTGTAGGCCTCGCCCGTATAAGGCAGGTAAGAAAATAAAGAGTCGTTGCGTACTTCCAGACTATAGCTATCCGTTAGTGCACGGCTTCGCCCTCGTGTAGGGGTCATGTAGTTGACATCAATGCGAAAATGGCGTTCATCAATGGCTTTCTTGACCGCTTGTTCATTGCGTACCTTTTCGGTTTGTTTGTCCTTTTGTGCGGATAAATGAAGCGGAAAGCAAACGGCCGCAGTAAAAAGAATGATGCAGAAGGATTTTTTCATAAGGCTTTCTTTTTTATATCGTTGTTATTACTGATGAGTTCGGCAAACCAAAGATAACGATTCGCCTTGAAAATACAAGCAGATACAGGTTTGTATTGGAATGTTTTAGCAATAGAATACGTTATAAAAAAGGATATTAACTATCAGCATGTTACATGACTCGTGAGCAACCAGTCTTACAATTATTTTTCCCCAGTTAGGAAAAAATAATTCTCCAGTTAGAAAAAATATTTTCCTAACTGGGAAAAAATGACGAGGGGGCAAATGAAAAAATGCTTGTCGTGGTACTTCAGATGAAACACGGTGAATTTCGGATGGTTATGACTCACGGGCGGTATTAGCGCGATGTAGTTGTGGTACAGACGGCTTGCAGGCGAGTACCGGCCAGCGAGTAGCTGAGGATGTAGCAGTGACCCGGCTCTATGCTTTGCCCGTCGTTGTTTCCATAAGTCTGGGGCGTTGTTGTGAAGGTTTCGTTGTCGGTGTTGGTGGCGGTCAGTGTATAGGTGAAGGTCATGTTGTCCGTATGGTCGAAGTAAGCGGTCTGGCCGGGGGCAATCGTTTTTGTAGCGCCGGAGTCCGTCGTATATACGGTAAGCGTAGGGTTGGAGAATAAGGCGGTAAGTTCGTCGCTGAACGGTGCCAGGCTGATACCAACGTTGATCATCGGTACCTGCAAGTCGATGTAGCTTACTTTCTGGGACTCGATACTGAAGTTTGTCCGGGCATAATAGCGTGGGGCATCGGCTCCTGTTGTAAGGTAAGCTTCGTTGTAGGCTTCGAGGGTATAGGAGCCGGCATTCAGTTCCACCTTGGCTTGGGGAAACTCTCCCGGTGCATAGACTTTGTCCGCATCAGTTCCGTTGGAGATCTTGATGTACAGGTCTTCCTCAACGGCACGGGTGACGATGTTTTCCGCGGTAACGGAACTGAGGGTAAGGCTTTCTAATTGCAGATAGCCTTTTCCCGTTTCGGTCAGTACGTCTTCCTGCTGACAGCTTATCAGCAGGAGGAGCGAAATGAGTGTATATAATGTTCGTTTCATATGTCTGTTATTTATCGTAGATGAGGGAGATGTCGTCGATACGTAATATACTACCATAATGTGTCGTATAATTGCCAGCATCGGATAATGAAATTTCTCTCTTTTTTTCGTAAGGAACATTACCTTGACCGGCATTGGAAGATAGAAAACATACATATATTTTCGAGGCTTTTTCGATGTAACCCGTTTGGTAGGTAATATTAATAGTTTGGTTAGTCCATGATGTCGTTAGCATGTTTGAGGTATGATGTCCTTCTCCAATTATGTTGCCTGAAGCATCAATTACTTTTACTATAACTTCATATGTATCCTGTTTGTCTCCATTATAAGGTTCATATATGTACCAAAATGATATTTGGGTTGGTCGGCTATTGAATGTTCGCCCTTCATCTATACTTATGCTACCATTTGCTGCTGAGGTGGAAGTGGTACCAGTGTAATTTCCATAAAATAACATCCCTGCCACTTTATTATTGTCATAAATAACTGATCCTGTATTAACGGGACCTGCTGCTGTATTCCTTAATTCAGCAGATCTATTTCCTCCATGCTTATAGGCTGTGGAATATGAAACGGCTGGGAAACCATTATAATTGCTTTTAAACCAAGATGATATATTGTATCTAAAAGTGAACTCATTATTTGTATCCCAATATTCTTCTTCATTAGAAGAGTTACGTGGAATATAATTAGGAGCATCCCAACCAGAGTCTGTTTGATGCCATGCTTCCATATCTGAATTTACTAATTGTTCTTGGCTTTCCATTTCAATATCTACTTCATTGGAAATTAATGCGCCTCTATATATAGCTCTTACTTTATAATTTCTATTTAGTGGGTGCTCTATAAAGATTTGTTGGCGGGTCTCTTGATTGCTACAGTCTTTCCATTCTCCATTTTCCTGATATTGGTAAATCAGATTCTCTTTAATTTTCTCCAAGTTCCCTTTCCCTTCTTCCACGCTTATTTCTTCAATGGTGAACTCTTTGGTCCATATGTTTCCTGGCAATACGGACACGGTAAATATAGGTTTGTGTACAGCAATGGTATAGGTTTGCACTCCATCGGTGTTAGTACGATTGTTGGCAGTCACACTGTTGATGGTAATCTGGTTATAGGCTACACCTTCATTTTTTGCTAACAGTTTAGATGTAAAGTCTTCGCTGAATATTATTTGGGGCGAACTAGAACCGATGATAGGTAGGCTGATGCCAGCATTCGTGAGTTTAATTCGGTCCTCATCGCTTAACGTTGACAGGCTGTAATCTTTGTTTAACGTGAGAAAATTCTCATCGCTGAAGTTTAGTGAGAATGACATGTCTTGGATGGGGCGAGATACGGTAAAGTCAATCGAGGCAGTAGGTGCTTCGGCTGTTTCATAGATTGTCAGCGTTTTATTTTCGTCAAAACCCGTAGCGCTGATTTTCGGTGCAGGCAGCCATTCCACAGGTATCGTCTCCGAGATTGTCATATTCTCCACCTCTACCTTTGCTACGGTAAGGATGACTCCGGAGGTGGCGGGTTTCACTTTCAGCGTCAGTTTGCAATGCTTGCCAGCGCCAAAGGTATCGGCATCCTTCAGCTTGTCATCTTCCAATGTCATAGATACAGCCTGACCGTTGTCTTTCAGGGTACCGACGAACTGAAAGGTAGGAATGGTACCTGCACGGTAGTAGGCACTTTTCTGTGCATTGTTATTGTTGATCGTGACGAATTGATTATCTACAGAAACCTTCAGACCGTACGAGGAGAACAGGGCATCGAACTTCTCGGGCTCTTCGTATGTCACACTGGTCAGTGCATTGGCTACTTTGCAGCTCAGGTTTACTGTCCGGGTCTCTCCTTCGGTTACTTCGACTCCTGCCTCTTCTCCTTTGTAATAAGGAGTGTCCAGTCCTAATAAAGGATTGTTGCCATAGGTGGCTGTTACGGTGTAAAGTCCGGCCGAAGCAGGAATCTGGTTCGAAGTAAAGATGCCATCGTACAGTGTGCTGCCGGTGCTTTCTTTCACAATCTTCAGTGAAAATTGTTCTTTAACAGGTTTGCCCAGTTCAGCGGGAGTGCTTTTGGTGGTTACGGTCACGTCTTCTCCCAACGATATCTGGAAACCGCCCTCCATGCCTTCCCACTGCTCCGCCTGGCAGGCTGCCAGCAACAAGCCGATGAAGCCCGCATATAAAGCTTTGATATATTTCATTGTGATGGTTCTTCTATTCTCTTTTGTCATACTTACTCGTAAATCAGTTCAAAATTATCTAACCACAGTTTGCTGCCTACTCCGCCGGTGAAGTAATCGCCATATTTGCTGGCACTGGCCACCACGACGATGTATTTCGGTGTGCGGTTGGTGTATCGATAGTCGAGCACAAGGTCTTTCTGCTGGTAGGCCGATGTGCTGGAACCTTGTATCAGTTCGGCGTATGCGATGATGTGCGAGTCGGCTTTGTCGAACAGCTGGCGTTCGCTGGGGCGCGTACGGATTTCGAGTGGTTCGTCCCAGTCGGTCAGTGCGATGTAGATGTGGCACGAGTCGGGACGTCCTTTCAGATAAGAAAGGGCATCTTCTCCCACCTTGTCGATGGTGGCCGAAGTGTATTTATAGTTGATGCGCAGTTTGCTGGGGAACGACGAGAAAGACCGTCCGAAGCTCAGTACACCGTTGGTTCCTACCGTCTTCACATAACTGCCCGTAAAGATGTTGCCTGCCGCAAACTTCAGAACAAGATATTTCGATTCGAGCGAGGCGGCAAGTCCGCTTCCGTTGCAGGTTTCGCTGGTGGGGATGGAGTTGCTGTCGCTGATGGTGACGGCTCCTTTATTGCCGGTGTCCCAGAAAGAAGTTCCGCCCAAGCTCCAGGGGTTCCACAGTTTTTCTTCCTGATGCCAGTTGTCGAAACTGCCGTCTGTCAGTGGAGTTGCGGGTGCAGTAGTGAACGTCTGCGTGCCTGCTACGGTGCCGTCGATGCTGATGCGGCATTCGTATGCGGTGCCGGGAGTGAGTTGTTGCAGATCAGTCGTATAGTTGGTGCCGCTGATGGTGATGTCGGCCGAAGGCTGTGAAGTCCAGTTGCTGTCGGTCGATTTGCGGTATTCCACTACAGGCTGTTTGCCGCTTTGTATGCTGCCTTTCAGTGTGGCACTTGTGGCTCTTGAGAAAACGTCTATCTGCCCTGATGCGTTTTCGTCGGTCTGATAGACATAGACGGTCCACTGGTGGCTCACTTCTTCCCAACCATACGAAACAAAGAAGGTCCGCGGTTCGGAGAAGTCGAAGTAGGCATCGGCAGTCGGGTCGGGATATACCGTACCGTGCTGGCCAGCCAGGTTGAACGAAGTCACTTTAATGTGGTCGAGCCGTTGTTCGTGCGACACGTAGATAATGACATTCCGGTTGATGTCATCCACAATGGCATTGCCTACCTGGTTTTCCAGAACGATATCGCGCTTTATCACCTGCTCGATGCTGATGCTCCAGGCATAGTCCTGATAAGTGTGCAGGACGATCGTGGCGGAGTTCGAAAAGTCCATGCGGGTATCCGACGAAATGGGAATATCATCCAGCGAGCTGAAGCCTACTGTCGGAAACTTGGCATAGTTGTGGCAGAGGGTAGAGTCGGGCACCAGTGTGGCGTTGTTGCTGACGGTCAGTTTGGTAATACGCAGTTCAGACAAGTCGACCGAGTCGTCTACATACAGTTTCACCGTACGTGCGTTTTTATCAATGGTAGCTTGCTGGCTTCCACTGCCGTCGGGACCACATTGTCCTTCTACCTCAAAGTCCTGGATGCTTCCGTCAACGATGGGGTAGGGAATGTCGTTCTCAATGGCACAGGCAGTTAATGCCAGTACGCAGCATATATAACAGAAGAGTCTTTTTATCATAGTTCGTTCGTTTCTTGATCGTTGGTTTACAGGTAGAAGGTCATGCCGATGTTAATCGAGAAGAGGTTGATCTTGAAGTTTCCCGAAGACGTTCTTCTCATGCCGCTTTCTATCTGATTGGTTGTCTGTTTCTGCCATTTGAAGTTGTAGCCCATCACGCCTACCGATACTTCGACTGCCGACCAGTCGGTGACGAAGGCCGTCATGCCCGGTGCTATACCGATTTGCAGGTTGTGCGTCCGTTCGAAAGTACCGTCGTATTCGGTATTGGAACCGGTTGAGTTCTTTCCTACTCCGTAGGCATACGTCAGGCGTACTTCGTTGAACAGTCCGAAAATCTTGCTTTTGCCGATGGGCATGTAGGTACGCAGAAAACCCGATACCTGATATTCATGTTCCAGATAGTAGAGGTCCTTGAGGCTGATGTTGAAGTCTTCACCCAGATTCAGTTCGAAGTTGGCCATGTCTAAATAGGTACGGTTGTAGCCGAAGCGTAAACCTGCCGCTACGTTGTCCTTGAAGAAGTAGCCGACGTAGGGACTGACGTTGAACGTATATCCCAAACCCTCTACATTCTTTATGACCAGAAAGTTCAAGTTGTCCTCTTCGTGTTCGGAGTAAGAAACCGTACCTCCCGCCATCCATTGTCCTTTGGGAATGAAGACTGATTGCATGATGCCGCGGTCGATGCGCTGTGGCCGTTGGACTTTCTTCCGTTTCTTTTTGGTTGGTGCCTTTATCTTGTAAACATGTCCTGTTGAGTCGGCTATGATGATGCTGTCGCCATTGAGGGTGGTTTCGATGCGGATAGACTTCTGCGCCTGCAGCGTCTGGAATGCACTACCGATAGCGAACAATAGGATGAGTGACAGTATTCTGAACATAAATGTTTTAAAACGTGTATAAGAGGGGGCATCAAAACCGCAGTTTACCACTGATTACACAGATGAGCACAGATATATTATAAGTAATCTCTGTGCCTGTCTGTGTAATCAGTGGTGAGTTATGACGCACCCTCTTTTTTTAATTAATAATTGTATATGGCTTTACTTGGTGGAAGGGACTCCGTAAAGTAATTCCAAGTCGTCGATGTACATGATACTACCGGTACTTCCAGTGAAGTAATCGCCATATTTACTTGAAGAGCAGACGATAATCAAGTAATATGCAGTTTGTGGCGTGATATCTTTATACTTCAGTTCGACATTGAATTCTTTCCATTCATTATTGGTGGATACAGCTTCCGCATCGGGTAATTCGCCATACGCAATGATATTATCATCGTTTTCGAAATCGAAGAATGTAGAAGTATCAGTATTGTTCAACTGATGAGGAGCCTTAGCTAATGCCATATAGATGGAACATAAGTCGTCAGTTCCTTTTTCGCCAAGTCCTGCAGGAGTATTATCACCCCGATAGTCTATTTTCCCACTTGTATAGCGGAACCAACCATGCAGACCTGTTGGGCGAGATGCAAATTTCTGTCCAAAATCAATTTTGGCTCCGTTAGTACCTACTAAGCTGTTGAATTTGCCTGAGTAAAGGCTGGCTGCAGCAAACTTACCAATACCGAATGCAGAAGCATACTGTGATTTTAATTCTGCAGATTTACCTCCGCTGGTGTGTACGATAGAGCTATTGCCTTGTGTTGGGTTTACATTAACTAATGCTCCGGCACCTGTTGTAGTTCCCGGGTTACTTGAATCCCAGAAAGAGCCCGAAGTGGAATAGTCACTTTCAGATACCGGATACCAAGTTTTGCCGCTCTTGTACCAATCATCCATATTGCCATTTGGCAATGTTGTGGCTTCTTCTGTTGTGAATGTTACTGGATCGCTGGCATAAGCTTCTCCACTCTTTTCATAAGCGAGGCGATAAGTATATTGCGTGGCAGGTGTCAATCCTGTAAGTGTCGCTGTGAATTTCTGGTTTCCGCTATTATAATTGGCTGAGATAGTTTGCCATTCTTCTGCATCGGCCTTTTTATACTCAAAGTGCATGCTGGCCGGATCAAGTTCTTCGGATGAAGAAAGAATACTTCCTTCTAAATAAGCAAAGTTACTCCAAGCGTTGGCCGCTTCAACTCCTAATTTTGTGCTGGCTTCGGTAGAAACATTGAACGTAAATGTATATACGGTTTCTGTTCCATCTACACTGACGCTGACTCCTCCTATATCGCCGGTTTCGGCAACCTTAAAGTTCAGAATGTAGTGTTTGCGGGCTTTCACGTTAGTGATAGGTGTATCTTGCGAGAACTGTTGTCCGGAATGGTTGGTTACAGAAATAGTAGCGGTGAGGTCTGCAACCGGGAAATAAGCTGGTTTCAGTTCATCGCCCATTCTGAAGCTGAGTTCGTTAACATCCTCCATAGCCGATTTGACAGTGGCTGTAGCCGATTGGAATGCATCTATAAAAGACTGATCATAATTTACGGTAACTTTTACGTTAGCCAATGTACAGGTAATGTTGGCGGTAACCTCTTTGCCTGTTTGTACCGTTATCTGCTGGCTACCGGCATAGTAAGGAATATCAAATCCCGATTCGGAACCATCGAACCCGTTGGAAGAAGCTTTTACGGTATAGGTTCCTGCTTCCAAGCGGATTTGTTGTCCCGACAAGGTTTCCCAGTCGTCGGTACTTTCTACGATTCCTCCTTTACTATCGAGTATTTGCAAAGCAATTTGTTTAGGGTTATAATCTGCGGCGATACGGGTATCTACGTAGGCATTAGTTCCTACTTCAATACGGAGATAACCGATGTTGTCATTTAAGTCGTCTTGCTGACATGAGGTTATACTCAAGGTGGATAATATTACAAAAAGAAATAAATATATCTTTTTCATTTTCTTACTCGTTTATGGTTACTTTAAATACACCGGTTGCTTTTTGCCCATTTTTATCGGTTACAGTAATATGGAATTCATGCGATTTGCCTGGATCGGTCGCTCCTGTCATATCAAGGAAGGTGAAGAATGTTCCGATTGGGAACGTATATTCTTTTATTCCATCTGTTGGGGCTGTACTTCCTACAGTAGCGACTAAATTCCCAAAATCGCTATTATCAATCAGGTCTACTCCTCCATTCTCAGCAAGGAAACTTTGTCCGTCCATCTTTAAATCGACCAAGATTGCTTGAAAGGCATCATTTCCTGCAGTTATGGTTACGATGATTTTATCCAATCCTGCTTCAGAGG
>ERZ780207.2705-NODE-2705-length-12308-cov-11.563454_pt1 | contig 12308 bp, 6 predicted proteins | sample MGYA00510977_ERZ780207 | MGnify/ENA primary metagenome ERZ780207 (study PRJEB29588, sample SAMEA2151383) | human gut metagenome | biome: human gut; feature: human-associated habitat; material: faeces | place: Denmark | collected 2008/2010 ... | reverse complement strand
CGTGCAGGGACAGCCACTTGGTGATAGCGGCGGTCAGAGTGGTCTTACCATGGTCGACGTGACCGATGGTGCCGATGTTAACATGGGGCTTGGTTCTTTCAAATTTCTGCTTAGCCATTTGAAAATCCTCCTGTCAGTTAAATGAATGATAATGGATTGATATGGACGGTGCGTTTCATAGCACCGTATATTTTACAATATCCCGCCGGGAAAAGCAAGACCTGAATTAGTCGGCTTTCTTGCCCCGCTCCTCCACGATCTTGTCGCGGATGCTCTTGGGGATCTCGGCGTAGCTGTGGGGCTCCATGGTGTACTGGCCACGGCCCTGAGTATTGGAACGCAGGTCGGTAGCGTAGCCAAACATGTTGGCCAGAGGCACCAGAGCGTCCACCTGCTGTGCACCGGGACGGGCCTCCTGTCCCTGGATCTGGCCGCGGCGGGAGGTCAGGTCGCCGATGACGGTGCCCAGATACTCGTCGGGCACGATGACGGAAACCTTCATGATGGGCTCCAGCAGGACGGGATCAGCCTTGCGGCAGGCCTCCTTGAAGGCCATAGAGCCGGCGATCTTAAATGCCATTTCGGAGGAGTCCACTTCGTGATAAGAACCGTCATACAGGGTAACCTTCACGTCCACCACGGGGAAGCCAGCCACAACGCCGGACTGCAGGGCACCCTGGATACCGGCATCGACAGCGGGAATGAACTCCTTGGGGATGGCGCCGCCAACAACAGCGTTGACGAACTCGTAACCCTTGCCGGACTCGTTGGGCTCCACGGTGATCTTGACATGGCCGTACTGGCCGGAGCCACCGCTCTGGCGCTTGTACTTGGTGTCCTGATCCACCTTCTTGCGGACAGTCTCCTTGTAAGCGACCTGGGGAGCGCCGACATTGGCTTCCACCTTGAACTCACGGAGCAGACGGTCAACAATGATCTCCAGATGCAACTCGCCCATGCCAGCGATGATGGTCTGGCCGGTTTCTTCATCGGTGTAGGTCTTGAAGGTGGGGTCCTCTTCAGCCAGCTTCACCAGTGCCAGACCCATCTTCTCCTGACCAGCCTTGGTCTTAGGCTCGATGGCGACACGGATCACGGGCTCGGGGAAGTCCATGGACTCCAGGATCACGGGGGCCTTTTCGTCGCACAGGGTATCACCGGTGGTGGTGTTCTTCAGGCCCACGGCGGCGGCAATATCGCCGGCCCAGACCTCTTCAATATCCTCGCGGTGGTTGGCGTGCATCTGCAGAATACGGCCCATACGCTCCTTCTGGTTCTTCACGCTGTTGAGAACGGAGGAACCGGTAGTCAGGTGACCGGAGTACACACGGAAGAAGCTCAGACGGCCCACATAGGGGTCGGTCATGATCTTGAAGGCCAGAGCGGAGAAGGGCTCATCATCGCTGGGATGACGGTCCTCTTCCTCATCGGTCTTGGGGTTGGTGCCCTTGATGGCGGGCACGTCGTCGGGAGCGGGCATATAGTCCACGATGGCATCCAGCAGCTTCTGAACGCCCTTGTTACGGTAGGAAGTACCGCAGACAACGGGGACCATCTCGTTCTCAATGGTGGCCATACGGATAGCCTTGCGGATACGCTTCTGGTCGATCTCCTTGCCCTCCAGATAGTCCTCCATAATGGAGTCATCGAACATGGAGACGGCGTCCAGCAGCTTCTCGCGATACTCGTTGGCCAGATCCATCATATCGGCGGGGATCTCCTCCACGCGCATATCCTTGCCCATCTCATCATAGTAGACGTCAGCGTCCATCTCCACCAGGTCGATGATGCCCTTGAAGGTATCCTCGGCGCCGATGGGGAGCTGGATGGGCACGGCGTTGCACTTGAGACGGTCGTGGATCATGTGCAGAACGTTGTAGAAGTCCGCGCCCATGATGTCCATCTTGTTGACGTAGATCATGCGGGGGACCTTGTACTCGTCAGCCTGACGCCAAACGGTCTCAGACTGAGGCTCCACGCCGCCCTTGGCGCACAGAACGGTCACAGAGCCGTCCAGCACGCGCAGGGAACGCTGGACCTCAACGGTGAAGTCCACGTGGCCCGGAGTATCGATGATGTTGATACGGGTGGAAGGGAACTGATTCTTGGAACCCTTCCAGAAGCAGGTGGTAGCAGCGGAGGTGATGGTGATACCGCGCTCCTGCTCCTGTGCCATCCAGTCCATGGTGGCGGTACCGTCATGGGTCTCACCGATCTTGTAGTTCACGCCGGTGTAGTACAGAATACGCTCGGTCGTGGTGGTCTTACCGGCATCGATGTGCGCCATGATACCGATATTACGGACGTCTTTAAGCGGTGTTTTTCTTGGCATACGATCTTACTCCTTGCCTTACCAACGGAAGTGCGCGAACGCCTTGTTGGCCTCAGCCTGCTTGTGCATCTCTTCACGCTTCTTGACAGACGCGCCGGTGTTGTTGGCGGCATCCATCAGCTCACCGGCCAGACGCTCGGCCATGGTGCGCTCGCTGCGGGAGCGGGAATAGGCCGTCAGCCAGCGCAGGGCCAGGGTCTGACGACGGGCGGGACGAACCTCCATGGGCACCTGATAGTTGGCGCCGCCGACACGGCGAGCCTTGACCTCCAGGCTGGGCATGACGTTCTCCAGCGCCTGCTGGAAAACCTCAACGGGGTCCTTCTCCGTCTTTTCCTTGATCTGGTCGAAGGCAGCGTAAACAACCTTCTGAGCTACGCCCTTCTTGCCGTCCAGCATCACACTGTTGACCAGCTTGGTCACCAGAACGCTGCCGTACATAGGATCGGGCAGAACTTCTCTCTTGGGAACATTACCTCTTCTGGGCACTTTGCTTCCCTCCTTCTTATAGAATAGAAATCATAGGTACTCAGCGGCGGAACATTAGCCGCTGTACGGCCTGCCAAAGAGGTGTCATATATATAAACCTTTTCGGCAAAGCTCAATTCAGTGGCAGAATCTTACTTCTGCTTGGGACGCTTGGCACCGTACTTGGAACGTGCCTGCATACGGCCCTGAACACCCTGGGTATCCAGAGTACCACGGATAATGTGGTAACGGACGCCGGGGAGGTCCTTGACACGGCCGCCGCGGATCATCACGACGGAGTGCTCCTGCAGGGAGTGACCGACGCCGGGGATGTAAGCGGTGACCTCGTAGCCGTTGGTCAGGCGCACACGGGCGATCTTACGAAGCGCGGAGTTGGGCTTCTTGGGGGTCGCGGTTCTCACGGCGGTGCAGACGCCTCTCTTCTGGGGAGAAGGGAGATCGGTGGTCTTGGTCTTCAGAGTGTTCAGACCATACTGCAGGGCGGGAGAAGTGGACTTGTAGGTCACCTGCTCTCTGCCTTTGCGGACCAGCTGGTTAAAAGTAGGCATGGAATAGTTCTCCTTTCTTTGAAAATGCGGCCAATCGAAAACGACAGCCTTTATTTTTTGCGGAACAGTCAGAAACTATTCCGAAAAAACCAAATTAGTTCAAAACCGTTACAACGGCGGCTCCCACCGCGATCCCGCAGGCACGGCCCAGCTGGGCCATGGTGTAGCCTTCCTCCACGGGAAGACTGCCGCAGGCGCTGCGGATGGGTTCCAGAACAAGCTCGTCCGCGTCACAGGCCAGAAATACCCGCTGGGCCCGTCCATCCCGGATCGCTCTGGCGGACTGTTTCACGCCAATCACCTTTTCCCGGGAAGCAAGCTCTGTCAACACGGGGGCATCCTCCTGAAACGCATGGAAAATTCCGCGGAATATAGTCCGCGCAGTTTGAAATTATAGCATGGACGATGAAAATCGTCAAGTAGTTTCCGAAAATCCACGAATTTTTTCCAGTTTTTTCAACTTTGCCTTTTATATCCCCGATTTTTCCGTCATTTTTCCGGAACACCGGCAATTCTGCTGATAGCAGGTATGAAAACAACGACTGCGAGGCGGCCGGATGGCCGCCTCGCAGATAACATATTATAAGGTATGCCGGGAGATCAGATCTCCTCCAGAGTGGCTTCCTTTTCCTGAACAGTCTCAGCGGGAACCAGCTCCTCGGCAAAAGTACGGTACGCCTGCAGGCCGGTGCCGGCAGGGATCAGCTTACCGATCAGGACATTCTCCTTCAGACCCACCAGATGATCCTTCTTGCCCATGATGGCAGCCTCCGTCAGAACCTTGGTGGTTTCCTGGAAGGATGCGGCGGACAGGAAGGAATCGGTGGCCAGAGAGGCCTTGGTGATACCCATCAGCAGCTGCGTGGCCTGTGCCTTCCGCAGAGGCTCGCCCATCTCGTTGGTCTCACCGGCCGCGTTGCGGCGGTCGATCTCCTCGTTGGCGGCCTCGAACTTCAGAACGTTGGTCATGGAGCCGTCCAGCAGCTTGGTATCGCCGGCATCCTCAATGCGCACCTTACGCATCATCTGACGGACGATGACCTCAATGTGCTTATCGTTGATGTCAACGCCCTGCTGACGGTACACGCGCAGAACTTCCTGAATGAGGTAGTTGTAAACAGCGTCGTTGCCGCGGATCCGCAGAACCTCGTGGGGGTTCAGAGCGCCGTAGGTCAGCTGGGTACCCTTTTCGATAACCTCGCCGTCCTTCACCAGCAGGCCGGTGTGAGGCACTGCGTAGGTGCAGGTCTCGCCGTCGCTGGCCGTGACGATCAGGTTCATCAGGCTGCCCTTGGCGGCTTCCTCGAAGCGAACGGTGCCGCCGATCTCAGCGATGGTGGCCATCCGCTTAGGACGGCGGGCCTCGAACAGTTCCTCAACTCGGGGAAGGCCCTGCGTGATATCGCCGCCGGCCAGACCGCCGGTATGGAAGGTACGCATGGTCAGCTGGGTACCGGGCTCGCCGATGGACTGGGCGGCAATGATGCCGACCGCCTCGCCGGGGCCGACAGGCTGCTGGGTGGCCAGGTTCATGCCGTAGCACTTGGCGCAGACGCCGCTGTGGGCCTTGCAGGTCAGAACGGTGCGGATCATGACGGTGGGATACTCGTCCTTGGCGGGATCAAAGCTGCACTCGTCGCCCTGGCGGGGGTTCTTCTGCACCCATGCACGAGTCTCCATGAGCTTGGCGTCGTCCTCCATCATCATCTTGGTGTTGGGGATCAGCATCTCGCCGGTGGCGGCATCCACCACGTCACCCACCAGGTAGCGGCCCCGGACACGGTCGGAGAACTTCTCGATCACCTGACCGTTTTCGCTGATGCGGGAAACCTTGATGCCGTGGGTCACGCCGCAGTCCTGCTCCCGGATGATGACGTCCTGAGAGACGTCCACCATGCGGCGGGTCAGATAACCGGAGTCTGCGGTACGCAGAGCGGTATCGGCCAGGCCCTTACGGGCACCACGGGAGGAAATGAAGTATTCCAGAGCGGTCAGACCTTCGCGGTAGTTTGCCTTGATGGGGATCTCGATGGTCTTACCGGCGGTGTTCGCGATCAGGCCGCGCATACCGGCCAGCTGACGGATCTGCTTCATAGAACCACGGGCGCCGGAGTCCGCCATCATGAAGATGGGGTTGTAGCGGTCCAGGTTCTCCTGCAGAGCGGTAGAAACCTCGTCGGTGGTCTTTTCCCAGACCTGCACCACCTGCTTGTAACGCTCGTGGTCGGTCATGAAGCCCATCTTGTACTGGTTTTCGATGTCCACCACCATCTGCTCGGAAGCGGCGACCAGCTCGTACTTCTTGGGAGGAATGGTCATATCCGCGATGGAAACGGTGATGGCGGCGATAGTGGAGTTATGGTAGCCGGTGGACTTGATGGCGTCCAGTACCTCGGAAGCCACGGTGAAACCGTGCTTGTTGATGGTGCGGTCCACGATCTGGCCCAGCTGCTTCTTGCCGCAGGTGAAGGTGATCTCGTAGTCGCAGATGTGCTCGGGATCACTGCGGTCCACGAAGCCCAGATCCTGAGGAATGTTCTTGTTGAAGATGATCCGGCCGGGGGTGCTGGGCACCACGCGGGTAACGCTTTCGCCGTTGACCTCCAGCGTCCGGCGTACCAGAATGGGGCAGTGGGGACCGATGGCCCGGTCATTGTAGGCCATGAGGGCTTCGTCCTCGCTGGCGTACATGTGAACAGGCTTGAAGGTAGCGGGCTTCTGGCCCTTCTCCAGAGCGGCGTTGGCTGCCAGGAACTCGTCCGCGTCCACAATGCTCTGTGCGGTCAGGTTCGTGTCACCGGCATCCTCACACCAGACGGTCTGGGCGCCGATCTCGTCCTTGCCCATGCGGTCCATGGTCAGGTAGTAGGAGCCCAGCACCATATCCTGGGTCGGAACGGTGACGGGGCCGCCGTCCTGAGGACGCAGCAGGTTGTTGGCAGAGAGCATCAGGATACGGGCCTCCGCCTGAGCCTCGGCGGACAGAGGCACATGAATAGCCATCTGGTCGCCGTCGAAGTCGGCGTTGAACGCGGTGCAGTTCAGGGGGTGCAGCTTCAGAGCGCGGCCGTCCACCAGCACCGGCTCGAAGGCCTGGATGCCCAGACGGTGCAGGGTCGGTGCACGGTTCAGCATAACGGGGTGGTCCTTGATGATGACATCCAGAGCGTCCCACACCTCGGTGGTGCCCTTATCCACCATCTTCTTGGCGGACTTGATGTTATTGGCGGTGCCGTCCTCCACCAGCTTCTTCATAATGAAGGGGCGGAACAGTTCCACAGCCATCTCTTTAGGCACGCCGCACTGATAGATCTTCAGCTCGGGGCCGACCACAATAACAGAACGGCCGGAGTAGTCGACACGCTTGCCCAGCAGGTTCTGACGGAAACGGCCCTGCTTGCCCTTCAGGAAGTCGCTGAGGGACTTCAGAGCGCGGTTATTGGCGCCGGTGACGGCACGGCCGCGACGGCCGTTGTCGATCAGGGCGTCCACAGCCTCCTGCAGCATCCGCTTCTCGTTGCGGACGATGATATCGGGGGCGTTCAGGTCCATCAGGCGCTTCAGGCGGTTGTTGCGGTTGATGACCCGGCGGTACAGGTCATTCAGGTCAGAGGTGGCGAAGCGGCCGCCGTCCAGCTGCACCATGGGGCGCAGGTCGGGAGGCAGAATGGGCAGAACGTCCATGATCATCCACTCCGGCTTGTTGCCGGAGATCCGGAAAGCGTCCACCACTTCCAGCCGCTTGACAATCCGGGCCTTCTTCTGGCCGGAAGCGTCCTTCAGCTCGGCGTGGAGCTGGGCGGAGAGGGCCTCCAGATCCACATCCGCCAGCAGCTTCTTCACGGCCTCGGCGCCCATGCCGGCCTGGAAGTCATCCTCATACTTTTCACGGTAGTCACGGTACTCCTTCTCGGAGAGGATCTGGTTCTTGGTCAAAGGGGTCTCACCGGGGTCCGTAACGATATAGTTGGCGAAGTACAGCACCTTCTCCAGGATCCGGGGGCTGATATCCAGCAGCAGACCCATCCGGGAGGGGATGCCCTTGAAATACCAGATGTGGGAGACGGGGGTGGCCAGCTCAATGTGGCCCATACGCTCCCGGCGCACCTTGGAACGGGTAACCTCGACGCCGCAGCGGTCGCAGATCTTACCCTTGTAGCGGATCTTCTTGTACTTACCGCAGTGGCACTCCCAGTCCTTGGTGGGCCCGAAGATACGCTCGCAGTACAGGCCGTCCTTTTCGGGCTTCAGAGTGCGGTAGTTGATGGTCTCAGGCTTCTTCACCTCGCCGTAAGACCACTCCCGGATCTGCTCCGGGGAAGCCATGCCGATCTTAATCGCGTCAAAGGCAAACTTGTTGCCGTTATTGGTTTCGATCATGTTGCGTTATCCTCCTTCAATGATTCAAATGATCCAGTTTTGTGGTGACGAATGTGTCTTCTGGATCATTCGTCGTCGAAGTCAACATCCACATCGGCGCCGGCATCCTCCGGCGCGTCTTCAAATTCAAAGCCGGACGCTTCAAACTCGGCGTCCTCCGCAACGTTGCGGTGGCGGTCATCGTCCGCGTCCATACGGGAGAGGTTGAAGGTATCGAGCGCGTCCTCGTCCTCCTTGAGATCCACCACGTTGCCGTCCTTATCCAGCACCTGAATGTTCAGGCACAGGGACTGCAGCTCCTTCAACAGCACGCGGAAAGACTCCGGCACGCCGGGGGTAGGAACATTGTGGCCCTTAACGATGGATTCGTAGGTCCGGACACGGCCGGTGACATCGTCGGACTTCACAGTCAGGATCTCCTGCAGGGTATAAGCAGCGCCGTAAGCCTCCAGGGCCCAAACTTCCATCTCGCCGAAGCGCTGGCCGCCGAACTGGGCCTTGCCGCCCAAGGGCTGCTGGGTAACCAGAGAATAGGGGCCGGTGGAACGGGCATGGATCTTATCGTCAACCAGATGGTGCAGCTTCAGGAAGTACACATAGCCAACGGTGACTTTGTTGTCGAAGGGTTCGCCGGTACGGCCATCGTACAGAACGCTCTTGCCCTCAGGATCCAGACCGGCCTTCACCAGCTCTGCCTGAATATCCTCGTAGGTAGCGCCGTCGAAAATAGGCGTAGCGACCTTGCAGCCCAGCGCATGGGCGGCATAGCCCAAGTGGACCTCCAGCACCTGACCGATGTTCATACGGGAAGGCACGCCCAGGGGGTTCAGCACGATGTCCAGCGGGGTGCCGTCGGGCAGGAAGGGCATATCCTCGGTAGGCAGCACGCGGGACACAACGCCCTTGTTGCCGTGGCGGCCTGCCATTTTATCGCCCACCTGGATCTTACGGCGCTGAGCGATATACACGCGGACCACCTGATTGACGCCGGGGCCAAGCTCATCGCCGTTTTCACGGGTAAAGACCTTGGTATCCAGCACGATGCCGCTCTCGCCGTGGGGCACCTTCAGAGAGGTGTCGCGGACCTCGCGGGCCTTTTCACCGAAGATTGCCCGCAGCAGGCGCTCCTCAGCGGTGAGATCGGTCTCGCCCTTGGGCGTGACCTTGCCCACCAGAATGTCGCCGGACTTGACCTCGGCGCCCACGCGAACGATACCGCGCTCGTCCAGATCCTTCAGCGCATCCTCGCCCACGTTGGGGATATCACGGGTGATCTCCTCGGGTCCCAGCTTGGTATCCCGGGAATCGATCTCGAATTCCTCAATATGAATGGAGGTATACAGATCCTCGCGGACCAGGCGCTCGTTCAGCAGAACGGCGTCCTCGTAGTTGTAGCCTTCCCAGGTCATGAAGCCCACCAGAATGTTCTGGCCCAGAGCGATCTCGCCCTGATCGGTGGCGGGACCGTCCGCCAGGACCGTGGGATCCTCCCACTCGCCCTTTTCGTTCAGGCGCTTGCCGTGGACCCGCTCGCCCACATCCACGATGGGATGCTGGTTGATGCAGGTGGTGTGGTTGGAGCGCAGGAACTTGGTCAGCTTATAATCCTTGGTCTCGCCGCTGTCATACTTGACGGTGACATGGCGGGCATCCACAGAAGTGACCACGCCGTCGCCCTCGGCCAGGACCACGATCTCAGAGTCGATGCAGATCTTGTGCTCCATACCGGTGCCCACGATGGGTGCGTGGGGCTTCAGCAGAGGCACGGCCTGACGCTGCATGTTTGCGCCCATCAGAGCACGGTTTGCGTCGTCGTTGGGCAGGAAGGGGATCATGGCGGTAGCGATGGAGACCATCATGCGGGGAGAAACGTCCACATAGTCGATGCGCTCCCGCTCCACTTCCACGATTTCGTCCCGGTACCGGGCGGTAACACGGGTATTCACCAGGCAGCCGTCCTCACCGATGGGCTCGGTTGCCTGAGCAACGATGAAGTTGTCCTCCTCGTCGGCAGTCATATAAGTGGCTTCCATAGCCACCTTGCCGGTCTCCTTGTCCACAGCGCGGTAGGGTGCCTCGATGAAGCCGTACTCGTTGATGCGGGCATAGGTAGCCAGATAGGAGATCAGGCCGATGTTGGGGCCTTCAGGGGTCTCAATGGGGCACATACGGCCATAGTGGCTGTAATGAACGTCGCGGACTTCGAAGCCTGCGCGGTCACGGCTCAGACCGCCGGGGCCCAGAGCAGACAGACGGCGCTTGTGGGTCAGCTCAGCCAGAGGGTTATTCTGATCCATGAACTGAGACAGCGGAGAGGAGCCGAAGAACTCCTTGATGGCTGCCACCACAGGACGGATGTTGATCAGTGCCTGCGGAGTGATGACGCTCTGATCCTGACTCTGCAGGGTCATACGCTCACGGATGACGCGCTCCATACGGGAGAAACCGATGCGGAACTGGTTCTGCAGCAGCTCGCCCACGCTGCGGATACGGCGGTTGCCCAGATGGTCGATATCATCGGTGGTGCCGATGCCGTAGCCCAGACCGTTCAGGTAGTTGATGGAGGACAGGATATCGTCGATGGTGACGGTACGGCCGATGAGCAGGTCGTGATCCTTCTTCAGGCTCTCCATGACCTCCTCGGCGCTGGAGGCGTTATCAAGGATCTTGCGCAGCTCCTTGAGGCAGCAGCGCTCGTTGATGCCGCACTCCTTGACATCCACACCCTTGAATGCGGGGTAGTAGCTGTCGATGATGGCCTGTGCGTCCACGCAGCCGTTGGTGATGACCTTGACCTTGTGGGGCTGATCCTTCATGGGATCATCGATCTTCAGCACGACCAGATTCACGCCGGCAGCATCGATCTGCTCAGCCAGCTTGCGGTCGATCTTCTTGTCGGCCTCGACAAGGATCTCGCCGGTGAAGGGATCCACCACGTTCTCTGCGGCCACATGATCCATGATGCGGCGTGCCAGAGACAGCTTCTTATTCATCTTATAGCGGCCGAAGCGGGACAGGTCGTACCGGCGCGGATCGAAGAACAGCATATCGATCTGGCTGGTAGCGGACTCCACCGTGGGGGGCTCGCCGGGGCGCAGCTTGCGGTAGACCTCCAGCAGGCCCTCCTCGCGGTTCTTGGTGGTATCCTTTTCCAGCGTGGCCAGAATGCGCTCGTCCTCGCCGAAGTAGTTCAGGATATCCTCGTTAGAGGACAGGCCCAGTGCACGGCACAGCACGGTGACGGGCAGCTTACGGTTCTTATCGATACGGACATAGAACACGTTGGCGGCATCGGTCTCGTACTCCAGCCATGCACCGCGGTTGGGGTTCATGGTGGCGCTGTACAGGTCGTTGCCGACCTTATCCTTAGCATGGCCGTAGAACACACCGGGAGAGCGGACCAGCTGGCTGACGATTGCACGCTCGGCACCGTTGATGACAAAGGTGCCTGCGTCGGTCATCAGGGGGAAGTCACCCATGAAGATCTCCTGATCCTTCACCTCGCCGGTCTCCTTGTTCAGCAGACGGGCGGTGACGCGCAGGGGGGCTGCATAGGTAACGTCGCGCTCCTTGCACTCCTTGATGCTGTACTTCGGCTCCTTATCCAGCCGGAAGTCCACAAAGCTCAGTGCCAGATTGCCGGTGTAGTCCTCAATGGTGCCGATATCGTGGAAGACCTCCTTCAGGCCTTCATCCAGGAACCACTGATACGAGTTCTTCTGCACCTCGATCAGGTTCGGCATACTGATGACTTCGTCGATGTGGGAGAAGCTCATGCGCTCGGTTTTGCCGAGCTTTACGGGCTTGACTTTCATCATAAAATCAACCACTCCTTACTTTTATATTCTACGGGATGTCGTATACGCGGGTCAAATTTGAGCAGACACACATAATTCGACCCGCGTCCTGTGGAACCTTCCGGCATTTTGCACAAACTTTTCGGGGTGACCCCTCAAGCGGCAGCCATCACAGTTCCCTTTTTGACGCACTAGTCCATTATGTGATACTAATGCAGTATACACCCCAAAACCCCTGTTGTCAAGCCATTTTTCAGTTTTTTGCCGAAATAAATTTAATTTTCGGTTTGTTTTCGAACGCCCGGCAGCGTGTAGCCGTTTACTTTCCAAGTACTTGATTTTTTTATTTTGCACGTTCCTGTTCATAACACCCTTGTGCAATTTGTCTATCTTTACTCTTGCGCCCGGAGGTATTACTTTTCCACTTCCCCGCCGCAAAAGAAGAGGCCGCCGCACGGAACGCCGTACAGCGGTCTTGTCCTATTATATAGAATGCTCACTCGTCCAGATAATCCCGCAGCAGCTTCGCGCGGCTGGGGTGGCGCAGCTTGCGCAGCGCCTTTGCTTCGATCTGCCGCACACGCTCCCGGGTCACGTTGAATTCCTTGCCCAGTTCTTCCAGCGTGCGGGCACGGCCATCCTCCAGACCAAAGCGCAGGGTGATGACCCGCTCCTCCCGGGGCGTCAGGCTTTTAAGGACGTGCAGCAGCTCCCGCCGCAGCAGCTGACGCCCCGCTTCATCCACCGGGACACCGGCGCCCT
>ERZ780207.2704-NODE-2704-length-12312-cov-3.226972_pt1 | contig 12312 bp, 9 predicted proteins | sample MGYA00510977_ERZ780207 | MGnify/ENA primary metagenome ERZ780207 (study PRJEB29588, sample SAMEA2151383) | human gut metagenome | biome: human gut; feature: human-associated habitat; material: faeces | place: Denmark | collected 2008/2010 ... | reverse complement strand
GTCGATACTCTCGGCGTCGAGGTGGTTGGTGGGCTCGTCGAGCAGGAGCACGTCGGGCTTGGTCAGGAGCAGGCGGCACAGGGCCACACGGCGGCGCTCACCACCGGAGAGGTGGGTCACGGCGCTGTCGCCCGAGGGACAGTGGAGGGCGCTCATCGCACGCTCCAGGCGCGAGTCCATATTCCAGGCGTCGGTAGAGTCGATGATGTCCTGGAGCTCAGCCTGGCGGGCCATGAGCTTGTCCATCTTGTCGGGGTCGCTGTAGTACTCCTCCTGACCAAACTTCACGTTGATCTCGTCATACTCGCGCAGCGCGTCATAGACGCCGCTCACACCCTCGCGGATGTTCTCCAGCACGGTCTTCGACTCGTCGAGGGGCGGGTCCTGGGGCAGATAGCCCACGGAGTAGCCCGGGCTCCACACCACTTCGCCCTGCGTAGGCTCGACAAGGCCGGCGATGATCTTCATCAGCGTAGATTTACCCGCGCCGTTGAGACCGATGATGCCAATCTTCGCGCCATAGAAGAAGGAGAGATAGATGTTGTTGAGAATCCGCTTCTGGTTCTGGGGGATGATCTGCGAGACTCCCACCATGGAGAAAATGACTTTCTTGTCGTCGGTTGTTGCCATGTCTTGTTGTCTTGTTGTATTGATAGATGGTGCAAAGTTACGAAATTATTTCCACCCAGAGAGGGGAGGGCAGAAAAAACCCTTTGGCCGTACCACCGGATCGCCCCAGGCGCGGGACAAGGAGGGGGTATCGCCAAAGGGCGACTTGCCAGCACAGGGACCCGGGAGACTGGGAGGAAGACGCCTTTGTCTCCCTCCAAGAGCGGGTCCAACGTGCTCCTCGGCGCGATTAGTCGATCTCGCGGAGGATGGCCAGCATGTGATCCCAGACCATCTGCACGGTCGGGATGAGGAGACGCTCGTCCGGCGTATGGACGAAGCGGAGCGTCGGGCCGAAGCTGATCATGTCGATGCCGGGATACTTCTCGGAAAAGAGACCACACTCCAGGCCGGCGTGGATGCCGAGCACCTTCGGGTCGTGGCCGAAGAGCTTCTTATACTCCTGAATGGCGATGCGCTGGAGCTCAGAGTCGGCGTTCATCTTCCATGCGGGATAGCCGTCGTTCTGGATGACCTCGGCGCCGGCGAGCTCGAAGCAAGCCTTGACGGCGTTGGCCATGTTGCGCAGATTGCTCATCACGCTGGAGCGCTGGCTGGAGACGAGCGTCACGGTGCTTTCGTCGCTCTGCACGCTGGCGATGTTGCTGGAGGTCTCTACGAGCCAAGCCAGCTCTTCCTCCTGGCAGTTGGTCAGCGGACCGTTGTCCACGGCCTGCAAGGCGAGGATGAGGTTGCGGGAGACGCTCTTCGGCATCACCTTCTGGGCCTCGCAGCTGTTGAGGGCCCACACCATCGTCGGATCCGTCACGTGGTACTCGTCCTCCACCTCGGGTGTGAACTTGTTCCAGTCGGCCTTCACCTCCTCCTTCTTGTCTGCGGGCACGCAGAAGACGATTTTGCCGTCGCGGGGGATGGCGTTGTGCATCTTGCCCGAGTTCCACTGGGCCAGGCGCAGATCCATCTTGTCCTGCTCCATATAGAGGAAGCGGGCGAGGATCTTGATGGCGTTGGCGCGCTTCTTGTTGATATCGTCGCCGGAGTGGCCACCGACGAGACCCTTGAGGCTGCCCTCGAAGAAGAAGTAGCCCTCGGGAGCGTCCTCGCGCGTGAACTCATACTTGGCGGAGGTGTTGATACCGCCGGCGCAGCTGACGAAGATCTGACCCTCGTCCTCGCTATCGAGGTTGATGAGGTACTTGCCGCTCATGAAGCCCGGCTTCATGCCGAAGGCGCCAGTGAGCCCCGTCTCCTCATCGACGGTGAAGACACACTCCACGGGACCGTGCTCGATGTCGTCGCTGTCCAGCAGGGCCAGCTCGATGGCGCAGCCGATACCGTCGTCGGCGCCCAGCGTGGTGCCCTTGGCCTTCAGCCACTCACCGTCCACATAGGTCTGGATGGGATCGTTCTGGAAATCGATCTCCACATCGACGAGCTTGTCGCAGACCATGTCCATGTGGCTCTGCAGGATGACGCAGGGCTTGTTCTCCATGCCCGGCGTGGCGGGCTTGCGGATGATGACGTTGCCAGTCTCATCGACCTTGGTCTCCAGGCCGCGCTCCTGACCGAATGCTTTCAGGTACTCGATCATCTTCTCCTCGTGCTTGGAAGGACGGGGAATTGCGTTGATTTTTGCGAACTGCTCAAAGACGCGAGCAGGCTTTAATTCTACGTTTGCCATAATTTAGATTGCTTTTATTTTGGTTTCTAACCGAATTGTCGTAACTTTGCGGTCGTTTATCGACTGCAAAAGTAAGAAAAATGGTTGAGACTATCTTATATAGCATGTTAATAATTGCTATTGCGGTGCTCTTACTGTGCGTAAGAGTGCTTTTCGTCAAGGGTGGAAAGTTCCATTCCATGCATGTACACGACAATGCCTACCTCCGCAAGAAGGGCATCCACTGCGTCGTGGACCAGGACAAGGAGGCACGCCAGGCCAACAAAGCCTATTAACGCTGCCCACACACTACGACAACAACAAAACAAAAAAATAGATATGAAGAATGTTTTCAGCAAACTGGCCGTGGTGGCAATAGCCGCGACGGCGCTCATGTCGTGCAACAACCAGCCGAAGCAGAACGACTCCAAGGCTGAGCCCGCGACACAGAAAGAGGCCCAGGCCGGAGGCCAGCAGATCGCCTACGTGGAGATCGACTCCATCATGAGCCAATACACCTACTGGAAAGAGGTGACGAAGATCATGAAGGCCAAGGAGGCCAACATCAGCAAGACGCTCAACGGCAAGCAGCAGCAGCTGCAGCAGGCCGCCGCCAACTTCCAGCAGAACGTCCAGGCCAACAAATACACGCAGGCCCAGGCACAGCAGATACAGGCCAGCATACAGAAGCAGGCCCAGGACGCCGAGGCCCTGCAGCAGCGTCTCGGAGCGGAGTATCAGAACGAGGTAGCCAAGTATAACAAGGCCCTCGCCGACAGCGTCCACAACTACCTCGCTCAGTTCAACAAGGACAAGAAGTATGCCATGATCCTGGCCAAGAGCGGCGACAACATCCTCTACGCCGACAAGTCGCTCGACATCACCAACGAGGTGGTCAAGGGCATGAACAAGGCCTACAAGGGCATGAAGAAATAAGGATTACGTCGATCCGCCTCTACACAAGACACCCACGATAGCCAAATGGCCGTCGTGGGTGTCTTGTTTTATAGTTATCGATCGCAGCTTAACCCACAGGGGCTGGCTACTGCACGATCTTGAAGCGGACACGAAACTCGCGCTTCTCCTCGTTCCAGTTGGTGCCCAAGAGTTCGAAGCGGCCTATCTGCGCCGTGGACCGCACGTGCTTGCCGATGCAGGGGCAGACGTCATAGTCGCCGATGCGCACCAGGCGGATGGCCTCAGAGGCATTGGCCGGCAGGCGGTCGGCATCGACGCCCTCGGGCAGGTGGTCGCGATCGGTAAACTCATAGCTGACGGGCATGTCGAGAGCGATGAGGCGGTTCATCTCCGTCTCGATCTCCTTCTCCTCCTTGCGCGTGGGCTTGTGGTCGAGCTTGTAGGTGATCTTGCTCTTCTTGCGCTCCACGTGGGCGTTGTTGCTTCTCTGCGTGCCAAAGAGGCGGATCATCAGTTGGTTGAGCAGGTGCTCGGCGGTATGAGCCGGCGGAAACTCCTCCTTGTTGTGCTCGTTGAGTATCGGTTCTTGTTGCATCATCATTTTTGTTATTTTATTATAGGTATGATTTTTGTTGTTGCCGACTGAACGCGGAGGCCTCCAGGAGGCTCATGCCCTCACCACGTCCACCACGTGGCTGCCTGCGCCGATAAGGTCGGGTCGCTCGGAGACGACCTTCTGATAAGCAAGGAAGTGGGCGAAGGTCTCGTCGCTCATTCTGTTGAGGCGCGTGCGCATATAGTCGGCGGGACCGTCGGGCGAGAAGATCGTCACGCGCTGCAGTCCAGCCTGGCTGTCGAGACGGTCTATGTCCTCCAGCCGCACGTAGTCGTAGAGCTCGCCCTCCTGCGTCTGGATATGGAAGTCGTGGTCCACGATGCCGCGCGCCAGGAAGTCGCCGATACGCTCCTCGTCGAAGCAGTAGGAGAGGATGCTATACTCGTTCATCAGGTAGGCCACGAAGATCAGTCCGCCGGGCTTCGTCACTCGTCGGGCCTCACGCAGCGCCTTGAGTTTCTCCTCCTCGCCGATGAGATGGTAGAGCGGACCCAGCAGGAGCGTGGCGTCGGCCGAGGCGGAGGGAATGAAGGACAGGTCCCTGGCGTCGCCCTGCACCACGTCGGCCTCGGGATCGCGCTGGCGAAAAACCTCGATGTTGCGGCGTACCAGCTCCACGGCCTTCACCTTGTAGCCCTCGGCCATGAGGGCGGAGGCATAGCGGCCCGTGCCCGCCCCGATGTCGAGCAGCAACATCCCCGGACGCAGCAGGCGGCGCAGGTGGTACATGGTGGTCTCAAACTCCACGATGCCGTGACGGCGCTGCAGGCGCAGATCCTCGGGGTGCTTGTTGTAGTGCTTCTCTATGTTGGATAGTGCCATGATCAGCTTGTTGTCGTTGCGGCCTTGATGTTCCTCACCACGCGGGCCGGATTGCCCACGGCGACACTGTTGGAGGGAATATCCTTCACCACCACGCTCCCCGCCCCGATGGTCACGTTGTCGCCGATGGTCACGCCGGGCAGGATCGTGGAGCTTCCACCTATCCAGCAGTTGTCGCCGATGGTGACGGGCTCGGCCCACTCGCGTCTCGTGTTGCGCTCCACGGGGTCTGTACTGTGGCAAGCCGTGTAGATGCTCACGTTGGGACCGATGAAGCAGTCGTCGCCGATACTCACCCGTGCCTCGTCGAGCACGGTGAAGTTGAAATTGGAGAAGAAGCGCTTGCCCACGAAGATATGCTTGCCATAGTCGCAATGGAACGGCTGGTTGACGAAGGTATCCTCGTCGGCACCGCCGAGTATCTCGCGGATCATCTCGTTGCGACGCCTGGCGTCGGTGGGGCAGAGGCGGTTGTACTCCCAGCACTTGTCCTGGCAGGCATGCAACTCCCTGAGGAGCGAGGGATCCGTGGCGAGATAGACCTCGCCACGCTGCATTTTCTCATATTCTGTCATCTTTGTTCTTCTGCTTGCTCTTGTGCTAATCGAAACTTATCTATTGAGGCTCTTAGCGCTCACACCTTGTAGCGGACGATGGTGGCGCCATAGCCCTGGGTGTGGAGCGTGATCTCTCCGTCGCGATCCCAGCGGTCCGTGCGGCGCTGGCCCGTCAGGAGGTCAAGCCCCTCGTATTCGCCTTCGCCGATATGGAAGAAGTCGAAGGCGTGGGCAGGTATCCGGATCTGCGTCGTCCGTTGGTCTGCCGAGAAATTGACGTTGACGATCAGCAGTTCGTCGTCCTTCTTGCGCAGGAAGGCATACTGCCGCTGCGGGTCGAAGCAGGGCGACGGAGCGTTGGCGTACATCAAGTCGAACAACTCGCCCTCACGCAGCGCCTTCTCCTCGTTGGCAAGTCGCAGAATCTGCTGGTAGTCAGCCTCCAACTGCCGCTGGCCTTCACCAAGGCTCGAACGGTCGAAATAGCCCTGATAGACGGCCTGCACGGTCCAGTAGTCGAAGATCGTACTGCGTCCATCGACACCCGAGAAACCCTCGTGGTCCATGCCGCGCTCGCCCCACTCCTGTCCGGCATAGACCATCACGGGATTGGTGCGCAGCCAGGCGCTCACCATCATTGCGGGCAGGGCCTTGCGGGCGTCGCCACAGAAGAAGTCGGAGGCGATGCGCTGCTCGTCGTGGTTCTCCAGGAAGTAGAGCATGCGGTCGCGAATGTCGTCCGTGGCCTGCCACTGGGCCGTGATCTCGCTGGCCGCGCGCTGCTGGCAGACCACACCCCGCAGGCAGTCGTACATGCCCACCTTGTCGTAGAGGTAGTCGAAGCCGCTGGCGATGTAGGCGCGATAGAGGGCGGGATTATAGACCTCGCCGATGAGGATGGCCTCGGGATGGGCGGCCTTGAGCCGCTGGGAGGCGTAGGACCAAAAGGCCGTCGGCACCATCTCTGCCATGTCGCAGCGGAAACCGTCCACGCCTTCGGCTGCCCAGAAGAGCAGGATATCGACCATCTTGGTCCACGTCGAGGGGATCGGGTCGAAATGGTGGCTGCCTCCTCCGGTGTAATCGACGCCATAGTTGAGCTTCACGGTCTCATACCAGTCGTTGACCCCTGGGTGAGGATGGAAGCAGTCGTTGCCCGTGCAGCGGGCAGGCCGTTCCTCATAGTCTTCGAGGTCGAAGGCGGGCTCCAGCGAAGCGCCGGGACAATAGTAGAAGTTGTTCTGCGGGTCGAAGTGCTTGGAGGTGTCGTCGTCCTGTCCAAGGTCACGCACGCCCTGGGGTTTGCAGATGCTCCTGTACTCGCGGGCCACGTGGTTGGGCACGAAGTCGATGATGACCTTCAGTCCTGCCTCGTGGGTACGCCTCACCAGGGCACGAAACTCCTCCATGCGGCGCGCCACGTCTTCGGCCAGGTCGGGGTCGATGTCGTAATAGTCGGCGATGGCGTAGGGCGACCCTGCGCGTCCCTTCACGACCGACGGGTGCTGGCGGGGAATGGCGTAGGCAGTGTAATCGGTGGCGGTGGCGTGGCGGATGACTCCTGTGTACCAAATATGCGTAATGCCCAGGCCGCGCACTTGGCGCAGCACCTGGGCATTGATGTCGTTCATCTTCCCCGCACCGTTTTCATCATAAGTTCCACCCTTCTTCCGGGTGAAGTTCTTATTGCCAAAGGTGCGGGTGAAGACTTGGTATATGAAGAGTCGCTTACTCGTTGACTCCATGAGCTTTCACCGTCTTGTCGATGCGGCCGATCATACCGCGGAGCGTCTTGCCCGGACCACACTCGACAAACTCGTCGGCGCCGGCGGCAATCATGTTCTGCACGCTCTCCGTCCATCTCACAGAGCTGGTGAGCTGGGCGACCAGGTTGGCCTTGATCTCCTCGGGGTTGGTGTGGGCCTTGGCATCGACATTCTGGAAGACCGGACACTTCGGGGCAGAGAAGTGCATGTTCTCAATGGCCTCGGCCAGCTCGTCCTTGGCGGGCTGCATGAGCGGAGAGTGGAAAGCACCACCCACATTGAGCACCAGGGCGCGCTTTGCACCGGCGGCCTTCATCTTCTCGCAGGCCTCGTTGACACCATCGATCGAGCCAGAGATGACCAGCTGGCCAGGGCAGTTGTAGTTGGCGGGGACGACCACCTTGCCGCCCTTCGTCACCTCTTCGCAAATTTCCTCCACCTTGGCGTCCTCCAAGCCGATGATGGCGGCCATGGTGCCAGGATTCTGCTCGCAAGCCTTCTGCATGGCGTTGGCACGGGCGGCCACCAGCTTCAGACCGTCCTCGAAAGCCAAGGCACCCGAGACAACGAGGGCCGAGAACTCACCGAGGGAGTGACCGGCCATCATGCTCTTCTTGAAGTCCTCGTCGAGGCAGGAGGCAGCGATCACGCTGTCGAGGAAGACGGCGGGCTGCGTCACCTTGGTCTCCTTCAGCTGCTCGTCGGTGCCGGCGAACATGATGGAAGTGATATCGAAACCTAACACCTCATTGGCCTGACGGAAAAGAAGACCTGCAAGATTGCTCTGGGCGTTGAGCTCCTTACCCATGCCCACATACTGTGAACCCTGACCGGGAAATACAAATGCTTTCATTACTCTGATTTTATCTTAATTACCTTAAATTTTTATATAAGGCGCAAAGTTATAGATTTTTTGTCAGAAAACGGTCATCCGACATGAAAAAAAATTCCAAAATTATATTTTCCAATCATAAATCAAGCGAGAAACGTCCACGGGAAATGGAAAGACGGACTTGGAAAGATGATTTTTATACCATAATAATATCGTGTATTCGAAAATAATGTGGTATCTTTGTCCCCACGAATGATCAAAGTTGAGCCCAAATATCTCTTCCTGGCACGACGGAGGATCCTGCGCCGCGTCCTCCTCCCGCTCTTCGCCGTCCTGCCGACGGTGGCAGGGCTCGTGGGGTGTGGGGAGCAAGCTACGCAGGAGGCCGACCACTACAACGACCTGGCCTACTACTACCACTACCGCAGCCTCGACAGCACCACGGCCTATGCGCGCCGCGCACTCCAGGTGGCCCGTGGCGACGACGGCGTGATCGGCGAGTCGCTCAACAACCTGGCCTTCGTGGCCATCATGCGGATGGACTTCCCGCGCGCCAAACAGCTCTGTGACTCCGTCAACACCATCACCGACGACCAGATCGAACTGCTCGTGAGCGACATCCTGCAGATGCGTATCTGCCAGCGAGAGTCGCGCAACAAGGACTTCTACGACTCCTACCAGCAGGCGGCCCAACGGCTGCGCCGCATCGACGAGACCTCCTTGGAGCTCACTCCGCGCCAGCAACGGAGGATGGTCTATGCGCGGAGCGAATACCGCATCGTGGCCTCGGCCTATTTTTATTATGTGGGCCTCGACCGCCAGTCGGCACAGGCCATCAGCGGGATGGGGGAGGAGGACCTTGCCTCCGACACGGCCCAGCTCATCAACTACTGGTACTGCTACGGAGCGGGTGGACTGCTCACCAAGGGGTCGAGGGAGGAGATCTACCAGCAGGAGTTCGACTGCCTGATGCGTGGGCGCCTTTTCCATCTGCAGCGCATTGGTAAGTCCGCGATGATAATCGCCCGGATCCGCCAACACGCTCCAGGCTCTCAGCGAGCATCTGCTGCAGCGCCCTGACGGACCGCGCCTCATGGCCGACAACCCGCGCGACATCCGGCTCATCAACACCGACGCCATGCCCGATAGCCTTTTGGCGGGCAATCTGGCGGAGCGGTCGCTCCACCTGTTCAGGCAGTTTGGCGACATCTACCAGAAGGCGGGATCGCTGCGAACCCTCGCCAACTGCTATTGGCAGATAGACGACTACCACTCAGCGCTAATCTGCCTGGAGAAGGCGCTCGAAGAGGACACCGTCATCAACCGCGCCCCCGACCTCGTGGCCTCGATACGCGAGCAGCTCTGCATCGTCTATTCGGCCGTCGATGACAAGCAGGCCAGCGACTACAACCGCAACCTCTACCTCGACCTGCAGGACCAGACGCGCCAGGACCGCTACTACGAGGCGCGCGCCGACCAGCTCGACCGCACCTCGCATTCGCTCAATCTCATGTTGGCCGCCGTGGGCTTCATGATCCTCCTCATGGCGGGCCTCCTCGGCCTCTTCGCCTATCTGCGCAGCAGGGGAGGAGGAGAGGGAACGATCGCCCCGCTGCAGGCTTCGCTCAAGCGGTGGAAGGAGCGCGACGAGGAGCACCAGCGGGCGCTGGACGAACAGTATGAGGAGGTGGCGGAGCAGCTGGCCGTGAGCCGCCTCCACGTCGAGGCCAACAAGCAGCGCCACCTGGAGCAGCGGGCCAAGGTGTCGCTGGTCAACAGTGTGCTGCCGCTCATCGACCGCATGCTGATGGAGATAAGACGGCTGGTGGAAGACCACGAGCCAGCCACGCTGCGGGCAGAACGGATGGCTTATCTCGACGAACTGCTCCAGCAGATCAACAGTTCCAACGCCATGCTCACGGAGTGGATACAACTGCGGCAGGGCAAACTCTCCGTCCGCGTCGAGAGTTTTCCGCTCCAGCCGCTCTTCGACCTCGTGGCCAAAGGTCAACCGGAGTTTCGGATGAAGGCGATCCGCCTCAGCGTCGATCCTACTGGCGCCTGGGTGAAAGCCGACCGCGTGCTGACGCTCTTCATGGTCAACACCCTGATGGACAACGCGCGCAAATATACGGACGAGGGGGGCACGGTGAGGGTCTCGGCCCAGGAAGCCAGCGACTACGTGGAGGTGAGCGTGGAGGACACGGGCTGCGGAATGTCGGAGGACCAGGTGGCCCACCTCTTCGAATATAAGCCCATCAGCGACGAGCAGGTCTCGGCCCAAGCCGTCGCCTCGGCGCGCCGATCCCATGGTTTCGGCCTCATGAACTGCCAGGGCATCATCAACCATTACCGCAAACTCAGCCAGCTCTTCACCGTCTGCACGCTCCAGGCCGAGAGCACGCCGGGCAAGGGGAGCCGCCTCTTCTTCCGCCTGCCCAAGGGGGTGGTACGACATCTGATCCTCCTGCTGCCGGTCCTCGCCTGCTGCCTGTCGGCCTCGGCCACAAAGCTATCGCCGTTGCAACAAGCGCTGCTGCGCCAGGCCAGCCTCTACGCCGACTCGGTCTATCATAGCAACATCGCCGGCACCTACCGCAAGACGATCCGCCACGCCGACAGCTGCTGCGCCATCCTCAACCGCTTCTACCGCACGGTGCGCCCCTATGGCTATCCGCTACTCTCGCTCTCGGCGCAGGGCAAGGTGGAGGTGCCGGAAGTGAAATGGCTCCACGAGGGCATCCCGGTCAACTACGACGTGATCCTCTCCATGCGCAACGAGGTGGCCGTGGCGGCCCTGGCGCTCCACGAGTGGGAAATGTACCAATATAATAACAAGGCCTACACCCAGCTCTTCAAGGAGTCGTCGGCCGACCAGTCGCTGCCAAGCTACTGCACGATGATGCAGCGGTCGGAGGCCAACAAGCATGTGGCCATCGCGCTGCTCGTGCTCCTGCTGCTGATCATAGGGCCGGCCTACTACTTCATGTACTACCGCCACCGGATCAGTTTTCTGCTGAGCGCCGACCTGGTGCGCCGACTGACGGAGACGCTTCTCTCCGACGCTCAGGCCCTGGAGAAACTCAAGGCTGCCGAGACCGTGGCCCACGAGCCGCTGCCAGCCGCGCTGCAGACGCTGGTGGAGGAGATCCGCACGACGCTGAAGACTTCCGCCGAGGTGGAGCTTGTCGGCAAGGAACGCATCCGGCTGCTGGAGGAGCAACTGGGGCGGTCCGAACTGGAGGACGAGCGGCTCCATCTGAGCAACAGTACGCTCGACAACAGTCTCTCGACCCTGAAGCATGAGACGATGTACTATCCCTCGCGCATGGCGCTCCTTCTCGAAGAGGGCGAAGGGAGACTGCACGACATCGAGGAACTGGCGGCCTACTACCGCGACCTCTACCAGCTGCTCTGCCTGCAGGCCATGGGGCAACTGGCCCTCGTACCGCTTGCGGGGCGCGCCGTCAGTCTGGGTGAGGTTCTGCCCGCGGCGACGAGGGTGGGCGACTGGCCAGGTGGATCGCAGGCACAAGGGCGCAACGAGCGACTGGTAGGCGACGCAGAGATGCTGCGCTATCTCTTCGAACTGCTGCGCAAGGAGAATGGAGGGCGGCCGCTGGAGGTGGAGTTGGCGCGCAAGGGCGATGACTACCTCTTGCTGCGTATGGCCATCGAGGGACTGGAGGCGAGAGCAGAGGGGGCGGCGAATCTGTTCACGCCCAGCATGAAGAATCTCCCCTACCTGCTCTGCTCACAGATCGTGCGCGACAATGGAGAACTCACCAACCGCCGGGGCTGCGGCATCGTGGCCACGCGGCAAGACAATAAGACCTATTTAACAATTACATTGGCAAGATGGAAAAATTCAAAGTCATCATCGTAGAGGATGTGCCCCTGGAACTGAAAGGCACGGAGGGCATCCTGCGCAACGATATTCCCGAGGCGGAGATCATCGGTACGGCTGCCAGCGAGCAGGCCTACTGGCGCCTCATCAAGGACCACCAACCCGACCTCGTCCTCCTCGACCTCGGACTGGGCGGATCCACAACCGTCGGCGTGGAGATCTGCCGGCAGACCAAGCAGCAGTTTCCCGCCATGAAGGTGCTGATCTTCACGGGAGAGGTGCTCAACGAGAAACTATGGGTCGATGCGCTCGACGCAGGGGCCGACGGCATCTCGCTCAAGAGTGGCGAACTGCTCACCCGCGACGACGTTTTGAGCGTGATGAACGGCAAGAAATATGTGTTCAACCAGCCCATCCTCAAGAAGATAGTGGACAAGTTCTGCGACACAATACAGCAGCAGATGGATCATCAGGAGGCTCTGATACGCTATGAGATTGACGAATACGACGAGCGTTTCCTGCGCCATCTGGCTTTAGGTTACACGAAAGACCAGATTTCGCAGTTGCGCACAATGCCGTTCGGCGTGAAGAGTCTGGAGAAAAGACAGAACGAACTGGTGCAGCGCTTGTTCCCTAACGGCAATGGCGGTATGGGAGTGAACGC
>ERZ780207.2702-NODE-2702-length-12320-cov-4.968039_pt1 | contig 12320 bp, 5 predicted proteins | sample MGYA00510977_ERZ780207 | MGnify/ENA primary metagenome ERZ780207 (study PRJEB29588, sample SAMEA2151383) | human gut metagenome | biome: human gut; feature: human-associated habitat; material: faeces | place: Denmark | collected 2008/2010 ... | reverse complement strand
TTTTGTCAGGATTGTTGACAAAAAACTCAAAGGAGTGTTATTGCTGAATAGTTACGTGAATTCGTAACTACCCAGTACCCCTCTAAAAAGTGATTTTAGGGTACGAGGCTTTGCTTGCCATTACATAATGGCAAGTATGGCTTCGAATTTTGAAATTCCGTTTTTCTTGGCAGTTTCGGCTATGGAATGAATCTTTGCAAAGATGTCTGCTCCATCATCTGTTCTGAAGCAACCGCTTACTTTTTGCTTGACCTTTATTTTTCGAATGCCTCTCTCGCTCGCATTGTTGTCGTAAGGGACAGAGAAATCGGAAAGAAATGCAAACTAGTAGTCCTTTACCTTATATATCCCTTTCTTGAAAGTCTCGAAATCATCATGGTTGTAAAAATACTACTTTTTCACGACTCCCCTGTGTACTGCAAATCAAAAACAAAGGATGCGGTTGTTGAAAATCAACTTGTTAGCAACGGAGGACACCCTAACAACTGATGAAAAAATGTATTGGGTGTCAAACTTGGGATAAGTTAAGACGATAGAAAGGGCTGGATTTCTCGTAATGGGAGGTCAGCCTTGTTTGTTGTGTATATTTACCGTTGTAAATCATCCGAAATTACGGATTATGGCTGCAAACTGTAGTGGGTAGTAGCGACTTGAATGGGGTTAAAATACCGGTAAGAGTATGGGGAAGTGTAGTGATAAGGGCTTTTGGTACTGCTACTGACTTTGTTAAATGGATACGGAGAATTAGTTAATAGTCCGTTAATTCATGCTAATCGACTTGGTTTCGGCTGAGCGGAAGGTTATCTTTGTATAGTAGCTTCGCCATGACTATTGAGGTCTCAGTCATCTTTGGATGAGAAGCGGAGCGGAGTAAAATGTTAAAATGTAAAATATAATTCGGGTAATTGTCGATGAAAAACTTAAACTTTTTATCAACCTCCCCAACTGACGGTCGGATAATGTCGGTCTCGTATCGGTCTCGTATCGGTCTCGTATCGGTCTCGTATCGATCCCGTATCAATCCCGTATCATCCTCCTATCGTTCTCCTATCGTTCTCGCTTCCAGAAGCGGAAACAATACGGAAACTATACGGAAACGATATGTAACCGATCCTTGGAGGAAGGGAGGAAGAAGCGAGGACGATATTTGGTGGAAGCGTGGAGGAAAGAGGCCCAAGATAGAAGCCACTGTTTCTGCCTGGAGCAGACTTGCTGTCGAAGAAAGGATGGTACGTTCCTAAGGGTGAGGGCAAGATGAAGGGTGGAGTATGCTGCTCAATGGAAAACGAAGGTCCGCCAGTGGGCCTCCTTGATGGGAAACCGACTGGCGGATCTTGGATGTGGAAGTCTTGGTGTGAAGCTCAAACGGGTCTAAGCCATTGGTGATCTTATCTCACCACGACCTTCTTGCCACTGACGACATAGATGCCGGCGGGAAGTCCCTTGAGGGTATGGGCATTCTTGCGCACCAGTTGACCTGTGACGGAGAAAATATCGGAGGGCTTTCCAGTGAAGAGGGTCTCGGCAGAGACGGACTCGATGGCCGTGGAGGGCGTGATGGTCAGTTTTCCGTTGGTGTAGGAGAACTCGTAGTTGTCGGCGTCGCCACCTTCCACCACGATCTCATAGACACCCTCGGGTGAGGAGAGGTTGGCGGAGCAGGTGGCCTGCGGCTTCTCGCTGATCGCGCTCTCGTTGTCATCGTTTCTGAAACCCTCGTAGCGGATGGTAAAGACGGGGTTGGCCTCACCCTCACAGCGCGTGGCGTCCTCGGCAATGACCTCCAGGGGAGCAGGCTTGATGATGAGGTAGCCATCCTCAAACTCCGTGTCCTCGTCGGTGATGGTGCCGCGGCTGATCTTGATCTTGTAGCGGCCCACGCCGGAGGTGTGGTCGGCCTCGCAGGTCAGCTGAGGTGTACCATCCACCTTCGTGCCGTTGATGGTGAAAGTCAATTCGGGATTCTCCTCACCATAGAGGCGGGAAAGGTTGCGGGCTTTGATGGTGGTGCCAAACTCCACGATGCAGGAGAAGTCCTTCCACTGTGCCAAGGAGCTGTAGCGCGTCTTGCTGCCTGCTCGCACGGCGAGGCGACAGGTCTCGGTGTTGGCGCCAGCGAAGACATCTATGCCCAACTGCGGAATCTCCTTGGGGCGCACCTTGAGTTCCTCCATCGACCAGCAATAGCCGAAGGCTTCCTTGCCGATCTGCTTCACGTCGTGGCCGAGGGCGATCTTGCGCACCATGCTGCAGCCAGCAAAGGCGTAGTCGGCGATGGTGGTCACGCCGTCGGAGACCTGGAGGTCTTCGCGCGTCAGCGGGATAACGGCCAAAAGTGTGGTCTTGTCCTTGTCATAGACCATGCTGCCCTCGACAGTGAAGTCGGCATCGGCGACAGGGGTGAGGTGGACGGTAGAAAGCTTGTTGCAATAGGCCCAGACGCCCTTGCCGAAGTGGCGGATGCCCGTGGCGGGGAAGTGGATCTCCTCCATGGAGCAACCGTAGAATAGCTTTTCGGGCAGGCTATTGTCCTGAGTGATGGTGAGCTTCTGTCCCTTGTCGATGAGATAGTAGTCGTCGCCGGCCACAATCTGGGCGTCGCTCAGGTCGAGCATACGCATCTGTCCGTGGGTGCGGTTGCCATTTTCGTCGATGCCCGCCATCTCGCGGAGTGTGCGGAGGTCGGTGGCATTGATACGGCCCTGTACTCGTAGCGTGTCGTAGCAGAAGAAGGACTCCTCGCTGACCAAGGATCGGAGCTGGCCCGGAGTGGAGACTTTCACCTCGCCGGAGACGCGGCTAATGGCGGGCTCGGGTGTGATATTGATGACGGCCTCCTGCATCTCGGAGAACTTATAGCCCACCGGGTCGAGGATAGCTATCTCGTAGTAGCCGTCCTGGTCGCCACACCATCCCCAGTTGACGTGGACGAGCCCCTCGGCGTCGTAGCCATCGATGACGAAGGAGTGGCCTTCGCGCTGACGGGTGAAGCCGCCATAGACGATGGGCTGGTCTTTGCTCAGTTGCTCGTAGATGATATTCATCCAGCCCTGCGTGGTGTAGTCCTCACGTTCCAGGTACTGCACGTCGGTCAGGCCGTAGTAGCGCTGGAGACCGCGGGCGAGGTTCTCGTGGAGCGCACCACTTCCTCCCTGGGCCGTAGAACCATAATCCATGTCGGCAGCCACACCGAGGTCTCTCATCAGCATGGCCACGGCATCGCCCTCCTCGGGAGTGTAGCCTGCGTCGTAAACGTCGATCATGTTGCTCCAATCATAGATACTCTTTTCAAAATCTACGCTGATGGCTACACCCGAGGTCATCCCGTAGGGATAGTAGATGGTGTTGCTGCCCATGCCATGCTTGGGGCCCTTGTGATGGTAGAGCACCTGGGCGGTGGAGGTGGCGGCACAACCCGTGAGACATCGGCCTGTGCCGTTGGTGGCAATGGGGCAGAGATTGTTGAACGGCGCCTCCTGTCCCCACTTGGTGGTGAGCAGCATGGGCACGGCATCGGGGAAGTTGGCAGCGCTGGGGCGGACCACGCGGGTGGCGCTCTTGCCTGCCTTCACCTTGGCCTGGGCGACCTCACTGATGGCGGAGAGCCACCAGCGGAAATTCTCGTTCTGCGTCTTCTCGTCGTAGCAGGTGTCGGAATAGCCGAGTACGGCGGGCAGCAGATCGTCGTTGGCGATCACGGCAAATCCGCCATGGTCGTAGCCGTAGATGGTGTACTCCTCGTTGGCCACGAGTTGCTTCATGGGTGCACCTGGGGCTTTCATTTTGCCCGGGAGGGCGCCTTTCTCCAGGGCGGTGGCGGCAGCTTGCATCTTTTGCTGCTGGCTGCGGGGTTTGGCGAGAATCGTGTATGGCAGGATCGAGGCCAAGCACAAGAGGAAACAAGTCCAAAGAGTTCTCTTGTTGCGCATAATCGATTTTTCTTTAAGTTTTGAGGTGGGGTCCTGCAAACGTCTGTCGCTTGCTGGGCAGCAGTTCGCAGGACCCCTCTCGTGATGAAATGAATGATAGAAAACTTGAGTCTTACTTCACGACGACCTTTTGGCCGTTGACGATATAGACACCCTTCTTCAGCGACTTGAGGTTCTTCACGCCCTTGGCCACGCGGATGCCGTCAGGAGAATAGACATCAAAGGCAGATTCGCCGAGTGTGAGGCCGTTGATACCGGTCACTGTATGGGTAAGGGTGGCCTCCGATTCCTCAGCGGCATAGACGGCAGTCACACCGTAGAGGTGCTTGTCGGCATCCTGCAGGATCTGCTTGTCGATGAAGCTGCGCACGTTGGCCTCAACGTTGCCGATCAACTGGCCATCGCGATAGATATTGTAGCCCTTCACCTCGCCTGCGCCACAACTGTAGGTGATGTCGTCAATCATGAAGAAGAACGGGTTGTTCCACGTCGGCGTGTTGTGATTGATGGCAAAGTACTTGGTGCCTGCTGGCAACTCAACCTTGATCTGCTCCCATGCGCCACTGGTGATGCTATAGGTCTCGCCCAACTTGACGAACGACTCGCGCTTGTCGTCGGTGGTGGAGTAAAGCACACTGAAGTTCTCCTCATGAATGGTTTGACCATCATTGTAGTTCTTCACCCAGAACGTGATTTCCTGCTCGTCGCCGGAGAGTGCGGGGCTGTAGAGCCAGTTGTTCTGCGATACGTCATAGCCTTCCCCGTTCACACGGTAGAGAGCGGCCAGGTACTTGTCGCCGTTGTGGGCCTTGAAGTCGGGCACCTGCTCGAGTTGTGTCTCCGTGAGCCAGCCGTTGGCTGGGTCGAAGAGCATGAAGCCGTAGTTGGAACCCTGGTTCGGGAACTTATACTTCTCGAAGACGCCACCCGTCGTGCCGGCATTGACAGCCTCAGAGGTGAAGTCGCCAAAGTTGTCCTGACTCCATGACGTAGCGTTCTCGAAACTCTCAGTCTTGGTCTTAGTGTCCGTGCTGACAGGCGTCCATGTGAGGCTCACGCCCTCCTCGGTGAGGACGGCCTCGGCGCTCTCGGGCTTCGGTTTCTCGCTCGTGAGGTACTTGACGTTGGTGGAGACGACATTGTCGTCCTCATTGAGGTCGTAGGCGTATTCCACCTCGGCCTTCAGTTCCACAGACTCGTTTTGGTCGAGTTTATTGCTCTGGAAATCGAAGACCACGTCGGTGAAGTCGTAGGCACCCAGCGTCTCGGTCATCTTCTTGGTCTCGACGAGCTCATCGTTGGCATAGAGTTTCACCTTGTAGTTATTGGCAGCGTTCTCGCCAAAGTTGTTCACGCGTACGCTCACCTTGGCCTTGCCACCCTTGAGCACTGTCTCGGGAGCCTCGATCTCAGCATTGAGGTCGTCGGTCTGCGTGTCGCGGATGAAGAGGCGATCGATGTAGAGGTCCTTGTAGGCTTCGGTCTGGACGGCGAAGTCGAAGGTGATGAAGGGCTCATTGGCCCACGGGCTGAGATCGATGCCAGAGGCGTGCCATTGGTCTGCCTCGAGGTTGGCATAGTCGATCACGCCAGCCACATGGCTCACGCAGTCGGGAGTCTCCACCTCGACGGTGATCTTGGCGTTGCTGCCCTCGGCGGCCTTGTGATGGAACATCAGTTTGGGAGCATCAACGCCACCCAAACGGATCTTGCCCGAGCCGAGGTAGGCGATGTCCTCCTTGTTTTTTGACACGATGTAGAAACTACCGCCGTCGTTATCGACAGAATTGGTAGAGAGCTCGAAGTCGGACTTGCCGGTGCCCCAAGAGGACCACAAGATGCCATAAAACTTATAGTTCTTGACGCTGGCAAAGAACGGAATCTCGTAAGGTTTGCCCTGGATGTAAGAAGGCAATGGGACGTAGGAACTTTCGCCATACGAATTCTTTGCTTTGACAAAGAGTGTCTTCACGGTCTGCTCTGCTCCGTCGTTGGGATTGACAGCGTAGTCAAAGAAGGTCTTGCCTGTGGTCTCGCCGACTGGGGTGTAAGTGGGCTTGAAGTCGGCTCCATCCGACTCGGCGAGGGTGTAAGTGATCTTCTCGGGGTTGAGATAGCCACCCAAGCGACCTCTTGCGGGTGCTTCCCAATTGAAGCGTATGGAGTTGTCTCGGGTTTCCGTGTTCTTTTTGACGGGAGCGACGGGAGCGTCCTCTCCCACATAGATGGCAACGGGGGTGCAATAGAAACTGGCGCCCTTGTCGTTGACAGCGGCCACGCTATAGACATTGATGCCGTTGGTGGCGGTGTTGTCTGTGAAGGTCACCTTGCTGCCCGGAGCAGCAGCAGGAATCTCGGCAACCACCTGGCCCGTGCGGCGGAGCTGGAAGCCCGTGATTTTGTCTAAGGTTTCGCCGTTGAGACGCTTCGTAGGAGCGGTGAATGTGATTTGGGTGGAAAGTGCGCCCTGTGGGTCGGCCTCGGCTTCAAGGCCTGTCACCTGGTCGGGAGCGAAGAAATCTACGCCTGCAGTCATTACAACATCGTCAATCTTGACACCCATGGCCTCGGGCTTCACGGAAAGGGCATGGAAGCCGAGATAGATGGTCTCGTCCTTGTCGGCGTCCAAAGTGAGGGTGACGGCCTCGAAGTCGGAACGCTTGATCATGGTTTGGGGCATCAGGGTCTTGGTCATTGCCTCTGGGGTAGGTGCAGTGCCATACTTCACCTCAAATTGCTCCTCATAGTACTTATATCTTCCTGAAAGACGGAAGGAAATCTTATACTTATGGTTGGCTTTGACGTGGAGGGCTGGAGAGACTAACCAGTCGTTGAAGGAATGTTTCTCCTCTCCGCGCAGTATTCTGGCGTAGCCGTCATTGTCGTTGAACATTCCAGGTTCCTCTATGCCCCAAGTGATACCGTCATTGTCGGCGTCGATCACTTTGAAGTAGGCCAAATCGGCCTCCGACTCAAAACCATTGGCGAAGGGCGGTGTGATAGGAGCACCGTAGGAAACGTAGTTGCTGACCATCTCCTCACCCATCGTGCCGTGGTTGTTTGGCGTGATACCGTAGCCATAGACGGCAGTCTCACCCTCGGGGAGTGTATCCTCAAACATAGTGCCCACATGGCCGGTCTTGATGACCTTGCCCTCAGGGTAGCGCTTAATGTCGTAGGTGAGTTCACCGACGTAGCCCTCGTTCTGGCCGCCTGCAGGAGCTTCCCATGTGACGGTAGCCTTGCCCGTATTGGTATCTACCGAGGTGTGGGCGTTGACGACGGGTTTCGGGGTGTCGAAGCCTGCATAGTAGCGGCTTGCAAACTTAGGACTGGGGCCTTCGCCGTTGCTGACAATGATGGTGATGGTGTTGTAGCCCTTGTTGAGCGTGACAGGTTGGGAGACAGCAGCACCCGGCTTGGTCCCGCCCTTGGCTATCTCTTCCTTGTCGTTGAGAATGGTGTAGGTAAGTTTGGAGTCGGTCAGGTTGCCACCAGCGAAGTTCTTGCTGGGTGCGGTAAACTGGATGTGGCCCGAAAGCGATCCGTCCACAAAGTCGAAATGCATTTGGTCGATGGCGGCAGGTGCGCCGTCGGCAGCCTTTGCCTTGGGAATAGTAAGAAGGGATATGATATTGTTGTTGGCAAAGTCGCCGATCTCCGTCAGCTGACCTGTTGCGAGATCGACAGTGTAGAGAGTGGATTTCTGATTGCTATCCACGCAATCCCAATAGAACGTGTTGGTAGTCTGGTCGATCTCACCACTTTGGTAGTAGAAACTGTCATCAGCCTTCTTCAGTTGTTTGCCCGTGGGGCCTACCAGAATTTCTTCGGCGGTGGAGGTGTCGATCTTATAGAGGTTGCCGTCCTCGGCAATACCATAGAGAACATTGTCGCTGGTAATACCCATGGCTACATAGCTATGGCGCAGGCGGCCAATGGTGGAGCGGGTGATGTTCTCGTAGTCGGCTATACCCAACTCGTTGTTCGAACCATTGCCATCGAGGAAGCAGCCATAGACCGTGCCGTCGGCAGCGACGGCTGTCTCACAAGCGATGAGGGAGTAGTCCTCAATTCGTTTTTCGACCTTCTTCTCCCAGATGTTGGTATCATAATGGTAGAAGTAGATCATATCGGTGCCCCAGAAGTTTTGGTACATGACGAAGTAGAGGTTGTCCTCAATCCATGCGCCCGCACCCGTGGCACGGAAGAATTCATCCTGGAACTGCTTCTTGACGGAGATGGGAGCTTCGGTGCCGAAGGTATATATACCATACTCGGGAGTCTCGGCTCCCCAAGTGGCATCATAGAGCACATTCCCCCAAAAAGTCATGGGCTTTGCGTCTTTGGCTCTTAATATAGGAACTTGGGGAGTCTGTTTTGTCTTGATGCCGGCCTCGATGTTGCGGTTGAGACGCACGAGGCTGTCTCTCTTCCCCATCTGAGGCACGAGTCTCTTGTGCAATAACGGGTGCTTGGCGATGTGTTCGTTCATCTTTGCCTGGCGCTCCGCGGGCGTCATCTTCTTAGAGACCCGGAGTTCGGTAGGAGGATTACTATCTTTAAGCCCTGATGGAGTTTTCTGGGCTTTGGCGTTGAGCGGCAGCAATAATACCGATACTGCTACTCCAATGGCCATGAATGGGTTTTTGTTTTGCATAAGTTTTTTTTAAAACCCACCAGTGGAACTACTTGCATGCTAAATGAATCCCACCGGCAGGCGATGTATTGGTTGATGAATTGACGCTGCAAAAGTAAGCAATAGGCCAATAGGGCGCAAATCGCCCTTCTCCACTTTCACGAAAATGGAGAGGAACGACCTAAAATGACACGATTTTAAAGCGTAAAAAAGATCAGGTTTTTGTACAAAATAAACCGATTTTTCGATGGAATCGGCAAAAATGGTAGATTTAGGTGACTAAAACGAAGAAGCGGGAGACAGTTATGCTCCCGTTTCTTTGTTGCGTCGGTTCTCGGCGACAAACTTCTGATAGACGGAGGGGGTGAGCCCCGTACACTTACGAAACTGCTTGACGAAAGTGGTCTGCGATTTGTAGCCGACGCTCTGTCCGATGGCGGCAATGGTGAGCTGCGCATACTTTGCATTATTGGTTGTCAGACGCTCGCAGGCCTTCTTGATACGGTAGTCGTTGAGCACCTCGGTGAACGACTTGCCGAAGTGGTCGTTGACGACTATGGAGACGTAGCGCTCGTTGGAATCGATGAGTTTAGCGAGGGTAGCGACGGTGAACTCTGGCTGGCAGTATTCGTCGGTCTCCTCCATCACTCTCCGTATGCCGTCGAGCAGCAGCTGTTTTTGGTCTTCCTTGAGAAGGTTGGTGGCGCGTGGGACTTTCTTCTCTCCCGTCTCCACGTGACTGCGGTTGATGTCGTAGAGTTTGCGGTAGCTGGCCTCCAAATCACGTTTTTGGCGCACCACATAGAAGAGGAGCATGGAGACAAGAACTATGGCGAGGATGCTCACGAGGAAGAGCAACTGGTAGAGGCGGGCGTTTTGGCGGTGTATCTCTTCTTCTTGGTGGAGGCGCGTGATCTCCTTGTCGGTCTTATCGACTTCGTACATGAACTGCTGGTTCTTCACGACGTTGAACCGCTGCGAGTTGTAGATGGAGTCCATGAGACTGAGGTATTGCCTCTCATACTGCTGAGCGAGCGTGGCATTGCCCGTCTTGCGCTGTATCTGGGCCATGTCGCGCAGGGTCTCGGGGATGTAGTGGAGCATCTTCTCTCGCTCCGCATGATCGATGCAGAGGCTGATATAGTGCTTGGCCTGGTCTATGTCGCCTAAGTTTTGGTAGTTGGAGTAGAGTTCGGCGTAGGCTGAGCAGATATAGGTAGGGGGCAGTTTGTTTCGGGTGCAGAAATCGGCGAGGTTGACCAGGATCTTGTTAGACTCGGCGTAGCGTGCCTCTTGTGAGGCCATCAAGGCGGTGGAGAACGAGAGAAAGAACTGGTCGATGGGAAGGTTGGGGCGAGGGGCGGCAAACAAGAGCTGGCGGTATTTCTTTGCGCCTTCGAGGTCTTTGCGGTTGATGCATACGCCAAAGAGGTTGGCCAGGATCCTGAACGTGAGTTCGTTGTCGTTCTTTGGACGGATCTGATAGGCTTTCTTGTAATAATCGAAGCCTTTGCCATAGTCCTTGAACATACAATAGACGTTGCCGATGTTCTTGTAGATCAAGGACAGATGGGCCTTGGAGGCAGAAGTCTCGCTGAGTTTCAGACCCTCCTGGTAGTTTTCCAGGGCGTTGATATAGTTGCCGCGGGCGTAAAAGATGTCGCCCACCTTGAGGTTGGCGAGCGAACAGTCGGTCAGTTCCTCGTCGGTCATGCGGTCGTTGGTGCGAGAGCAGACAAGCATATACATCACCAAGGCCTTGTCCTCCTCCTTGTTTTGCAAGAACTGGTCGCCCCTGGAGAGGATCTTTTCCGACGGCCATCCCCTCACTTGGCGGATGAGGGGTGTGTACTTACTTTGGCTGGAAGCCAGCGATGTAAGCGAATGGATAAATAGTATGAGGACCAGCAGCGTCCTGCCAATATGATTTTTCATTTTGTATCGTCTTATGAAGTGGGGCCTTGGGGCGGATGAAGCTGCCTGGCCTTCGCTGTGTAAGTGTTCTGATTTCGCCACATCGGGCAGGAGTGGCGCAACCTGTGTGCAAAGTTAGCATTTTTTAGTCAAAAAAGAGCCCTTGGGGAAATAAAATCCCCATTATTTAGTATAGGAATCAATTATTTTTTATACCTTTGTACGCGAATATGGACACGGCGTTGCGTTGGTCCTTTCACAGGGTAACATCAACAAGATAGCAGCCTGTCTTTTGATAAGTGAACGGTATAAATATTATCAATACAAAACATTAATAATTCTATTATGATTTATTCATCGGAAGTAAAGAACATGTGCGTTGTGGCCAAAGGCCCCAACCATGGACCTGCTCCCATTCCTGAGGAGGGAAAGTGGGTTTATGCCAAGGAAATCGCTGATATTTCGGGTTACACCCACGGTGTGGGATGGTGCGCTCCCCAGCAGGGAGCCTGCAAGCTGTCTCTCAACGTGAAGGACGGCATCATCCAGGAGGCGCTCGTGGAGACCATCGGTTGCACGGGGATGACCCACTCTGCCGCCATGGCATCCGAGATTCTTCCGGGTAAGACGATCCTTGAGGCACTGAACACCGACCTCGTCTGCGACGCCATCAACACGGCTATGCGCGAGCTCTTCCTCCAGATTGTCTATGGACGCACGCAGAGCGCTTTCTCTGAGGGCGGTCTGACCATCGGCGCCGGTCTTGAGGACCTGGGTAAGGGTCTTCGTTCACAGACGGGTACGCTCTATGGCACGGTGGCTAAGGGTACGCGCTACTTGGAGCTGACCGAGGGCTACATCACACGCCAGTTCCTCGACAAGGACAATCAGGTCTGCGGTTACGAGTATGTTCACCTCGGCAAGATGATGGAGGCTATCAAGAACGGTATGGACGCCAACGAGGCTGTGAAGAAGTTCACGGGCAGCTACGGTCGTACCACTGCCGAGCAGGGTGTTGTTAAAGCGATTGATCCACGTAAAGAATAATAAGGAGAAACATAACTATGATTAGAAAGGTAAGTTACGAAAGTCAGGAGCGTCGTGAGGCGCAGGTTCTTGCAGCTCTCAACGCCGAGGGCATCAAGAGCGTAGAGGAGGCTAATCAGATCTGCGACGAGGCAGGTGTTGATCCTTATCTGATGTGTGAGGAGACGCAGCGTATCTGCTTCGAGAACGCCAAGTGGGCCTATGTCTGCGGTGCTGCTATTGCCATCAAGCGTGGATGCAAGACTGCTGCCGACTGCGCAGAGGCTATCGGTGTGGGTCTGCAGGCATTCTGCATCCCTGGTTCTGTGGCCGACGACCGCAAGGTGGGTCTGGGTCACGGCAACTTGGCTGCCCGTCTGCTCCGCGAGGAGACGAAGTGCTTCGCCTTCTTGGCTGGTCACGAGTCGTTTGCTGCTGCCGAGGGTGCCATCAAGATTGCTGAGATGGCCAACAAGGTGCGCAAGAATCCGCTCCGCGTTATCCTCAACGGTCTGGGTAAGGATGCTGCCATGATCATCAGCCGCATCAACGGCTTCACCTATGTGAAGACGGAGTTCGACTACTATACGGGCGAGCTGAAGGTCGTGGATCGCACGGCTTACTCTGATGGTCCTCGTGCCAAGGTCAACTGCTACGGTGCTAACGACGTACGCGAGGGTGTGGCTATCAACTGGAGCGAGGATGTCGATGTGTCTATCACTGGCAACTCCACCAACCCGACCCGCTTCCAGCACCCGGTAGCTGGTACGTACAAGAAGGAGCGCACGCTCGCCGGGAAGCCCTCCTTCTCA
>ERZ780207.2701-NODE-2701-length-12326-cov-2.744683_pt1 | contig 12326 bp, 8 predicted proteins | sample MGYA00510977_ERZ780207 | MGnify/ENA primary metagenome ERZ780207 (study PRJEB29588, sample SAMEA2151383) | human gut metagenome | biome: human gut; feature: human-associated habitat; material: faeces | place: Denmark | collected 2008/2010 ... | reverse complement strand
TGAATTACTTAACCACATAAATGATTGAATTTAAATTATTTAATTGTTAGAACTAAAAATTCTGTTAAAAGCTGTGTATTCACGATGCAAAAGTAAAGGAATTCTAGCGATAATACAAGGAATTATGGAAATTATTCTTTAATTCGGGGAAGGGTAAATGCGAATTACATTATTTTCCTATCTTTGCACTGAACAAATGCCAAACTAAATGAAACGCCAAAGGATTATTTTTCTCATACTGACAGCCTGTTTTACATTCAGCCTCAGCGCACAAAATATAGACATCAATACGTTGAAAACCATCAACCGATGGGATGTACACGGACTGAGCCGCGGATTGTCCGCTAGCGGAGTGATTCTACCCGTAGGAATACCTACAGCCATGGGACTCTATGCATTGATAAAAAAAGACCAGCCGATGCTGAAAGATGCCATTTACATAGGAACCAGTGTGATTGAAGCAGTGGGGATTACATACGCCGCCAAACATATAATAGGTCGTGACCGGCCTTTTGTAAAGTATCCGGATAAGATTCATGCATACGGAGCACCGGATGCCGATAGTCCGTCATTCCCTTCAGGACACACCGCGGCAGCTTTTTCTTTAGCCACCTCACTCTCCATCACTTATCCTAAGTGGTATGTTATCGCCCCTTCAGCCGTATGGGCTTGCGGAGTAGGGTTTGCCCGGATGAACCAAGGGGTGCACTATCCCAGTGATGTAGTGGCAGGAGCCGCTATCGGAGTAGGATGTGCTTTCGTGAACGTGTATGTGAACCGATGGCTGAATAAGGTGCTGTTCGGGAGACAGATAAAGTGATGGTTGGAAAATTATTCCACACCTAAAAGAAGACACAGCAGAAGTTTTTCAGACAACTGCAGGAGTGCAACTATGCGCCCCTGCAGTTAATATAAAGTCTTGACTATCGCTTTTTCAACAGCAGCCCCTCAAAGTCCGGTTGCTCCAACAGTTCCAGCGCTTTCCTGATACTTTCATTCGCGTCATTAATGACGTGATAATATTCATTCATATCCCATAAATCACGGGCTATCAATGCTTTCATCTGCAACCTCAGCAGAGGCAGGGCCTTTTGATACTCTTCTTCATTATATTCCACTCCCATCTCCTTGCCGGTAGCAACCAGTTGTGCCAACATATCCGGAGTCACTTCAAAACGTTTGTAGAACTCATTGAAAGTCTTGTATTTGCCCAGCCACTCTTTACGATGGGCATCAATAAAATGGAAATGAGCTTTCATCAACGCTCCTTTATCACGCAACTGACGATGGTATTTAGTATAGAGAGTCGTATCAATCGGCACAAAATAATCGGGCATGATCCCTCCGCCACCATATACCGTACGGGCCAACCTATGAGTCTTGAACTTCAGTGAATCCGGAAAGTGGATGCTGTCTTCACTCATCATTTCTCCTTTATTATAACGGTCTATCAGGTCTTCATTATACTTTTCAATGCTCTCGTAAGGTTTCTGGATACAACGTCCGGCAGGCGTATAATAGCGGGCCACCGTCAGACGGATCATCGAACCGTCCGGCAAATCAATGGGACGCTGCACCAAGCCTTTACCAAAACTGCGCCGGCCCACAACAACTCCTCTGTCCCAATCCTGAACAGCTCCGGTCACAATCTCACTGGCAGAAGCAGAAAATTCATCAACCAATACCATCAGACGACCGTTCTGAAACTCGCCCGTACCTTTGGCAAAAAACTCGCTACGAGGATTGCGACGGCCCTCCGTATAGACAATCAGTTCCTTTTTACCCAAAAATTCATTGGCAATATCGATAGCAGCATTCAAATACCCCCCGCCATTGCCCTGCAAATCAAGAATCAAGTCTTTCATTCCTTTCTTCTGCAACCCGGTCAGCGCTTTCTTGAACTCCTCATGGGTAGTGGCGGCAAAACGGTTGATACGAATATAACCGATCTTATCTTTAATCATATAGGAAGCATCCAGGCTGTAAACAGGTATTTTATCCCTTTTCACCGTAAAGGGGAGCAGTTCCTTCACCCCTCGGCGAAGTATTTTCAGATTCACTTTTGAATCTTTAGGACCACGGAGACGACGCATAATATCCTCGGTACTCATCTTTACACCGGCTATCAGCGTATCTTCCACCATGACGATACGATCACCGGCCAGAATACCGACTTTTTCGGACGGTCCGCCCGATACAGGCTGTATCACCAGCAAAGTGTCCTCCGCCATATTAAACTGTATACCGATACCTTCGAAGTTTCCCTGCAACGGCTCGTTCATTCTCTTCACTTCCTCCGGATCAGAATAGGTAGAATGAGGATCAAGCTGCTCCAGCATTTTTACGATAGCTTCTTCCACCAGCTTTCCCTCATTGACTTCGTCTACATAAAGATTGGCAATGGCAAATTCCGCCAGTTGCAACTTACGTGCCGGAGAATTCAGGAATTTACTCTCCTGAGCCTGTGCGGCTACGATAGAAAAAAAGCAGGCAATCAAGCCTGCAAAATACATAGTATATTTCATGGTCAGTCTATTTTCATTCCTTCAGGCAAGAATGGCGTCACATCTTTGCCAAACTGCAACAATTCTCTTACAATCGTAGAGCTGATAGAGGTTAGTTCCGGCTCCGTAAACAACAGAATCGTTTCTATTCCGGCCAGTTTCCGGTTGATATCGGCTATAGTTTCCTCATATTCAAAATCGTGTACGGTACGGATACCACGAACAATGAACTGCGCCTCCTTAGCTCGGGCAAAGTCAATGGTCAGACAATCATAAGCATCGACCTTTACCCGGGGATCATCCGCAAAAAGTTTCTCGATCATCTCCACTCGTTTCTCTGTAGGAAACCAAGTTTTCTTATTCTCATTGATACCGATGCCGATCACCACTTCGTCCATAAAAGTCAACGCTCTCTTCACGACCGAATAATGACCGATGGTAAAAGGATCAAAGGTTCCCGGAAATATCGCTCTTCTCATATTTTTTAGTGATTCACTCACGCAATATCTTCTTCTACAACAAGGTTATCTATAATAAAATTCTGACGTTCCATCGTGTTCTTACCCATGTAGAACTCCAGTAATTCCTTTACCAGATCAGTCTTGCGGAGGGAAACTTGCTCCAAACGCATATCTTTGCCGATAAAGTGCTTGAATTCATCGGGTGAAATCTCTCCCAAACCTTTGAACCGTGTGATTTCGGGATTGGGGCTTAACCGTTCGATTGCGGCAATCCGTTCTTCTTCCGAATAACAATATACCGTTTCATAAACTCCTTTCTTGCGGTTACGGACACGGAACAAAGGAGTCTGAAGAATATATACATGACCTTTCTTTATCAAATCGGGGAAGAATTGCAGGAAGAAGGTAATCAGCAACAAACGGATGTGCATACCGTCCACATCGGCATCTGTTGCCACAATCACTTTGTTATATCGTAATCCTTCCATACCGTCCTCTATGTTCAGAGCAGCCTGAAGCAAGTTAAACTCTTCATTCTCATATACAATCTTCTTGGTCAGCCCGTAAGAATTCAACGGCTTACCACGCAAACTGAATACTGCCTGAGTATTTACATCACGGCTCTTGGTGATAGAACCGCTCGCCGAGTCACCCTCGGTAATGAAAATGCAGCTTTCCTCCTTCTTGTCTCCTTTGGCATCATTCAGGTGAAAACGGCAGTCACGCAACTTACGGTTATGAAGATTTGCCTTTTTGGCACGTTCACGTGCCAGTTTGGTCACTCCGGCTATAGCCTTACGCTCTTTCTCCGATTCTTGAATCTTCTGCAACATCACATCGGCCACATCCGTATGTTTGTGCAGATAGTTATCGACCTCAGTCTTTACAAAATCACCTACAAACTTATTAACGGTAGGACCACCGGGAGCCATATTGGTAGAGCCCAGCTTGATTTTAGTCTGACTTTCGAACAACGGTTCCTCCACATTAACGGCAATGGCAGCTACCAATCCGTTACGGATATCGGCATAGTCCATATTCTTGTTGAAATATTCCTTGATGGTACGGGCTATATGCTCTTTGAAAGCACTTTGGTGCGTACCTCCCTGTGTGGTGTGCTGTCCGTTGACAAAAGAGTAATATTCCTCACCATACTGACCGGTATGCGTAAAAGCGATCTCGATATCTTCTCCTTTCAAGTGGATGATGGGATATAATCCCACAGCCGTCATGTTGTCGTTAAGCAAGTCCACCAACCCGTTACGGGACAGGATACGCTGACCGTTATAGATAATGGCCAGTCCTGTATTCAGATAGGTATAGTTGCGGAGCATGGTTTCCACGAACTCCGGACGGAAACTGTAGTTCTCAAACAACAGGTTATCCGGTTCAAAGAAAATATAAGTACCGTTCTCTTCTGTTGTATCTTGTGTGGTATCCGTCAACAAGTCTCCCTTGGCAAAGGTAGCGATACGCACCTTTCCATCACGATAGCTGCGCACCTCGAAACGTGAACTCAATGCGTTGACGGCTTTCACACCGACCCCATTCAGTCCGACGCTCTTCTTGAACGCCTTGCTGTCATATTTACCTCCCGTATTCAACACACTAACAGCTTCAATGAGTTTTCCCTGCGGAATACCCCGGCCATAATCACGCACGCTGACACGGAGATTTTCTTCAATAATAATCTCAATCTTTTTACCCGCCTGCATTTTAAATTCATCGATACTGTTATCGATAATTTCTTTCAAAAGAACGTAGATACCGTCCTCGGCATGTGATCCGTCACCCAACTTTCCAATATACATACCGGGACGGGTACGCACATGCTCCATGTCACTGAGGTGGCGGATATTATCGTCGGTATATTCTACGGCGGGATTGTTTATCAGTTCGTTGTTTTCTTCCATATTGACTTATCACATTTTTATATATCGTTGTTACAGAATACTCTTTTTATAAGCACGACGGCGTTTATGCTGCTCGGTCTTGAAATATTCCCACTGGGCCTGCACCTTTCCGTTCAGTTCCAGTTCCGGATTACTTTCGGCATACTTGAATCCCAGTTGCTGATATACGGGGATCAAGTCCGAGAATAACAAAGCATTGACACCTTTGTTCTGATACTCAGGTTTTACAGCAACCAGCAACAAATCCAACATAGGAGGATACTTATGCAGGAACAACACTTTCAACAGGTGATACCATCCCATAGGCAGCAAACGTCCCTTCGCTTTTTGTAACGCTTCGGACAGAGAAGGCATTGAAATCCCCACTGCCACCAGTTTATCTTCGGCATCGGTCACCAAGGTTACCATACGCAAATCTACAATAGGCAAATACATCTTTATATACTGGTTGATCTGTCCTTGCGACAAAGCCGAGAAACCATAAAGCGGAGCATAAGCCTCATTCATCAACTCGAATATAGCCTGTCCATATTCGGCCGCAATTTTCTTACCCGATGTATATTTCTTCACCTTCAGGTTAAACTTACGTTGAATCAAGTCACTGATACGCTTATGCTTATCAGGAATTGCATCCGGAATATAAATTTTATATTCCACCCAATCGGCATCCTTCTCGAATCCCAACTTCTCCATATGCTGTGGGTAATAAGGATAATTATAGATAGTCGCCATGGTGCTCAATTGGTCGAATCCTTCTACCAGCATACCCTCCGCATCAAAGTCGGTAAAGCCTAAAGGCCCCTGAATGGTATCCATACCTTTTGATTTACCCCATTGGGCTACTGCATCCAACAAGGCACGTGATATTTCGATATCATCCAGAAAATCGATCCATCCGAAACGGACTTCTTTTTTATTCCAAGTCTCGTTTGCGCGTTTATTTATAATCCCTGCAATACGTCCTACCACCTTGTTATCCTTATATGCCAGAAAATACTCCGCCTCACAAAACTCGAAAGCGGCATTCTTCTTCGGGCTGAACGTATTCAGCATATCATCGTACAAATCGGGTACGGAATAGGGATTCTCTTTGTATAACTCGTAGTTGAACCGTATAAACGTCTTTAGTTCTTTCTTTGAACTGACTTTTTTAATGGTAATAGCCATGCTGTATTTTTATAAAATTCGGGGTGTAAAGATAGAAGTTTTTTTGCAGAAAACTTATTCTTTTTATGGCTTTTTCACTGTTGGGCAATAAGATAGGCGGTATAAACGACATAACAGCCAACCATCAATGCGCCTTCAAGCCGGGTTATGGTACGTTTGCGGAAAAACCAGCCTACCAGCCACAACAACAGGGAGGAAGCAATCAGTACACTTAAATCGAGGTTATTTATATTCCCCATCGGAAGCGGTGACACCGTAGCGCTGCACCCCAGAACAAAGAATATATTGAACAGATTACTACCGATGACATTGCCGATAGCAATTCCCGGATTCTTCTTTAAAGCCGCCGTAACAGATGTGGCAAGCTCCGGCAAGGAAGTACCTCCGGCTACCAATGTCAGTCCGATTACCGATTCACTGACACCCCATGAACGGGCAAGCCCGCTTGCCCCGTCGACAAAAAGCTGTCCGCCGAATATGAGTCCGGCCAGCCCTCCTGCAATATACAACACCGATTTCCATACAGGCATTTCCTTTATCTTCTGCTCCTCTCCTGCCTCATCTGCCCCATTACGGGCGATGGCAAATGTATAACGCATAAATATAAGGAAGAAAGCCAGCAGAACAAACCCATCGGAACGGCTGATAACATTGACCGCTTCCCTGTCCAGCATCATGTCATTGGCACAGACAAAAAGTACCAACGAAGAAAGAATGACTAACGGAATCTCTTTACTCATCGTCCCCTCACCTACTTTTATGGGGAGTACCAAGGCAGTACAACCTATAATCATCAAAGCATTGAATATATTACTACCCACCACATTACCAATAGCCATTTCAGCACTGCCATTCAATGCAGAAAGCACACTGATAACCAATTCGGGAGCCGAAGTGCCGAAAGCTACAATGGTAAGCCCGATTACCAAATCAGAAATACGGAAACGTTTGGCAACCGCTGCAGAACCATCCGTCAAGCCATTCGCGCCAGCTAAAATGAGAGCCAGACCACCAATCAAAAGGAGTGTATTCAACATAACAAAAAGTACATTTACAGTTTTATACCGCAAATGTACTCTTTTTCCCTAAAATAACTATCCCTATTTGGTGCGTTTTACAGTATAGATTACTTTTCCTTTCTTATCAATCATGTGCATATCCAGTTCTTTCTTGTCTGCCGTAAAGATAGAAAAGCCCGGTTCGGGACTACAGAACAGAGTGCCTTCCACTGGTTTTACCTTACGGCTCAACGAACCAGCCGAATTTACCACATAGTCGATATCACTGCCCGGCACACGAAGGTGCTGGAAGTTATGAATGTGTCCGCATGCATAGATATCCACCTTATGTTTACGGAGGATAGGATCCAGACGCTTCTGCATATCGCTGCGTTCACTGTCGTCTTTCGACGTTTCAGCATAAATGGGATGATGTCCGATTACGACTACCCAATCTTCTTTGGCAACAGTCAGTACAGAATCTATCCATGCCAATTGCTGATCCATATCTTGTTTACAGGCATCCGGATAAGTTTCGCTCTCGTTACGGTATTTGTCAATCAGAGGAGCGGTATCTATCATCACAAAACGGATGGCAGTTCCTTTCTTCTCAAAGACTTTGGTATAATAACGACCAGGCATCGACCAGCGACGACTCACATTGGTATAATCCAACACAGCCTGCGTATTACCCCGGTATTCATGATTTCCCAAGATCGGAAACCAGTCTATCATCAACTCGGGATGACTGTAAATCAACTCGTAGTTGGTCATCCAGAGCGGATCGTTAACGCTGCGCACACCTTCAAAATGGTGCACGTCTCCGGCTGCAAATACACACTCGGGACCAATAACATCCGCCATTTCTCCCATCAACTCGGCTATGGGCTTCTGGTCATAATAACCGTTACGTCCCAAATCGTTGGCCATATAAAAATTCAGTTGTTTCTCCAGTCCTTTCCAATCTTGCGGAGTCTGGGCACACACATTCAGGCAGATAGCCGTACCAATGACGGCAATCCATACCCATGTCAATACTTCTTTCATTTTTCTAATCATCATCAACGTTTTCATATACTTATTTTTAGAAACTTATTTTTAAACCTGCATTCATTCTCACGCCATAATATTCTGCCTGCATAGTACGATCCTTCGTTCCCTGGTAATAACGGAGCGGCTGGTTCAGCAGATTGTTCGCCTCAGCATAAAAGGTCATTTTCACCTTCTTGCCAAAGGTATAACTGGCGTTCACATCCATATAGTTCACAGCATCATAATATCTGTCATAAAATGTACTTGGGCCCATTTCATCGATAAAATCAGATGCAAAGTTATAGCTCAGGCGCACATTCAAGCCTCCTTTTTCAAAGTAAAGAGAGGCATTCGCCGTATGCTCGGGAGACCCCGGCAAACTCAACCCGCTCTCGTTCTCACGTCCTTCGAAGTTAAAGTCCTCCACGCGTGAGTGCGTATAAGTATAGGTTCCATAGAAACCCACATACTTCAAGGCTGGAGCAATGAAGCCGAAATCACGCTGATAAGAAAATTCCAATCCCCACAGATTAGCATTTCCTGCATTCTTGGGCTGAGTGAAACGGGTATATTCTGTTCCTTGGTATTCATAGTTGGTCAGTACCTGATCTACGATGAAATCGTCTATTTTCTTATAGAAAAAACCTGCGCTCACTAAACCTACACTCTTGAAATAATAATCGGCACTCAAATCAAAGTTATAAGAAATAGTCGGTTTCAAGTCAGAATTACCAATCTTTATTTCATTATCACCACGGTTGATATTCACACTGGGAACCAAAGCTGAATATTTGGGCCGGCTCAAGGTCTGCGTGTAAGAACCGCGTATCTTGAAATCATCATTTACATCCCATTTCACCAAAATAGAAGGAAGGAAATTCACATAACTGTTGGTCATGCGGCCGGTCTTGGTGGTCTTATCTGTCTCATCATCATAGTTACGGCCGGTATAACGAAGGGAAGTATGTTCCATACGGAGTCCCGCCATCAGGTTTATATCGGAAGCGAATTTATGATCAAACCGCACATACCCGGAACTTACAGTTTCACGAGCCTCAAAGTTCTCAGCCAATTCGGCTTGTACCTGTTCTTTATCGAACTGGGAAGCATCATTTAAATTCAATCCACCCACATATTCTTTACTGGCAAATGTTCCTACCTGATATTTGTCGCTCGGCATAAACTTATCCGTACTCTGGTCTACCGTATTTTTCAGGCTGTTGGTCATGAAGGCATCCTCGTCTTTCGGAGTATATTCGTAGAAGTCTATTTCTTTCTCTTTTGTTTTACGTACTACCTTCGCACCGAACTTCAGTTTAGCTCCATTATTTAAACTGGCCTTGAAATTGGCCGAGAATTTCATATCTTCTTCTTTGATGTCCTCCTGTTGTTCCGTCAGTTCCTTCAAGCTGAACTTATCACTCAGTGTCAAAGTAGAACCTGTTCCAGGTGTTGCCAACGGCTGGCGTTCATCACTCAAGTCCATATCAAATTCCTGCTTTTTCAGTTGGAAGTCAAGATAACGTTCATTAGGGCGTTCTTCCGTAGCTTTTGCATAACTGGCATTCCAATCCATACCGATTGCCCCCCATAAGTGTTCTCCGCCCAAAGCGAAATCCATGGTACGCTGACGCTCCAGACGGGCATTGCGATTATCGGGAGTACCTGCTTTGGTCTGGATGCGGACTGTGCCTTTTCCGTTCTCATCCAAATCCTTGATATTGGTACGGTAACGGTTTTCCCAGTCGTTACGGCGGTTATACATGCCGCGCAGTTCGATCTTGTGGTTTTCGTTGAACTTCCAGTCGAGCGAAAGCGAATAACTCTGCCGCTCGCGGTGCACGTAGTACTGGCGGACCTCGAATTCATCGACATAGGCATTGCCGTTGTCGTCCTCCTTCCACGTCGCCTCGATGTTGTCCGAGCCGATCGGGTTGTTATGGTAGGCTACTGCGGCCATCACCCCGAGCCGGTCCTTGAAGAAACGCGAGCCCCAGCTGACCGAACCGTTGAAGGTCACGCGCTGCGAGATGGGGTTGTAACCCGCCCCGGCATTGGCCGAGAGGGTCTGGCGATAGGGCGAATTCTTCGTTACGAGGTTCACCGCACCGCCGATGGCGTCGCCGTCCATGTCGGCCGTGACGACCTTGTTCACCTCGATGGTCTGGATCATGTCCGTGGGAATGAGGTCCAGCTGCGCGGCGCGCGAGTCACCCTCGGCCGAGGGGAGACGGTTTCCGTTGAGCGTCACGGATGTAAGGTCGGGCGACGTGCCGCGCACCTGTCCGAAACGGGCCTCGCCCTGGTCATACTGCACGTTGATGCCCGGAATGCGCTTCATCGCATCGCCGATATTGGCGTCGGCGAAACGGCTCATCTGGTCGGCCGCCACGATGTTGCTCACCCCGTCGTTGTTCTTTTGCAGGGTCAGTGCCCGGCGCTGCCCTTCGACGATACCCGAAACCACGACGTTGCCGATGGCCACGCCCTCGTGCAGGAGGAACTCGCAACGAATCGTCTCCCCCTTGTGTACGTCGTAGGTCTGGCAGATCGGATCGTAACCCACATAGGTGACGCAGACTTCATAGGTTCCTTCGGGAATACCGCGCAGCGAGAAACTGCCGTCCGTACCGGAAACGACGCCCAGGTTCAGCGAACGGATGTAGACCACGGCTCCGGGAACGGCATGCCGCGCATCGTCGAGCACCACGCCCGTCAGGGAGCCGCGGGCAGCGGCCAGTTCGGCATCCACGAGCTCCACCTCGGTTTTGGCCTCGTCTTCCGCAGCGGCCTGGAGATGAAGCGGCGCCACGGCCGCGAGTGCCAGAAAAACAAACGGATAAGTGTAGTTTTTTCTCATGAAACAGAAACTTGAAATTGTCTGCGGCAAAAGTATGGACATGCTGTTACCGCAACTTTGCATCCGCACAACAGTTTGAATGCAACACTGTTACGTTTCAATGAAGTTTCCCGGGAGGCGTTTCCCCGCTGTGTATTTTGCCTATATTTGCGGCGTCGGAAAAAACACACGACAACATTCATCCCATATTCCTATGTATATGAAAAAACTCTGCTTTGCATGGTTTGCCGTCGTCCTGGCCGCTTGTACGACGACACAACCCGAAAAAAAGGCAGCCGAAGGCACCTACGACGGGGAACTCAAAATCCTGATGCTCTCCGATGCCGGCCGAAACGGCTCCTACGACCAGCGCCTGATCGGCGAGTGGATGGGCGTCTATGCCGACCTTCTCGGCCCGGAGTTCGTCATCTCGTGCGGCGACCTGTTCCACTACGAGGGCATCCAATCGACGAGCGACCCGCTGCTGTGGTCCAATTTCGAAAGCATCTATACCCACGGCGAACTCCAGTGCCCGTGGTACGGTGTACTGGGCAACCACGAATACCGCGGGAACACGCAGGCCATGATCGACTACTCGCAGGTCAGCCGCCGGTGGAACATGCCCGCCCGCTACTACACCTTCGCCGTACCCCTGGACGACGATGAGGCCGACTCGGACCGTGTGCGTTTCGTCTTCATCGACACAGCCCCGCTCATCGACAAGTACCGCCGGGAGAGCGACCAATACCCCGACGCGCAACGGGTCGATCCCGATGAAGAGGTCCGCTGGATCGACAGTGTCCTGAACGCCTCCTCCGAAAAGTGGAAAATCGTCGTGGGCCATCACCCGATGTACACCTACGACGACAAGGACGACATCGAACAGGAGAACATGCGCGCCCGGCTCGAGGAGGTTTTCCGCCGCAATGCTGTCGATGCCTACTTCTGCGGCCACATCCACACCTTCCAGCACATCCGCACCGGCAGGGACAGCATCGACTACATCGTCAATACGTCGGCTTCGAAACAGCGCGCGCCCCAGCGCGGCCCGCTCACGCAGTATGCCAGCGAGAACTCCGGGTTCGGACTGCTCTCGTTCGACAAAGGGGTGATGCACTACACGCTGGTGAACAGCCGCGGCGAACTGGAATACGAAATCGAGCGCCGGAAGTAGTCCGGCCCCTGTACGATGGAAAACAAGAACCAGCAGATCGAAGCCAACGCCCGACGGCTCTATGCGGAGATCACATTCCACGGACCGCACACGATAGCCGTCCTTCGCGCCTGCACGTCCCTCTCCGAACAGGAACTGCTCATCGCCCTGGGTTGGCTCGCACACGAAAACCGGATCGCAATCAACGGCGACACGGTCGAACCCCTCGTATCGGAATTCGCATTCTGATGCCGAGACC
>ERZ780207.2696-NODE-2696-length-12334-cov-3.168418_pt1 | contig 12334 bp, 8 predicted proteins | sample MGYA00510977_ERZ780207 | MGnify/ENA primary metagenome ERZ780207 (study PRJEB29588, sample SAMEA2151383) | human gut metagenome | biome: human gut; feature: human-associated habitat; material: faeces | place: Denmark | collected 2008/2010 ... | reverse complement strand
CGCGAGATGCTATCACGCTATCCCGATCCGAAGCCCCATGTCAATACGGTTTCGACAACTGTGCGTATCCTCGAAAGCAAAGGCTATGTCGGGCATGAGCCGGAAGGTGGTTCGTTTCGCTATCATGCGATTGCGTCGCAGGACGATTTTGCAGGGCGGTCGCTTGCTCAGGTCATCAAGAGTTATTTCCGCGGTTCGGCTTCTGCGGCAGTTTCGGCTCTCGTGAAAGATGAAAAAATCAGCATCGATGAGCTAAGGCAGATTATCGATATGGTAGAACAGCATAAAAACGACTGAAATGGGCTCGCTTGTTGTTTATTCGTTCTCATCAGGCGTTTTTCTTCTCGCCGGGTATCTTATTTATAAGTGGTTGCTGGCGAATGATAATCAGCCGGGGTTCAACCGAGCGGCACTTTTGACCTTATATGTCATGGCGCTGTTGTTGCCCTTATGCCGGATTGTAGTGGGTCAGACGGGTGAATCCGTTATGGCTGTTGCCGGGGTTGCCGACATTAAGGCTCTCGCAGTTTCTGCCGACGATCAAGCAAATCAGATCGTCAGAGTAGTGTTGTGGGTTTATCTCGCGGGAATGATTATTGTAGGAGCGACAACTCTGTTTACGCTTCTGAGGCTTTGGCGACTGGTCTCTACCGGAGAGTGCACAGCTATCGGGGGTTGCACACTCGTAGTCATTGACCGGCATGACATAGCGCCGTTCAGTTGGGGACGTTTCATTGTTGTCAGCCGCTCTGAAGAGGCCCGGGCGATTGATCTTATTGTCGGTCATGAGCGCGCCCATATACGTATGGGCCATTTCTACGACCTGATTCTGGCGCAGGTCGTATGCATTGTTCAATGGTATAATCCGGCTTCGTGGCTTATGCTTTCCGAGCTGAAGGCTGTTCATGAATATCAGGCTGACCGGGCGGTTATTGACTCCGGCGCCAATATCCATCAATATCAGATTTTGCTAATAAAAAAGACTGTCGGCGTCAGATTCCAGTCGTTCGCCAACAGTCTGAATCACAGTAATCTTAAAAAACGTATCACTATGATGTGTAAAACCAGAACAAAGCCAGCGCGCCGATTCCGTGCGCTGGCCGCAGTGCCGGCTCTGGCACTTGCCATGTCGCTTCTTAATGTGCCGTCAATCTCAGGCGCAATGACAGAAATGTCATCGGCCCGACTCACTGACAAAGTTAGCGGTTTTTCGACGAACAGGCAAACTTCCGATAAGGGGAGTGTGCGCAGCGTCAAAGATGAGAACGGAGATGGGGAGTCCCACGACGTAATGGCCGAGTTTCCGGGCGGTATGCCCGCGCTGATGGCGGCCCTGTGCGAGAATATCAAATATCCCGCCAATGCCTACGAAGCCAAGATTCAGGGGCGTGTGGTTGTCGGATTTCAAGGTCATTAAAGGTGTTGATCCGCAACTCGACGCCGAAGCCGTCCGAGCAGTCGGGGCCTTGAATGTAATGTGGACTCCGGCTCTCAAGGATGGAAAGCCTGTCAGCTGCTCGTTCGCACTTCCCGTAGAGTTCAAGCTCAAATAATTCCGGCATCGGATAAACAGCAGGGCGCTCCGCCGATTGGCGGGGCGCCCTGAATGTTGGTGTATCGGTCGGATTATTCGAATTCGATCAGGGGCTGGTCGGTTCCTATAACGTCGTCGACGCTGACGAGGACGCGTTTAACTTTTCCGGCACGGTCGGCGGCAATGTCGTTCTCCATCTTCATTGCTTCGTAGACTATCACGGTCTGTCCGCGTTTGATTTCGTCGCCTGCTTTAACCTTTATCTCAAGCACGCGTCCGCCCATGGGAGCCTTGAGCGTCGGGCCGGTGACAGGAGCCTTGGCGTCGGTCTTCTCTTCGGCGGCAGCAGTGCTCTTCGGTTCGCTGGCTTTCTTTGCTTCGAATTCCTCTTTGCGGCGTTTGCGCAGGAAAGTGTTGGCAACGTTGGGCAGAAGTTCGAGAAGCAGGTATTCTTCGTCGTTAGAGGCGAGTTTCACTCCGCCGAACTCATCGATGACGGGATTCTCGGGTTTCTTGTAAGATGAAACGTCGTAGGCCTTCTCTTCGGGGCTTCCGGTTATCTGGGCGCGGAAAGCGGGATCAACGGGAACGGGGGTCTTGCCGTATTCGCCTTTGACGAGCGAGATGAACTGGTTCGACTTGTTCGAGTAGTCGGGCTTGCCGTTTTTGCGGTCGATAGCGAGGAACACTGCCTGCGAGCCTACGATCTGGCTGGTAGGTGTAACCAGAGGTACGAGACCTGCGTCGCGGCGGACTTTCGGAATGAGACGCATGGCGTCGTCGAGAAGGTCGTCGGCTTTGAGAGCCTTGAGCTGGGCGACCATGTTGGAATACATACCGCCGGGAACTTCGGCAAATTTGACGATTTCGTTGGGTTTCGGGAAACCGAAGTATTTCTCGATAGCGTGGCAGGCTTCGAGCAGGGCGTCTTCATTGCCGGCTTTAGCCATTTCGATAGCGCGGTCGAAGAGGGCGTCGACTTCAGCGGGAAGTTTGTCGTTGAGAGGATCGAACGGACGCTGCATGTCGTCTTTGTGGAGGTCGAATGCGGCGAGAGTCTTGCGGGCATCGAGAAGTTTTTCACGGATGCGGCCGACGGCTTCCATGTTGACTTCCATTTCAACGCCGAGTTTCTTACAGAAGATATAAATTAGCTCGATTGCGGGAGCTGCCGCGCCGCCTCCGAACCACCAGATGTTGGTGTCGAGAATGTCGACGCCGTTGATGATGGCCATCAGCGACGATGCCAGACCATAGCCGGGGGTGCAGTGGGTGTGGAAGTCTACGGGAACGTCGGCAGGCAGAGCTGCGCGGAGTTTGGAGATAATCGAGGCGGCGCGCATCGGGTTGACCAGGCCGGCCATGTCCTTGAGGGTGATTATCTTTGCGCCGAGGCGGTGCATCTCTTTGGCCTTGTCGACGAAGTAGCTGTCGGTGAAGATTTTCTTGACTTCGGGAGCGGCTGCCGGCTCTTCTTTTTTGCCGAAGAGGCGCGAGAAGAAACCTTTCTTCTCTTCGACGGGAGCGGCTGCGGGAGTTTCGTCTTTCGGGTCGACGGTATAACATACGGCGCCGTCGGGAATGCCGCCGAGCTGGTTAATCAGACGGATGGATTCCTTAACGTTGTCGATATCGTTGAGGGCATCGAAGATACGCATGACGTTGAGGCCGTTTTTGATGGCTTCTTTGTAGAATCCTTCGAGAACTGCGTCGGGATAGGGGACATATCCGAAGAGGTTGCGGCCGCGCGAGAGGGCACTGAGCAGCGATTTGCCTTTCATTGCTTTGCTGAATTCGCGAAGGCGATTCCAGGGCGATTCGTCGAGGTAGCGCATTACTGAGTCGGGCACTGCGCCTCCCCAGACTTCCATGATGTAGAAGCCTGCGTTTTCGTAGTAGGGGAGAAGAGTGTCAATGACCTGCTGGCTCATGCGGGTGGCAAACAGTGATTGCTGACCGTCGCGCATTGTGAGGTCGCGGAACCTTAATTTCTTTCTGTCCATGTCGTTGGGTGTTTAATTGGTTTCGATGTATGGTGTTAACATCGCAAATATATCACTTACTTTCTGATTAAAGAAATATTTCGATATTTTTTTGCAAAAAAACTTTTTCGGCCACTTGCGTAAGGCCGTCCGAGAGCAGCCTGAGACTCTTCGGGCGGCTGATCTTTCGTTTCGAAATGCCGAAAAACAATCGACGCGTGGCCTCACGGACACGCGTCGCTGCTTACACATAGTACTTAACGTCAGTGGATTATTGATGTCTTTTAATGTACAATGAAAAAGTCCTTGTCTATTCTGTCTATTTCCTTCTTTCTCTGTCTCTCTTTCCTGTCGAATTTATCCTTGTCGGATTGCAACCGTTTTGCAACCCGACATCGCAAAGATAAATACTTATTTCGAAAAGTCAACAACATTTTGCAACAAAAAATATAATCGCCCGCCTTTCGGGCGGGCGATTTATTGCAAATTGCTACTATTTTATGTTAACGGGGTTGATTGCGCTTTGAAAGTGTCGTTTTTCAGGTGGAAAATGCCTGCAAACCGAAATGGTTAAATAATCTTAAAATATAAGGGCCGAGCTTGTCGGTGTCAATTTTCCCGTGAGGACTCCTTTTTTTACCTTGAATGTAAGGCCGTGGACGCTGTCGGTGTAGGTGCCGTCGGGGAGAGCAGTCTCCATTTTGATCTTCTGCGGCTTCTGAGATATGTTTATCAGAGCCAGCCCTTTACAGCCGCGGGCGACGTAGAGGACAGTGCCGTCGTCGAGGGTTCCGATCTGTTCGGGCTGACCGGCCATCGACCGGCGGAATTTATTCGCGGCGACGACCTCGGGATGAAAGAACTCGTCGTTGCCGCGGGCTCCGATACGGTTGTTGCCCCAGTATTTCTCGGGAGTGCGTCCGGCGGGACGGCTGAAAAAGAGCGGAGTGCCTTTCTCGCGAGCCGTCAGCCATACCCATCCCTGGCGCACCATGTCGTCGGTCAGATGGGCGCTTTCATGGGCGTTGGCGTAGGTGTCGTGGCTCTCGACCCAGGTGACCAGATGGGAAGGATCGGCGGGATGGTGCCAGTCGGAGAGCGCGGCGATGTCGGCTTTGCCGTTTTCGAGAGCCTGACGCAGTTCATGGCCGTAGGCGCTTGCTGTCTGGTCGATGTATTCTTCATATTCTTTCTCCTTGACATTTTTGTCCTGAAGAACCTCGCCGTAGATAAACAGAGAGTCGGGCATCAGCAGCGACAGACCTCTCACACCTTTGCGCCCCGTTGCTATGTCCCAGAAGTCGTTCTGCTTCGAACGCGGGTCGAGCGGGTCGGAGGGGAGCCCGATATGTTTTGCGGTGTCGTAGCGGAAACCGCGGGCGCCGAGGTTGATGAGGTCATTTATATATTGGAGGAAATAATGCTGGAAGCCCGGATTCTCGGTGTTGACGTCGGGAAGCCCGCCCATAGCGCCGGTTGTGCACTGAAGTCTGTCGTTCCATTCGGTAATATTGTTGAATCCGTTGGCGTGGTAGAGGTTCTCATGTCCTCCGGCGGCATTGTTCAGCGCGGGGAGCACGGCTGTGCGGTCAAAGGCAGTGTGGTTCGGCAGAACGTCTACAATAATTTTGACGCCATAGCGGTCGGCGCTGTCGGCCAGAGCACGGAAGCCGTCGCGGGTGCCGAGCTGGTAATTGCCGATCTGCCAGTCGATAGGCTGGTAGTGGTAATACCATTTACCTTTGACAGAGTCGCCTTCCTGACTGAAAAGGGCCATTCCGCCGTCCTCACCGACGAAGCAGGTGTTGGCCGGAGAGGTCTGCACGTAGGTGAATCCGGCGTCGGCAATCTGCTTCATGTTTGCCGCGATGGTGTCGAACGACCATGTGAAGGCGTGGAGAATGATGTCGTTGTCGGCGCGGCTCTTGCGCGTGGAGGCTGGTGTAGCTCCGGCAACGAGAAGCGCTGCCGAAGCTATTGCGATAAGTTTTTTCATTATAGTTCTGTGATTGTAAGTATGATATGGGAGTGGAGAAATGTCAAAACATCGTGTCGGGATATTCGCCGGCGGCATGAAGGGCAGCGAGTTTGTCGACTACACCCTGACGGTCGGCTGCGTATGTGACTCCGAACCAGCGCGATGTCGTGTCGAGCACTTTCACTGTGGCTTCGCCGCTGTTGATAAGGGTGTCGATGGCTGTCGGGATGTAGAATTCGGCTTTCGGCGTTGTCAGGCATTTGTCGAGGAACCGGCGGAATTCTCTGTCGGAATAGCTGAAATAGTCAGGCGTGAATCCCCAGAGGTTCATCGACACGGGGGTCGAGGGATCGAGATATTCTGTCTCGTTGTTCTCGTCGAGGAAGCATATGCGGTGATCTTCGTCGTAGGCTATGCCTGTGCGTTCGACGACTTTTGTCAGATTTCCATCGGCGTTGACCGAGCACACTCCGCGCGAAACACTTCCGTTTTCGCTCATAGTGTTGCCGACGCGGAATCCTACCATCGAGTAGTCGCCCTTGCGGGTGCGCTCGCGCATGAGGTCGGCGGCAATAACGGCAAAGGCGTCGCGTCCGTAGAAGTCGTCGGCGTTGATGACTGCAAAGGGTTCATTGATAACATCGGCGCCCATCATGACGGCGTGGTTAGTTCCCCACGGTTTTGTGCGTTCTTCGGGGCAGGTGTATCCTTCGGGAAGTTTGTCGGTCGACTGGAAAACGACCTCGACGGGTATATGTCCTTCGTATTTAGAGAGAATAGAGCGGCGGAAATCTTCTTCGAAATCCTTGCGGATAACGAAAACGACTTTGCCGAATCCGGCGCGGATAGCGTCGAATATCGAATAGTCCATTATGGTCTGTCCCTGAGGGCCGAGCGGATCGAGCTGTTTCAGACCGCCATAGCGGCTTCCCATGCCGGCGGCGAGAACGAATAGAGTAGGTTTCATTGTATGTTGTAAGGTTGGTTAGTAATCGAAATCGAGTGAGAAGTTGTCAATGAAGAGCTTGGCGCCGTTGCCGCCTGTGAAATAATCGCCGTATTTGCTTGCCGAGGCCACTATCAGCATGTAGCGGGGTTTACGGGCCGTGTCTTTATAATTCAGTTCGATTCTGAAGGGAATATAATTATTGACGTCGTATCCGACCTCCATCGAGCCGTAGGCGATGACATCGGGGGCGTCGGGGTTGAAGAGATGCCGATTGGCCGGGTTTGTGCGAATCTCGAAAGGTTTGGGGGCATCGATCAGCGCTATCCAGATAATGCAGCTGTCGGGGCGACCGGCGAGATTCTCGAAGCCCGACGAAGTGTGGCTTATCGGAGCTGTCGTATACTTATAATAACCGCGCAGGGCAGTCGGATGTTGTGTGAATGGACGGCCGAAATCGAGGATTCCGTTAGTGCCGTCGGTCTTGACGTAGTCGCCGGCGAAGAGATTGCCGGCAGCGAGTTTGCCGAGTGCGCCGATCCCTACAAAGCGAGTTTCGAGGCAGGCAGCCTGTCCCGAGCCTGTGGCAGTGTCGTCGGTCGGATATGTGTTGCTCGATCCCAGGGTTGTGGCGCCTTTGTTGCCGGTTCCCCAGTAAGGGCTGCCACCTTCGATCCACGGGCACCATATTTTGCCGTCGAGCCACCAGTCGTCAAAACTGCCGTTCGGCAGTGTGTATGTGTCTTCGGTGGTGAATTCGACCTCGATACTATAGTCCTGGTCGCTTCGCGCGCGGGCCTGATAAGTCGTCAGAGGCGTCAGGCCTACGAGCCGGGCAGTCATTGCCCCGCCGGATTGAGTAACCCATTCGTCTGGCACCTCAGTCCATTCCTGAGAATCGGCCCGGCGGTATTCGAAGCCGTTATCGCGTCCGGCTTCGGCCGATGCGTGGAGCCATGCGACGTTAGTCCATGCGTCAACGCTCTCGAGTACGACGCTGGCGTCGGTCTGAAGCACGTAGAGAGTCCATTTTTCAGAACGGCCGTGTTCGGTGACGGTCAGCTCGAACGGTGTCGAGAAGTCGATTCGCTTTCCGGTAATCTCGGGCGAATAGGTGGTCTCGGGGCCGGCGAGCTTCATTGTCAGAACTTCGATAGCTGTTATGTTGGCCTGCATCGGGACATAGGCCACGACGCGCCGGCCCGGCACGTCGATTGTCGACGCTCCGATCTGGTTGGCTACAGTGAAATACCGGTCGATGTTCTGCACTGCGCTGACAACCCATGAATAGTCCTGATAGAGCCGCAGGGTGGTGGTGACCGGCTTGCTGAGATCGATTCCCGAAGCGAACGTCGCACTGTCGGCCCAGGTGACTCCGGCGGGAGTTGTCACGAATGATTTCAGGCGGACAGACTGAATGTCGACCGTTTCGTCGAGATATACTGTCAGAGAGCGGTTTATCGAGTCGATGCCGGTTGCCTGAATCTGTCCTTCGACTTCGAAGGAGGCAAAGTTGGCCTGAATCCGCGGATAGGGGATGTCGTTACTGATACATCCGCAGAGAACCGTCAGGGCTGTCAGCCCGAGGATTGTGAGAAGCTTGTTATATGTGGACACCGATGCCGAATTTTATGTTGAAAAGGTTGAAACGGAAATTGGCTCCTGATGAAGTGCGCGAGCCTTCGTCGACGCCGTTTGTCGTCTGATGGTCGTGGCTTATTTTCAGACCGAAAACTCCGAAGGAAACCTGAAAGCTGATATAGTCCATGATGAACATACACACGCCGGGGCTGAAATTCAGCGCCGCGGTTGTGTTGGCTGTGCGGGTGCTTTTAGGTTCGCCGTTATAGAGCCGGTTGAAACGCGAAAGGCCGCTCGACACCGACAGGTCGATCTCGTTGAAGATTGCGAACCGTTTCAGAGAGCTCAGACCGATATAGTTGCGGTAGAACGCCGATACTCCGTAGCTCTGGGAATAATAGCTGACGTCAGAGAGTGTGAAGTTGAGGTCGTCGTCGAAATTGACCGACATCCCTTCGAGGTCGGCGGTTCCGCGCGAGTAGTTGAATTTCAGACCTATCGACTGGTTCGAACGGAAAAAGTAGCTGACAGTGGGGCTGACGGAATATTGCTTGCCTTTGAAAGTCAGACCTTTCAGTATTGAAAGAACCTGAACGTCGTCGGTGTTGAATTCGCCGTAACCGGCCGTGAGGCCGAAAGCCCACTGCCCTTTAGGGATAAACAGAAAGTTGAACAGTCCGCGGTCATACCGTCCGAAATTGCGTTCGGGCAGAATCATGCTGATTGTGTCTTTCCCCACGATGACTTTTTCATCGTTGATATATCGGTGGAGTTCGGCAGGCGACGAGAATTCGCTCAGCGCGATCGTAGAGTCGGGAATTTCGACGGGGCCGACATACCGTTTTGGCTGCGCCGCCTCGACCGAAGCTATGCCGAGCAGCAGGGCTGCTATGAGTATCGTTAATCTTGACATACGGTGATCAGATATAGAATGCGACTCCGAACTGCACCGAGAAGAGGTTGATGCGGAAATTGGCCGATTTGCGGTTGCGCTCGGCATGATAAATCTGGTCGCTTATCGAATGGGTATGGGTATAATTGAATCCTAAGACGCCGATGCTCACCTCTAAGGCCGAGTAGTTGCTCAGAAACATAATCACTCCCGGGGTCAGGCCGATGTTGAGGTTGAAATTGCGCTCGTAGGTTCCTGTCAGTTCGTCGCCTGTGCCGTTGACGAGTTTCGACTGGCCGCCTCCGAGCGACAGGTCAACCTCGTTGAAGAATCCGAAGCGCATTGACTTTCCAAGCGATATGTAGTTTCGGAACATGGCGGTTCCGTGGTAGTTGTGGGAAATGGAATATAGATTGTCGACGTCGTAGGAGGTGTCGGCTCCGAGCACCAGCGAGGCGCCGTCGAGCCGGGTGCGCGAGCGGCTGTAAGACAGTCGTCCGCCGGCGGCGAGGTTGTCTTTGAAACAGAACATAACCATCGGGCTCACCTTGAACGTATAAGTGTCGCCGTTGAGGTTCTCTACTATCAGAAACTGATAGTTTTCGAAGTCGCTCTGGGAATAGCTCACCGAGACGCCTCCGATCCATTGTCCTTTGGGCACGAACGAAATCTGCTCGAGCCCGCGTTTGAAATGCTCCTGAGCGTGCGTGCCGGGGGCGAACGCGACAATCAGAATCAGGGTTAACGCTATTTTCAGGTTCTTGACCATTGAGTCGTGGGTTAATAGGCTAATGTTATGTTGTCGAGCTTCAGACGGCTTCCGATTGAGGTTGCGCTGACGGGGTCGTCGTCGGTCTTGACATTTATTGATTCTGTAGCAATGCCTGTCGGGGTGTCCGACGAGCTGAACATTACTTTTATCCGGGTGGCTTTTATTCCGAACCGGTTGTAGGAGAGAGGTATGTTGAAGGCTGCATAGCCCGTTGCCGGCGACAGCCTGGTTTCGGCCGAGGCGATTACAACCTCGCGGCCGTTTTCTTCGCCGAAGAGCTCTATCTCGACGAGGCCGCGGTCGGCAGGATTGGCAGCTGCCGGCCGGGATTGATAGAAACCGTTGAGGCTTGTGGGTCGCGAGGCGAACGGCAGCCCTTCGTTATATGTCTCGGTCATCGAGGCTGCGTCGAAACTGTAGCTGCCGAGGAATATGCGGCCGGCGGCGCGGTAGGCGATCTCAGGAATGTTGCGTGAGTAGCGCACGTAAGGCTCCGATTCCTGACGGTAGGGTGCAATCTCGGGCCCGGCCGGATCGAAGGCAACGCTGATGAGCTCCACGCCGTAGTCTGCATCCATGGCGTCGAGGGTTGAGACTACCGACGGCTGGACATACCAGGTGTTCATGTTGCGGGCCGACTTATTGAATGTCTTGGCGTTGGTCATGGCCCATTTTGTCGGAGTCCATTCGTCGAACGACGAAGTGTTCTGCCAGTTGTAGATCTCGGCGTAGGTCTGAGAGTATCGTCCTCCGCTGCTGATTTTGTCAAGCTCGATTGTGTGTTTGACGTCTTCGAAACTCGGATTGGGCAATTGGGCCGCCCTTTCTGTGACGAAATTGAACTCCGGGTCTTTCTCAGAAGGCTGGGGCAGCAGCGATGCGCGCAGGGAATAGCGGGTGGCCGGAGTCAGCCCCATCACGTAAATGGCGTTCCGTTCTGTGTCGCGGGCATAGACGGGATGTTGAGCGCCGTCGACCCATACACTGAGGTTGTCTGTGACTATATCGCGCAGATCGTCGTCGGACATGTCGATACGCAGCATGGCGTATGTCGCGAAAGCGTCGAGCGCCACACTGTAGTCGGGTGATACGCGCCTGATCGTTGCTGTGGCTTTCACTACTCCGTTGTAAAGGATGTCGACGTTGACAGGCTCATTGCCTTCGGGCAGCGTTACACTGATGCGGTAACGTCCTTCGCCCAGCGGTTCGCCTGTCCCTATGGGCAGCGTTGTGTCGCCGGTTTTTACGGTCAGATATTTCTCGGGGTTCTGGCTCGGAGAGACGACTGTTATGTCGGCGCGGTTCACGCCTATGACGGCGTCAGACACGCTTTCGACAGCGAGTTCGGCCGGGAGCGTTACGACCGACGTCGCGACCGGAGTGTTCGTTCTTCTCATCGCGTCGACGGCGCTTATCGACATCTGAGTCGTGTTGTTGCCGTCGGCCCTGTATTCGAGATTGTCGATAAGGTTGTCGAGGTTGATGACGGTTGTTTTCCCCGGTTCGAACCGGGGCACTTCCATGCCGACAGATTTCATAAACGCGAGGTCGCTTTCCGAGGGATGGGCAAGGTCGATATAGGGAGGGCACCCCTGCTCATAGAGCGAAGCTGACGAAATGCTCAGAAACACATTTGCCAGCGGAGCCGAGGTCGACGGCTCGACGGTGAATGTCAGAGGCTTGTCGCCGGAGGTGTGCTCTGTCAGCTCCAGAACGTCGGCCGACACTGTCACAATCGGAGCGCGCGCCGACAGAAGCTCCTTGGTGACGGCGATGGTCGTCGCTCCGTCGTCGCCCCACGTCGCCGTCAGGTCGAGGGTCGTGGGGTCGTAATCGAGGTTGAAAGGAAGCAGTTCTCCTGAACGGGTTTCGATGTTTGACTGAAGCATGAGAGCCAGCGGGCCGTAAGCGCCCTCGACTGTCACGCCGCATCCTACGCTTCCCGCCTTGAGGTAGTTGTATTCGCCGGCGAGGCCGGCGGGTTTTACGAAGCCGCCGTTGAGAGCGTGTAAGGTAACGGCGTCATTGCCGAACCGCGTGATGAATCCGTCTGAGGCATTGACGGTCACCACCGCCGACGTCATCTGAGCCCTGAGAAGGAGAGAGGTCGTCTGCCCTTCTGAAATGGCGGCTTTCTCTTCGGCGGCAAAGGCCGGGCGCAAGGCGTCGGGCATTCCCTCACGGTTTAACGGAGCATAGATGGCCGATACGGTGTATTCCCCGGCCGTGAAGCCGCTCCCCTGTTCGTAGTCGTCGAACGATGCCCAGCGGTGAGAGGCGCCGTTTGCAGCAGAAGTGAGCGTCAGCGCGAAATCGCCTGTTGCCGGCATTGCCGACCCGTCGACATCAAGCCCCTCGGGAGCTACAATCGCCAGCGACACATCGAGAGCTCCCGTCCCATTATAGGCGTCGGGAGAGCTGTCGTCGGCACAACCGCCCATCATTGCGGCGAGCGGCAACATCGCTATCGGCGTCAGTAGCTTGCGTAGATACACTATTTAAATCGAATCTCCGTCGGGGCGTTTTGTGATTAATTGTGCAAATTTACGCTGATTTTACCGTTTATCCAAAATTCTTTGTCGGGAGTGGCGCCAGGCGAAGTCAACTGGCGGATGCGAAATTACTGAAAAAATTTGTTGAATACGGCGA
>ERZ780207.2695-NODE-2695-length-12340-cov-2.614489_pt1 | contig 12340 bp, 9 predicted proteins | sample MGYA00510977_ERZ780207 | MGnify/ENA primary metagenome ERZ780207 (study PRJEB29588, sample SAMEA2151383) | human gut metagenome | biome: human gut; feature: human-associated habitat; material: faeces | place: Denmark | collected 2008/2010 ... | reverse complement strand
CGCGCCTGTTACGGTGCAGTCGATGCTTAATATACCCGCGCACGATATAGCTGGCAATGTAGAGCAGGCAAAAGCGCTTGAAAAGGCGGGGTGCGATATTATACGCATATCCGTGCCCGATAAAGAGAGCGTTAAAACGCTGACGGCGCTTAAAAGCAATATATCAATACCCGTTGTAGCCGATATTCATTTTGATTACAGGCTGGCGCTTGAAAGCGTGGCGGCGGGAGCTGATAAAATACGAATAAACCCCGGCAATATAGGTGCGGACGATAGAGTAAAAGCCGTTGCGAATGCCTGCAAGGCGGCCGGAGTGCCTATAAGAATAGGGGTAAATTCAGGCTCGCTTGAAAAAAATATTCTGGCAAAATACGGCTCGCCCACACCCGATGCTATGGTGGAAAGCGGGCTTTACCATATATCACTGCTTGAAAAATTTGATTTTGACGATATTGTGCTTTCCCTTAAAAGCTCAACCGTTGCCACAATGTATAACGCATATGTTTTGGCGGCGGAAAAATGCCGCTATCCGCTGCATTTGGGCGTAACCGAGGCAGGCACCGCGGCAAACGGCACGGTAAAATCCGCTGCCGGTATAGGCGGGCTGCTTTTGCGCGGAATAGGCGATACGATTCGCGTTTCCTTAACGGACGACCCCGTGCGCGAGGTTGAAACGGGCAAGCGGCTTTTAAAGGCGCTGGGGCTACGCACAGGCGGTGTTAAATTCGTTTCCTGCCCTACCTGCGGCAGAACGAAAATTGACCTTATAAAAATTGCGAACGAGGCAGAAAAACGCCTTGAGAACTGCGAAAAAAATATAACCGTTGCCATAATGGGCTGCGTTGTAAACGGTCCGGGCGAGGCAAGAGAAGCAGATATAGGCATTGCCGGGGGAGTTGGCTGCGGCGTGCTTTTTAAAAACGGCGAGATAATTAAAAAGGTGCCCGAAAGCGCACTGCTTGACGAGCTTTTGGCGGAAATAGAAAAATTATAAACGGAGTGTAAAAAAGTGGGCAAGGCAAAATTTTCTCAAATATTTGATACAGGGCTGTCAGCTGACATTTCGGAAATATTCGGCAGCACCGTTATAGAAAAATGCTCGCTTGATACCGATGAACGCGCCTTAAACGCAGAGCTAAAGGCAGAAAAATACATAACAGCCGAAAGCCGAAACGAGCTTGTGAATCAGCTTAAAAACGCGCTTAAACTAAATGAATGTCATATTGCCTGCATTTTTTCAGAGGACGCTTTAATTCCCGCCGCCTGCGCGGACATTGTAGCGGAGTTAAAGGTCAAAAACGCCGCGCTTAACGGCTATTTCAACGGCGCGGAATTTAAACTTAAGAATAATAACGTTAAAATTACGCTTAAATTCGGCGGGTATGACACCATAACCGACTGTGGCTTTGAAAACGCCTTTAAGCGCATTATAAAGGAACGTTTCGGGCGGGATATCACCGTCTCGTTTGACGGTCAGCTTGAAAAGGTGGAAATTGACCTGCCGCCCGCAGAGCCTGCACAGCCTGTCAGAAGACCCGAAAGACAGACAGCCGAGCCGCGGCAGAGCGCGCCCGCGCGCCCCGCTGCGCCGAAAAAGGAAATTAAATTTGAAAAGAGAGAGGGCAGACCCGATAACGGCATAGTCTACCTTGATAATCCGCAGCAGTTTTACGGCAGGGGCGGTATTTCTAACCACACCCGCGATATGATAAGCATTACGGGGGACGACACCGAAATTGCCTGCTGGGGTGAGGTTTTCGGGCTTGAGACCCGCGATATTAAAACCAAGCGCGGAACGGATATGACAATAGTCAACTTCTCGTTCAGCGACCACACAAACTCTCTTAACGCGTCACTGTTTATCGATACTCACCGTATGGGCGATATTGCCCCCTTAAAGGACGGCGCATTTATACTTGTAAACGGTTCTTATGAATTTGATAATTACAAAAAGGATTTTGTGGTAAAGCCGCGCGCTATGGCTCTTTTGCAGAAATACACCGAAAAGGACGAGCACGAGGGCGAAAAGCGCGTTGAGCTGCACTGCCACACCAATATGTCCGCAAAGGACGCGGTTTCCTCTGCCGACGCTATTGTAAGGCAAGCCTACGAATGGGGGCACAAGGCGATAGCCATTACCGACCACGGCGTTGTTCAGGCATACCCCGCCGCCGCGGGCGCGGTTAAGGCGATACGCAAATCGGGCGGCGATTTTAAGGTTATTTACGGCGTTGAGTCTTACTTTGTGGACGACGTTAATAACGACGTAAAGGATTTAAACGCAAAGCAAACGGCGAAATTCCGATATCACCAGATTATACTTGTTAAAAATCTCACGGGGCTTAAAAACCTTTATAAATTAGTGTCCGAGGCGCATTTGCACGATTTCCGCGGTAAGCCGCTCACAATGCGCAGTAAACTTGATAAGCTGCGCGAGGGGCTTATATTAGGCAGCGCCTGCGAGCAGGGCGAGCTATACCGCGCGATAATTGACGAAAAGCCCGAGGAGGAGCTTTTAAGAATTGCCGATTATTACGATTATCTTGAAATACAGCCCCTCGGCAACAACGCGTTTATGGTGCGCGAGTCATCATACCCCGATAAAAAGGATAAGAAGACGGGAGCGGTTATACCAAACCGCTTTAAAAAGGTCACCGATTTTGAGGTTATAAAAAGCTTTAACCGCAAGGTTGTTGAATTGGCGGACAAGCTGGGCAAGCCCGTTGTAGCCACGGGCGACGTGCATTTTCTTAAAAAGAGCGACGATATAATACGTAAAATACTTATGGCGGGGCAGGGCTTTGAAGATTTTGACAATCAGGCGCCGCTGTACCTTAAAACGACCGACGAAATGCTTGCCGATTTCGATTATTTCGGTGAGCGCGCACGCGAATTTGTAATCGATAACCCAAATAAAATTGCCGATATGGTAGACGGCGATGTTATCCCTGTGCCCGACGGCAACTATCCCCCTGTAATTGAGGGGTCGGACGAGCTGCTGCACGATATTTGCTGGGATACCGCCCACAGAACCTACGGCGAAAATCTGCCCGAGGTGGTTGAAAAGCGCCTTGAAAAGGAGCTTAACTCCATTATCAACAACGGGTTTTCAATAATGTATATTTCGGCGCAAAAACTTGTGGCATACAGCGAGGAAAACGGATATTTAGTTGGCTCGCGTGGTTCGGTAGGTTCTTCCTTTGCCGCTACAATGGCGGGTATTTCCGAGGTCAACCCCCTGCCGCCGCACTATGTTTGCCCCGAGTGCCGGTACAGCGAGTTTTTCCTGCACGGCGAGGTAGGCTCGGGCTTTGACCTGCCCGAAAAAAAGTGCCCCAAGTGCGGCGCTCAGCTTAACCGCAACGGTCACGATATTCCGTTTGAAACGTTTTTGGGCTTTAAGGGCGATAAGGTGCCCGATATAGACCTTAACTTTTCGGATGAATTTCAAAATTCGGTGCAGAAATACACCGAAACGCTGTTCGGCAGTGAAAATGTGTTTAAGGCAGGCACTATTTCAACGGTTGCCGAAAAGACCGCTTACGGCTTTGCAAAGGCTTATGCCGAGAAAAAGGGCATAACCTTAAGCAACGCGGAGTTAAACCGCCTTGCATCGCTCGTGGAAAAGGCGCAGATAAAGCAAACCACGGGTCAGCACCCGGCGGGTATGATAATTGTGCCCAAAACCAACACTATTTACGATTTCTGCCCCATACAGCACCCGGCGGACGACGTTAATTCCGATATTATAACCACGCATTTCGATTTCCACTCAATTCACGATACCATACTAAAGCTTGACGAATTGGGTCACGTTGTGCCTACTACATATAAATATCTTGAAGAGTATACCGGCATACCCGTAAACGATGTTTCGATGAGCGACCCCGAGGTTTACAGCCTGTTTACCTCAACCAAGGCGCTCGGCGTTGAGCCCGACGAAATAGATTCAAGAACAGGCACCTACTGTCTGCCCGAGTTCGGCACAAAATTCGTGCGCGAAATGCTTATTGACTGTCAACCGAAAAACTTTTCCGATTTATTGCAGATTTCTGGTCTTTCCCACGGTACGGATGTTTGGCTCGGCAACGCAAAGGACCTTATTGATAACGGCACCTGCACGATTTCCGAGGTTATAGGAACGCGTGATAACATAATGGTGTACCTGATTCATAAAGGGCTTGAAGAGGGCAGAGCCTTTAAAATAACCGAGACCGTGCGTAAGGGTCTTGTGGCTAAGGGCAAGGTTTCGGCAGAGGACTGGAGCGCTATGGAGGACGATATGCGCTCGCACGGCGTGCCAGAGTGGTACATTGAAAGCTGCCACAAAATAAAGTATATGTTCCCTAAAGCTCACGCGGCGGCTTATGTTATTTCGGCACTGCGCCTTGCCTGGTACAAGGTGCACCGCCCGCTTGAATTTTACTGTGCTTACTTTACCGCCCGCCCTGAGGATGTGGACGTGCCCACCATAATGCAGGGTAAGCAGGCGGTAAGGCAGTATTTGCAGAATATTAAGGCAAAGGGCAAGGAAGCCAGCAAAAAAGAGCTTGATGTTTACAACAATATGCTTATATTCAACGAGATGATGTCCCGCGGAATAGAGGTTCTGCCGATTGATATTAAGCACTCGCACGCTATGAAATATCTGCCCGAAAACGGAAGGATGCGCCTGCCCTTCGGCGCGCTTTCGGGCGTGGGCGAAAAGGCGGCATACTCAATTTATGAGGCGGCGCAGAAGGGCGACTTTGTATCGCGCGAGGACTTCCAGATAGAGGCGGGCGTTTCCAAAACCATTATTCAGAATTTGGCGGACTTAGGCGCTATGAACGAATTGCCCGACACTAACCAGATATCTATGTTTTAACCGGCGGTGATTTATTATTATGAAGCAAGGAATAAGCCTTAAAAAAATAGCATATGCGGCGTATGCCGTTGCTGCGGTTTTGTTTGTTATATTCTCTGTTTATATGCTTTGTTTTGAAAAAACCGACATATTCAGTCCGCGCGAAAATTCCACATTTAAAGAAATAACCGATTACACAAAAACCGATATTTCCGCGCCCGACGCACCTATAGGAATAAAAAAGGAATACCGCTTTAAAACAAGCAAGGTAAACTCGGGAGATACAAGCCTTATGTTTTACGTCGGGCACAGCTATGTTGACGTAAGGTTTGACAATACGCTGATTTACAGCACAAGCGCGGCAAAGAGCAACCGCATAGGCGCATCTCCCACAAGCTATTGGGTGGTTATACCGCTTTCACGGCTTGATAATGACAAAGCGGTTACCGTTACCGTAACCCCCGTATTTAAAAGCGTTGAAAACAGAAAAATCAGCTTTATGCTGGGCTCAAGGTATGCGCTGTTTATGAAACAACTTAAATCCGCCCTGCCGCAGCTGATTCTTTCGGCGCTTTGTATGGTTATGGGCGTTTTGCTTATTGTAGTACAGCTTTACCTTATATTTAAAAAGCGCTCCTCTGTGTGGAATATGTTTTTCCTCGGTAATTTTTCGCTGCTGCTCGGTATATGGCGCATAACCGATACGCGTTTTTCCGCCTTGATGTTTAAAAACTATACTATGCCCGTAGGGTATATAACGCTGGCGGCGCTTTTTACATTGGCTGTTCCCGTATTGCTGTATACCGATAAGCAATACAAGGAAAAGAGCTATATTGTGCTTGATATTGCCGCAATTGCAAGCTCTGCGGTTGCCGCTTTGGCGCTTATTTGTCAGTTTTTTTCAATTATTGAGCTGCGCCGAATTCTTATTGTCTGCCATATAATGCTTATTGTGGATATTCTCGTTATAATTTCCTCGGCGGTGTTTTACAACATCGGCGGAAAAAGAGACTTAGAGGCTGTTATTTTTACAGCACTTCTTATGACGGGCGGCATTTTGGATATAATAATTTTTTATCTTAAAGGCTCATCCTCGGGTATAATAATTACAATGGTGGCTTTTTTAATTTACTCGGTATACGAGCTTGTTGTAAGCCTTTTAAACATAAATAAAAAAGCATATATTGATTCAAAAACAAAACTTTTCAATAAGGCGTATTGGGAGGATTTGGTTAAAGAGGTCTTCTCTGCCGACGAGCAAACCGCCATGATTATGTTTGACCTTAACAGCCTTAAGCACACAAACGATACGTTAGGTCACAATACGGGCGATAAAATGATATTGGAATTTTCTTCAATTCTTAAAAAGGAGATAGGCTCAAAGGAGCTTTTATGCCGCTGGGGCGGCGATGAATTTGCGGCGTTTGTGCGAAACGCCGACCGTGAAAAAACAGATGAATATATTTCGGCTGTAAACAGCGCAGTTGCCGCCTATAACAGCTCGGGGCAGATACCCGAAATTCATTTTGCCTGCGGCTGTGCGCTGTCGTGCGATTTCCCCGGCATTTCGTGGCCGGAGCTGCTTGCAAAGGCAGACAAATATATGTACGAAAACAAAAAACGCTGGTACAGTGAAAATTTAACCGATGTGCGTTAAAAATAAAGGACAATAATGTTAAAAAGCGCTTTTAAAGCCGCGTTCCCTAAAACGATTCCTATTTTGGCGGGCTTTCTGTTTTTGGGCTTTTCCTACGGCGTATATATGAATGTTTCGGGGTTCGGATTTGTTTACCCCATGGTTATGAGCACGGTTATCTACGGCGGCTCTTTGGAATTTTTAACCGTTTCAATGCTGCTGTCTCCCTTTGCGCCGCTTCAGGTGTTTGCTGTAAGCCTGATGATTCAGGCACGGCATCTGTTTTACGGCATTTCAATGCTTGAAAAATATAAGGGAACCGGTCTTAAAAAGCTGTACCTTATTTACGGTATGTGCGACGAGACCTTTTCGGTAAATTACATTACCGATGTGCCAAAGGGCGTTGACCGCGGCTGGTTTATGTTTTTCGTAACGCTGCTTGATCAGCTCTATTGGGTGGCGGGCGCAACGCTCGGCGGGCTTTGCGGCTCGCTTATAACCTTTAATACAAAGGGACTTGACTTTGTTATGACAGCGCTTTTTGCCGTGATATTTTTGGACAGGCTCATGTCGGAAAAAAAGCATTACACGGCTGTTATCGGCGTTCTTTCGGCGCTTCTCTGCCGTATAATATTCGGCGCGGAATCATTCATGCTGCCCACCATGGGACTTATGCTTTTGCTGCTCACGGCGTTCAAACAACCGCTTGAAGGGTCGGGTGGTCTTGAATGACTGTGGCCGAACAGATTATAACCATTGCGCTTTGCGCGCTTGCTACCATGCTGACCAGGTTTTTGCCGTTTCTGCTCTTCTCGGGAAAAAGGAAAACACCGGAATATATAACCTATCTCGGCAAGGCGCTGCCTGCGGCGATTTTCGGTATGCTGGTGGTTTACTGCCTTAAAAGTGTGGATATTGCGGGCGGCAGTCACGGACTGCCCGAACTTATATCGCTTGCTGTGCTGACGGCGATTCATCTGTGGCGTAAAAATATGCTTTTGTCAATAGCCGCAGGCACTGTGTGCTATATGCTGCTTGTACAGTTTGTTTTTGTTTAAAAATAAAAATAAGCTCTTGACAAAGGGGCATTATACGGATATAATATACTTTGTGACGATAGAGGTGGAAGTATGATTCTTGATTTAAAACGTATTTTTGTCAATGAAAATTCTTCCTTACCGATTGAGTATGCTTTGGATATGAGCGGCGTTGAATTTTCGGGCACTTATCCGCTCAAAAAGCCCGTTAAGATCAGCGGTACGGTTACTAACAAAGCAAGTCTTACCGTTCTTGATGCCGAGATCACCTATGAATACAGCGCACCGTGCGATCGCTGCGGAGCCGAAACGGCAAAGGAATACACCGTTAAGGTGAACAAGTCTTTAGCCCCTTCTATCGAGGGGGAGGAGAGCGACAGTATCCTGCCCGTTCCCGATATGAAGCTTGATCTTGACGAGCTTGTGTATTCCGAGGTGGTTGTTAGCGTCCCCATGAAGCATTTATGCAAAGAGGATTGCAAAGGCATTTGTGAAAAGTGCGGTAAAAACCTCAATGAGGGCGAATGCGGATGCCCTAAAAGAGAGATAGATCCGAGGCTTTCGGTGCTTGCCGATTTGCTGAAGGACTAATACTTATTTTTTTAAGGAGGTGCTCGAAAATGGCAGTACCCAAGAGAAAAACATCGAAGGCGAGACGCGATAAGAGAAGAAATAATGTCTGGAAGATAAGCGCACCGACATTGGTAAGATGCTCTAACTGCGGTAATTATAAACGCCCGCACAGACTTTGCTCTGCCTGCGGTCAGTATGACGGACGCGAGGTAGTAAAGGTCGGCGAATAATTCGTCTGTCTATCTTGTAACGGGGCAGAGGGGGAGTGTATCCTCCTCTGCTTTAATCTTATATGCATATGTAAAGGAGGCGGCGGAATGTCTGTTGTAATATCGTCCGTTACCCCGGGCAGCCCGGCAGATAAAGCGGGACTTCGCGGCGGCGATACGCTTATTTCAATAAACGACAATGAAATAGTTGACGTTTTGGACTATAGATTTTATCAAGACGTGACCCGCCCCGTTTTAAAATATATTGACGAATCGGGAAAAATTAAAAAAGCGAAAATTAAAAAGCGGGAATACGAGGAATTAGGGCTTGAATTTGAAACCTACCTTATGGATAAGCAGCACTCCTGCCGCAATAAGTGCGTTTTTTGCTTTATAGATCAGCTGCCGCCCGGGCTGCGCGAAAGCCTTTATTTTAAGGATGACGACTCGCGCCTTTCCTTTCTTTTCGGCAATTATATAACCCTTACCAATATCTCCGAGCATGAGATCGAGCGCATTATAAAAATGCATATAAGCCCGATAAATGTATCGGTGCATACAACCAACCCCGAGCTGCGCGTTAAAATGATGAAAAATAAAAATGCGGGCAAGGTGCTTTCTATCATAGACCGCTTTAATGCCGCCGGAATAAAGCTTAATTGCCAGCTGGTGCTGTGCCCCGGCTATAACGACGGTGCGGAGCTTGAAAGAAGCCTTACTGACCTTTGCGCCCTCGAAAATGCCGAATGCATAGCGGCGGTGCCCGTGGGCGTTACCGCTTACAGAGAAGGGCTTGAAAAGCTTGAAACCTTTAATAAGGAAACTGCGGGCGCGGTTATTGATATAATAGACCGTTTCGGAAATTTCTGCGAGGAAAAATACGGTGACAGGCGCGTTTACGCGGCGGATGAATTTTATATTTTAGCAGAGCGCGAAATGCCGGGCGCCGAATACTACGGCGATTTTTTACAGCTTGAAAACGGCGTGGGAATGTGGGCGCTTATGAAAAAAGAGGTAGAGGACGCGCTGGCGGATACGGAAAAAACAAGCGGCGCGCCCCGCAAGGTATCGCTTGCAACGGGCGAGGCGGCGTACCCGCTTATAGCCTCGGTTGCAAAGCTGTGCGAAGAAAAGCGCGCGGGGCTTGAATGTAACGTTTACGCCATTAAAAACGAATTTTTCGGCGGTAAAATAACCGTTTCAGGGCTTGTTACCGCTACCGATATAATAAAGCAGATAGGCGATAAGGATCTGGGCGACGAGCTGCTCATCCCCGCCTCAATGCTGAGAAGCGAGGGCGATATGTTTCTTGACAGCATAACGCTGACTGAACTGTCCGAGCGGCTTAATATTAAAATAACCCCCGTTGCGAATGACGGATATGAGCTTACCGAGGCAATAATAGGAACAGAATAAAAGAGAGGTGCTTTAAAAATGGCAAAGCCTGTTGTAGCGGTTGTGGGCAGACCGAATGTGGGAAAATCCACCCTGTTTAACAAGATAATAGGTAAACGTCTTTCAATTGTGGACGATACCCCGGGTGTTACAAGAGACCGTATATACGGCGACGGCGAGTGGCTCGGCAAAAAGTTTATGCTGGTTGATACCGGCGGAATAGAGCCTGACGGCGGCGACGTTATACTGGCAGGTATGCGCGCGCAGGCGCAGCTTGCTATTGATACCGCGTCGGCTATAATATTCGTTACCGATATAAAGGCGGGCGTTATCGCGGCGGACGCGGAGGTTGCCGCAATGCTGCAAAAAAGCGGCAAGCCCGTGGTGCTTTGCGTTAATAAATGCGACGGAATAGGCGAGGTGCCGCCCGATTTTTACGAGTTTTACAACCTCGGAATAGGCGACCCGATTGCGGTATCCTCGGTTCACGGTCACGGTACGGGAGATTTACTTGACGCGGTTATAGAACATATCCCCGAGGAAGAATTTGAGGACGAGGACGATGATATAATCAACGTAGCCGTTATAGGCAAGCCGAACGCGGGTAAATCCTCACTCATAAATCAGATTGCGGGCGAGGAGCGCTCGCTGGTATCCGATATTGCGGGAACCACACGCGACGCGATTGATACCCACATAGAGCGCGACGGAATAAAGTATAATTTTATAGACACGGCAGGACTCAGAAGAAAAAGCCGCGTTGAAGAAAAAATTGAAAAATACAGTGTTTTGCGCGCTAAAATGGCGGTAGAGCGCGCCGACGTGTGCGTTATTATGATAGACGGCACCGAGGGCTTTACCGAGCAGGACTCAAAGGTTGCGGGGCTTGCGGTTGAGCAGGGCAAGGCGTGCATTATAGCGGTAAACAAGTGGGATGCCGTTTCAAAGGACGGCAGAACAATGGACAGCACGAGAAAATCCTTAATGAAGGACTTTTCCTTTATGCCATACGCGCCCATAATTTTCATATCCGCCAAAACGGGGCAGCGGGTCGACAGGCTTTTTGAACTTATAAAATATGTATACGAGCAGAACAATATGCGTATTTCAACGGGTATGCTCAACGATATTTTAGCCGACGCCACTGCGCGCGTTCAGCCCCCGACAGATAAGGGCAAACGGCTTAAAATATATTATATGACCCAAGCGTCCACAAAACCGCCCACATTTGTTTGCTTTTGTAATAAGGCGGAGCTTTTCCATTTTTCATATCAGCGCTATTTGGAAAATCAGATACGCTCAACCTTCGGACTTGAGGGTACTCCCGTGCGCTTTGTAATTCGTGAAAGGGGCGAAAAATAATGGTATTTGCGGCAATAGCCGTTGTTATAGCGGCATATTTTATAGGCAGTGTAAATTTCGCAGTGATATTTGCAAAGGCTTTTTTGAAAAAGGATGTGCGTTCGCTCGGCAGCGGCAACGCAGGCGCTACAAACGTTATGCGCACGGCGGGCTTTCTGCCCGGCATACTTACCTTTGTTTGCGATGCGTTAAAGGGCTTTGTAGCCTCATACCTCGGCAAGCTTGTTTTCGGGCTTGTTATGTCCTCCGGCATTGACTGGTTAGATCCGATTTACGGCGCGTACCTTTGCGGCATTGCCTGTATGTTAGGGCATGTTTTCCCGATATTTTTCCAGTTTAAGGGCGGCAAGGGCGCAGCCACAAGTGTAGGTATATACGCAGTATGCTGCCCGCTTGCAATCATACTGGGGCTTTGCGCCTTTGCGCTTGTACTGCTTACAACCAAAATTGTATCGCTCGGTTCGCTTGCCGCAGCGCTTACGGTGGTTGTGCTTTCAATCGTTTTTTTTGCGGGCGAGGGCAATATATTTGTTGTGGCGGCTTTGAGCATAACAATGGGCACTATTGTTTTTGCGAAGCATAAGGATAATATAAAACGTCTTGTTCACGGCGAGGAAAAAAAGCTTACTCTCGGGGGGAAAAAGAATGGCTGATATTGCGGTTTTGGGCGCAGGCGGCTGGGGCATGGCTCTGGCAATTTCCGCAACGGGCGCGGGTAACAACGTTACAATATGGTCGCCTTTTGAGGAAGAAGTTAAAATGCTTTCGGAAAAGCGGACAAACGAACGTCTGCTTTCGGGCGTTACCCTGCCCGAAAGCATAAAAATCACCACCGATATGTCCTGCGTAGAGGGCGCGGTGCTTACAATTATCGCAACCCCCTCTACCGCTGTGCGCAGCGTGGCGGCGCAGCTGTCGGAGTATAAAAATTACGGAATAGTCGTAAATGTTTCAAAGGGGCTTGAAAAGGGAACTCTGCTGCGGCTTTCGCAGGTGATAAGCGACGAGCTTAAAAACCCCAAGGGAGTGGCGGTATTATCGGGTCCCTCGCATGCCGAGGAGGTGGCGCGCGGAATACCCACGTCAATAGTAGCTGCGTCCGAATCGCACACAACGGCGGAAATAGTGCAGAGCATTATGTCTGCCGAGAATTTAAGAATTTACACATCCGATGACCTTATAGGCGTAGAACTGGGCGGCGCGCTTAAAAACATAATCGCCATAGCCGCGGGCTTTTGCGACGGCTTGGGGCTGGGAGATAACTCAAAGGCGGCACTTATAA
>ERZ780207.2694-NODE-2694-length-12341-cov-3.757285_pt1 | contig 12341 bp, 5 predicted proteins | sample MGYA00510977_ERZ780207 | MGnify/ENA primary metagenome ERZ780207 (study PRJEB29588, sample SAMEA2151383) | human gut metagenome | biome: human gut; feature: human-associated habitat; material: faeces | place: Denmark | collected 2008/2010 ... | reverse complement strand
CAGTCACTACGGTGTTTGCACCCGGCACTGCCTGTGCCAAGATTGACCCGTATGCGGGTCTCTCAATGGAATTGTCCGAAGTTCCGGCGTCTCTTTCAGTCGGAGAAACTGCTGAGATTACAGCCACGTTGGTCGGAGACAAGTCTTCGGATGTTTCGGTTACATACAAGTGGAAATCTCTTAATCCTACCGTCCTTTCGCTCAAGGAAGACGGCAACAGGGCTGTGCTGAAGGCCGAAAAGGGCGGCAAGGCAACTGTGCTGGTCTATATAGCCGAATGTGAGAGCGTCAAGGCAAAGGCTATCGTGGAGGTCAAGGAAGAAGGCGACGGCATTCTCCGAATCCTTGCAATAGGCAACAGTTTTTCTCAGGATGCCATTGAACAGTATCTATATGAACTTTTTGCCGCTTCCGGCAAAAAAGTCATCATCGGCAACCTCTACATCGGAGGATGCAGCCTTGAGAGACACTACAACAATATCAACAATGATGCGGCCGCATACGAATACCGCAAGATTGTGGATGGTCAGAAGACGAACTCTAAAGGGGTGAAGATTTCGACTGTTCTTGCCGAGGAACCATGGGACTACATCAGCCTTCAGCAGGCAAGTGGTTTATCCGGCAAGTATGAGACATGTTCTCCGTATCTCCCGGAGATTCTGAACTACGTCCGTGCCCGTTCAAAGTATGATGTGAAACTCATCTGGCACTCGACCTGGGCCTATGCGGCGAATTCGACGCATTCTGATTTTCCGAAGTATAGCAGCAATCAGATGACCATGTTCAACGCCATCGTTGACGTGGCGCAGAAGGTTATGGACAACAGTTCATATTCCTTTGACCTGCTTGTTCCTTCCGGCACCGCGGTTCAGAATGGACGGACATCTTCTCTTGGAGACACCTTCAACCGCGACGGCTACCATCTTGAACTTACTTACGGAAGATACACGGCTGCATGCACATGGTTTGAAGCCATTTCCGGGAAGAATGTGGAGGAAACCTCATACGTGCCGTCTTCTATGAATGAGATTAAGGCGAAAATCGCCCGCTCGGCAGCGCATAATGCGGTCTGCAAGCCTTACGAGGTGACGGATATGTCCAAATAACACATCTTAAATGACAAAAATGAAAACACTCAAACGTTCTTTTGCCCTTCTCTTTTCCGTTATGTCTCTGTCAGTTTCAGGGGCTTTCGCTCAGGGACTTTATCTTGACAGCACATCTCCTGTGGGGAAGAATGCCTCAGAGATTGACGAACGTGCATGGAACCTTGTGTCGCAGATGACGCTTGAGGAAAAGTGCGACTACATCGGTGAACTCACTTCTTTCGTGATTCGTCCCGTTGAACGTCTCGGCATACCTCAGCTTCTCATGGCAGATGGCCCACAGGGAATACGCAACATACGGCGCCAGAACACCGTCAGTACGCTCTATCCGTGCGGAGTTCTCACCGCCGCGACATGGAACCGCGAACTTGCCGACAAACTCGGTCATGGGCTCGGACAGGATGCCAAGGCGAGAGGAATCTCTTTTCTTCTCGGTCCGGGCGTGAACATCTATAGGGCACCGCTTTGTGGAAGAAATTTCGAGTATTTCGGCGAAGATCCGTACCTCACATCCGAGATAGCTGCCAATTACATCATTGGCGTGCAGCATGAGGGGGTGATTGCCACGGTGAAGCATTTTGCTGCAAACAATCAGGAATGGAGCCGCCACCATACAAGCTCCGATGTCGATGAGCGCACGCTCCATGAAGTCTACTTCCCCGCATTCAGAAAGGCCGTGCAGGAGGCGCATGTCGGAGCCGTGATGGACAGCTACAACCCCATTTTCGGGGTGCACGCCTCGGAGCATGGCTGGATGAACATTGAAGTACTTCGCAACATGTGGGGCTTCGACGGAATACTCATGTCGGACTGGACTTCGGTCTATTCCTCGTCGGGCGCAGCAAACGGAGGCCTTGACCTTGAATGCCCTAAAGGAGTGTACTTTACGGCAGAAAAGCTTGTCCCGCTCGTGAAGGCCGGAATTGTCAGCGAGGAGACTATCGACACCAAAGTATATCATATTCTCCACACTCTCAACCGCTTCGGACTTCTTGACAAGGACATCAAGGACAGCAGCATTCCTCTCGACAATCCGGACAGCGATGCACTTTCGCTCGAAATTGCGAGGGAGGGAATCGTCATGCTCGAAAACCGTGGGAACGAACTTCCGTTCAGGAAGAAAGACCGCGTGCTCGTGCTCGGTCCTAACGCTTTCAACACTCCGACTGGAGGCGGAAGCGGATTCGTGCAGCCGTTCCACAGCGTTTCGGTTGCGGATGGTCTAAGCAAGGCATTGGGAGAAAAACATGTGACTGTCCTCCCGGACAGCCTCCTGTTTGCCGGCATGTCTGCGGACTCGGTCAAGGCCGGTGCCGTGAATGCGGATGTTCTTGCGGCGGCTCTGAAAAAGGCCGACAGGGTGGTTTATTGTGCCGGATTCAACAGCAAAATTGAAGGTGAGGGCTTTGACCGTCCGTTTGCGCTTCCGGCGGCACAGAGGCGTGTGATTAATGAGATTGCCGCCGCGCACGCTCATCTTACAGTCGTGCTCAATGCCGGCGGTGGAGTCAACTTCAACGATTGGAGCGAGGGCGTGGAGGCCGTGCTGTTTGCATGGTATCCGGGGCAGAGGGGCGGAGATGCCATCGCGGAAGTGCTCTCTGGCAAGGTGTCTCCAAGCGGAAAGCTTCCGATAAGCATTGAGAACCGCTGGGAGGATAACCCTGTGCATGATAGCTACCACGAGAATACTCCAGTTTTCACGCAGAACACGAAGACAAAGAGAGTCGAATACAGGGAGGGCATTTTCTATGGCTACAAAGGATATGAAAAAAGCGGAACACCTGTTCGCTATCCTTTCGGTTATGGCCTGTCCTACAGCAAGTTCGACTATTCTGACCTCTGCGTTGAGAAACTTGGCTCCGACAGTCTGACGGTTTCCTTCATAGTGGCGAACACGGGAAAGTGCGATGCTTCAGAAATTTCTCAAGTCTATGTCAGCGACCTTTCATGCTCGGTGCCACGTCCAGTCAAGGAACTCAAGGGATTCTGCAAGAATTTCATTAAAAAGGGCGGCAGGACCAGAGTCGAGATTACGCTCGGTAAGGACGCTTTCTCGTTCTATGACGTGAAGAGCAAATCTTTCGTCGTCGAGCCGGGAGTGTTTGAAATTCTTGTTGGCGCCTCTTCTGCGGACATCCGTTTGAGGCAGAACGTGCAGATAGGCGCTGATGAATATCGGACAATCGCAATCGAACCGGACAGAACATCGGTCATAAGAAATCCGCTCACCGGATGGGTGATGTATCTCGGACGGGGGTGGAGCAAGGATTTTGGAACGGAAGTCGGCTATGACAGCTGGCCGGCGGGTCCGGACGGGCAGATGAAAGTCCGCGTGTCGGACTACTGCGGCACAGCCTACATCCGCACCAGCTGGTCTTCGATGGAGCCGGAAGAGGGAAAATATTTCTGGAACGACCCGGATTCCCGTCTTAATGGGCTGCTGGACGAAGTTCGCCACCGTGGAATGAGACTCGCGTTCCGCATCGTCGTTGACGGGCGCGACCAGGGGCAGAACACTCCGCAGTATGTGATTGACGCTGGAGCAAAATGCTTCACAAGCAAGGTCGGCAGCCGGGAAGTCTACACACCCTACCCGGACGACAAGGTGTTTCAGGAAAAATATGAAAAGTTCCTCACTGCATTTGCACAGAGGTTCAACTCTTCAGATGAGATTGATTTCATCGATGCCTACGGACTTGGAAAATGGGGCGAGGCCCATTCGATGAGATATATGGATGAAGCGAACAAGATTCCTGTATATGAATGGATTACGGACCTATATGCACGCCTGTTCACGAACATTCCGCTTGTTATGAACTATCATCGGGTGCTCGCCGCACAGACCATAGACGGATGGGAGGACGCGCCGAATCCGGACACGGAGAAGCTTCTTGCTTCTGCGATTTCGAAGGGCTACAGCCTCCGTCACGACGCGTTCGGAATGACAGGCTACTATATGGACTGGGAAAAGGAATATGCCGCAAGGTGGCGCTACCGTCTGCCGATTATCTTCGAGGGAGGCTGGATTACCGGGGCGCATCACCGCTATTGGAGGGATCCCAGCGGGAAGTATCGCGAGGGACATCCGGAAGACGTGCGCAGGGGAGAGATGGAGATTGCGGAGGAGACCCATGTGAACATGATGGATTTCCGCGTGGGCAACGAGACGGAAAGCTGGTTCCAGAACTATGATCTCGTTCAGAGGTTTGTCAGCGAGGGAGGTTATAGGCTCTATCCTTCGTCGGTGACCGTCCCTACAACCGCAGAATCGGGAGAAACCGTTTGTCTCTCTCACGTCTGGGAAAACCTCGGCTGGGGCTACTGTCCGAACAACATCCGTCAATGGCACTACCGCTACAAGCCGGCATTCGTGCTTCTCGACTCTGAAGGGAAAGTCGTCCGGACATTCGTTGACCGGCAGTCAGAGCCGTCCGAGTGGATTAAGGGGAAACCTGGGTCGCACAGCTTCAGCGCCGACCTGAAGGGAATCGCTCCGGGCGAGTACACCTGGGCAATCGGAATTGCTGATACGATGCGCGGCAACAGAAAGGGGCTGAACATCGCCGTTGACAGGGAGCATCTCACTCCCGAAGGATGGCTTAAACTTGAGAAAGTTACAATAAGATAAAACCATACAAATTTAATAGCCAACATTTTAATACATGAAAGTATCTATGACACAGGGAATTTCAAATCGGAGGGGGGAATATACAAGTCCGTCTCTTCAGCTCATGGAAGTGAGCGCGGAGTCAGGCTTCGCGGCGAGTGACGAAAAAACAGGAATATACGCAAGCCCATATGTTGACGGCGAGCCATTTTAACGGAGGAAGGACCATGAAACGTTTAGCAATATCATTTCTTGCGGCGGCCGCACTCGCAGGCTGCGCAAAACTCGGTCTTGAGACAGTTGAAAGCACACCGTCAGAAGAGCAGGCACCATTTGTCCTTTATGTGAGCACATCGTCAGAGGCACAGCAGCCTTCCGCGACTAAGACGTCGTTCAATAAGGAGACCTACGAGGTCACATGGAAGGATGGAGATGCCCTCGCCGTGACAATCGGCGGCAAGTTGTATAAGTTCACAAAGGTTAAGGGGCAGGAGAATGCGTTCAGTTGCTCGGATTTCAAACCTGAGGATGGCGTGGAGTATGAATATGACATACTCTATCCCTATTCTGACAACGGGGAGTTCGCGACGTCGGGATATGTCAAGACTCCTATGCACGGAACCGCCAAGGCTGTCGGCAGCGCCTCTCCGAATGTCGGGCTCGAACAGCTTACAGGAGTCATCAAGGTGACAATCAAAAACGAAAATACTAGTGGCACTGCTAAGCTTACTACACTTCGTGTTGAACGGACTGACGGTGGGATACTTGGCGGACAGCACACTCTAGCGGGGCCTGTGGTTGGTAAAACAGACAACTGTACTACAGTTGTCAGACAGAATGAAAAGATAGAAGCCGGAAAATCAATAGATATGTATCTTCAATGTGCTCCGTTTATGGCAAAAAAAGGTACAAGTCTTTGTATTAAATATGTGATAGACGGTGCACAGTATATGGCGACAAAGACTTTCTCCAAAGATATTGAATTTGCTGCCGGCAAGGTCAATGGAACATCGGTTTCATTTGGCGAGTCCCACTTTATAGAGGGAACTGCAATTGCCGATGGCGTGCAGGAAATGACAAAGTGTCTTGAAAAATGCAACTTGTACGCTTTTCGCGCAGAGTTCTCTGAAGGCGATTTCCGTATTCGTGTGACTGGAGAGAATGGTGGCATTTATGCACCGGTCTTAGGGAATGACATCAGTGACGGACAGACTGTTGACCTTGTGAAGAATGAGACCGGGCACTGGACAATACCTGCGGCTGGAGTTTATCGTGTCGTAGTTGATTTTGATACAAAAAAGGTGGCGATATATTCGTCGGAAACAGACCTTCAGCCATTTACGGTTAAATGGCAGCCGAATTGGGGTGCACCGACAAATACTGATAATGGGCATGCTTGGATAACTACAACGGTAGATACAATTTATGGACGAGGCGAGTCCGTTGGTTGGGCTGCTACGGGTAAAGATCTTAAGTGTAAAGTCTCCCTTGCAGATCCTCAGGTTCTTGTTTACACTGGAGGGGTACTTGGTTCGGGGCGTACGGATTTCGCAATTATTTCGAGCCTCAAGGTTGACGGATATAACGGAGGAAATGCTTATAATACTAATAACTCATATGTGTTCGCGCCAGTATATACTGGTACCAATTATGACCAGAGTATAACATTGGGGAAATGGATGGATATGGAAGGCGGCTCGTACTTGCGTGGTAACTACTTTAAGATTCCGAACAATACCAACTTCATTATCTTTGACATCAGAAATATGAAAATCTGGTTCGAACAGCGATAGTCAAACTTGAAAAACGATAAATGAGAATCAACAGAACAACACTTTTCACGGCGCTCTCGCTGTTCCTTGCTGCAGTTGCCTGCGGCAAGGAACAGCCGGGAGGTGGCGAACCGGAAGTTGCGGGCGTGACCGTCAACTTCGTTCCGGACAGGAACACCGTGTTCCCTAACCCTCTGTGCGGATGGGTGCTCTATGCGGGACTCGGCAACGACTTGAGCGAATTCTGGGAGAGATATGACAATATGCCGTCCTCTGTCGGAACGGTCAGAACCACCGACTATGCAAAGACGTTGCTCGTTCGCACGACATGGGGACAGCTGAATCCGGAAGATGGAGTCTACATCTGGCAGGAAGACTGCAACACCGTCTATGCCCAGCGCCACAAAAAGCTTGTCGCCGAGGCCCGCAGACGCAATATGCGCATCGGCTATGGCTTTGCCATCGACAGCCGTGACAAGCACGAGTTCTGCACGCCTCTCTACGTCCGCGACAAATACGGAGCGCAGGGCTATGCTACACGCACCGGTTCAATGGACGTCTGGTCGCCATATCCCGACGACCCGGCGTTTCAGAAGTGCTACGAGAAGTTCATCCACGACTTTGCCGAACACATCAATAACCCCGACTCCACTGAATTCGTCCACGGTGTCGGCATCGGCAAATGGGGCGAGTACCATTCCTGCATCTACTCCACCGGCGACGAAACCCCGAAGAAGGCTGTCTTCGAGTGGGTTACGTCCCTCTTTGCAAAGGAGTTTACCAAGATCCCGATTTTCATCAACTACCACAAGGCCGTAGGGTCAACCAGCGGAGATAAACTCAGTCCGGACTCCGAGGGCATGATTGACTCCGCCGTGAAGAAGGGCTTCGGGATAGGCAGCGGTGCGTTCGGAATGAAGACTTACTACGGCACATGGGAGAAGAGCATTGCCGCCAAATATCGCTATCAGGTGCCACTCATCGCCGAGGGCGGATGGGTAAAGGCCTCTCACGGTGATGCACCGATGCGCTGGGACACTGAGAAGTACAAAGACTGGGCGGATGTCCGCAAGGGCGAGTTTGACCAGGCACGCGAGGCATGTGCCAGCATGATGGACCTGCGCTACAACGACAATCTTGAAGTGAGCGAGGCTTGGTCGTGGTTCAATGAGGCCTACGACTATCTTGTTCAGTTCATACAGGACGGCAACTATCGTGTCTATCCCTCCAAGGTGATTGCCCCACAAGAGGTGACACCAGGTGAAAAGATTGCGGTTCTTCACCGCTGGGCAAACCTTGGCTATGCTTACTGCCCGACCAACTTTCGCCCGTTCCTGAACAAGTACAAGGTGGCGTTCGCCCTGCTTGACAAATCTTCGGAAAAGCCGGTGAAAATCTTCTACGACGAGCAGGCTCAGCCTCACGACTGGCTGAAAGGAAAGCCGAAGCAGTATAGCTTCACGTTCACAGTCGACGGCGTCCCTGTCGGGGAATATGTCTGGGCGACAGGAATCGTCGATGACGCTTCCGCAGAAAAGAAAATAGGCATATATTCGTCCGCGAAGGGCGACTACACCAAAGATGGTTGGCTAAAGATTGCCAACGTCACGGTTCGATAGTTCGATACGGGTAGTGTCGGTATGTGAAATTTTGATTATTTTTGTAATCTGAATACACTGACTGATAATGAAGTATAGAATAATTGCCGCTGTCGCTTTTTTCCTGCTGTCATTGCCTCTTTGGGCTATTGACGGCAGGAATTACCGTTTCCATCAGATGTCTGAGACCTCCTATTACGGCGGCATCAACAGTGTCGCCAAGGACAGCATCGGGCGTGTCTGGTTTAGCGGAACGGATGCCCTCTATATGTTCAACGGCAGTTCATTCGAGAGCAAGGCGGTGAGCGGAACGAGACCGGGGCTTCAGGTGGATTACCGGGCGATAGTACCGGACCTGGAAAGGCGGCTCTATGTCGCGACGAACTGCGGCCTTTATGGCTTCGATTATCTCTCGGAGACTATGCGTCTGCTTTGCGAGGGGGATGTCGGGGCGATTGACACAGACATGACAGGACGCGTGTGGATGATTCTTGACGATGTCGTGGTGCGTTATGAGGGAGAGGGGAATGTCAGGAAATATCCTTTGCCGGACGATGTGCGCCGCTCGCCTTTTTCGCTCTCGCTCCTGTGTTCTGGAAACGGAGTGTATGTCGGGGCATACGGACATCTGTTCACCCTTGACGGTGACACCGGAGCCTATTCAGATTTTACGGATGTCGGAAACGACAACTCCATAATATCAGATGTCATCGAGACGGAGGACTATGTCTATGTCCTGACGCTTCGTGACGGACTTTTTGAGTGTGACCGGACCGGACATATCTTCCGTACATTCAAACTGCCTGACGGCTACGACCGTTCCAGCACGGCAAAGAAACTCTACCGCGACTCCGACGGAATAATCTGGGTCGCGACGCAGTCCGGTCTGCTTCTCGTCGATCCGGCGGATGGTGAGACAGCCCTTCTGACTTTTGACCTTGCCGACCCGCTTTCCATTCCGAACAATTCCGTCTGGTCAATCTATCCTGACCCGGACGGCGGTGTGTGGGTGGGCACATACGGCGGAAAACTTGCCTATCAGTCTTTTTCTGACAATGACATACGTCACATAGCCCCGATTCCCGGAGGCCTTCCTCATCCTATTGTGAGTGCCTTTGCTGAGGATAGGCTCGGAAATCTTTGGATTGGCACTGAGGGCGGAGGTGTCTGCTGCCGTTCCTCACGGGACGGGAGCTTCTCCTACTACAGTCAGGAAAACGGCTGCCTGAACTCGAATATGGTCAAGCGGATTTTTTGCGAAGGGGACGGTGTCTATGTTTCGACATTCAACGGAGGACTCACGCGCATAGATGTGCGTACCGGCATTGCGAAGGACCTGCATGTGCTCAACCCTTCTTCCGGACAGCCGCTTTCTGTCTATGACTTCCTTCGGGAGGGAAACTCCGGATGGTGGCTCTCGGATCCTGACGCCGAACTTATGTTCTGGAATATGGCTTCCGGAAAGGTCGAGAATGTGATATTTCACGACTTGGACGGGAAAAAGATGCGTATGCGTGTTGAGGCTATGTTCCACGACGTGTCAGGCAATCTCTGGCTTGTGACTCATTCTGGAGCCTATGTGGTTGATGTGAGAACCCGCTCCATAACTGGACGGTATACTATAGAAAGCGGTGTGTGGTCAGCTGACAACCTGTGCTCATGGTGCAGGACTTCCGATTCTGAACTGTGGTTCGGAACTCGTGGTGCCGGAGTCAACAGGCTAAGTCCGGACGGACGCTATGTGAACTACAACAGTTCTCCGGACGGAAGTTTTACCGGACGCACTGTGTTCGGCATCGTTGAAGACCGCGCCACAGGGAATGTGTGGTTCAGCACCGATGCCGGTCTCTACACCTACAGCCGTGCTTGTGGAGAAATCGAGAAGGCCGGAATCGATGTTCCTAACAGTTGCGGTTCCTGGTACATCCGCTCCTGCTTTGCTTCTTCAACCGGCAAGCTGCTCTTCGGCGGAACAAACGGCTACCTTGTGTTCAATCCTTCCCACCTCAATCTCAATCGTCAGAAACCTCGTGTCTGGTTCACGGAGCTGAAAGTCAATAACATGGCAGTGGTCCCATCATCCAGGGGCTCTGCGTTGAAACAGTCCGTCTCAACTCTTGACGGTCACTCCGACCGTGTCCACATAATCCGTCTCGCCCACAACCAGAACGATTTTGAGGTCGGGTTCTCGTCCAACAGTTACCTCGATCCGGAGAGAAACGCCTATGCCTACAGAATGTCAGGCGTGACCAATGAGTGGACGGTTTTGCCTTCAGGACAGCATTATGTACGTTTCGTGAACCTCTCGCCGGGAAGATACAAACTGCAGCTGAAGACGGCCAACAATGACGGCCTCTGGGGAGACCACGTCAGTTCGCTCGCATTCCGCGTGAAACCATCGCCGCTGGCATCGCCTTGGGCACTTACGCTGTACCTTCTGATTTTCATTGCCGCGTTTGTCTGGCTGTGGAACTGGACGACCAGACGAAAGATGCTGGAGCAGAGCCTTGAGATGGAGCAGGAGAGGGAGCGCAACCTTCAGGAACTGACGAAGGCGAGGATGGACTTCTTCACAAAAATCTCCCACGACCTCAAGACCCCTCTAACCCTCGTTATAGACCCGCTGAAACAACTTGAGAAGACAATTCCGGAGGATGCCCCGAACAGAAAATATGTAGACACGATAGGCCGTAATGTCGGAAGGATACAGAGGATGATAAGAGACCTGCTGAAGTTCAGACAGATAGAGACGCTGAAACTTCCGCTGAAACTTGAGAGCGGTGACATCGTGAAGTTCGTTGACAGCATATTCTCGCTCTTTGAATTCTGCGCGTCCGAGCGGCACATAGAGACCGAATTCATTACATACACTGACAGCTACATCACGCGCTTCGACTATGACTCCATCGAAAAGGTTTTCACCAACCTCATTTCCAATGCCGTGAAGTACACCACGGAAAATGGTTATGTGAGCGTAAAGATTGCCCGTTCCTCGGCTCCGGATGGTGTGGAAATGGTTCCTGACGGCTCCGAGTGGCTGTCATTCACCGTGACCAACAGCGGCTCGGAAATCCCTCCGGAGAAGTTTGACAGCATATTCGAGCCCTTCAACAATGCCGGAAAGACACGTTCGGAATTCGAGAGCCACACCGGTCTTGGACTTGCAATCGTGAGGGAACTCGTGGGAGACATGAAGGGGAAGATTTCAGTCTCGTCGGCAGATGCGACAGTGTCTTTTTCTGTTATCCTGCCTTTCGTGCCGTGTCCCGACGGAATGGTGGACGAGGCTGCGGTGGAGTCCGATGGCACGACATACGAATATGCCTCCTCCGAGATTGACAATATGATTTCCGACATATATGAACGTGAGATCGTTGGCGAGAAACATGAACGTAAGCCATACGATGTCCTTGTCATAGAGGATGATTCCTCGCTGCGCAACTATCTGGAACAGAGACTGTCGAAGTCATATAACGTCTATACGGCAATGACAGGGGACGACGGAATTGCCAAAGTGGAGAAGATAATGCCGCACATTGTAGTCACTGACCTCTTCATGCCGGGGGCAGACGGTTTCGAGGTGTGCCGGAGTATACGTTCCGACATAAAGACGTCGCATATCCCGATAATAATGCTTTCGGCAGCGGGAGAGAACAAAAATGCGAAGATTGACGCATTCGAGAACGGGGCGACGGTGTTTATGGACAAACCGGTGGACATCGACGTGCTGCTCAAGCAGATAGATAATCTCATAAAGAGGCAGGCTCTGCTGAAGAACCTCTACAGCAAGAAATATGTCGCCGAACCGTCGAAATTGACGATTTCATCGATGGATGACGAACTGATGCGGAAGGCTGTGTCATTCATTGAGCAGAATATGGAAAATGAGTATTATGGGGTTGACGATTTCGTATCGGACATGGCTATAGGTCGCACGCGCCTCTACCAGAAGATTACAGACCTTACGGGGATGTCAATCAAGGAGTTCATACTCGATATACGCCTCAAGCGTGCCGGACAGCTGCTGAGGGAATCGGAATATACGGTGGCCGAGATTTCGACGATGACCGGATTCGCTAACCCGAAATATTTCAGCGTATGTTTCAAACGGCACTTCGGACAGACACCGACGGAGTTCAAGGCCGCAAAGACCGGCGCCGTGCAGGAGATAAATAAAACAGATAATCGTTGATGACTCAAGTTTCGCAAGTGCGAAACACCACTTTTGAGCCCTTGTGGCGAAGGTAAGTCCTCT
>ERZ780207.2692-NODE-2692-length-12344-cov-7.749288_pt1 | contig 12344 bp, 10 predicted proteins | sample MGYA00510977_ERZ780207 | MGnify/ENA primary metagenome ERZ780207 (study PRJEB29588, sample SAMEA2151383) | human gut metagenome | biome: human gut; feature: human-associated habitat; material: faeces | place: Denmark | collected 2008/2010 ... | reverse complement strand
TAATAATGATAGTGATGGTGCGGAATAACAAAATGCTCACCTCCAGACATAAAAATAGCCCCTGAGTCTTTCGACTCAGAGGCTTCGGATTCACTATTATTATATCTGGGTGAGATTTTTTGAATTGCTTGATTATGCGTTTGATTTTGAAAATGACTGCCGCACTTTCGGATAAAACGATGTGCAACAGCCTTTTTTCGTAATATTGATTTCCGTGCAGCTATCCTGCAAGGCGGGCCGGAAAATGCAGTTTTGCCTTGCGCCACAAACAGACAGCAGATCCTTGAAGGTTGGATGATTTGGATAATCTGGTGGGACAATACGAACCGTTATAAAGACCGGAACGATCAAAGACAGCGCAAACAAATTAGACCCACCAGATCAGCTGGTGGGTCTAATTGCTTTTTACTTTCTTATTTTACACCTTTTGGCTATCCAGTACGGAGTGAAACGTTAGTCTTTTATCCAGCAGGCTGCCGATAAAGGAGATACCTTTGCCCATGGTGCAGGCGGCGACCACAGTGCCGATGCCCAGACCGCGGATAGCACCAACGCCCACAAAAGTGATGACAGCGGTGGTGATCAGACAGGTCAGATCAAAGGTGATCTTGACCCGGGCGTAGGGGAGCTTTGTGATGTCCGCCATCTCCCGGGGGAACAGATCGGTGGGGGTGATGGGCAGGCCGCAGCGGTTGCCCAGCGAGATGCCGAAGCATAGGATCAGGTAGCTCAGTACAAAGTAGAGCACCCGCATGGGGATGTTCAGGGGCAACGCGTCGATGAACGGCTTTTCAAGATCCATCAATTTGCCGAACACAAAGCCGACCACAAAGCTGAACAGGTAGCTGGGCATGAACTTCCGGCGCAGCAGCATCAATACCAGCACCAGCAGGCCCTGAAACATGTATGTCCATGTGCCCAGCGTCAGCTGGGGGAACACCTGTTGGAAGCCGTAGGGCACACTGGATATGGCCGAGATGCCGGAACCAGAGTGCAGCATCAGCAGCACACCGGCGCTGTTCATGATGACCATAGCGATCAGTGCAAGCTCACCGCGGACTGCAAGTTTATTGGATTCGGATTTCATGGGCTGAAAAATACTCCTTTGGCATTAAATATCAGCGATGCACTTTCAGGACTGATCCTCAAGGATGCGGTGGATATGCAGGGCCAGATACAGCCGCTCCTGATTGGTGATCTGGGTCTGGAACTGCTCTGAGACGTAGATCTGGATCTTGTCTACGCAGGCAAATTCCTTCTGACACACCGGGGCGATCTGATCATACAACAAAGGCGACGTGTCCTCCGGCAGCTGATTGTGACTGACCAGGCGCTGAACGAAAAGCCGGATGTGGGTGACATAACGGGAATAGGAAAGGCTGTCCTCGTTATAGGTCAGGCCAAGGGTATACTTTACGATATCCAGCACGGCGCTGACCGCATGGGCGATGATAAGGTTCTGGCTGTTGCTGGGGTTGTCATACTGGGCGTTGATGAAGTGGAACGCGATATTGCCCGCCTCGTCCAGCGGCACCTCCACCTTCAGCTTGCGGCTCATGAGCTGGACTGCGTACTCGCCCACCTGAAATTCCCGGGGGTTGAACTTCTTCATGTCCAGCGTGTAGAAGTTCTGCAGGATAACGCCGTTCCGGATGCGCTTGGCGGCAAAGGCAAGATGGTCGGTCAGGGCCAGATAGATATGATCCATCAGCTTCATGTGGTAGTTCTCCACGGCATAGTCGATGACAGACTTGGCCATCTCAAAATAGATGCTGTCTGTCTCGGCGGCCAGCCGGATAATCCGGCGCGAAAGCTCCCGATCCTTGAGCACAAAGACCTTATCGATCTCCTTGGGCGAGAGCTTGTAGCCGATGGTTTTCTGGAAGCCGATGCCCTTGCCCATCAGGATGATCTCCTGCCCCTCATCGTTGAGTGCCAGCACAAGGGAGTTGTTCAGCACTTTGATGACACGCATGGCCTTATAAACACTCCCCGTTGGTCTTGATCACCTTCTGATACCAGTAGAAGCTATCTTTGCGGATGCGGGCCAGATCCTTCAGGTCAGAATCGGTGCGGTTGACGTAGATAAAGCCGTACCGCTTGCGGAAGCCCTGATGCGAGCTCAGCAGATCCATCACCGACCACGGGCAGTAGCCCATCACCTCCACACCGTCGCCGATGGCATCCGCGATGGCCTGCACATGCTGGCGCAGGTAGTCGATACGATAATCATCATGCACACGACCGTCGGCGGTGAGCTCGTCGCCCATGCCAAGGCCGTTCTCGGTGATGATGAGCGGCAGGTGGTAGCGGCGGTAATACTCGTTCAGCACGATGCGCAGGCCCATGGGGTCAATCTGTGCGCCGTACTCACTGGCTTTCAGGTTCTGGTTGCGCTCGTCGCGGCAGTAGCCGTACTGGTCGAAGTCCACCTCGTTGCCGCGGAACACGCGGGAACCTGCCGGATGCTCGGCATCTGCGGGCAGATAGCTGGCGCACAGAGTGCGGTAGTAGTTCAGCGCGATGTAATCGATCTTTGCGCTCTTGAGGATGGCGACATCGCACGGCTCCATCTTGGGCACGATATTGCGCTCCTCGAGGTAGCGCATGTAGTAGCCGGGGTACTCACCGTTGGTGTGCATCTCAAGGCAGTAGTTGGTCTTGAACCAGTCGTTCATTCGGGCTGCCCATACGTCCTCCGGTTTGTTGGTCAGGGGGTAGGTGCAGGTGGAAGAAACTGCCGGGGCAATCTTGCCGCCCTCCACCAGCTCGTGGCAGGCGTTGACAGCCAGAGCGTGGGCGAGGAACATGTGGTAGTCCATCTGGGCACGCATCCGGTCAGCTTCCCACTCGTCATTGGTGTAGATGTTCATGCGGTTGTTAACGCGGATCATCAGATTCTGCTCGTTGATGACCTGCCAGTATTTGACGCGGTCGCCAAAGGCACGGAAGCAGACCCGTGCATAGCGCTCAAAGGCGTAGGCGCAGTCGCGGCATTCCCAGCCGTTGTACTTCTCGACCAGCGCATAGGGCAGGTCGAAGTGGTACAGGGTGACTAGCGGGCAGATGCCCTGCTCGATCAGGTAGTCGATGACCTTGTTGTAGAACGCGATGCCCTCGGGGTTCACCTCGCCGTCGCCGTCCGGAATGATGCGCGCCCAAGAGAGGGAGAAGCGATAGGCCTTCAGACCCAGCTCCTTCATCAGGTCGATGTCCTCTTTCCAGTGGTGGTAGAAATCGCTGGCCACCTTGGTGTCGGCCTGCTTATCCGAAAGCTTGAAGGAGTTGAAGTCGGCCACGGTCATGCCTTTGCCGCCCTCATCCCAGCCGCCTTCGATCTGGAAGGCAGAGGAGGAAGCACCCCAGAGGAAGCTTGCAGGAAATTGATTCATCATGTTGAGCTCCTTTCTTGAATAAGGAAGGGATCAGTGCACGGTGCGGATCACAGAGCAGCTCAGATTCACCGGATCGCCGGGCAGACCCTCGACAGCCTTGAAGTCGTCCGAGTTGGAAATGATCACGCTGACAGTAGTATTATGACCGGCCGCTTTGATCTTGTCAATGTCGAAGGACAGTAGCTTGTCGCCTTTTTTTACCTTGTCGCCTTCCTTGACGAAGCTGTGGAAGCCGTCACCGTTCATCTCAACGGTGTCCACGCCCACATGGATCAGCAGCTCGGTGCCGTCCTCCATCTGCAGACCCAGTGCGTGCAGGGTGGAGTGAACGACCGAGACAGTGGCGTCTGCGGGCGCGACCACCAGACCCTTGCTGGGCAGGATGCCGATGCCGCCGCCCAGTGCGCCGGATGCAAACACGTCATCGGGCACCTCGTTCAGCGGGTAAGCCTTGCCCTCAACAGGGGCCTTGATCTCAGAAACAACGCCATCCTCGGGCAGAGCGGACTGTGCAGGAGCGGACTGTGCGGGGGCAGCCTTGACAGCAGTGTCCTCGAAGCCCACCAGATAGGTCAGAACAGCAGCGCCCACAAAGGACACCACGATGCCGATGATGTAAGCCATGAACTGGCCGAAGGTCGTGCCCTCGCCCCAGTAAGACATAATGGTCAGGATGCCGTTGTTGGCAAAGCCGGTGTTCACAGCCTTGCCGATGCCCATGATGCCGCCGCCCACAGCGCCGGCAATGACAGCGCAGATCATGGGCTTCTTCAGACGCAGGTTACAGCCGTAGATCGCAGGCTCAGTAACGCCGACCAGCCATGCGGACAGAGAAGCGGAAGCGGCCACCTGCTTCAGGCCGGGATCCTTGGTCTTGAACATGACGCCCAGAGCAGCGCCGGCCTGAGAGAAGTTTGCAGCACCGGCAAAGCACATCAGGGTGTTGGTGCCGGTCATGGCTACGTCGTTCAGGCCGATGGGCAGCAGAGCGCGGTGTGCGCCGAAGATAACGCAGACGCCCCACAGGCCGCCCACGATGATACCGCCCAGAACGGGGCTGAAGCTGTACAGTGCGGTGTAGAGCCACTGGATGATGTAGCCGACATAGATGCCCACGGGGCCAACGACCACCAGCATGACGGGAACCATGATCAGCAGGGACAGGCCGGGGACAAGGATCAACTGAAGGATTTCAGGTACGATCTTGTTGAGCAGCCGTTCCAAAAGCGCCAATAGGATGACCGCCAGCAGGATCGGGATGACCGATTCGGTGTAGGTGAAGATTTTGCTGGACTCACCCACAGTAAAGGCCATCTTGATGACCGGCAGGCCGAAGATGGTGGAGCGGGTGGCGGTGTCCTGCATCATGGCATCGATGGTGGGGTGGCACAGGAAGGCACCCAGCATCATGGACACGACGGTGCTGCACTTCAGAGCCTTGGCGGCAGTGTAAGCAAGGAAGATGGGAATAAAGTAGAAGATGACGTTGCTGGCGGTGTTCAGGATGATGTAGGTGCTGTTGGCGGTGTCAAAGCCGGGCATCTTGGCAAAGGCGGCCAGAAGACCCTTGATTAGGCCGGAAGCTGCAATGGCGGGCACCAGCGGAGTAAAGATCTCGGTCAGCTTCTGCAGGATGAGGTTGCCCAGGCTCTGCTTCTGCGCGGGGACGGCCTCCTCTTCGGCAGAGGATGCAGCCTGCCCGCCCAGCTGAGCCACGACAGCATCGTAGATCTTGGTGACTTTTGCGCCGCAGACCACTTGGAACTGGCCACCGGCCACAACGACCGAGATGACACCCTCCAAATGCTCAACGACCTCCTTTTTGGCTTTGCTCTCATCGCGGAGCACGAAGCGCAGGCGGGTGAAGCAGTGAGTGACCTGCTTCACGTTGGCTTTGCCGCCGACATTGTCCAGAATGTCTTTGGCTACCTTGTTGTAATCCATGTTTTTCTCCTTTTACCAGTGTGAAACAAACGGACCGCGCGCGGAAAAGAGCATCATGCTGCCGTACACAACAAAAAAGACCCAATGAAAATGAGACACAGTTACAAAAAGCCCACTACGCCTTCTGCTGCGTTCATTCTCACCGGATCTTGCCTGTATTACCAGTAACACACCGTGTGTACGTCAATATTCTCTTTCACTGCACAAAATCATAACACACAAATCACGAGAGTGCAAGCAGCGATTATGAAGTTTGTGTGAACGCACAAATCTTTACAGGAAAATTGTGCAGATTGCAAAGACGCACGGCCAACGGCGTGCACTGCTTATAAAAACAGCCTCTTATCTGCTGATGGCAAGGGTGCTGAACTCGGGCTCTTCAAAGTGGCTGTTATAAAACTCCTCTATCGGGCGGATGAGAGAAACGGTGTCCCAGGCACCGGCGGTCTCGTAGTAAAATAAAACGGTCAATAAGGGATTCTGAAGTAATCCATGACGGCCTTAAACTGATCCTGCGCGGTCAGGCAGGTGTCCAGCAGATACCCGCGTTCGGTTTTCCACTCGTGCAGCCCCCGATAGTAGAACATTTTGAGGTCATCCGTAATAATGAACGGCACGATGCTGTTCCGCAGGCACTCCTTGAAGAGCAGAAGCCGCCCGACACGGCCATTTCCATCCTGAAACGGATGGATGGATTCAAAGGCATAGTGGAATTCCAGCAGGTCTTCCAGCGACTTGGCAGAATTTTGGTTGTATGCAGATAAGAGCTCTTTCATCTGTGGGGCAACGAGTTCTGGCGCAGTGGTGCTTTTGCCACCGACTTCGTTCGGAAGTTTTTTATATTCGCCAACGGCGAACCAGTCCTTGCGGGAATCGCTGGTGCCGCTTTTCAGGGTAAAGTGCAGCTTTTTGATCAGAGCTTCGGTGATGGGCTTCTTGGCATCCCGGATGACCATATCAATGCATTTGAAGTGATTGGCCGTTTCGACTACATCATCCACATTGACAACACCGTTCCCTATGCCAATGGTATTGGTTTCATAGATATACCGTGTTTGGTCATGGGTCAGACGGCTGCCTTCAATGTGGTTTGAGTTATAGGTAAGGTCAATCTGAATTTTGTGGTAGATTCCACCTTTCACGTGCCCGGCCATTTCATCTTGCAAAATATTGAGCAGGGTACGAGGTGCCGGTTGCTTTTTGTTGACGCGCTCTGGACGCTCTGCATCCTGCGGAATGTTCCATGTCTTGCCGATAAGGATTGCCCCCGGAATCTTGCCGGTAGCACAGTAGTTGCGGACAGTGCGCTCTGAAACATTCCATGATTTTGCCGTATCAGCGACAGATCGATAGTTCATTTGAACACCTCCTGTAAGATGATTATATCATTTTATCGGCAAGAAATCAAATAAACAAATGCGTAAAAACTAAAATCTTGCCGATATAAATAATGTGTATAAATTAAAATATTGACATCATGAAAGAGAATGATTATAATGAAAATGAGGGGAAGTGAGACTGTGAAAGAAGACTTCAAGACACAGATTTTTGATATTTTCGGCACGGTGGATTTAGAGCAGCTGCGGGCGATCGCGCAGAAAGTACAGCTTATAGAAAGTGAAAAACCACATAATGAACGCGGCGCAGGACGCAAAAACAGCCTGACTCCGCAGCAGTTGGCAGAGATGCTGGCTCTGCATCAGCAGGGAATGGGAGCAACGGAGCTGGCGAAAAAGTACGGCATCAGCCGCCAGACGATTTACAAGCAGCTGGAACGTGCGCAGAACTTCAGTGATGACCCGAACACCATGCTGCGCCTCAATTATATGAACCGGAATGATCTGTGTACGACTATTGATGTGGATTTCAAGCACGAAAAAATCAAAATTAAAAATTACACAGATAAAATTCCACTCAGAGCGTTTGGCGTGGTTGAAAACCCAACATGGGAAGATTTTCAATGGTTTTTGAAAGACCGCTGCTTTCCTGAGACACGGGCGCATCTGAAATGGGTGCTGAGTGATGTGGGAGTACCTTTCTATGATCCGCTTATGATTATTGAAAAGACTAAGGGAAAGATGGCAGAAGATCAACAGTGGATTGAAGTGATCCATAGAAAGGCATCGTAACAAGGTGAATTATGGAAAGCATTGACCTGAATAAGATTCCAGTGCAGGAAACCGAGGGACACACATCAAAAGGAAATCAGTTGAAATGGAAACTGGGCGATCAGTGGTATAAAGCCGACCACATGGGCTACGAGGGCCTGTCCGAAGTTCTGGTATCCAGATTGCTGCATAAGGCGGAACTGAAATATCCTTTTGTAGAATATCATCCGGTAGAGATCGCTTATAAAGGACAGATACTGCTGGGATGCCGCAGCAAAAATTTTCTGAAAGAAAACCAGAAGTTGATCCCGCTGGAAAAACTTTATCGTCAGAACACAGGCAAGAGTTTGGCACTGAGTTTAGTGGAATTTCCAGAAGTGCCAAATAGAATCCGATATACTGTGGAACAGGTTGAAAAGTACACGGGATTGCATGATTTTGGAAAATATCTGACGGCAATGCTGGAATTGGATGCATTCTTTTTGAACGAGGATCGTCATACAAACAACATTGCGGTACTATATGATACCGAAAAAGACTGTTATGAACTCAGTCCGATTTTTGACCAGGGGCTTTCTCTATTGGCTGATACCAGCTATGATTTTTCGTTAGAACAGCCCTTGGAAGATTGCATAAAGCGAGTGGAAGCGAAGCCCTTCCATTCGAGTTTTGTGCAACAGGTGGATGCTGCGGAAGAACTGTATGGTATCCAAATTCACTTCAATTTCGGAGCGAAAGAAGTGCAGAAAGAACTCCAAATGTTAAACGAGGGCTATTCGGAGGAGATCATTATGCGGGTAGAGCGCCTTCTTCGGGAACAGATGCGCCGATATGCATATCTGATGGATTGAATAGAAAACGGACACGTTGGAAGTATAAGCAAAAAAGAAAGGCCGCTCGTGGAAAGAGAGAATCTTCTCTCGATCCATGAGCGGCCATAATTTTTTCTGGTTGTGTGGGCTTAAAGCGGAGAATACACTCACCCTTTACTCACCCTTTTGCCATGAGAATGCAGCAGGATGTACAAATTTACATAGAAGTGCAAATGACATAGCAACGATGAATATAAGGATATATGAAGTGGTATCAGGATGCATTGCAGGCAGTGCAAACTCCGATACCTAACTTCATATAAAATACGCTCCTTACACGTTTTTTGGCATAACGATACATCTATCATTATACGCGATGAACCCCGCCAGCGCAAGGGGGAGGGGCTATCTTGAATAAGGAATCCTGAAATAATCCGGGATGGGTTATCGGCAAGAAATCAAATTTCGGGGCTTCTGCTGCAAACGTTTCTTGCCGATAGCGCGGCTGCGTAAGGTGTACCCTAGGCAGAAATGTGAAAAAAACTACACTTCCTTCTTTATTTTGTCATAACTGTCCCGTATAATAGAAAGGAAAGAGTCTGTCAAAACGCCCGGAAGGGCTGAAGATACAGCAAAAACCTGCATAAAAGGGGAGGAAAACACTTATGGCAAACGAAAAGATCCTTGTGGTGGACGACGACGCCAACATCTGCGAGCTGCTGCGGCTGTACCTGACCAAGGAGGGCTATCAGGTCACGGTGGCAAACGATGGCGAAGAAGGACTGGAAAAGTTCAACGCGGTCAAGCCGGACATGGTGCTGCTGGACGTGATGATGCCCCGCATGGACGGTCTTGAGGTCTGCCGCCGCATCCGCAAGGCGGGCAACACCCCGGTAATGATGCTTACCGCCAAGGGCGAGACCTTTGACAAGGTGCTGGGTCTGGAACTGGGCGCAGACGATTACATGGTCAAGCCCTTTGACGCAAAAGAGGTGGTGGCACGCATCAAGGCGGTGCTGCGCCGCTGCCAGACTACCTCCGCTGCCGCCGAGAGCACCGAGGGCGTCATCGAGTTCGACAACCTGCGGCTGGATATGAACAGCTATGAACTGCGGGTCAAGGGCAAGGTGGTGGAGGCTCCTCCCAAGGAACTGGAACTGCTGAACTGTCTGGCCTCCCACCCCAACCGCGTGTACACCCGCGACCAGCTGCTGGACGAGGTGTGGGGCTTTGAGTACTACGGCGACAGCCGCACCATTGATGTCCACGTCAAGCGCCTGCGCGAAAAGCTGGCCGGGGCTTCTGATAAGTGGGAGCTGAAAACCGTCTGGGGCGTGGGCTATAAGTTCGAGGTGCGTCAGTAATGCGTAAAAGTATCTCCACAGCCTTTTTCTCCATGGTGTCCACCCTGATGGTGCTGGGCATCGTGCTGATGGGCTGCTCGGAGTGGGTGCTGTTCAAGAATTATTTTGCGAAGGATCGCTACGAAACGCTGGATCAGGTGGTAAACGTTGCCAAGCGCACCGCGGAGTATCTGGTAAACAGCGAGACCATGCCGCAGGGTGCAGAGCTGGACGCTTTGAACACCAAGTTGGAGATCATCGGTGAGAGCGCCGAGGCCTATCTGTTTTTCACCGACCGACAGGGCAATGTGCTTATTGCCTCCGACCCGGACAAGCTTACCACCACCACCGTGCCGCTGGATATCTGCCAGCGCGCCAACGCAGTGGCTGACCCGGACGCCCGGCACTACCACGCTTTCGGCGATTTGGGCGGTGCCCTGACCGAAAAAAGCTATATCGCGGCGGTGGAGACCATCGACGACCAGAGCCTGTTCAGCGGCTGGCTGTTTTTGTGCTCCTCCGGCGCGCAGCTCACCGACTTTAAACAGCAGTTCTGGTCAAACTTCCTCATGTCCGCCTGCGTAATGCTACTGTGCGCCAGTGTGCTGACCCGCCTGCTGATGCGTCAGCTTACCGACCCGCTGCAGAAGGTGACCGATGCCGCCCAGCGCTTTGGCGGCGGCGACCTCTCCGTCCGCGTGGAGGGCGTGGAGGGCGATGGCGAGGTGGCAGACCTTGCCCGCACCTTCAACCAGATGGCGGAGAACATCCAGTCCAACGATAACTCCCGGGGACAGTTCATGGGCAACATCGCCCACGAACTGCGCACCCCCATGACCACCATCAAGGGCTTTGTGGACGGCATTCTGGACGGCACCATCCCGCCCGAGATGCAGAACCACTACCTGCAGCTGGTCAGCGAGGAGACCGGGCGTCTGGCGCGGCTGATCCAGAATATGCTGGATCTCTCCAAGCTGGAAAGCGGCGAGTATCAGGTGAACGCCCGGATGTTCAATATCTGGGAGACCCTGACCGGCGTGGCACTGGCAGCAGAGCAGCGCATCAATGACGGCATGATCGAGCTGGAAGGCCTGACCATGGATGAAAAGGTGCTGGTCTACGCCGACCCCGACCTGATCCATCAGGTGGCATATAACCTGCTGGACAACGCCATCAAGTTCACCCCGGCGGGCGGCACCATCCGCTTCAGCGTGGAAAAGCTGGGCCCCGAGGCCGAGATCTCCATCTGGAACTCCGGGCAGGGCATCAGCCCGGAGGCGCTGCCCTATGTGTTCGAGCGGTTCTATAAAGAGGATCGTTCCCGCGGTCTGCACGCCCGCGGCTCCGGTTTGGGACTGAACATCTGCAAGGTGCTGGTCAATCTGGCCGGCGGGCAGATCCGCGTGGAGAGCCAGCAGGGCGAGTGGTGCCGCTTTGTGTTCACCCTGCCCACCTGTTCCCCCAATCCCGGCGGCATGAAGCGCCTGCCGGATGCCGCCGGGCAGCCCGGCGCAGTGGAGGACCCCGCCAGCATGAAGCCGGTAGAATAAGACCCCGCAGCCAGACTGCCCCGCCCGGGCGGTCTGGCTGCTTTGGCGTTGTTGGAATAAAAATTCTGCTTACCGCTGTGACCCCCTCTTGTGAAAATGCGTTTGGAGCACTCCGCAGAGTGCGACAAACGCGGAATTAAAAATCTATTTTCCGCTGAATATGGCCAGAGCAACGCGGAGGCCATTCCAAATCGTCCTGCTTCAAAGAAAGCTGCTGCAAAATGGCAAGCCTTCGGCGGCAGCTGCGCGGCACATGGAGATGCTGCCGCGCAATGGACTTTTTGCGCCATTTACGACTTTTCGGTGAAAAAAACGGCTGCGGGTTTGATTTTTTGGCCGTTTTCATGTAAACTAAAAGATAACCATGCCCGCGTATTTTTTGCCCGGCAGAACCCTGCAAAACGTGCAACGCATGGGATAAAAATTGCTAAAAATAACGGAGCGTAATGAAATATTATGGCCATGGTAAGTCCTTCTATTCTTTCTGCTGATTTTGGCAAGCTGGGTGCAGACTGCCGCATGGTGCTGGATGCCGGCGCACAGATGCTGCACTACGACGTGATGGACGGGCATTTTGTGCCCAACATCAGCTTTGGCGTGCCGGTGCTCAAAAGCCTGCACAAGGCGCTGCCGGATGCCTTTTATGACGTGCATCTGATGATCAGCCACCCGCTGCAATACGCCGAGCCCTTTATCAAGGCCGGTGCGACCCTGTATAATTTCCATCTGGAGTGCGAAGATGATATTCAGGCCACCATTGATGCCGTCCGTGCGCTGGGCTGCAAGGTGGGTCTGACCATCAAGCCCGGCACTCCGGCCGAGGCGCTGGCACCGTGGCTGGACCAGCTGGATCTGGTGCTGGTGATGAGCGTGGAGCCCGGCTTCGGCGGGCAGAAGTTCATGCCCTCGGCGCTGGACAAGCTCCGCTGGCTCAAGGCAGAGCGCGAAGCGCGCGGCGCACATTATCTGCTGGAAGTGGACGGCGGCGTGGACAATGCCACCGCGCCCCAGTGCGTGGAAGCGGGCGCTGATATTCTGGTGGCGGGCAGTGCAGTGTTCGGCGCAGCAGACCCTGCTGCAGCCGTGCAGCACCTCGCCAGCCTTTGAAAGGATAACCATTTATGGATGAATCTTTGATCCAGGAGCAGGAGGCACAGCTCCAGAAGACCGGCCGCTACTATAAGCATATCTG